>Ga0302320_10003281_pt1 | contig 37778 bp, 32 predicted proteins | sample Bog_T0_3_FD_202130 | JGI IMG/M metagenome (GOLD analysis project Ga0302320, IMG submission 202130) | Peat permafrost microbial communities from Stordalen Mire near Abisko, Sweden - Bog_T0_3 | ecosystem: Environmental > Terrestrial > Soil > Wetlands > Peat | place: Sweden: Abisko, Stordalen Mire... | reverse complement strand
ATTATGCGAAGCGAGCCCTGCGGCTGCAATTTTATATCACAATTTTGTCTTAGGATGCACAATCTTGTCTTGCAAGTTGAAGCCTTTTTTAGCATGGCTTCAAGCGCATTGATCTGAATCGGTTGACAAGTTGGGCTAGGCCTTCTATAATCCCCCTGGCCCTTTTTCATGAGATCCCGGGCCGCCCCTTTGATGCCCATTTGCTCGCATGGAGGTTTGCATGTCCCTGATTGAGAAGATCCACGCCCGCCAAGTCCTTGATTCCCGCGGCAATCCCACGGTCGAGGCGGATGTCCTTTTGGAGACCGGCATCTTGGGCCGGGCCATCGTGCCCTCGGGCGCCAGCACTGGCGAGCGGGAGGCTGTTGAGCTGCGAGACAATGACAAGAGCAAGTACCTGGGCAAGGGCGTGCTCAAGGCCGTGGATAACGTCAACAAGGTCATCGCCCCAAAGATGCAGGGCAAGGATGTCTTCGACCAGCGCGACCTTGATTTCAGCATGATCGAGCTGGATGGCACGCCCAACAAGGGCAAGCTGGGCGCCAACGCCATCTTGGCTGTGTCCTTGGCTGCGGCCAAAGCGGCCGCCAATGAGCTGGGCCTGCCGCTGTACCGCTACATCGGCGGCGTGAATGCCTGCGAGCTGCCCATGCCCATGGCCAATATCGTCAACGGCGGCAAGCACGCGGACAACAAGATCGACTTCCAAGAGTTCATAGTCATGCCGGTGGGCGCAAAGACCTTTGCGGACGCCATCCGCATGACGGCTGAGGTCTTCCACACCCTCAAGGCGGTGCTCAAGAAGGCCGGTCACAACACCAGCGTGGGCGATGAGGGCGGCTTCGCCCCCAATCTGGACAATGAGGAGGCCATCAAGTTCATCCTGGAGGCCGTGGCCAAGGCCGGCTACAAGGCCGGCCGTGACGCTGATTTTGCCATCGCCCTGGACTGCGCCAGCTCGGAGCTGTTCGATGAGGGCGGCAAGAAGGGCTACAAGTTCTGGAAGAGCAATCCGGACAAGCTCTTCACCGCTGAGCAGCTGATCGACCTGTATGAGAGCTGGGTCGAGAAGTATCCCATCGTCAGCATCGAGGACGGCCTGGACCAGAACGACTGGGAGGGCTACACTCAGATGACCGCCCGCCTGGGCAAGAAGATACAGATCGTGGGCGACGACATCTTTGTCACCAACCCAGCGCTGCTGGCCAAGGCCATCGGCATCAAGGCGGCCAACAGCATCCTCATCAAGGTCAACCAGATCGGCACCCTCACCGAGACCCTCGACTGCGTGCAGATGGCCCAGAAGGCCAACTACACCGCCATCCTCTCCCACCGCAGCGGCGAGAGCGAGGATGCCACCATCGCCGACATAGCGGTGGCCACCAACTGCGGCCAGATCAAGACCGGCTCGGCTTCGCGCACTGACCGCATCGCCAAGTACAACCAGCTGCTGCGCATCGAAGAGGAGCTGGGGAGCCGCGCCCTGTTCCAGGGCACCAAGGTCTTCTACAGCGTCAAGAAGTAAGCTTCAGCGCAAAAGGGCCGCGCCTCTTTGGCGCGGCCCTTTTTTTTATTTGGAGGCGTCATGGAGCGAGATGGCCTGAGGCGGGAGGTGCTGGCGCATCGCGATGCGCTGGGCCTCGAGCGCCGCCGCGAGCTGGCAGCCATGGCCCTGCAGCAGGCGCTGGCCCTGCCCGAATGGCAAGCTGCCCGGACCCTGCTCATCCATGCTGCCTTTCGCAGCGAGATGGAGACCCGCGGCCTGATGGCCGCAGCTTTGGAGCAGGAGAAGAGGGTCTGCGTGCCGCAGTGCCAGGTGGAGGGCCTGCTGATCATCCCTCGGCGCATCCAGGGACTCATGGACCTCAAGCCCGGGGCCTATGGCATCCCCGAGCCGGATGCAGGGGCCTGCCCGGCCGTGGCGCCGGAGGAGCTGGACCTGGTGCTGGTGCCGGGCGCGGTCTTTGACCGCCGGGGCCATCGCCTGGGCTATGGGGCGGGCTATTACGACCGCTTCTTGCCCCGCTGTTCTCGGGCTTTGAGCCTGGGCTTTGGCTTCAGTCTGCAGTTGATCGAGCGCTTGCCTGAGCTGCCGCATGATGTCCGGGTGCAGGCCCTTGTGACCGAGAAGGGCGCGCTCAGATTCCCGCTCTAGCTCTGCCCCTTCATTCCCCCCTCAGCACCACATAGGCCATCTGCCGGCCCCGCACCACGCGCAGCGCCACATCCTTGCCCTCATCCATGCCCGCGCAGAGCTGGCGCCAGGCCGCCAGGTCGCGCACGGGCTTTTGATCCAGCTCCAGCACCACATCACCAGGCATGAGCCCAGCCTCCTCAGCCGAGCTGCCGTGCGCCACTGCGGCCACCACCACGCCCACGGACACGGCCAGCCCCTTTTCTTGGGCCATGGCCGGGCTGTTGCCCTGCACCTGCAGGCCGTGCCAGGCATCTCCCGTGGCCTGGCGCCCATCCTGGCCCACCAGGGAGAGCTGCAGGGGCTGGCCCTTGCGAAGCACTTCAAAGGGCACTTGTTCGCCGGGCTTGCGCTCGTAGAGCGTGCTCTTGAGCTCTGCCGCGCTGGCCACCGAGGTGTCGCCGATGGCCACGATCACATCGCCGCGCTGCAGGCCCGCCAATGCCGCCGCGCCGCCCGCTGCCACGTCAGATACCAGCACCCCGCGGCCGGTGCTCAGGCGCAGGGCCTGGGCCAGCTGGGGCGTCACATCCTGGGTGAAGAAGCCGAACTGGGGCGGCACCACCCGGCCTCTGCGCACCAGGTCAGGGATGCTGCGCTTCACCATGTTGATGGGGATGGCGAAGCCCAGGCCCACCGAGCCCTGGTTGGGCGTGGCGATGGCGCTGTTGATGCCGATGACCTCGCCCGCCACGTTGCATAGCGGCCCGCCCGAATTGCCCTGGTTGATGCTGGCATCCGTCTGCAAGAAGTTCTGGTAGCGGCTGGCATCGTCGCCGGTGAAGACCTTGGTGCGGCCCTTGGCTGAGATGACGCCCACGGTGACGCTGTGGTCGAAGCCCAGGGGCGTGCCTATGGCCACCGCCCACTGCCCCACCTTGACGGAGTCTGAGTCGCCCAGCACCGCTGCATCCAGGGGCTTCTGGGGGCTGATGGAGAGCACGGCCAGGTCCACTTTCTCGTCTGATCCAAGCACCTTGGCAGGAAAGCTCTCGCCGTCCCAGAGCGTGACGGTGATCTCATCGGCCCCAGACACCACATGGGCGTTGGTGAGCACCTGTCCCTCCGCGCTGATGACCAGCCCTGAGCCCAGGCTCTGCCGCCGCACGATGCGCCCCTGCAGCGGCATGTCGAAGAAGTTGAAGAAGGGATCGGCGCCCAGCGGGGGCGCAGCTTCGCGCACCAGGTGCGAGGTGCTGATGTTGACCACCCAGGGGCCGCATTTCTCGGCCACGGCCGAGAAATCCCAGCCAGGCACGGCGGCTCGGGCGGCCAGGGCCAGCGCCAGCAGGAGGAGGGCAAGGGGCTTCTTCAGCATGTTGGCTCCGCAGGGGGATAGGGCAGGCTCCATTCCATCATGACGCATGAGAGCGCTGTCTTGGGCAAAAAAAAGGCGCGGCCCCCGGGGGCCGCGCCTTGGTCTTGCTGGCTTCAGGTCAGAACAAGAAGATCATGATGGCGCCCAGCACCACCACAGCGGCGCCCATGGCATAGGGGACCCAAGGCTCCTGCTTCTCTTCCTTCTCTTCGCCGGTGGCGCCAGCGCCAGCCTTGAGGTTGTTCACGTAGGCTTGCAGCTGGGGGTTGGGCTGCAGGGCCAGGCTGTGGTCAAAGGCCTCTACTGCCTTGGCCTTGTTGCCCTGGTAGGCATAGGAAGTGCCCAAGCCCTGCCAAGCCTGCGCGTTGCTGGGCTCGACCTGGGTGGCCTTGTTGAAGGCCCAAGCGGCATAAGGGTACTGGCGGGCCTGAAGGTATTTCTTGCCCTGCTCGATGTAGGCAGAGGCGCCGCCAGCGGCGGGTGCGGCTGCTGCAGCCGGGGCCTGGGCCTTGTAGTAGTTGGCGTACTGCATATAGCGCTGGTAGTAATCCTTGTTGCCCTTGTAGTAGTAGCAGTAGGCCAGGCCCTGATAGGCTGCGGCCGTGGTCTTGTCTAGCTTGAGGGCGCTATTGAAGGACTGGATGGCCCCGTCATACTGCTTGGCCTGGTATTGCTGGTTGCCATACTGCACCCACTTGGCGGCATCAGCTTTGGGGTCAGCTTTGGCCAGGCTGGGCCATAGCAAGAGGGACAAGCCCAACAAGATGGAGGCTACCATGCGCTTCATCAGGACCTCGAAGTGGACTAGAAGAACGGATCAAAACAATGAGCGGGTGATTACTTGGATCAGGGAGCCGGAGGCGGCGGAACAGCAGGGCCCGCGCCATCAGTTGGCAGGGCCGGAGCAGCGGGCACGCCCGCATCAGTGCCAGGGGCAGCGGGCGGGGCAGGCACGCCAGCATCAGCGCCAGGGGCAGCGGGCGGGGCAGGCACGCCAGCATCAGCGCCCGGGGCAGCGGGCGGGGCAGGCACGCCAGCATCAGCGCCAGGGGCAGCGGGCGGGGCAGGCACGCCAGCATCAGCGCCAGGGGCAGCGGGCGGGGCAGGCACGCCAGCATCAGCGCCAGGGGCAGCGGGCGGGGCAGGCACGCCAGCATCGGCAGTCGGGCTAGCCGGTGCGGGCGTGCCTGCAATGGGAGTGGTTTTCTTCTTTTTGCCAGAGCTGATGGTGACAGCAGGCGCTGGCCGACGGCCGCCCAAGGCTGAGAAGGGCGCATAGCTCTTGTGGCCGCTCTTCTTGGCCAGCATGCCGTCTTTGAGCAGCTCGCTATCCACTATCTTCACGGCGCTCATGCGGTCATAGATGGCGGTCACGATGACCGTGGTCACCTGGGTGCCATCCGCATCGTAGATCTTGTAGCGGTCTCCCACCTTGACGCCCTGCAGGCGGCCGCGGTCAATGTAGGTGTTCTCGATGAGGTCTTGGGTGCTGGACAGCAGCTTGACCTTGGCAGGCTTTGTCTTCGCTTCAGCAGCAGCAGCTGAGGAGCAGACGAGTGCGGCTAGCGCAAAAGCAAAGATCAGTCGGGCGCTATAGCGGTTCACCATGGGCAGACAGTCTCCCGTGACACGGCCTAAGGGCCGCATTGCTCAAAATGAGAAAGCAAAACGGTTGTCCATACCTTGAAAATTACCGAAACCTTACCACAAGCCCCATATCGCTTGCAAGGCCTTTCTGGGGGTAGAATAACCTTAATGTTTGACTTGAAAACACAGCGGGCTTTATACTCCCCTACCTAATGGCAGGCTTCAGGCCCTGAAGGCTCTAGGAACTGAGCGCAGCCTGGAGAGATGTCCGAGTGGTTTAAGGAGCACGCCTGGAAAGCGTGTATACTCGAAAGGGTATCGGGGGTTCGAATCCCCCTCTCTCCGCCATCTTCAACTCCCAATTCTAGGAGTGCGCATGCGCAACACCATCCTCTTCCTTATCCTTGGCAGCCTGCTCTGCGCAGGCTGCGCCACCAGCACCTCCAACGGCGCCCTGATCGGCGGCGGCACTGGCGCAGCTCTGGGCGCGCTGGCTGGCGGCATCATTGGCAACCAGCAGCCCAACCAGGCGCAGGGCCGCACTCAGGGCGCGCTCATCGGTGCACTGGCTGGCGGCGCCTTGGGCGCTGGCGCGGGCATGGGCATCGGCGCTTACATGGACCAGCAGAAGGCTGACCTGATCGCCCAGCAGATCGCGGTGCAGAAGCAGCAGGACAATACTTTGCTGGTGGTCTTGGCTGGCGACAGCCTCAAGTTCGCCAGCGGCTCCAGCGCGCTGAGCTCAGACGGCCAAACCCAGCTGGCCAAGGTGGCGGCCATTTTGGTCAAATACAGCCAGGACAAGATCATCATCGAAGGCCACACTGACAACGTGGGCGATGCTTCCTTCAACCAGACCCTCTCCCAGCAGCGCGCTGACTCGGTGAAGAACTTCTTCCTGGTCCAGGGCGTGCCCGCTGCCAGCATCCTGGCCAGCACTGGCTATGGCGAGAGCCAGCCGGTGGCCAGCAACGACACTGCGGATGGCCGGGCCCAGAATCGCCGGGTGGTGCTCAAGATCAGCGCGCCCAGCTTGAGCAAGTGACCTGAATTCACTGCGAGCAAGAGGAAAAGGGGGGCCGAAAGGCTCCCCTTTTTCGTTGTCAGCAGGCACAAACCTTCAGCATCAGGTCCAGGTCATCCACGGCCTGGCCCAGGCTGTAGCCCAGGCGGGTGCCGCGCGTGAGCGCGTCATGAAAGTGGCGCCACTCCGCTTCGTAGCTGTCCATGGGCGAGCGCAGAACCTTGACGCCCTCGCTGGCAGCTTGGCGCCACTCGGCCCGGTCCCAATAGATGGCCAGGCTGCCCTGGTCGCCATGCACGCTGAGCAGGGGCTCAGGGCCAGCGCTGGCGCTGTAGGCCGTGGCCCAGAGCGCGCGGGCCCCGCTCTTGTATTCGATGAGCGCGGCAGCGGCGTCCATGGGAGGCAAACCCTTGTCGAAGAGCGAGGGCGCGGCATGCACCCGCTTGGGCTGGCCCAGAATGCGGTTGAGCAGGGCGGCCCAGTGCACGCCGCCGTCCAGCACAAAGCCGCCCTTGAAGCGGGGCTTGGTGCGCCAGGCTGTCAGCCACTCGCCAGAGCGGCGGGCGTCCTGCACATGGTGCACCAGGGCCAGGCGCACCGCGCCCAGCTTGCCGCGGCTCACGATATCCACGGCTGCGGCCATGTGCGGCCAGAAGACATAGTTCTCGGCCACCATCATCAGGGGCGCGCCTTTGGCGCTGGCAGCCGCCATCAGCTTGCGGGCCTGGCTGCGCTCTGCGGCCACTGGCTTCTCGCAGAGGCTGGGCTTGCCAGCGCGGAGCGCCTTGAGCGCCCAGGCAGCGTTGAGCTCTATGGGCAGGCACAGGAGCAGGGCGTCCACGTCCTTTCGCTTGAGCAGGGCTTCGGCCTTGCCTTCGCTGCCCAAGAAGCCGTGGCGCTTGGCAAAGGCGCGGGCCTTGGCCGCATCGCGGCCGGCGCAGGCCTGCAGCACAAAGCGGTCCTTCAGCCTCTTCAAGGCCGGAAGGTGCAGGCGCTCGACAGCCAAGCCTGTGCCCACAACGCCTAGGCGGATCTTCTTCATGTATTGCTCCTAATGATAAAGGCAGTGGCAATCGCGGTGAGATTATCTCGCCCTATGGGCAGGCAGGCCCTTCCGGGCCAGGATACCCCAGGAGTGGGGCCCCTCCTGCTCCCTTCAGGGCCTGCCTACCCCGGGATGAAATGCAGCCTGCCAAAATCTATTCCCAGCCCAACAGGGCGAGACAAAACGCTTTATATAAGCTCCATCTGCTCGGCCACGCCCAGGGCCTGGGCATCCAGGCCCTGGCGCCGCAGGTGGCTGGCCAGGTCTGCGGCATAGCCGTGGTCGGTGTAGACCTTCTTGGGCTCCACGCGCGCCACATAGGCCAGCAGCTCACTGAAGTCGGCATGGTCCGAGAGCGGGAAGGCTTCGTCAGCCTGAAAGCGGTACTTGGCGCCCTTGTCTGCGGCCCAGCCTGAGAGCAGGGCCGTGCGCTTGCGCGTGAGGCCAGAGAGCAGGGGGTTGCTGCGGCCCTGCGGAGGGCAGATCACCACCCGGCCTTGCGCCGATTGGTTCCCTGCCACATGGCAGACGGGGAAATGATAGCCCAGGGCCTTGTAGGCCTCGTTCAGGTCGGCGATGGCCGGATGCACCACGAATTCGAATCCCCAGGGCGCCAGGCCCAGCAGGGCCTCTTGCGCCTTGCCCAGGCTGTAGGCCAGCAGCACCGGGGTCTCGCCCGCCTCAAGGCAGCGGCGGCAGAAGGCGGCCACTGACTCCAGCACCTGGCTGGCCGGCGGGAAGAGATACTCAGGCCGGCCAAAGGTGCTCTCCATCACCAGGATGTCGGCCTTCACCGTGACTGCGGGCTCGCAGCCAATGCCCGGCCGCAGGCGCATGTCGCCGCTGTAGAGCAGGCGCTCGCCCTGGTGCTCCACCAAGATCTGGCTGCTGCCCGCGATGTGGCCGGCTGGGAGCAGGGTGAGCCTGGCCCCGCGGAACTCGAAGGGCTGCATGAAGGCGCGGCTCTCCACCTGGGCATCCGGCCGGGGCTGGCGCGCGCGCATCAGGCGCAGGGTGGCGGCGCTGGCCAGGGTGCTGGCGTGCCAGAAGGCATGGTCGCTGTGGGCGTGCGACACAAAGCCCGCGTGCTTGGGCCGGCTGCTATGCGCATCCAGCCACAAGCCCAGGTCTGGCAGGAACACCCCGTGGTCATATTCCAGGCGCATCGCTTTCCTTTCTCATGTTGCTGAGCACCACTCGCGCGTTGCGCTGAAGGCCTTCCAGCTTGGCGCGGCGGAGCACGGTGTGCTTGAAGGCTTGGGCAAAGGCCTCGGCATCCATGGCCAGCCAAGCCTGCAGGTCAGGCTGCTCCAGCTCGGGCCGCGCCTTGAGCGCCGCATCCGCGGCAGGCGGGGCCTTGCGGTTCCAGGGGCAGACCCCTTGGCAGATGTCGCAGCCAAAGGCGTTGTCGCCTATGCCGGCCTCAAGCTCCTGGGGCAGCGGGCCCTTGTGCTCGATGGTCAGGTAGCTGATGCAGCGCCGGGCATCCAGCACTCCAGGCGCCACCAGGGCCTGGGTGGGGCAGGCCTCAAGGCAGAGCCGGCAGCTGCCGCAGCGGTCCAAGCCTGGCGCATCCGCGCTCAGGCCCAGGCTGCTGAGCACCACAGCCAGCAGCAGGTAGCTCCCTGTGCCTTCGTTGATGAGGCAGCTGTTCTTGCCCTGCCAGCCCAGGCCCGCGGCCGCGGCCCAGGCCTTCTCTGCCACAGGGCCGGTGTCAGCATAGCTGCGGAAGCTGGCTGGCGCGGGGAAGGCTCTTGCCAGCTCAGCCTCCAGGGCCTTGAGCTTGCGCTCCATCACCCGGTGGTAGTCCTCGCCGCGGGCATAGCGGGCCACGCGGCCGGCGCTTGGCTGCTCCCCTTCCCTGCCCCGGCCTGGGTCGTGGTAGAGGCCCAGGCAGATCAGGCTCTGGCAGCCCTCCAGCACCTTGCGCGGGTCCAGCCGCTTCTCAGCCTGGCGCTCCATCCATGCCATGCCGGCATGATAGCCCTGGCCAAGCCAGCTCCTCAAGCCTGCCAGGCTCTGCGGCGGCTGGCCAGCTCGGGCGATGCCGCAGAGGCTGAAGCCAGCGGCGCGGGCCAGGGCCTTGACCTGCTCCTCAGGGCTCATTCGCCGATGGCCTTGACCAGCACGCGCTTCTTGCGCTGGCCGTCGAACTCGAAGTAGTGCACCTGCTCCCAGGGGCCGAAGTCGAAGCGGCTTGCGGTGATGGGCAGGTGACCTGCTGGCCCAGCAGCTGGCGCTTCAGGTGGGCGTCGCCATTGTCCTCGCCGGTGTGGTGATGGTGGTAGGGCCGGCCCGCTGGGGCCAACCTCTCCAGCAGCTCCTCTATGTCCAGGTAGAGGCCAGGCTCGGCGTCATTGATGAAGACGCTGGCCGTGATGTGCATGGGATTGACCAGCATCAGCCCCTCCTTGATGCCGCTCTTGGCCAGGCACTGCTCCAGCTGGCGGGTGATGTTGATGATCTCGCGCGGCTTGGCGGTGTTGAAGACCAGGTATTCGGTGTATGATTTCATCATCCACTCCCAAGCTCAAAGGATGTCATGGCGCGTGCCAGGCTCGAACAGCTCTGCAAGGAAGAATGGGACCTGCTCATCATCGGCGGCGGCATCAATGGCGCGGGCGCGGCCCGCGATGCGGCCCTGCGCGGGCTCAAGGTCCTCTTGATCGACCAGGCTGACTGGGCCAGCGGCACCAGCAGCCGCAGCACCAAGCTGGTGCACGGCGGCTTGCGCTATCTGGAGCAGGCCGCGCTGGGCCTGGTGCATGAGGCCTGCCGCGAGCGCCGCCTGCTCAGCACCCATCTGGCGCCCCACTTGGTGCGGCCCCAGGCCTTCCTCATCCCCATCTACCAGGGTGACCTTCGCGGGCCCTGGCAGGTGCGGGCCGGGCTCTGGCTCTACGACCTGCTGGCCAGCTTCCGCAATGTGCACAACCACCGCATGATCTCCCGGGCCGCGGCGCTCAAGCTGGAGCCCTCGCTGGAGCCCAGGGGCCTGAGGGCCGCGGCCCTGTACTGGGATTGCAGCATGAATGATGCGCGCCTGGTGCTCGAGAACGTGCTGGCCGCGCGCGAGGCTGGCGCCAGCTGCCTCAACTACTGCCCTTTGCGCAGCGTGCAATCCAGCGGCCTGGGCTCCATCCATGTGGTGCTGCGCGATGAGGAGGCAGGCGTGGAGGCTGCGGTGCGGGCCAAGATGCTGCTCAACGCCGCGGGCCCCTGGGCCGATGAGGTGCTGGGCCTGGCCGCGCCTGGGGCGCTCCCGCTGGTCCGCAAGGCCAAGGGCATCCACCTCATCACCCGGCCTTTGACCGGCGAGCGGGCCCTGCTGATCAGCGCCCAGCAGGATGGCCGCGTCTTCTTCGTCATCCCCTGGGCCTTGGAGGGCCGCCCTGCCAGCCTGGTGGGCACAACTGACACTGACTTCTCCGGCGACCTGGGCCACCTGCGGGCTGAGGAGGACGAGGTGAACTACCTGTTGGCCGAGGCCAGCCGCGTGCTGCCCGGGGCCGCGCTCAAGCGCAAGGATGTGTGGGCCACTTATGCGGGCGTGCGGCCCCTGGCAGCCCTGGGCGCGGACCCGGCCCATCCCTCTTCCCACAGCCGCGAGGCGCTGCTGCGCTGGGATGGCGGGGTGCTGAGCATGAGCGGCGGCAAGTTCACCACCTATCGCAGCCTCTGCGCCAAGGCGGTGGATGCCTGTGTGTCAGCCTTGGGCGCCAAGCCCGCGCCCTGCCTCACTGCCAAGCTGCCCTTGCCTGGCGCGCCAGAGCAGGGCGTGGAAGCGCTGGCAAGCTCCCTGGCCCAAGCGCACAGCCTCCCGCCCGGCACTGCCCTTCATCTGGCCCAGACCTACGGCCGCAGCGCGCAGGCCCTGCTGGAGGCTGGCCGCAGGCACCAGGGCTTGCTCGGCCCGGTAGACCCTTCCCTTCCCGCCATCCTGGCCCAGGCTGACTGGGCGTGCTTGCAAGAGGATGCGCGGCATCTGGCCGACTTTTACCTGCGCCGCAGCTTCTTGGGCCTGGTGCTGGCCCCGGACCACCCTGGCGTCCTCAAGGTGGCTGAGGTCATGGCCCGCTGCCTGGGCTGGGGCGAAGAGCGGCTGATGCAAGAGGTGGCGGATCTGAGGAAGGTGGTGGCGGGAGAGTACCGCTAGCACCTTGTGCGCCAGGTTCCCCCCAAGGCCCGGCCCATCGCCGGGCCTTTCATTTTCTCTGACGGCTCAAGGCCAGCTCCAAGATCCTGCTTGCGGTGGCAGCGCCGGGCCGCAGGGCCAGGGCCTGGCGCGCCGCCGCCTCAGCCTCGGGCCAGCGCTGCTGCATGATGTAGACCGCGCCCAGGTCAGCCCAAGACTCGAAGATGGGCTTGGCGCTGATGGCCAGCTTGAGCTGGGCCTCAGCCGCCTCCATCTGCTTGTGGCCAGCCAGGGCCAGGGCATAGTGGGTGCGCACCTCGGCGATGTTGATGGCTGGGGCCAGGCGCAGAGCCTCCCTATAATATCCCTCGGCAATGGCAGCGCGGCCCTCAGCCTCCAGGGCATCGGCCATCATCACCGCTTCGCTGGCATAGTTGCTGAGCATCAGGCGGGTGGAAGGCAGGCTGCTGTCCGGCTGCAGGGCCTCATGCCGCGTGCGCTGGCTGGCCCACAGGCCCAGCATCCTGGCGTCTGCCTGCGCCCCCTTGGCCGGGTCCAGGCGCAGGGACAGGCCGCTCACGCCCCAGCGGCCCTGGGTCTCGGGCAGGGCCTGGGCCACGCTGTCTTGGAAGAGCGAGGTGGCGATGCTGCGGCTGGCATTGGCTGCGATGAGGCGGCGCAGGGTGGTGCTGAAGGCCGCGCCACTGCCCTGGCCCAGGCCCGCGCTGGCGCTGATGCCCAGCTCTGGGTGCTGATGTTCCACGTCCGCCAAGCCCCAATCTTGGGTCAAGAAGGCGGAGGTGAGCACAGTCAGGTCTGGCCGGCGGCCCTCCACCTGCTGAAGGTAGAAGCAGGGCATGGCATAGAAGTCGCCCTCAGCCAGCAGCAGGCCTTTGCGGTCCCCCGAGGCCAGCAGGTCGCGGCCAAAGTCCCAAGCCTCGAAGCTGTTGCGCTGGCTCAGGCTGGGCAGGGCTTTCAAGCCCCAAGCCAGCGGCAGGCTCAGCATCAGCGCGGCCAGCATCATGCGCACCCAGGCTTTCTGCCCCTGCCGCTCCAAGCGCTTGCGCACCCTCTCAGCCAGCCAGCCCAGGGCCAGCCCGGCCAGCAGGGCTTCTACCATGTAGAGCGGGATGAGGAACACATCCATCACCCAGGCCATCTCGGGCTTGAGCTGGAACCAGAAGCAGAGGGCCAGCGCCCCGGCCATGAAGAGAGCCGACAGCATCAGGGCTTGGCGGCTGCGGCGGAAGGCGAAGCCCAGCACGGGCAGGCCCAGCAGGGCCAGCAGCCAAGCCGGGCCCATGTCGCTCACGAGGAGGCTGAGCATGCGGCCGGCCTGGCTGGCCGCCACGCCGAGCGCCGCCGAGGCGCCAGACAGGTCGCCGTCTGCCAGGTTGCGTAAGAGGCCGGCCTCGGTGGCGGTGTATTCTTGGCGCAGCAGGCACCACCAGAAGCGCGGCCAGGTGTCGGGATGCCCCCAGTCGAGCGCCGGGCTGAGCCGGCTGCGCAGGGGCAGGTATAGCCACAGGCTGAGGCCCAGCGCGAGCAGCCCCAGCATCCAGGCCAGGGGCTGCCAGGCCTTGTGCTGGCCAAGACGCGGGTCCAGGCGCAGGCCGGGCAGCAGCAGGCTGGCGTGCAGTGCCAGGGCTGGCAGCAGCAGCAGCTCGGTCTCCCAATGGTTGGCCAGGCCTAAGCCCAGGGCCAGGGCCAGCAGCAGGGCCCAGCGCGATTTGAGCAGGCGCAAGCGGCTGGACTGCGGCTGCAGCCGCAAAGGGGCCACATCCTCTTCCCAGAGCTGGGTGAGCAGCAGGGCCAGCGCCACCAGCGCGGCCTGCAAGGTGTAGATGCCGCCCTTGGATGAGAGGGCCTGGCTGAAGAAGGTGCGGCCCAGGCCCAGCCACAAGCCGCCGCTCAAGCTCGCGGCCATGGGCAGCAGCCAAGCCAGCGGCTCGCGGCGGCGCGGCGCAGCAGGCAGGCCGGGCAGCGCGCGCAAACCTGCTCCCCGGCTGAGCAGCAGGAAGATGCAGGCGGCCAAGAGCCCGCAGGCCAGGCTGGCCCACAGCGCCGCTAGCGCGCTGCAGGCCAGGCCAGGGTTGCCGGGCAGGGCAAGCACGGCCAGGCGGCCAGTGAGGCTGGCCAAGGGATAGCCCGGCGGATGCTGGATGCCCAGGGTGGCGGCGCAGGCCGCGGTCTCGGGCGAGTCATCCGCGTTGAACACGGGGTTCAGGCTGGGGAGGGCACAGGCCGCCATGGCGCCAAAGGCCAGGGCCCCCGCCAGCCAGGCTCTGCGATGCTCTGGGCTCATGGCGTCAGCGGGTGAGGGAGAGTATCTTGAGCGCGGTGGGGTCGTCCGGCTTGTAGTCAAGGCAGCGCTGGGCGTAGCTGCGGGCCTCGGCCTTGTCGCCCTTGCGCAGCCAGGTGATGGCCATGCTGTTGATGGCCGCCACGCTGCCCGGCTCGTTCTCCAGCGCCCTCTGCAGCACGCCGATGGCCTCATCCAGGCGGTTCAGGTTGCCCAGGCAGGCGGCTTGGTTCTCAAGCATCACCTGCAGCGCGGCCCCGCAGGCCTCGCCCTGCTGGTAGGTCTTGAGCGCCTCGGCGTACTCCTTCTGCTGGTAGCGGCAGGCGCCCAGCGGCTCGTAGACCGCGGTGAAGTTGGGCTGCTGCGCCGCCACCGGCGCCATCGCCTCCTCGGCCTGCTTGAGCTGGCTGAGCTCAAGGTAGGCGCGGCCCAGGCGCACGCGCACCTCGGCGTTCCAGGGGTCCAGCTTGAGCACCTCGTTCCATTCCACCGTGGCCTGCAGGGTGTAGAACTGGCGGGCATAGGCCATGGCGCGCTGGTTCATGATCCTGTCGTTGCGCGGCTGAAGCGAGAGAGCCTTGTTGAGCCGCGACTCGGCGTCCCTGAAGTTGTCGGCCTGCACCTCGGCCGATCCCTCCCAGAGCAGGCGGTCAGGTATGAAGCTCAGGCAGGCCCAGGCTGCCATGCCCAGGGCCAGGGCCGCGGCCAGGCCAAAGCTCAGCCAGCGCAAGAAGGCGCGGCGGCGCCTGAGCACAGGGCTGACCTCCGCTGGCAGCGCTGCCGCTTCCTGCGGCAGCAGGGTCAGCGCCTCGCGCAGGGCCAGGGCTGCCAGGGCCCAGGCGGTCATCTGGGTGGGCAGGATGAGGAAGGGGAAGTTGAAGAGGCCGTGCACCTCCAGGGCCGCGAGCCCCGCCAGGCTGCCCACGGCCAGGCCGCGGGCCGGGCCGGCTGCCGGCAGGCGGCGCAAGATGATGAGGAAGAAGCCTGCTTCAAGGGCCAGCAGCAGCAGCGCGGCCATGAAGCCGCCCTCGGCCGCCATCTGCACCCAGTCGTTGTGGCTGTGCTCGCTGATGACGTAGGGGAAGTCCTTGATGCGGTCCTTGGGGATGGCGCTGGCCTGTACGGTGGGGAAATAGATGCGGAAGTTGCCCGGGCCCACGCCCAGCAGGGGGTGCTGGCCGGCCATGGCCATGCTGCAGCGGGCCAGGTAGCTGCGCTCAAAGGCGGACTGTCCGCCGCCCTTGAAGACCTCGCTGCCGCGCAGCAGATTGGCGAGCGTGACATCTGCCACCCTCACCACGGGCCGCAGGCTGGGACGGCCCAGGGCCTGGGCGCGCAGGCTGGGGATGCTGGCGAGCAGCACCAGAGCGGCGAGCAGGGCCAAGAGCCCGAGGCTGGACGAGAGGATCCAGCGCTTGCGGGCCTGCCAGACGGGCTTGAGCGCTGAGCGCTGCAGGGCGAGCACCATGCCAATGCCCAGGCCAGCGCCCAGCTGGGCGCCGCGGGTGGCCGAGCTGAAGAGGCCCAGGCCCAGGAGCAGCAGCAGCAGCCAGGCCCAGCTGGCGCTCGGCTCGAGCGCCATGGCCAGGGCCAGCGGCAGCAGCAGGGCCATGTGGCCGCCGAAGAAGTTGGGATTTCCCAGGGTGCTGGATCCGCGGGCATCGAAGTTGGCGTTCCAATTCAGGAAGTCCCAGCCCAGGCTCTGCGCCAGGCCATAGGCGGCCATCAGCGCGCCGGCCAGCATGACTGCGGCGCGCAGGCGGCCGCGCTTGGCCGCATCGCCGCCCGCGCGCCAGGCCGCGGCAAAGGCCAGCGGATAGCTCAGCCATTCCAGCAGGGTGCTGAGCGCCAAGTCCCTGCGCAGGCACAGAGCCCCGCTCAAGGCCATCCACGCAAAGAAGGCGCTGGCCAGCCAGGCCAGGGGACGCAGGCCCTTCTCGCGCCACACGCCCTCCTCGGGCCACGCTAGGCATGCCAGGGCGAAGGCCAGTGGCGCCAGGGTGCGCACCAGGGCCGATTCGCTGGTCCAGAAGATGTTCTGGCATTGAGGGTAGAAGAGCAGCGGGCTCAAGGCCAGGGCAGCGGAGAGGCTGAGCAGGGCCAGGGTCTGGGGCTTGGGTCTCATTGGGGCCTCTTCAGGTCGAAGTCAGTCAAAGTGAAGCGCAGGTCGCGCACGGCCTCGCGGCCCAGCGCGGCGGCCAAGCGGGCCAGCAGCTGGGGCTTCATCATGGTGAGCTGCTGCATCCAGGCTGGGCTCTTCACGGCCACGGTCAGGGTGCCTTGGCGAAAGCGCAGGGGCCGGGTCTTGGCCGCCAGCGCATCGCCCACTACTGCCTCCCAATGGCGGTGGATGTCGAGCCCGGTGCCCTCATCCAGCACGCCAAGGCGCGCGAGCTTGGGGCTGTGCTCGATGATGTCCTTGATGGAGAGGGTCTTTTCGCTGCGCAGCTGCTTGGCCATGGGGCCTCCCTAGTCCGCCTGCTTGAGCAGGCGCCCTTCTGAGACCGCGAGCACCTGGCCCGGGGCAAAGGGCAGGGCCTCGGCATGGGTGCTGGTCAAGAAGGTCTGCACCCGCTCATCCAGCAGGGCCAGCAGGGCGGCCTGGCGCCGGCCGTCCAGCTCGCTCAAGACGTCATCCAGCAGCAGCACCGGGTGCTCGCCCAGGGCCTGGCGCAGGTATTCCACCTCGGCCAGCTTGAGCGCCAGCGCTGTGGTGCGCTGCTGGCCCTGCGAGGCGAAGGCGCGGGCCAGCTTCCCATCCAGGCAGAGCTCCAGGTCGTCGCGGTGCGGCCCCGCCACAGTGATGCCGCGGGCCGCCTCCTCGCGGGCGGTGTCGGCCAGCCGCCGCAGGTAGAGCTGGCGCAGGTCCTCCACGCTGGGCAGGGCCTCGCCCGGGCCCAGGCTCAGCACGCTGCTCTGCAGGCGCAGGGTGAGGGCCTCGCCCTGGCCTGCCACCTGGGCCTGGGCTCTGGCGGCCAGCGGCTCCAGGCGCTGCACGGCGCGCAGGCGAGCGCTCAAGAGCTCAGCCCCGGCGGCAGCCAGGCCCTCGTCAAAGGCCTCCACCAGCGCGCGCGAGCCGCGGCCCTCGGCTAGGCTCTTCAAGGCGGCGTTGCGCTGCCTGAGGGCCTGATGAAAGGCCTGGGCATGCTCCAGGTAGGCGGGGTGCGCCTGCGAGAGCAGCAGGTCCAGCCATGTGCGCCGAGCCGCGGGGCCGGCCTGCACCAGGCCCAGGTCTGCGGGCGTGAAGAGCACCACGATCAGCTGGCCGAAGAGCTGGCTGCTCTTGCGCACGGCCTTGCCGTTGAGCTTGAGCCCGCGCTTGCCCTCGCGCTCCAGCTGCAGCTCCAGCTCGCGCAGGCTGCCAGCGGCCTCGCGCCGCAGGATGGCAGCCAGGCGCGCCTGGCCCTGGCCATGGGCGATCATCTCGGGGTCGCCAGCACCGCGCAGGCTCTTGGTGGTGGCCAGCAGGTAGATGCCCTCGAGCACATTGGTCTTGCCCTGGGCATTGGCGCCCAAGAGCAGGTTGGTGCGGGCATGCGGCTGCCAGTCCACGGCTTCAAGGTTCCTGAATTGCCTGAGTTCAAGCCGAGTCAGCAGCATGCAGAGCATCCTTGAGAGCTTCTTATCCAGAGCTTATCGACCCCGATTCCATCTTCACTGCCGGGGGAGAAAGCTTTGGAGAAAATCAAAGAACAAGAGGCAGAAAGCCTGGGGCCAAGCCCAGGGGAGGGCCTGCTTGAAAAAGTTGGTCGCAGCTTTTGAACAATCCAACCCAAACAAGGACCGCTCTGTTCCACGTGGAACAAACGCGGCGTTGAGGCTTTCCTAGCCCGCCTTGTTCCACGTGGAACAAGGATTAGATCAAGGGCTTGTTCTTGGGGGTGCCATTGGCCCGCGGGTACGCGGGCGGGGTGTCAGCTAGCTTGCGCACCAGCACTAGGCAGCGCGCCTCGCCCCCTTGCAGCGTGTAGGGCTGGCGCGCTTCCACCCGGGCGCCCAGCACTTGCAGGGCCTTGGCGGCCTGTGCGATCTCTTCTTCGGCTTTGGGGCCTTTCAGCGCCACCAGCAGGCCCTGCCGCCTGAGCAGGGGCAGGCCCAGCTCCAAGATCTCGGCTAGGCTGCCCACGGCTTTGAAGAAGACGGCATCGGCCTTGCCGCGCCAGGTCGGGTCTTGCCCCAGCTCTTCGGCGCGCCGGGCCAGCACTTGAACCTGGTCTTGCAGCGAAAAGGCTCGGATCGCCTCTTCCAAGAAGCCGGCTTTTTTTTGGGTGGCTTCCACCAAAGCCACCTTTTGGCCGGGGCGGGCCAGGGCCAAGGCCATGCCAGGCAGGCCGCCGCCGCTGCCCACATCCACCCACAGGCCGCCGGGCTTGAGCGCGGCTAGGCCCAGCGGCGCTAGGCTGTCGACAAGATGTTTGTGCAGGGCCTCTTCAGGGTCCACGATGCTGGTGAGGTTCAGGTGCTGATTGGCCCGCAGCAGATGGTCCCTGTATTCCAGCAGGCGCTGGGCCTGGCCCTCGCTCAAGGCCACCCCCAGGCGTTCACATCCTGTGCGCAAGGTCTGCATCATAGCGCTCTCTCTTCCCTTCTCCGCCGCCCGGCATCCAAGGCCACCTTTAGCACGGCCACATCGGCGGGGCTCACCCCGCTGATGCGGCCGGCCTGGCCCAGCGAATGGGGCTTTAGCTGCTCTAGCTTCTCGCGCGCCTCGCGGGAGAGCCCCGGCACTTGGGCGTAGTCCAGGCTCTCGGGCAAGAGCCTCGCCTCCAAGCCCTGCATCAGCGCCACTTGGCGCTCTTGGCGGGCGATGTAGCCCTCATACTTGATCTCTGATTCCACCGCTTCGGCGAGGGCGCGGGGCAGCTCTCGGCCCGCGCCCTTCTGCAGGGCCTCGAGATGCTGGTGCCTGATCTCCGGCCGCTTGAGCAGGCCGGCCAGGCTTGTGGGCTGCTCCAGCGGCGCTGAGCCCAGGCTGGCCAGGGCGGCATCCAGCCCCGGGCTGGGGTCGAGCGCCCCCGTTTTGAGGCGCGCCAGCTCGTCCTTCAGCTGCGCGCGCCGCGCGAGCAGCGCCTGGTGCTGGGCATCGCCCACCAGGCCCAGCCCATGCCCCAGGCCCATCAGGCGCAGGTCGGCATTGTCGCTGCGCAGGCGCAGGCGATGCTCAGCCATGGAGGTGAAGAGGCGGTAGGGCTCGCGGGCTCCCTTGGTCACCAGGTCATCGATCATCACGCCGATGTAGGCCTGGTCGCGGCCCAGCACCAGGGGCGGCTGCCCGCTGAGGCTCAGATGGATGTTGAGCCCCGCCATCAAGCCCTGGGCCGCGGCTTCCTCATAGCCTGAGGTGCCGTTGATCTGGCCGGCCAGGTAAAGGCCGCGCAGCTGCCGGGTCTCGAGGCTGGCTTTGACCTGGGTGGGCGGCACAAAGTCATACTCCACGGCATAGCCGGGACGCATGATCATAACCTGTTGAAAACCTGGGAGCGTCCGCAGGAATGCCAGCTGATCTGGCTCAGGGAGCGATGTCGACAAGCCGTTGAGATAGATCTCTGCTGTGTCCCGGCCTTCAGGCTCCAGAAAGACCTGGTGGCCTGTCTTTTCTGGGAAGCGCATGACCTTGTCTTCGATGGAGGGACAATATCTTGGGCCTATGCCTTGGATGACCCCATTGTATAGGGGTGAGCGGCCAATAGCGGCTCGGATGGTGGCATGGGTCTCTTCGCTGGTCCTGATGCTATGGCAGGGCACCTGGGCTTGAGTGATGCGGGTTGTGGAAAAGCTGAAGGGCTGAGGTTCGAGGTCGCCCTCTTGCACGGTCATGCCGCTCAAGTCTAGGCTGCGGCGGTCCACTCTGGGATTGGTGCCGGTCTTGAGCCGGCCCAGCTCAAAGCCCAGCTCTAGCAGGCAGCGCGACAGGCCCTGGGCCGCCGGCTCGCCAGCGCGGCCCGAGGGGATGCGCTGATCGCCGATGTGGATGAGCCCCCGTAGGAAGGTGCCGGTGGTCAAGAGCACGGCGCGGCCTCTCATCTCGGCGCCCTGGGTGGTCCTCACGCCCAGCACCTGCTTCCCTTCCCCATCCACCAGCAGGCTCTCCACTTGCGCCTGCTTGAGCTCGAGCCCGGCGGTGCTCTCGAGCACGCGCTTCATGCGGCGCTGGTAGGCCCACTTGTCGCATTGGGCGCGCGGGGCGCGCACCGCCGGGCCGCGCGAGGCGTTGAGCTGCTTGAATTGGATGCCGGCCTCGTCTGCGGCCTTGCCCATCTCGCCGCCCAGGGCATCGATCTCGCGCACCAGCTGGCCCTTGGCCAAGCCGCCGATGGCCGGGTTGCAGCTCATCTGGGCCACCGAGTCCAGGCTCATGGTCAGCACCAGCACGCGGCGGCCCAGGCGGGCGCAGGCCAGCGCCGCCTCGCAGCCGGCATGGCCGGCGCCCACCACGATCAGGTCATAGATGTCTGCAACAGGGCTCACTGGGCACACAAAGGACAGTTTAAGCCTAATATATCATCCAATCATCATAGCATGGGGGTCAAGGCTTGGGCCGGGCAGAAAGGGGAGCCGGGCAAAAAAAAGCCGCCCTTTTGTGAAGGGCGGCGGGCAGAGCCGTGGCTGGCGTGGCTCTCACTCGTAGCTGCAGACATACTCGCAGATGCCGTTCTCCACCACGATGTCGAAGCTGGAGTGGCTGGGCACCTTGAAGGCCTGGCCGCTGGCGTAGGGGACGAAATCCTTCTCACCCTTCTGCTTCACCCGGCAGGCGCCGGCCACGATGGCCATGGTCTCTGAAGCTTCGGTCCCAAAGCTGAAGCTGCCCTCAAAGATGAGGCCCAGGGTCTTCTTGGTGCCATCCTTGAAGAGCAGGGTGTGGGACACCACCCGCCCGCCGAAATAGACATTGGCCTTGGATGGGACAGAGACGCTCTCAAACTTCTCGGGGATGCTCGCCGACATCGGGTCCTCCTGCACGGGTGAGGCGCCATATTAACCCAAGGGCCGAAACCCAGAAAAGAGAAAAGAAATAGTGGTTGCCATCTTTGCCGCTTTTTTTCTATAATCCCACCCCCAAGCCCTGTGGTATCATCCATGGGACGCGCACCCTTAGCTCAGCTGGATAGAGCGTCTGGCTACGAACCAGAAGGCCGGGAGTTCGAATCTCTCAGGGTGCACCACTTTCGAAGCCCTTCGGCGCCATGCCTCGGGCTTTTCTTTTAGGGCCACAGGCCATGCCCACCCTCAAGCCGGGCGCAGAAGAGAGGCTGATGCGCCGGGCCCTGCGCCTGGCGGCCAAGGCCGCGGCGCTGGGCGAGGTGCCGGTGGGGGCCCTGCTCATCCAGGGCCCGCTGGATATCGCGCGGCCTTGCGTGCTGGCCCAGGCTCACAATGTGACCGAGGGGCGCTTTGACCCCACGGGCCATGCCGAGATGCAGGTGCTTCAGCGGGCGGCCAAGAGGCTCAAGCGCTGGCGATTGAGCGACTGCACCCTGCTGGTGACCTTGGAGCCCTGCGCCATGTGCGCGGGCGCCGCAGTGTGGGCGCGGGTGGGGCGCATCGTCTACGGCGCCGCAGACCCCAAGGCCGGAGCCTGCGGCAGCGTGCTGCAGGTGGCAGGGCATCCCAAGCTCAACCATCGCCCGCAGCTGCAGGGCGGGGTGCTTGAAGAGGAGTGCGCCGAGATGCTGCGCGGCTTCTTTAGGGCGCGAAGAAGGAAGCAAAAATCCAAACAGCCTGGCTGAGCCTATAACCACGGTCGCCGGCCCGCCCCATAGCCTGAGATGGCTATGGGGCCAGGGACGCTGTCGGCTGGAGGCCGACAGCCTGGGAGAGGTGGCCGAGTGGTTGAAGGCAACGGTCTCGAAAACCGTCATACTCGAAAGGGTATCGAGAGTTCGAATCTCTCCCTCTCCGCCAGTTCCCGTCCCTATTTGGTGGGATGACAAATAGGGAACTGCCCCGACGAAGCCTTGGCGGAGTCGGGTGCATGCATGGAAGCAGACACCCTGGGTTCCCAAGCCTGGGGTTGAAGAAAAGCCGGAGCTTTTACGGCCGAGGCATTCGGGGCTGTAGCTCAGTTGGGAGAGCGCGTCGTTCGCAACGACGAGGTCAGCGGTTCGATCCCGCTCAGCTCCACCATTTTAATCGGGAACCTGCTGGCCCGATGGCCAGCAGGCGCGGGACGGTTCGAAGGGCAGGCAAGAAAGCTGCGGGTATCTTTTTTAAATCACAGGTTGCCACGCAGCCTGACTGAAGGCGGCTCTAGCTGCCTTTTTTTGTTTTCGGAGCCGCTTCATGCCCAAAAGCGCGCCTGAGGGTTTCAAGTCTGCCCAAGACAAGCGAGCATTGTTCTTGAAGCTGGGGATCTTGACCGGCGCTCTCTTCCTATTGGGCCTGGCAGGGTTCATCACATTCTTTGTTGTGATGACGACGCAGGTGGCTTTGCGTGGAGGCTCTGAAAAGATAGCGGCATCCGGGGCAGCGCTATGGAACGGCAATGTCTACTACACTGGGGAATCCGGCGGCGCTCAAGGAAGCGCTAATGTCCCGGGCCATGTGAGCCTATATCAAAAAGGCCAATTGCTCGGGTCCTTGCCCATCGTGGGCACCCCATCCCTCCTGGCTGGGCAAGACAAGCTCTGGCTATTCACAGATCAGGGCGCAGCAGTTTGGGATGGTCATTCGCTCACTGCCTTAGCCACGCCTGCAGGCTTCAAATCGCTGGGACATCCCTTCTTGTATCATGGCCTTCCTGCGCTCCTCGCGGAGAAAGAAGCAGGGGATTTCCAGCTTCTGGCCCTGAGAAAGGATGGCTGGGCTCCCCAGGGCAGCCTTCATATCAAGACGGCTTCAAGCTGCACAAGCCTTGATGCGCGCTTTGATGGCAAGAAGTTCCATCTTTTCTATGCGGATTCGAACCTTATCCGTAGCACCAGCGTTGATTCATTGCCAAGAGAAGCGGACCCTGGGGCTTGGGATCTGGTTGGAAGCTACAACGGGGGCTGGGCTTGCGGCACGCTCAGCGGTGAGCCCATTGTTTTCATCGGGGACAAGAAACAGAAGCAAGTCTCCGGCTTCATGCGGGAAGATGGCAAGTGGAAGCTCGAATGGGTCGTGAAAGGCGATTGGGCTCATGTCGCTATCGCATCGCAAGTGGAAGGGCAGCCTGTCCTTTTCACGAAGAGCGAGCTTGGGCGTTTGCGAGCTTGGGGGCTGGCACTGCGAGGCGCTGCGAACCCCTTGGGGAAGTTTGGGCCTAAGCTGGATCCCGAGCTCGGCCTTCTGTTCATGATTTTCATTTTTTATGGGATCATGCTCTTGGCTCCTGTGCTGATTCTCCTGGCTGCCCATGCATGGACCCGGCGCCATAGGGAATTCAACCTTGAGCTAGCTGGCAAGGAATTGCGCGCGGCCAGCCTTGGTCACCGGGCGCTGGCAAGCCTTCTCGATAGCGTGCTATTATTCATTCCCATTTTCTTGCTTGTCCTTGGTGCCATGGCGGGCGGCATCCTCAGCGCCGGGAAATCTGGTGCGGGGGCGTTGACAATTATCCTATGCGCCTTGCTCATCTTCGCATCCATTCTATGCCTTGCCTTGCTGCAATGGTGGTGGATGGCGCGGTGGGGCAAGAGCCCTGGCAAATGGTTGCTCCATTTGACGGTGGTGCGGCAGGATACGCTCGAGATGCCAGGCTGGGGCAGGGCCATTTTGCGCTCCTTGCTCTTCATGGTGGATGGCCAGATGATCTATACGGTCGGCATCCTCCTTGTTGCTCTGAGCCCGCGGTATCAGCGCTTGGGTGACCTAGCTGCAGGGACGGTTGTGATCGTTGACGAGGAAGCGCCCAGCCGCCTGCCGCGCCCGCGGGTCCGCAAGCCAGCTTCCCCCAGAGCAGTGCGCCCTCAGGCTCGGCGTTCTAGCGACTTGCGCGTCTCCCGTTCTTCCAAGGTGTCACGTTGAAGATCAAAGACCTGTTCACCCAGCAGCGGCCCCTGCGCAGCTTCGAGGTCTTCCCGCCCAAGCGGGATGGAGAGCTTGAGCCGCTGTTCCAGGCCATCTCTGCGGTGAAGTCCCTAAGGCCGGACTTCATCTCGGTCACCTATGGCGCGGGCGGCAGCAACCGGGGCATGGCCTTTGAGGTGGCCAGCCGGCTCAAGCGCGCGGGCGTGGAGCCGCTGGTGCATCTCACCTGCGTGGGGCATAGCGCCAGCCAGGTGGCCGAGGTGCTGGACCAGCTAGCGGCTGCGGGCATCGAGAACATCCTGGCGCTGCGCGGCGACCCGCCCAAGGGCGAGGCTGGCTTCACCCAGGCGCCGGGCGGCTTCAAGAACGCGGGCGAGCTGGTGCGCTTCATCCGCTCGCGCTGGGGATTCTGCGTGGGCGTGGCCGGTTATCCTGAGACCCACCCTGAGGCTGCGAGCGCCCAGGCTGATATGGAGGCGCTCCGCTGGAAGGTGGAAGGCGGGGCTGATTTTGTCACCACGCAGCTCTTCTTCGACAATGCGCTCTATTTTGATTATGTGAAGCGCGCTCGCGCTGCGGGCGTACGCGCGCCCATTGTCCCTGGCGTGATGCCGGTCTTTGATGTCAAAGGCCTGGCGCGCTACGCCAACTTTGGCACTCGGGTGCCTGAGGCCCTGCGGGCCAAGGTGGTGGCGTGCGGCGAAGAGCCGGGCGCGGCAGCCGGGCCAGGCCTTGCCTGGGCCGTGGAACAATGTCGGGGCCTGCTCAAGGGCGGGGCGCCGGGCATCCATCTCTATATGATGAACAAGGCTGACACGGCCCTGGCCCTCTACCAGGCCCTGGGCTGAGCGTGGAGGGCGCGCCGCAGAGCATCCGCCTGCAGAAGGCCATCGCCGACCGCGGGCTGGCCTCGCGCCGCAAGGCCGAGGAGCTGATCGTGGCCGGCAAGGTCAAGGTCAATGGCCAGGTGGTGACCGAGCTGGGCACCAAAGTGGACCCGTCCAAGGATGTGCTGGTGGTGGATGGTTTGGCATTGGCCACGCTCAAGGCCAGCCGGGTGGTGCTGCTGCTCAACAAGCCCACCGGCTATGCCACCACCTGCGACAAGGCCGAGGGAAGCATCGTCATGCAGCTCATCTCTCGGCATCCCCAAGCCGCAGAGCTCAACCCCGTGGGCCGCCTGGACCGCGACTCGCGCGGCTTGCTGCTCTTCACCAACGATGGCCTGCTGCACTACGCCCTGATGGACCCGGCCCGCCATCTGGAGAAGGAGTACGAGGTGCGCGTGGGCCCGGCAGTGAGCGCGGGCCAGCTCAAGAAGATGGCCCAGGGCCTGGCCATCGACGGGGTGATGACGCGGCCCTGCAAGGTGGCGCTCATGGGCGAGGACGGCTTCCGCATCACGCTGACGGAAGGCCGCAACCGGCAGATACGAAAGATGGCGGCCAAGGTGGGCCTCACCGTGCTGGACCTGAAGCGCGTGCGGCAGGGGCCGGTGAGCTTGGGCGGCCTGCCCGAGGGCCGCTTCCGCGAATTGGCGCCTGCAGAGGTGGCCGCGCTCTCGGCTGCCGTCAACAGGGCAGGGAAGCGCTAGTTTAGCCTGCAAGGCATTTGGGTCCCCTTCGGGGAGTGCGAGGGACCCCCACTTCAGCCGGGCCATCTGCCCCGCACCCGCAGGGTGCGGCTAAGTGCTGGGGCATCGCAGACCCGAAAGGGGGCCCATGTGCCTCGCAGGTGAAGCAACATGTATCCTGGAGCTTCATGGACCTCCAATCGGACAATAAAGCAGCCGCGCTCCACGTGATTAGCAGCTTGCGCGCCGCTGGCCACACCGCCTATTTCGCGGGCGGCTGCGTGCGCGACTTTCTGCTGGGCCGTGCGCCCAAGGATTATGACGTGGCCACCGCCGCCCGGCCCGAGCAGGTGCGCGCGCTCTTTGAGCGCACCGAGGCCGTGGGCGCGGCCTTCGGCGTGGTGCTGGTGCTGGAGCAGGGCCAGGCCGTGGAAGTGGCCACCTTCCGCGATGATGGCGCGTACAGCGACGGCCGGCGGCCCGATGAGGTGCGCTACACCACCCCTGAGCGCGATGCCCAGCGCCGCGACTTCACGGTCAATGGGATGTTCCAAGACCCGGAGAGCGGGCAGGTGCTGGATTTTGTGGGCGGCTCTGCGGACCTGGATGCCCGGCTGCTGCGCGCCATCGGCGAGCCGGAGCGCCGCTTCCAAGAGGATAGGCTGCGCGTGCTGCGCGCCGTGCGCTTTGCCGCCGAGCTGGGCTTTGAGCTTGAGCCGCGCACCGCGGCAGCGATGAAGGCCTATGCGCCCCAGCTGCAGGGCCTGGCCTGGGAGCGCGTGAGCGCTGAGCTGTCCCGGCTGTTGCTCTGCCCAGGCAGGGCCGGGGGCATGAGCCTGCTCATGGAGCTGGGCCTGGCGCAAGCTCTCCTCCCTGAGCTGCTGCCCCTGGTCGGTTGCGCGCAGCCGCCCCAGTTCCATCCCGAGGGCGATGTCTGGGCGCACACCCTGCTGGCCTTGGGAGCTCTGGTCGATCCCAGCCCGGCCCTGGCTTGGGCCACGCTCTTGCATGACATCGGCAAGCCCGCTTGCTTCAGCCACGAGCCAGGGGACCGCATCCGCTTCAACCGGCATGAAGCCGTGGGCGCGGTCATGGCCGAGGCCCTTTGCCGCCGCTTGCGCTTGGGTCAAGAGCTCTCTGGCGGCATCTGCACCCTGGTGCGCGACCACCTACTGGTGGGCCACGCCGACCGCCTGCGCGAATCCAAGCTCAAGCGCTTGCTCAGGCGGCCTGACCTGTCAGAGCTCTTGGAGCTGCATCGCGTGGATTGCACAGCCAGCCATGGCGACCTGAGCATGCAGGGCTTCTGCAAAGCCAAGCTGGCAGAGTTCGAGGCTCAGGGCAGGGAAGCCAGCCTTCTGCCCAAGCCCCTGCTCACTGGCCATGACCTCATCGGCATGGGCCTGAAGCCAGGGCCCAAATTTGGCGAGATCCTCGAAGGCCTTGAAGATGAGCAATTGGAAGGCCGCATTCAAGATCGTGAAACCGCGCTTGCATGGGCGGAAAGAGCGATGGAGGGAACAGAAAAACCAAGCCCAAATGGATGATTTTCGCCACATGTTTTATTGGCACCTATAGTTCGTTTCACAAATCATTGCTGGACAAGTTGCGAAGTTAAAACTAAAATAGATTAAGTTTTACTGCCATAATCCAGTTTCAGCACCGAATTAAGCAAAGGTTTTTGTGCAAATCAAGCATTACAATATAGATGCCGCTTATGCAGGCGTCTTGGCTTCGGAGCCGGCTTATCGGGATACCACGGTGGCCAAGCTGCATGTGCTCCCTATGCCCAAGACCCTTTTAGCTGGCATTGTGGAGAACATTGGCGCGGGCTTGACGCTGGTGAGCGATGAGCCCATTGCCATGGATGCTTATCTGGTGGCAGACATCACTGTGCAGGGGATCTCACGGCCCATGCGAGCGCTCTGCCAGGTGGTGCGCAGCGATGCAGATTCCGGCAAGGTGGTGGACCGCACAATTCAGACCTACAAGTGCAGCCTCAAGGTGCTGGCCATCAACAAAGATGACATCAAGCGCATAGAGAATGACATCATTGAATCCAAGATCAGCAAAGACGGCTCCAAATAGGCCGAACCACCATCTGAAAACCTTTGATTTTCGGCCCCGCGAGGGGTATGATAGGCCTGATATCCAAGAATCCTTTTGGAATCAGGCTTTTTTATTTCTTATCCACTTTGGTCAACAGGCTGCCCACATGCTGTTTTGAGTCACCCTCCTTGAAGAGAAAAATGGCTAAAACTGAAGAGAAGAAGAGCGTAGATTATGGTGCAGGCCAGATCACGGTGCTGGAGGGCCTGGAGGCTGTTCGCAAGCGGCCCGGCATGTACATTGGCCCCACCAATGAGTATGGCCTGCACCACATGATCTGGGAGGTGGTGGACAACAGCGTGGATGAGGCCATGGCCGGCCATTGCAACACCATCGAGGTGGTGCTGCACGCCGACAATTCGGTCACGGTCACTGACAATGGCCGCGGCATCCCGGTGGAGTACCACAAGCAGCAGAAGAAGTCAGCCCTTGAGGTGGTGATGACCGTGCTGCATGCCGGAGGCAAGTTCGACCACGAGAGCTACAAGGTCTCAGGCGGGCTGCACGGCGTGGGCGTGAGCGTGGTCAACGCCCTGTCAGAATGGCTGGAGGTGGAGGTGCGCCGGGAGGGCAAGGTGCACAGCCAGCGCTATGAGCGCGGCGCGGCCATGGGCCCGGTGAAGACCTTTGGCGAGTCCAAGAAGACTGGCACCAAGATCACCTTCAAGCCTGACAAGGCGGTGTTCACGGTGCTCGAATTCAACGCCGACACAGTGGCCAACCGCCTGCGCGAGCGCGCCTTCCTCAACAAGGGCCTCACGGTCAAGTTCCGCGACGAGCGCGGCAAGGAGCCCAAGGAGCAGGTCTTCGTGTTCGAGGGCGGCATCGCGGCCTTCATCAAGCACCTGGGCAAGACCAAGAACGTGCTGCACGCCACCCCCATCACCATCGAGAAGGAGAAGGATGGGGTGATGGTCGAGGTGGCCATGCAGTACAACGACGGCTACGCCGAGAACATCTTCACCTTCGTCAACAACATCAACACCACCGACGGCGGCAGCCACCTGGTGGGCTTCAAGAGCGCGCTCACCCGCGCGGCCAACAAGTTCGCCCGCAGCTCGGGCATGATCAAGAACGAGAAGATGAGCCTTGAGAGTGACGACGTGCGCGAGGGGCTCATCGCGGTGGTCAGCTGCAAGGTGCCCGACCCCCAGTTCGACAGCCAGACCAAGGGCAAGCTGGTGAATCCCGAGGTGAAGGACATCGTGCAGAGCGTGGTCTATGACCACCTCTGCGGCTTCTTCGAGGAGAACGCCTCGCTGGCGCGCAAGATCATCGACAAGGCGGTCACCGCCGCTGAGGCCCGCGAGGCCGCGCGCAAGGCCCGCGAGCTCACCCGCCGCAAGGGCGCCCTGGAGGGGCTGTCGCTGCCGGGCAAGCTGGCTGACTGCAGCGAGAGCGACGCCGCCATGTGCGAGCTGTACCTGGTGGAGGGCGACTCAGCCGGCGGCAGCGCCAAACAGGGACGCGACCGGCGCTTCCAGGCCATACTGCCGCTCAAGGGCAAGATCCTCAATGTGGAGCGCGCGCGCATCGACAAGCTGCTCTCCAATGAGGAGATCCGCAGCATGATCACGGCCATGGGCACTGGCATCGGCGAGAGCGAGTTCAACCTCGAGAAGGCCCGCTACCACAAGATCGTCATCATGACCGATGCCGACGTGGATGGCGCCCACATCCGCACCCTGCTGCTCACCTTCTTCTACCGCCACATGAAACCCCTGCTGGAGAAGGGCTATGTCTACATCGCCCAGCCGCCGCTCTTCAAGGTGAAGCGCGGCAAGAAGGAGACCTATGTGCAGGCTGAGCGCGACATGGACAAGAACCTCTTTGACCAGGGCACCGAGGGCGCGCGCCTGGTGAGGCTGAGCAAGGGCAAGGACGGCGCCAGCTACAGCGGGCAGGTCTTCCGCGAGCTGGTGGACGACCTGACCGCCATCGAGGCGCTGGCTTTCCGCTTGAACCGGGCCATGGACCTGCGCACCTTCCTGGAGCTCCGCCGCAAGGACGGCAAGAAGATGCCCCTCTACGAGGTGCCCACCTCGGGAGGTGTGCTCTACGCCTACAGCGATGAGGAGCTGGAGAGCGTGGTGGCCAAGGTGAAGAAGACCCGCACCCAGTTCAAGAAGGAGAAGCGGGACGATGACGACCTCTTCGGCGAGCTGGTGAAGAACCCGCCCCCGGAGACCGACGAGCCTGAGGTGGTCGAGCTGGCCGCCATGAGCGAGCTGCGCGAGGTGGAGGAGGTGCTCAAGCGCCTCGAGAAGAAGGGCTTCTCCATGGATGACTGCCTGCAGGATGAGGAGGAGAACAAGGGCGCGCCGGTCAAGCAGAAGCCGCTCTTCCGCCTCGAGACCGAGAAGAAGGCCTTCGAGCTCTTCAGCATCCGCGAGGTGGTCGACAAGGTGAAGGCCCTGGGCAAGGAGGGCATCAACATCCAGCGCTACAAGGGCCTGGGAGAGATGAACCCGAGCCAGCTCTGGGAGACCACCATGGACCCTGCCCGCCGCACCCTGCTGCAGGTGAAGCTGGAGGACCTGGTGGAGGCGGATCAGATCTTCAGCGTGCTGATGGGCGACCAGGTGGAGCCGCGCCGCATCTTCATCCAGGACCATGCGCCTGAAGTGCGCAACCTGGACATCTAAGGGTCAGGAGAATCATGCTGGATCTGAGATTCGTGAGGGAGAACCTGGACGCCGTGGCCGCAGGCCTGAAGCGCCGGGGGCAGGATTTTGATGTGGCGGGCTTCAGAGCCATCGAGGAGAGCCGCCGCAGGTTCATCACCGAGGCGGAGGGCGCCAAGGCCGAGAAGAACAGGCTCTCAGAGCAGATCGGGGCGCTGAAGAAGGCCAAGCAGGATGCCGGCGCGCTGATGGAGCAGGTGCGGGCCGTGGGCGAGCGCATCAGCTTGGCCGAGGCCGAAGCCAAGCATTTCGATGACCAGATGCTCTCCATCCTGCACCAGACCCCCAACCTGCCGGCCGCGGATGTGCCAGATGGCCTGAGCGCTGAGCAGAACGTGGTGGTGCGCACTTGGGGCGAGCTCCCCAAGCTCGATTTCAAGCCCAAGCCGCATTGGGAGCTGGGCGAGGCCCTGGGCATCCTCGACTTTGAGCGGGCCGCCAAGCTGACCGGCGCGCGCTTCACGGTCTATCGCGGCGCGGGCGCCCGGCTTGAGCGGGCCCTCATCCAGTTCATGCTCGACACCCAGACCGAGAAGAACGGCTATCTGGAGCATTGGACCCCGCTGATGGTCAATGAGCAGAGCCTCTTCGGCACCGGGCAACTGCCCAAGTTCGAGGAGGACCTGTTCCGCCTGCGCGAGGGCTACTATCTGATCCCCACGGCCGAGGTGCCGCTGACCAACCTGCACCGCGACGAGACCCTGGACGAGGCCCAGCTTCCCCTCAACTACTGCGCCTACACCCCCTGCTTCCGCGCCGAGGCCGGGGCCTACGGCAAGGACATCAAGGGCATGGTGCGCCAGCACCAGTTCAACAAGGTGGAGCTGGTGAAGTTCACCACGCCTGAGACCAGCGAGGCCGAGCACCAGAAGCTGGTCAAGGATGCCGAGGGCATCTTGGAGGCCCTGGGCCTGCCCTACCGGACCATGCTGCTCTGCGCGGGCGACCAGGGCTTCGGCGCCGCCAAGTGCTATGACCTGGAGGTCTTCTGCGCCGGCCAGGAGAAGCAGTGGTGGGAATGCTCGTCCTGCAGCAACTTCGGCGACTTCCAGGCCCGGCGCGCCAACATCAAGTACAAAGCCAAGGACGGCAAGAAGGCCCTGGTGCACACCCTGAATGGCAGCGGCCTGGCCACCAGCCGGGTGCTGCCCGCCATCCTCGAGAACTACCAGCAGGCGGACGGCAGCATCGCGGTGCCCGAGGCGCTGCGGCCCTACATGGGCGGCTTGGGCGCCATCCGCCGCCAGGCCTGATTCCCCCTCTGGAGCCATCGTGGCAGAGATCGCCAACAAGAAGGCCGGGGCCAAGCCCCGCAAGCGCGCCGGGCTCTACACAGTGCTGGGCGGCATCGCGGCGCTCATCGCCGGCTACATCTGCTTAGGGCTGGGCAGCATCACGGTGGCCCCGGCGCTGATCATCGGGGCCTTCGCGGTGATGGCCATCGGCATCGCCCTGGGCTGGGACTAGCCGGCAACAGGGCCGGCACAGGACAGGAGCAGCGGGCGAATGGCAGCAAAGCCGGCATTGGAGCTGGAAGGGCGGGTGCAATGCGTGTCCTGCCACCATTACATCCCGGTGGAAGCCCTGTCCTGCGACTATTGCGGGGCCATGCAAGCCGCGGCCTTGAGCGCCAAGCGCAAGGCCGGGGCGCAGGCCTCCCGCGCTAGGCATGACGAGCGGGATGACTGGCGAGCGGCCATGCAAGGCTTTGAGGAGGAGGCCGCAGCCATCCCCTTCAGCCAGCGCCGCCGCATGAAGGCTATGGCCTGGCTGCTCAGCGAAGGCTGGGTGGGCGTGGCCATCTCCTCCCTGGGCGCGCTGCTGCTCGGGCTGGCGCTGGGCAAGGCAGCTCACCAAATCCTTTGGGCCAATTGCCTGAGCCCGGCCTGGTGCCGCGGCGCTTTCTGGGCCGGCCTGGCCCTGGGCAGCTTCTTCAGCTATGGCGCCTGGGACAGGGGCGTGGGCTGGCTGCGCAGCTATCTCTTGGGCCAGCTCAACAGCAAGAAAGAAGCCCTCATCGACCAGGCCCGGCGCCTGAAGAGCCTTGAAGAGCACCAGGCCCGGCGCGTCCCTGCCAAGCACAAGAAGAAGCCAATCCCCCGCACCAGCACTCATCAGGAGCCTTGATTGCACGCCTACAGGACACACAATTGCAGCCAGCTGCGCCAGAGCCATGTCGGCCAGAGCGTCCGCCTCTCAGGCTGGGTCAACCGCAAGCGCGACCATGGACAGCTGCTCTTCATCGACCTGCGCGACCACTACGGCCTGACCCAGGTGGTCATCCAGCCCGAGGCCAGCTTCTTTGACCTGGCCACCCATGTGCGGCCCGAGTCGGTCATCACCATCACCGGTGAGGTGGTGGCGCGCTCGGCAGAGACCGTCAACGGCAAGATGCCCACCGGCGCCATCGAGGTGGTGGCCAGGGAGTTCGTGGTGCAGTCCACCGCCGAGGTGCTGCCCTTCCAGGTCTGCGAGGAGGATGGCACCGGCGAGACGCCGCGCCTGACCTACCGCTTCTTGGACCTGCGCCGAGAGCGCATCCACGGCAACATCATGCTGCGAAGCAGGGTGATCAGCAGCATCCGCCGCCGCATGACCGACATGGGCTTCGGCGAGTTCCAGACCCCCATCCTCACCAGCTCGAGCCCCGAGGGCGCCCGCGACTACATCGTGCCCAGCCGCGTGCATCCGGGCCAGTTCTACGCCCTGCCCCAGGCGCCCCAGCAGTTCAAGCAGCTGCTGATGGTCTCGGGCTTCGACCGCTACTTCCAGATAGCGCCCTGCTTCCGCGACGAGGATGCGCGCGCCGACCGCAGCCCGGGCGAGTTCTACCAGCTGGACATCGAGATGAGCTTCATCACCCAGGAGGACATCTTCGCTGCCCTAGAGGCGCTGCTGCCGCCGCTCTTCGCCGAGTTCAGCGAGTGGGAGGCCACGCCCGCGCCCTTCCCGCGCATCCCCTACCGCGAGGCCATGCTCAAGTACGGCAGCGACAAGCCCGACCTGCGCAACCCCCTCCAGTTCCAAGAGGGCACGGCCCTGGTCAAGCGCATGAGCCTGGCTCCCTTCCAGGAAGCCATCAAGGCTGGCGGCGTCGCCCGCGTGCTGCCGGTGCCCGGGGCGGCCGGCCAGAGCCGCAAGTTCTTCCAGGACCTGGACGACTTCATGAAGAAGCAGGGCGCGCCGGGCCTGGGCTATGTCAGCTACAAGGACGGCGAGGCCAAGGGGCCGCTGCTCAAGTTCATGGACCCCGAGCTGCAGGCTGAGTTCAAGGCCCTGCCCGGCGTGGATGTGGCAGCCGGTGTCACCTTCTTCTTGGTGGGCGAGCCAGGGCAGGTGGCGGCCTGGGCCAACGCCCTGCGCACCCGCCTGGGCCAGGACCTGGCCCTGGTCAAGCCCGGCGAGTTCAAGTTCTGCTGGATCGTGGACTTCCCCATGTATGAGCTGGACCCCGAGACCGGCAAGGTGGCCTTCAGCCACAACCCCTTCAGCATGCCCCAGGGCGGCATGGAGGCGCTCAAGAACCGGCATCCTCTCGAGATCCTGGCCTACCAGTACGACATCGTGTGCAACGGGGTCGAGCTCTCCTCGGGCGCCATCCGCAACCACCTGCCCGAGGTGATGTACAAGGCCTTCGAGATCGCGGGCTACGGCCCCGAGGTGGTGGACCGAAAGTTCGGCGGCATGATCAAGGCCTTCAAGTTCGGCGCCCCGCCCCACGGCGGCATCGCCCCGGGAGTGGACCGCATCGTGATGCTCTTGGCCCAGGAGCCGAGCATCCGCGAGGTCATCGCCTTCCCCATGAACGCCGCTGCCCAGGACCTGCTGATGCAGGCGCCCGGCGAGGTGACAGACAAGCAGCTGGAAGAGGTGCACATCCGCGTGGTGCTGCCCAAGAAGTGAGGGCCCAGCATGGCTGAACAAGACCCCCAAGAGACCGCGCTGGTCGAGCGCCTGGTGCACAAGCTGCAGGCGCAGGCCGTCTATGTGCTGGACCAGCCTAACCTTGACCCAGACGCGCTGAGGGCCTTTGATGTGGTGGTGGTCAGCCCTTTGCCCAGCCGGCGCGAGATGCTGCGCCGCACGGTGGGCGAGCTTGAGATACTGATGGCCGGCGCCGTGAGCCTGAGCGTCTGCACGGCCGAGGAATTCGCCAGGGAGAGCCAGGTGCTGGGCATGCGCTCGTACCGGGCCCTGAACCATGGGCGCAGGCTCTGGCCCTTGGCCTGACCTTTTTGTCCCCCAATTCAAACGACTGCATGGCGCTATCGCCCTCAAACCGGAACCTCTGCAATTACCTGAGCATGTACAAGCCCCTTGCGCCCAAGGTGGCGCTGGGGAACCTGTGCGCCCTGCTGCAGAGCCTGGCCCTGGTGCCGGTGCCCTGGATCATCGGCCGGGCCATCGACAAGCGCCTCTCCCAGCATGACCAGGCTGGCCTGGAGCGGGACGGCCTGGCCATCGTGGCCCTTTTCGTGGCCTGGCTGGGCTTGAGCCTCGGCAGCCGATGGATCAACCTGAGCGCCACCAAGAAGGTGATCGCTCGCCTGCGCGCCGAGGTGGTCGAGAAGCTCCAGCGCCTGGCCATCAGCTTCTACGACCGCGAGGACCTGGGCCGCCTGCATGCGGGCGTCATCCTCAACACTGAGCGCATCGACGTGATGAGCAATTTCCTGCTCACCGGCCTGGCGGTCTCAAGCCTCACGGCGTCCTTCACGCTGGCCCTGATGGCGCACCTGGACTGGCGGCTGACGCTGATGGTGCTGGCCATGGTGCCGCTGGTAGCGGTGGTGAATGGCGCCCTCAAGGGGCGGGTGCAGGAGCGCCAGCAGGCCTGGAAGAGCCAGTATGAGGGCTACTCCTCGCGGGTGCAGGGCCTGCTGGAATCGGTGCGCCTGGTGCGCGCCTATGGCAACGAGGCCTATGAGCAGCGCCGGGTGGAGGATGTGGCCGCCGGGCTCTCGCTGCAGGGCGTGCGCTGGATGACCATGGTGGGCCTCTATCAGGGCCTGATGGAGCTGCTGATGGGCCTGGCCCAGGCCCTGGTGCTGGTGGCGGGCGGCTGGCAGGTGCTGGCGGGCGCCATGAGCCCCGGCGACCTGGTGGCCTACCTGGGGCTCCTGGGGCTGCTCTTCACCCCGGTGCGCAACATCGTCAACAGCATGGACCAGTACTTCATGGGCCGCTCGGCGCTGGACAGCGTGTGGGCCATCTTGGACCACGAGGAGACCGAGCCGGCGTGCCTGGCGGGCGAGGAGCGGGTGGTGCAGGGCCGCCTGCAGGTGAAAGGGCTCAGCTTCGCCTATGCCGGCGGTGCGCAGGCTCTGAGCGAGGTCAGCTTCACGGTGGAGCCCGGCCAGACCGTGGCCCTGGTGGGGCGCTCGGGCGGCGGCAAGAGCACACTGGCCAGCCTCTTGATCGGCTTCTACCGCCCCCAGGCTGGCGAGATACTGCTGGATGGGGTGCCCCTGGAGGCCCATGCCAGCGCCAGCCTGAGGCGGCAGACCGCGGTGGTGCCCCAGGCCGGGCTGGTGCTCTCTGGCACGGTGCGCGAGAACATTCGCTATGGGGCCTTGGATGCGGATGACGCAGCGGTGTGGCGGGCGGCTCGCCTGGCCCAGGCTGAGGAATTCATCCGCGAGCTGCCGCAGGGCCTGGATGCCCAGGTGGGCGACCTGGGCGTGCGCCTATCCGGCGGCCAGCGCCAGCGCATCGCCATCGCCCGCGCCCTGCTCCGCGACCCGCGCCTGCTCATCTTGGACGAGGCCACCAGCGCGCTGGACGCGGTGAGCGAGCAGGCCGTGGCGAAGGCCCTGCGCAACCTGAAGCAGGGGCGCACCACCCTGGTGATCGCCCACCGCCTGAGCACGGTGGTGGGCGCGGACCTGATCCTGGTGCTGGAGAAGGGGAGGGTGGCCCAGCAGGGAACCCACGCTCAGCTGATGGCCCAGGGAGGCATCTACCGCGAGCTGGCCCAAAGCCAGCTGGTGCAGGATGCGGCCTAGGCTAGCGCAATTCGGAGGCACAAAAAAGGCGGCCCTTTTGGGCCGCCTTTTTTGTGCCTCTAGGCTGTCGGTCAGAGCCCGGTCTTGATCTTGATCAGGATGCTGGTGAGGTCCTGGTCATCGTAGGTGAACATGAGGCCGGCGTGGTAATGCGGCTTGAGCAGCACATCGTCTGCGCCGCCGGTCAAGCTGAACACGTTGAAGAAGCGCCAGCGCCCGGCCAGGTCAAGCTGGGCCGTGTCGCGGCCGAACTGGTAGACATCGGAGGAGACGCCCAGGCTCTCGTCGAAGAGCCGCAGGTCCAATCCGGTGGCGAAGTAGCTTCGCTTGGCGCCGCCCCAGAAGAAGAGCGGGCTGCTCAAGATCCTGAAGCCCAGCGCAGCATCGTAGGTGAGGTTGGTGGTGCCGGTGTAGGGCGGTATGTCGCCGGCGCCAGCGCCCGCCCCTGCGGTGGAGGTGGTGTTGAAGTAGCTCAGGCCGAACATGTAGTAGCGGTCTGGGTTGGGGACGATGCGCAGGTGCGCGGTGGTCTCATACTGGTTGGCCTCGTACTTGTTGCCCGCGAAGTCCATGTACCAGCGGATGTTGTCGATCTTCTCGGTGTACTTGTCCATGTTCTCAGCGATGCGCTTGGCCGAGGCCACCGTGGCGTCGATGCCCTCCTTGGTGTTCTTGTCCAGAATCTTGGCGTCGATGTCGCGCGAGATGGCGTTGAGGTTGGCGGCCGCGCCCTGGATCTCCTTGACCATGGCCACCAGCTGCTCATAGAGCACGCGCTCGGTGAAGAGGCTGCCCACGCTGCTGCTGCTGGACTGGGCCCGGATGAGCAGGGATTCGGCCTGGCTTAAGACGCCCTCCATCCTCTCCTTGAGGGGCGCCAGCTGGGCCATCATGTCGGTGGGCTCCTGGGTCTGCAGGGTCTGGCCGCTGGCGAGCAGGGGCTGGTCAGGGCTGCCTGGGGTCAGCTCCACGAACATGTCGCCTAGCAGGCCCTTGCCCACGATCTTCATCTGGGTGTCCTGCCGCAGCAGGTGGGCCACCTTGCGCTCAACGGTGATGTCCACGCGGATGCGCCAGGCCGAGCCCGGCTCGGTGAAGTCCACATGGCTGACCTTGCCCACCTCCATGCCCGAGAGGTAGACCGGCGAGTTGCGCTTGAGGCCGCCAGCATCGTTGTAGTAGCCCACCAGATCGATGCGGCTGTTGAAGGGGCTGATGCCGCGGATGGGGAAGAGGATGACAGCCAGGATGGCGGCCAGGGTGCAGGCCACGAAGACGCCCACCCTGAGGTTCATGCTGGCCAGCTTGAGGCTTCGCTTCATGGTCTCACCGAGCTGGTTTTCCCGCCGGCGCTCATGCCGGGGTTGTCTTGGCCCCTGAAGAATCGGGGCAGGGCCTCTGCGGGCATGGCTTTGAGCTCGCTGGCGCTGCCCTGCCATAGGGCGCGGCCCTCGCGCAGCAGCAAGAAGCGGTCGCCCACGGCCCAGGCGTCGTCCAGGTTGTGGGTCACCATGATGCCCGCCACTTGGCGCAGGCGCTTCACGTCATTGATGAGCTGGCAGAGGTTCTCGCAGGTGGCTGGGTCCAGGCCCGTGGTGGGCTCGTCGTAGAGCATGATCTCGGGCTGGTAGATGAGGCTGCGGGCCACCGCCACCCGGCGCCGCATGCCGCCCGAGAGGGAGCTTGGCATCTGGTCGATGGTCTGCTCCAGGCCCACCATGGCCAGCATCTCGCGAACCAGCCCCTCAAGCCCGGCCTTGTGCTTGCGGCCGCGCATGCCGTGCTCGATGAAGAAGTAGCCCACATTCTCGCCCACGGTGAGCGAGTCAAAGAGCGCGCCCTCCTGGAAGA
>Ga0302320_10003280_pt1 | contig 37778 bp, 25 predicted proteins | sample Bog_T0_3_FD_202130 | JGI IMG/M metagenome (GOLD analysis project Ga0302320, IMG submission 202130) | Peat permafrost microbial communities from Stordalen Mire near Abisko, Sweden - Bog_T0_3 | ecosystem: Environmental > Terrestrial > Soil > Wetlands > Peat | place: Sweden: Abisko, Stordalen Mire... | reverse complement strand
CCTTTTGCGACCCTATGGTCTAGCGGTTAGGACACCTCCCTTTCACGGAGGTAGCCCGGGTTCGATTCCCGGTAGGGTCGCCATTTCTATTTTTATGCAATAGAATCAATGCTTCTGTGAGTTTTTAGAGTTTCAAAAATAGGCTAGTGCTAAAGTCTAGTGCTAAAAAGTCCAGCTATGTTTGCGGATGTCAGAACGTAATTTTTAAGGGTTTCCGACACGGGGCGCGGTGAAAGTGTCAACGTCCTGATTCCAGCGCGGCAGGCGGGCTTACAGGCTCGCGGGCAGCATGATTTTCGGCACTGGCTTCGCATCGCTCGATGAACGCGAAGATGCTGGCGAGATGGAAAAGCCGGACGCCCTTGACGCGGCCCGGTTCACGGATGGACACGGAACGGATAAAACCTTTTGCCGCCCATTCGTAAAGCTTCGGGCGTGAACAGCCGGAATAAAACTCATGCCCGCACTTCGGCGCTCTCACCCATACCGGCAGATTGCCTTCCCGGTCGCTGATAAACTGTGCGGCGCGGGTTTGTGCCTGACGGGTGCCATTTCCAATCACGCCCGCGCTGGCTGGCGGCGTGCGAATGGCACTCTGAAAATCATTTTCACTATTCATACGTCCGATCTCCTATTCATCGTAATTGAGGATTCTACCCGGAGCAGGACGGGCGCATCGTGTAATCTTTACACAAAATGACGTGAGGGATTTGGGGCGTAACCGACGGGAATTTTACACCGGCTCGCATGGCCGGTTCGGGCGGCAAAATGAGTTCTCAAGCCGCCAGCGACGGGTGGCCACAATGTTCACCATGTTGTTGCCGTTGCAGCCGCATAGCGCGCCATGTTTTTGCCAATTTCCATTCAACGGGTCTGCATCCGCAAATTACAGCGCAATCAATTAAATGGAGTAGAAGCCGAACCCCTTAATCAAATTAAGGATTCTGTGCAACGCGCATTGCGGCGCAAAAGTTGCGTCACTTGCTGCGTTTGGTGCGCACTTTGACGCCAACCCAGATGCGGCGTCTGTTGCGGTGCTAATGCCACGCATGATGCCAACCATGTTGCCAAGTCACGATCCGCGTCATTTGCTGCGTATGTCGCCAATTTATTTCAGGCGATATTCCGCCAAAATGTCCGCCACGTTACCGGTGAGCATCCTTGCATTTTCCCGTGTGTTGTCCCGCCAACGGCTGCGACACTTCCCGCGTGAATCCTTAATCGCCCGTCTTTCTCCCGGCGAAGCGAGCATCGTCAAGGTGGAAGTCGCCGGGCATTACGGCGAAACTACCTTGACGACGCACAGCAAGCCACACAATCGCAGGGCGATTCACGCGGAGCCGAAGGCATACCTGGCGCGGATGCGCGATGTTGAAATGCGTTGAAACTTTCAACACCGTTCAACACGCTGACCGGTGCGTGGACGATGCGTGGACAAAAAACCTTGGTTCAGCCAAGGAGTAAGGCTTGTCTGCGTGAAAAGCCTTCGGCTGAAGGCGACAAATGGCGGCAAATTCGCGGTGGCAAAAGGCGACAAATTGCGACAAGTTCGTTGCCGCAATTTGACGCTGGTGCGGATGCGGCTCGTTTCGTTGGCCGAATGGTTAAGGGGATGGTGTCTTCCGAAAATTGCCCGCAGATAAGGGCAAGATAACCGCGAGAAATTCGCCTTGATGAGATGTTGGCGGAAGCTCCGCTACTGACACCGGGGCCGTGCGCGTGAATCAGGGGCGTGATGGTATGTCGCCGGTCGTCGCGTCAATCTATTGCTCGCCTCATCCGTCTGCGCTCCAAATTGACACGCCGCCCGGCTCCGGGGATTTTGCCACTATGATTCCGCGCCCGGAGAATTGCTTTGCGAACAAAAGGATGCACTAGAGCATTTTCTATTTAGATAGACGCATATTGAGCGTGATGAAAGAAACCGCGGCAATGTTGAGCCGAGAAGGAGTCGAGTGAACTTGCCAAGGCCGAATGAAGATCATCCAGGGTGCGGGCAGCGGCCTGGCGTAAATGCGCTTTGAGTTTGGCGAAAGCCAGTTCAATGGGATTGAGATCAGGGCTATAGGGTGGCAGGTAGCGAAGGCCAACTCCCCGAGCCGAAAGCAACTGGCTGACATTATGGATTTTGTGGGTGGAAAGGTTGTCGAGGATGAGCGTATCGCCCGCGCGCAGTTGTGGACAGAGCACATGCTCAAGGTAAGCCGTGAAAACCTCGGCATCGACGGGCCCTTCGATTAAGAAGGGAGCTTCGATGCTTTCATGGCGCAAGGCCGCAATAAAGGTGGAGCTTTGCCAGTGGCCGTGCGGGATGGCGCTGATACAACGCTGGCCCATCGGACAGCGACCATGGTGGCGGGCCATCTTGGTGTTCAAGCCGGTTTCATCAATAAACACCAGTTGACGGACATCCCAGCCAGGCTGTTGCCTGCGCCAAAGCCTCCGTGCAGCTTTAACATCAGGCCGATCTTGCTCGGCGGCGCGCGTCGTTTTTTTTATAGCTCAGACCCAGTTGTTCCAGACGGTGCCACAAAGCGGTGATGCCAATGGAAACTTTCAGCTGCTCCAGACACCGCCTTTGGAGTTCGCTCAAGGTCAGATCCGCCTGCGCGGAAATCCACCGGTGCAGAGTTCGGTCGTGCTTTTCCAGGCGGGAGCGCCGGTAACCGCCGATCTGTTTGGGCCGGCACTCGCCGGTCAGATGGTGCTGCTTCCAAAAACGCTCCACGCTTTTACGGCTGACCCCAAAACGCCGGCAAACTTCCCCGGTGCCTGCCCCGCGCTCCCGCGCAGCGATGATCCGCTCTCGCAAATCCTGACTCAATGGCCGCATAATTTTCCTTTCATGAAAGAAAAATAGCACCCTTTACCAGATACGTCTATCTAAATAGAAAATGCTCTAGCAGCAACAGAACTAATTTCCCGACAAATGCACAATCACCATCACCACGGCGACAATCAACACCACAACGCCTAGAAGAACTAACCCAGCCTTTTTTCGCCACGCTATAAGATCGCGCAGATAATTTTCCCCTTCGCCAATTTTGACCCACGACGGATCGTGCTGCGTTCCGTCATCTTTGTTTTGCAACTTGTAAAGTTCCCATGCCGATTTTCGTCTGGAGTCTTGGGCATAGAAATTTTCAAGCCAGTTCACGATTTCACCTCTTGACCGATTTGCCAAATCCATTCTGTTCCAAAATCGCAGAAGCATGATTTGCCTTGGCGTCGGGTTGTTGTCCCCATCCTTTAGTTCCTCGATAAGCTTTGAGGCATCTGCCTTTGTGAGTCCAACCGGCGGACTACCACCGAGTTCGCGGATGTATTGGAGTTGTTTTTCAGTCGCATTTTGCCTTGGCGTCGGGCCGGAATGGTCAAGCAATTGCTCAATAAGTAACGATGCTTCCGCAATGTTAAGCCCAGGTGTCGGGTGTCCACCGAGGACGCGAATATAATTTAGCTGCGCTTCAGTGGCCTTTGGTTTTAATGGCGAATGCAACCATGCTTCCTGCCGCTTTTCCTTAACTCCGTCCCGTATTGTCTTTGGCAATACGCGCTCGATGGCAAAGTGAACTTCAAATGCTTTCGCCGTTGTTAGCTCCCCAAAGCGTTCCGGTATATTCGACAGAAAACTAATGGCAGGAATTGCCGACTCGCTTTTTCCGTCCAACCATGTGTTCAACCGTTGCACGCCTTCTTTGGATACCAATCCATCGCGCGTGATTTCACACAATAACGCGAGCAATTCCTGTCCTTCTACCGATGCGCACTGTGACTGCGTTAGCGACACCCTTTTGCCCTTTGTAACTTTTAATCCTTTGTATTCAGCCGGCGGCGATGTTTGGCGGACAGCAATTGTCTGTGCAACTGCTATTGAATTTGGAACGGCGAGCTGCGTTTCCAAGCCACAAAACGGACAATGAACAACGCTATTTTCCGCCGCAAGTTCGTTCGCATCAAATTCAATGTTGCCATCGCAATGCTGGCAATGGCAAATAACGTAACGCGGTTCGGTTTCTTGCGGTTGGTCGCTTGGTTGACTCATTCGGAAATTATTTGAGACTGGAGCCGGGCGCGGGTTGTCCCCGGTGCGGGGCTGAAGTGGCTTTAACCCGGTTCACATTTCGTCATCGGATGTGAAGCCAGCGATTGCCGCGTGAATCTATCAAATCGGTTCCCTCAATTTTAAAATTATCAGTTCTGGACGCAGTTCCGACGTTGACGGTGTCGCCATCGGTTGTCCATTTTGCTGTTCCAAACTTTTGGCCGCTGGAATCATTAAGCCACACCGCCGAACCATCGCTACGCATATCCAGCTCGTTTTTGTTAATCGCTTGCTGACAATAATAAATTCCAGAAAGCGCTTGCCGGCCTTCAGCGGCCAATTCAGAGACATTGTCCTTTGCCACCGGCTCTGCCACCTGAACATTGCTTTTCAATTCGGCTTCCGATTGCTCGGCCATATCAAGGGCAGTTTTGGTTATTTGAAGTGAATGTTTTTCAGACAAAAAAAGGCAGGCTAATAAAATGCTCGTGAGTGCGAAAAGCGCGGCACACCCCCATGCAATTAGCGGCTGAATATTGAGGCGGGCTGGCGGAATTTTGTGGGCGCGTGGCGTAGTGAAAAAGGTTTCTTTGCCGCAATGGGGGCAAAATTCGGATTTGCTTCCGGCCTCGTATTCGTAAATTCCGGCACAGTGCTGGCATTGACCTTGCATGAGCATAATTTCCCGTCCGCGTGCCCGTGCCGCTGCAATTAAAAAAGGCGTGACCTACTCACGCTCCACAACAGGCACGGGAATGCCCAGGAAGAACGCTTTCAGACACGCCCGATGGGGCGTGCCTTCAAACGCTGTCTTCCATTAAAATTTCCCGTTTCGTTGTGGACAGCAGCCGAAGCTACGCAAATTGGTTTGTTGTGTTTTTTCTGGTCTTTATTTTTAGCCGACGGTGACAATTCAACCACCTGCGGCGGGCGTGTTCAAGCGCAGGATGGAAATTTTATGGATTCTTTTCTCGAATGTTTGATTTAACTTTTTCCACCCACTGTTCCAAAATCTTCATTGCCGCTTCCGGCTCTTGCGGATTGCAAAGGCCACACATGGCCGCTGGCATCTGCTCTAATTCGTGGCGCAGCGGTAGCAGCAAATCCTGCCACACGAGTCTTTCGACTTCATCCAAGTCATGCAGCCGCTTTTCTGCAATGTCATTTTCGCGCTTCTTGGCTCTCGTTTCTTCCCGCGTTCGTTCAGTTATCGCTTGGTCTTTTTCGGATTCGGCATTGAGTGCGCGAAAAATTTCCATCGCGGTCAACGGCACGCCGGGTTCAAATTTTATTTCCTGCCGCGCCAGCTTGCGCTTGATGGTCGAAGGGTCAATTGAAAGGGATTCCGCCCATGCTTTAAGCGTGGCCGAAACTTGGTTGGATTTTTTGCTCATAATAGTAGGATTTTATTAAAATTGATTGCATAGGTTTAGGGGGCAAGTTGCTATTCGCTCTTGCTAGAAGCATTTTCCAAAGAGATTCCTTTGCCCGTGACAGACGTGACAGACGCGACACTCGCCCGGCGACTGTCACGAGCGTCACAAGTGTCACAGGGTTGCTTGTCAATTTTCATTTTCGTGCCTTGGTGAATGTTCGCGTGATGTGTCCGCCGGTTTCGGGCTTGGAATCCTTGCCGGTCAATTCGCCGTCCGCTTCCATCCGGGCGAGCAAGGCGCGGGCTTCATCCGCGCTGCCAACGATCCGCGCCCGGTGAACATCCCGCGCCGTTACGCCCTTGGGATTGTCCGCCAGCAATGCCAAGACTTCATCCGACTTGGCGCGGCGGGCCGCATGGCGTCCACGGGCAAGGATGCGAAGCTGTTCAGCGGCAAACCAGTCCGCCAGGACGATTGCGCTTGCCGCCGTGTCCGCTGCCAGCATCCGACCACCAGCATCTTCACCATGAAGACCGGCATGAAGGCATACGGCAATTCGCCATGCCTGTTCGTTCCACCGGGCCGCGAAGGTGGTCACGTCCCGCAAATCCGCCAACCGCTGTTCCACAATTTGATTGTGATGGTTATTCATCATCTGCCGGGCTTCGGGCGTGGTTCTAATCGTGGTTGGTGCATCCGCCATGCGGAGATTTTTTATCAATTTGCCCACGAGCATGGCCCATGCGTTTGCCGTGTCCGCTGCGATGCCGTCCACGCCGTCCACGATGGGCCGGGGCATGGCGCGAGTGTGACAGACCAACAGGCGCGGAATCATGCCGCCGTCCGTCAATTCAGTTTTGCCCAGCAGCGTTTCAATTTTATCAGGTTGCACCAGCCACAAAGCCGCCAGACAAGGCCGTTGAAGCAACACAGGTTCGCGTCCTAGCCGATCCACGCGACAGTTATCACCGCTGAATGCTTTCAAATAAATTCCTTCATCTGTGCGGTCTAGTTTGTTGTAACGGCCAAGTAATAGGTTCACGATGTTGCCCGCGTCCGGGGACAGGCTGGCGAGCTGTTCCTGATTTTGTGCCAGCATCACGGCGAGTTTTTCCGAAGTCACGTCTTCGCAACACAGGCGCGGCGGGTTTTGTTGCTCCTCTACGTCTGCCAGTGCTTTTTTCTTTGCTGCCAATTCGCCACGGATTTCTTCGCGCTCAATGCCGATTTTGCCCTTGCAGGCGACTTTTTTTAGGTTGCCAATTTCACTTTCCAGTAAATCCGCGTCCGCTTGCAGGCCGGGCAAAGTTTCCGCTTCCCAGCTTTCAAGCAGGTCGCGCTCGTAATCAAACAATGGTTTTGCCGCGTGCCGGAAGGTTTCGCTTTTGCCGCTGCCGGATTCCGCGCTCGGCATGATGTAGATATTTCCCCGCGTCACCCGGTTGGGGCCGCTCGTGATTTCAAGGCCCGCGCCGATGGACGCGGACAGGATGCCCAAGATACAACACCCGGCCAAAGTTTCGGGCGTCCGTTCCGTGCGGGCGATTGCTTCCGCCATTGCCCGCGCTGCCGCTGGAAGATGCTGAAGCGGGAAGTGTGAATGTTTTTCGTCGCCTTCATCAATGCCAGGATGTCCCGCGCCGTCCGCCGTCGCCGCGCCGCCGGGCTTGTAAATGCGTTTTGGTGGAATCATGGCATCACCCCCCAAAGGGATCGTTCCGACTCGAAATCATCCGCGTGAACCGATGTGCAATCGTTCAAATCATTCACGGGTTTGCCATCCACCTGCCGAAGGCCCGCGAAGCTGAAGGCGTCCACGTCCGCGCCTACGGATGCCAGTTGCGCGGCCCAGCGTTCCACCGCGCCCCGGCCCGCTTCATCATCATGGCCGAAGATGCGAACACGCTTGCCGGTGAACATGGGCAGCGCGTCCGTTTGGATTTGATTTGATGCCCCCAGCATCACCACGGACGAGGAAGACGTTTCGCAGTCTTCACAAAAGGTAAAATGAAATGCCGCCAGCAAATCCGGGCCGCCTTCGCACAGGGCGATGGCCGGGAAGTTTTTTGATTCCATGATGCCAATGGGCCACGATCCCCACGCACCCGGCAGCGTCCACGCCTTCGCGCCGACGTGTTCCCACGTCTGCCCGTCCATCCGGCGGGCTTGGGCGTTCACCCGTGCGGAATCGGTCACGATCCACGCGGGACAATTCTTCAGCGTGGCGAACCATAGCAGGCCGCGTGCGCTGGCAAACTCCAATCCTTCGCGTCCGATGTTCCGCAGGCTGGCAAGGTGCTGAATGTCCGCCGCTGTTCCCGTGTGGAAGTCAGGGAAGACGGGTTTGGGCTTGGCTCCCGACCGCCGGGGCCGGGCCGCTCGTGGCGCGGTCGTGATGCGTCCGCCAGCAAGTTCAATATATTTCCGGCAGGCGTCTTTTTGTGACAGGCCGGATGCCCGCTGGAAAAAATCCACCGCGTCCCCGGCTTCACCCGTGGCGAAGTCGTTCCACAAAGTCCCGTCCGCGTTCACGCTGAAGCTGGGTTTGGCATCGGCGCGGAATGGCGAATGGCAGGATGCCTTGGGTTCGCCATCAAATCCGAAGTGCCGCCACAGGCGGTGAATGTTAAGCCGCGCTTTTGCGTCCGCCAAAGTTGACCGCCGGGAAGGGCAAGGATATGATGTTCTCATGGTAGTTTTGCCGCGTTCGGATTGCAGTCCGGCGCGGCTATTTCGTCCGCGCTGCGGCAAATTTCATTAGTTCACCGTCACTTGCTGTTCACACTTGGCGATAAAATCCAAGACGCTGGAAAGCAGAAACAATCTTGTTCCTTTGATCGCACCCGGTTCGCGGATGGAACGGGTTACAATTCGGCCCTTGCCACCCAACTCGTAAAGTTTGGCTCGTGAAAGCCCGCTATAAAATTCCAAGCCTCCGCCGCGTGGCGGGCGTATCCAAATGGGAAGTCCGTTGTGTTGGTCGTTAAGTAGTTCCCGCGCCTTTGCTGGCACGGGCCTAGTGTTACAAACCAGCGGGGCCGGGCTGGTGGCCGGGGCAGATTTGCCAGTTTTATTTTTAGGCATAACATCAATTTTGTGAAGTCAACTTTGTTAGCTGCGTTGACCTACGCTATAGATGATTATGCGGCCAAATTTTTTAACCTGCTTTGCTTCTATCTCACTTTGGTAGAAGCGAAATTATTTTAGTGCGGCTTGCACCGTCTGCCGTGCTGTTGTCCATTCGCTTGGGTGTGCAAAGGTTTTGCCAAGATATTTCTCCGCGTTCGGATGTGCAAAGGCGTTGGAATTGTCCCCATTGTAATGCTGTATCAGACGCCATGCGGCCAAAGCTTTCAGAATTTTCTTCACTTGCCGAAGTTGGCTTCCCGCGCCAGTAAGTTTTTGCGATGGTGGTTCGGGCAGTTCGGCAGGACGGTATTCTTTGAGCCATTGAGCAAATGCGAATTGAATTTCATCATCACGCCATCCCCAAGGAATTTTCATTGGAACGATTTCCGTTTTACCGTCCCCATCCCATATTGGGACATCAAGCGCATATCCGCTATCAAGGTTTAACTTTTCACCGTGATAGCGAACGAACCCTTGCCAATCCATAGCAATCCAGGACGCTTGATGATGCTCGAATTTTGGAAGCCGTTTCCAATGTTGCGTTTTCCGCCGCGACAGATAAGAAGTCCAATCTGGATTTATATGCCTTCCAGCTCGTTTTCCCATCGCCATTTTCACCCGCATTATTTTTGCGTCTTGGCCCCGTGCCGGCACGCGGATTTTTTGTGAAGGAAATTTTCCGCCGGCAGCAGCTTGGACTTTTTCACGGCAAAGTTCCCAGCGAAGACACGGCTCCCATTCATCAAGTTTGAATGTGGTTTTTTCGATCTGAAGAAAATTCCAATCGTCTTCAGTCAAGCTTTCCTGCCAGACGTTCGAGGGAATTTTTTTCATTTGCTGGCGTTTGACTTCACCCCCATGAGACAGGATTTTTACGGCAGCGCGGCGCGTGTCACGCCTTCACCAACGTCTTGGTGCAATAGCTGTTGAGGCTTTCCCCGGCGGCAAGTGCTTTGGCGGCAAGACGGCGGTGCATAGCCGGTTCAAGGCGCAACACAAACTTGCCGCTGAATTTTTTCGCGGCCAGCGGTTCGGGCAGGGTGTGACCATCCGCGTGAATCAATTCCAGCATTTCCTCGACGGCCTGACACAATTCCGCATACACCCGCGCCTCGTCGCTGCCGTGAACGCCGCCCGCCATGATTTCCGGGCAGCGGCCAATGAAGCATTGATCCTCGTCGCTCCACTCCACGAATTTCGCGTAGCGGGCGGCCTGTTCTTTGATTTGCTTGCGTGTCATACTCAATTCTCGTTGCTCGTTGCTCAATTTTATTTCACCGCGTCCAAGGCGCGGCGCACGTCGCGTTCCTGATAATGCTTGGCGTCATCGCCCGCGCCGCCGCTGATTGTCACCCGCAATCCTTTCGGATGCGTGAAGTTCCGATGGCTGCCCTTGCCGCCCCGGTTCACAAACCCGACTTTTTCCAAGTCGGCAATCAGTTGTCGCACTTTGCGCGGCATTTCAGTATCAGAATAGTATCACAGAGGTTTGCCGATGTCAAACAAGTGAAAATCAGCCAAGGGACGGGATTTTTTTCACGGCGGCGCGGAGCGGTTCAAGTTCGTGGTGCGTGTAGCCACGGTTCACGGATTCCGTTTTGTGGCCCGTCAGTTTCATCCGCACTTCCTGCGAAACGCCCGCGTTCGCCATCGCACTGTTAAACGAGTGCCGCAAGGCGTGGAACGTGCGGCGGGACAATTGGCGCACACCCGCCTTCTTTACCTTGCCCGCGTCCAAGCCCGCGTCCCGCATGATGCGTTTGAAAGTTTCGGAAAGCCCCTTCCGTCCGCCTGATTTGAGATTGGCCGTGTGCGGCATCAGGAAAATTTCCGGCTTGTCTGTCCCCGCCAGCTTGTTCAAGTGCGCCAGCAAATCCGTGTGAATCGGCATGGTCACTTTCTCGCCGGTCTTGGATTGCGTGTAGGTGAGCGTAGCCGCGCCCAAGTCCACGTCCGCCCATGCCATCCGGCAGCAATCGCCCATGCGCGCCCCGGTAAAGTAGGCGAGCAAAATCAGCGTCTTCCATTCCCCTTTCGCCGTGTCCACCAGCATCTTCACTTCCGCCGGGGTGAACGTGCCGCGCTCCATGCTTTTGCCTTTGGGCAGTTCCACCGCTTCCGCCGGATTCGTGTTGATGATGCCTTGCCGCCGTGCATGGTTCAAAGCCGCGCCAATGATCTTGATGTCCAAGACAAGGGTTTGCGGCGCGAGTCCCTTGTCCGTGCGATAATTCAGGAAACGCTCCACGTCGCCCGTTGTCAGGCTGGTAAGCGGCTTGGCGGTGCGATTGCCCAGCGAAGCCAGAAAGTCCGTCACAGCCACGCCGTAGCGCGTGGAAGTGCCTTTGGATTTTCGCGCAACCTTGTTCGTTAGCCATTGATTCAAGAAATCATTCACAGACGGGGCGCGTAGCGTTTCTTCCCCGCCCGCCCGCGCCATGATGTCCGCCACGACTTTCCGCGCCTGTGCTTCCACCAGGTTGCCCGCCCGTCCAAGTTTCGCGGCCCGCTCAAATTCAAGGGCAACGGTCAACGCCTTGGTGCGGTCTTCGCATTTTGTGGAGCGCAATGTCCAGCGGCCATCCGGGGCGAGAAACGAGGCGTGCCAGTAAGGTGAACGGGGTCTTTGATGAATGCTTGCCATAACAGTGCTAAAATAGTGCTAAAGTCTGCCCATGTCAAGCGTGTTCATATATGTTGATAATAAAGGGTTTTGTGGGTGTCCGCCTTGCGGAATGGTAGCCCGGGTTCGATTCCCGGTAGGGTCGCCATTTTATAAACACTACGCAAAAGCGGTCTTCCTCAAAAAAATCAATGGTTTCAAGGCTCTGGTAAATCCATGTTTGCGCCCTGATCGACTTGACTGTTGCCACGGCGTTGCCACATTTTCGTTTTATGAAAACCGACGCGGCACTCAATTTCTTTGAAAATGTGATTCGGCAATGCGAACGGGATTATGCACTTCACATAGTAGCAACTGAAAACGGGCGAGATTTGACCGGCACTGGACCAGGGTCGCGAGAAACATTGAGATGGCAAATCGGAGTGTGAGTAGGCGAATGTCATTATCTGACAATTTATATTCAAATAGTTCAAAGGAATTGCTGCCCCCCTTCGTCTGATTCATTAAAATGGCACGCATGGCCGGGTCGGACAATGAATCCCAGTTGATCGAGCAAAGCCTTTCCGGCGACCCGGAAGCCTATGCGGCCTTGGTGATTCAACATCAAGCCATGATTCGCGCAGTGACATTCCGCATGACCGGCTCGCCCGAGGACGCCGAGGAACTGGCCCAGGATGTCTTTCTGCGCGCCTACCGGCAGTTGGCTGCGTTCAAAGGCGGCTCAAAATTCTCGACTTGGCTGTGCAAGATTGCCATCAATTTGAGCCTCGACTGGCGCCGGCGCGAAAGTCGCCGCGATGGCATCCATTCAAAATGGGCGGCGGAGGTCATCTCCGAAAATAATCCAGGCAGCGGATTTCCTGACGACCTGTCACGCCGCGTGCAGGCGGCACTTGAGCGGCTGCCGGCCAAGCAACGTGCCGCCATCGTGCTGACGGTCTATGAAAATCAGAGCCACGCCGAAGCTGCTAAAACGCTCGGCTGCACTGAAGCCACCGTTTCGTGGCGCGTTTTTTACGCCCGCCGAAAACTAAAAAAACTCCTGAAAGACCTACCCCATGAAGCAGTCTGAACTGGATTCCATCTTAAAAAAGGCCCGGCTACCGGAAGTTCCCGAAGAATCGCGCGAGCTGTTTCCGCGCCGAATCGTAGCGCGGCTCAAACACAATGAAGTGCAGTCCCCCCACGCGCGAAGCTTCCTGCCGCGACTGACCTGGGCTTTCGGACTGGCCGCCGGTGTGGTTATTGCCTTTGCCATTGGCCACTGGAGCGGACGGATGGAAACAAAAAACCTCACGGCTAGCGACAGTCTGGCCGACCTGAAACTCATCCGCGAAACGATGGCGATGTTCCCCAACCGGGTCCGCGCCATTGTGCAGGACGAGCGCGGTTTGAATCTGGTTCTTTCTGACAACACTGATGTGCCGGCTTCATCACCGATTTACGTCCGCATTTGCGACGGAAAACAATGCTCATCGCTGGTGACTTTCAGCGGGCAGGAGATCCAGATTGCCGGACAGAAACTGACGGTGCTCTCGCAGCCGGACGGCGGAATTATTCTGGAAGGGAACCAATTTGTCTGGTCCAGCAGCGAACCGGTTTATGCGGCTCGAAAACTAAATATCGAGGCCAAAAATCTTGGATTAAAAACAATGTAATTATGAAAAAAACATGTTTGATGCTGGCCGTGATCATTCTGGCAACACAGGTGCAGTCGCAGACCAATATTGCGCCGGTGAGACTGGCAATTGTCAGTGAATCATCCGATACGGTGGTGGCGGCGGATTTGCTTGCTGCGGAATTTTCAAAGAACGATAGAGTGCAATTGCTGGAGCGGACGGAAATCGAAAGGGTCATTCGTGAGCAACACTTGTCGTTGAACAATCTGGACAACTTGAAGCTGGGGCACTTGTTGGGCGCGGATGGCTTGCTTGCGCTGCAATCTGTCACCGAGGGCACGAATATTATTTTGAACGCGCAAATGGTCGCGGTGAAGCCAGGTGTCATTTTAACGGACGAACGCTTTGGACAGCCCGCGCGGGACGCTTCCGTGTGGTCGGCGAACATCGTAGGCCATTTGGAACCATTGCTGCCAAAACTGGGGGTATTACCGCAAGATGCCATCCCAATATCCGTGGTGAATTTTCATTCCGGCGTGCGGACAGCGGAGGCGGCCGAACTGGAGCGGCAGATTTTTTTCCTCACCGTGGAACGGTTGGTGCGGGAAAATAGACTGTTCGTGCTGGAACGAAAAAGGATGCAAGCGTTGTCCGAAGAAAACGAATTGTCCGGCGCGGCAGTGGAGCCGTTTTGGAATGGCAAGTATCTGCTGGACGGGGTGATTGACCGCAACGGTTTCAATCCCGATGTGGTGACGATTAGCGCGCGGCTGATTCCGCCGGGCGGCAGCCCGGTTTTAATCGAGGTCAGCGGTAGCCGGACAAATGGCGTCGAGGTGGTGAATCAGTTGGCGGGAAAAGTTCTTGAGGCCTTGAAGCTGGAGGCCAGTCCAGCGGCTTGGAATACGGTGGACGAGGCAGATAAGTTCTTTAAAGAGGCGCAGTGGTGTTTGGGCTGGGGGATGTTGCCGCAGGCGCAGGCCGCAGTTGAATCCGCTTGGGCGTTGGGAAAGCAGGACGATGCATGTGCGAAACTGAGAATCAAATCCTATTTGCCAGAAGTGTTTCCTAATCAGGGAATCTACAATATGGGCAGCATGTGTGGTGCTGGCAATTTGTTGTTTTACGACCGGCAGGATATCCTCGCTTCAAAACCGGTTGCAGCGGTTTTTAAAAAGCATCCTTCCGTTGTTTATCATGCTGCCACATTTGTTCAACCCGACCCGGAATCAATTACACGGGCGAATCACTTACTCACGTTATATTACGATTGCGTCCAACATTTCGGAGAAGTTGATGAAATAAAAACCAATTCTGATATTTATGCCCTTGGTATAAACGTGCTCGTAGCCGCATCAAAAGTTCTTCAACAATTTTACTTTGTTCCAGAATCGCAAACGGCAGTTGCCAACGAACTTGCGGAATCCCGTGCGCTTGCGAGGGTAGTTGCTGCTAAAATCGAACAGTCACCTTCAATACATGATTCGTATTATTCGAATATTCAGATGATATCAGCATATCAAGCGCATACCGATTTTTACTATCAAGAGTATCGCGACATTTTTTCTTGCGAACTTGACTGGGGCAGTTTTTGGCAGGAAACCCCGGAAGATTGCATCGCGAATTACAAAAAGCTCATGGAGAGCCCTAACTTTATTCCAATCCATGAGAGATTTTGGCTCCGCGATTTAATAAACCCACCGTTAACAGCTTGGAATCAAGAAAACCGTGCACGGGTATCAAACGTTTGGAAGTTCTTTGTGGCAGAACTCGACTCATGCTCAAACGTGTGTTTTCAGCTCGAAGGGAGATCGCTCGAAATGGCGGACGCCGAGACGGATTCGGCCGCAACCAATGCATTTTACAATCTCACTAAAATCATTTATTCCAACCTGGACCTATTTGTTACCAACGCCGCAATGCATCCATGCCTAGACTGGCAGGTCGATGATCTGGTTTTTTCTTTGGAATCAGAAGGGAGTCCAGCCGGACACAACAGCCATATTATCACACCAGTTGGGGAAAGTTTACGGGAAACAATCAAGTCTGAATTCCGTCCTAAAATTGCCGCGGCCAACCAAGGTTATCAAGACAAGCTCGCTATGGCTGCGGCCCAGCAGGTATTAGAAATTAAGAACCAGAAGGCAGCAGCGGAAACCCAGCTGGCTTTTGAAAAGCAAAAACAATTTCTTAAGGAAATAAATCCATCAAAAGCGTTTGATTTTGTTGGCTTATTTGTATTCGGTTTTCAGAATTATTCCCGCTCCCAAGCCCTTGAAATCCAGCCGCTACTCGCCAATTACAAAACCAACATTACTGCCCTGTGGTGGCGGCGGATCCGTGGCGATCAAGTTGAGGGGAATGTTGAGCATATCATACATCCCGATGTCGGCATGCTGCCGCCACCGCCTGAGCAAATTGCTAGAACCAATGGAAAAACACCGAATCCGATTAATCCTTCCACGCCAACCGGACGCCCGCCTTGGCTACAGCTATCGGGCAACCAACCACCTTTTGGTCAGCCAGGTTTTTCGCCAAACCGCCGGCCAGATCCGGCGACAGAGCCTGACATTCCTGCGCCCGATCCTCTGGTCTCGACGAACATCATCACTGTAAAAGATTTTTATCCATTGCCGCAGCAGGTAATGCCGGGGAGCGAGCCTCATGATTTTAAATTTACCGGCCAACGATTGATTGAGGGCAAATTGCTGCTCGATTTTCAATACAATGCTTTTGATTATTCATTCGACAAAAATGGGAACTGGCAGTCTTCGGCGGATAAGATATTTGTTGGCATGGCAGTATTTTATCCAAATACTCGGCGCTGGACCGTAGCAGTGTTGCCCGATCGTTTTACAGAACCAGTAAATTTCACATCGCAGCAAAGCATTCTATGGCGTGGAAATTTGTATTCAAGTCATGCGGGAAAAATCCAAAAATATGATTCCCAAAAACAGGCATGGCAACCGGCAGGATTCGCCATAGAAGGAGGTCGGTTTTACAATTTGGATGGCCTACTATACAGAGCCGACTACAACAGTATTCAAGAAATCACCGAAAACGGTCATGCCACCAAGGTGCTGGCCAGCATCGAGCGCCAACCTCCCGTTTCAAGTTTGGATTCGCAAGGAGCTTTAGTAAATCTGACGTTGTTTGTGGATACGCAGAAGAACTTGTGCGTTGCCGTCCACAACAAGATTTTCCGATGGGAAGGGAATGACTGGCATGAAATTGGTTCAGCGACAACGTCATTTATGCCAGTGGTATTTGATGATGGGATTTTGTTTTCAACCGACGGTTTTAATGCAAGGCCCGCGCAAATTTCTTGTTTCGAGATGCAAAGCAATTTGGTGGAACTATGTCTTTCACAAACAGCTCAAGAGCCAGGGCGACGCGGATTTGAGCCGCGCCGGACCGACGCCAACACGGTTCCCAAGCCGCTATGGAAATTGCCCGCAGAATTATCCCTGCCGAATTTTTCCGCCGCCATGTGGCAATCCGATCTGTTCCTCATGGCCGATCATTCCGAGAAACAGGACATTGTAGCGGAAGAGCGTGGAACCCGCCCTGATGGCACTTTGGAAGTAAATCATGTTGTCACCGGAGAAACACTTATGCCGAAAGACGGGTACGACACCGCACTTTTTTGTTTTTCGCGAGATTTGCCGGCGGCACACGAATTACATTTGAAATTCGAAGCGAGCGATAGTTGTCCACCCATGGCTGGCATTGAGTTTAGGCCCGGCTTCGCGATTCCTGGAGCCGTTGCCAATCGAGCCTGGATGCAATTTACCACCAATCTTCTGTTGTGTGGCCGGTATGCCGCTCCAGCCAATTTTAAGCCCGGCATCTGGGTTGCTTCCTTGGACTCAATTGCGTCCGAAGCGAATGCGCTTAAACAAATGCAATTCAATGCCCGGCTGCAAGAAAAAGCGAAGGATGACCTAATTATTAAAGAAGCGCAGGACAAGGATCAACTGGTCCGTGAGGCTTTTCTGAAAAAATTCGATCTGAATCACAACGGAATCATTGATCCCGAAGAACAAGACGCGGCAAGAGAAGATCCATACTTTATCAAATATTACATGGCGGAAATCCGCGCCAAAAAAGAGTCAGCCCCAAAATAAATCTATCGTCCAAGGATTTATTTTGGCGAGCCGTCTTACTTATAGAAATAGAACGGTAGTACAGTCGGTTGAAAAGTAACCAAGCTAGTTAATGCCCATGGAGGCGTCATTTTGATGGCAACATATTTATGTGGTCAAGCAGCGGGTCTGTTTATGCGGGCCGAAAATGATAATCGAAGGCAAAAACGTTGATTAAACACATGTAGTTATGAAAAACAAATGCTTGATGCTGGCCGGGATCATTCTGGCAACACAGGTGCAGTCGCAGACCAATATTGCGCCGGTGCGACTAGCAATCATGCCGTGAACCCATGAGTAGAATATTGATTGCCTTCGCAATTTTGCTTTCCGCACTGCGGTTGCCCGCGCAGACAAATGCGGCCACCCGCGTCGCCCTGGTCAGCGACAGTGGCGACGGCCAAGTCGCCAAGGTTTTGGATCTGGCGACGGTCAAGCTGGGACAGGAAAAAGGCATCGAACTGCTGGATCGCACGACCATTGCGCGCGTGCTATCAGAACGGAATCTTTCGCTTTCAGGCGCGGTGGACCCAAACAGTGTGGTCAGCGTTGGCAAATTGCTCACCGTTAACCTTTTCGCCGTGCTTGACTCGGTGACGCAAACCAATGCGGCCACCGGCAACGCCAGCCGGGCGGTCGCGGGCTTGGTGGTGTTTGACGCGAGGACCGGCGCGCGGCTTTGGGATGCGACGCTGTCGGCGGACGGTGACGAAAAACTCGCAGAAGCCATTGCCGACAGCGTGCTCGCGGCGCAACACAAGCAAACCGCCGCTGGCCTGCCGACGATTTGTTTGATGAGCGTGCGCAACGCCGATCTGCCGCGCAGCCTCGATGGCTGGTGCGATTCAGTCGGACTGCTGCTGGAGCGGCGGTTCACGGCATCGCCGGGCTGCGTCGTATTGGAGCGGGAGCGGCTCGATCAAATCAACAAGGAACGAGAATTGCCGGGCAACACCGGGCAGCAGCAATTGCTGGCGTCGGTCGTCCTGCTGGAACTGGAATGCAGTCGCAGCCCGGATGGGAAAGGCCTGAGTGCCAGCGCGCGATTGACCGACAACAACGGCAATTTGCTGAATGATTTTTCGGTGACGAATCAAAGCCGAAACGCTGATGAATTAGCGGCGGCGTTGTATCAGAAGATCAGCGAGGCGATGAAGCTAAAGCCCGGTTCCACGACCGATGATCGCGTCAGGGAGTCGGATCGGTTCTGGCAGACGGCGGAATTCTTTCTATCGCATGGGGATTGGCAACATGGGATTCAGGATTTGGAAGCGGCCTTGGCACTCAATCCTCAAAACAATGGTTTGCGAAAAAATCTGGCCGGCACATTGGTGGGTTATGCGGGAGGACAAACCAATTTGCTCCAATCATTGCAAATCGCCGACCGGGGCATGGATTTGTTTCTGGAGTCCGCCCGTGAATCCCGCGGCACAATCACCCCCGACAGTCGGCGCGGAGCTTACGAGTTCACCCGCTGGTTTTTCGAACCTGAATGTCAAATGTATATGGGAAGCCTCAACGGAAATACTTTTAAAAACGCAAATTATTTGTCGCCGGCGGAGATGGAAGAAGCTCACCAGCTCGTGGCTTCAATTTATGAAAAATACCGGTCGTTCCGCCGGGACATTGCCTTGCCGACCCTGTTTCAGGCGATATTGAACCATCCAGACGACAGGGTTTTGGACAACCGGGAGTTATTTCACGACTATGGTTACTATATGCTTTCGGGGATGTGGAGCACCGAGAACATTTCGGCAATCTACCCGGAGAATTTTTCGAGAGATTGGCTGGCTACTTTGAAAGGCTATTTAAACTTGCTGGAGCAAGCTCCCCTGGAGAATCATCCACGCCGGATAAATGAGGCCAAGTTCATCTTGTATGCAATGGTGTTGTCGCATAGAAATAATAATGGGTCGTCAGGCCCGATTGGTGTGACCATGGCCGACCGAGAGGAAGCGTGGCGTTTGATGGCGGCTCATCCATGCCCGCTTGTGCGCGCATTTGGGAAACTGGATCAATTGAGTGTGACGCAGGAAAAGGAGTCCCGAAAAAAGGAAATACTGCCGCCGGTCGCCCAAGCTTATCGCCAATATTTACAAGACTGTCTCGCTGATCCAACGCAAAGCACTAATTTCAATTCACGACGTCTGTTTTACGAGGCAACTGAATCCGGCGGTGCTTTTGATTATCTCGGTGGCGCTGAAACCGTGAAATTCTGCGACTTCATGCTTCAGCAAAACGACATGCACCCGGATATTCTTAACCGGGCAACCTCCTATTTGCTGTCCCAGACGAACCGGGAATCTGCTGACGAGGCGGTCGATTTTTGTGATCGCGCCGCCGCTTTGCTCAAAGAACCGGAAGCGCAATATTTTGGCGGATCGGACACCAACCAATACTTGCAGGATTTGGCAATGCAGCGCGCCAGCGCGCAAAAGAAATTCGGCGGCATCACCGAACTGCCGTTGCCGCCGCTGCCGCCCGCGTGGCGTGAAGCCCGGCAATTGATTAATTTGGCCGGTGCAAAACGCGGGCTCACGCAGATATTTCGTCCGGTGGTTCAGGGCGATTTTGTCTATGCCGCCGGTTTTGGCACGGACGAAACGGATGGCGGGCAATTCCTGCAATTGCTGAAGATTTCACTGAAAAGCGGAGCCATCAGCCAGTTGAGAAGAATCGCGATTACGAATGTCGGCCCCAGCGTGGCGTGCGCTGATAAAAATAATTATTATCTCGGCACCAGCCAGGGCATTTTTATTTTCCCGAAGTCGGGGGGAAAAGTGCAGCACGTTGATCAAGACGACGGCTTGCCGTCGGATGACGTGACGGCCTTGGATTGTCTGGATGGAAAACTTTACATCGGCCTGGGCGAGTCCGGCTATCTGGCCAGCTATGATTTGAAGCAACGGAAGTGCGAAATTGTTTGCTCCGCACGCCGCCGCGAACAACTCTCGCCATTCGACAACGGTTCGCCGCTGGGAATTTCCATCATCATGGCGGATGAACCGAAACACCGGATTGTTTTTCTGGCGGATCAAGGCGGGGGCCGCGAAGACTGGTGGAGTGACTTGGGACTGGCGCAACAAACCAAAGCTGATGTTTTTCCGATGATTTGTGCAAAAGCGCGCGCTGGAATTTGGTCATACCGTCCAGCGTCCCGCGAATTCAAAGCCATCCTCCCGCGCCATCCCAACGCAACCGGCGGTGACTTGAGACAGGTTCGCCGTGTCAGCGACACGCAAATCGCAATTGCCGGAATTTGGGGGGTAGCGCTGTTTGATTTTATGACAGACAAGTCCACCTTGCTCTACGGCAAATGTTACGCCATCGGTCTAGAAGAAGGCATGGAGTGGATGATGCAAGGACGCGGCATGAAAGTGAATCCAGCGCTGCATTACGCCCCGCTGCTGGATCATTCTCCGGGCGATTTGCGATCTGGCATTTTCTTTGTGCATGACGGCTGGGTTTGGAACGCGGGGAGGTATGGGGATATAAGCTTCAGCCGCATCTCAATGGACACGAATCGCAAACAAGATTTTCCGCCGCTCCGCCCCGACGACAAAAGTTTCATCCCAGCGGAATGTTTCCAACTGTTCGGCTCAGATCAGGCGCTCATTGGCGACCAGCGCGGACTTTGGCTCATGACTTTTGCAGATAAAGATGCCAAATCCAAAGAAACACAACCCTGAATGGTGTCAATTTTATGCTTTTATATCAAAGGTTACACCACCCCTGTTCGTCATATTCAATTGAAAGGCACAAGCGAATGATTTTGGCAGAAAAAACAACGGCAGACATTTCACGACAGCCCGGCCGGACATGGCGGATGTCATTGACGCTTGAATTAATTTTTTTCGCGCTCGCTGGCGCGGCACCGACCGGGGCTTACGGACAGTTGGAACTGATTACCAACGGGGAGGCGCAGGGTGTGTTCGCCGGCGACGCGCGAAGCATTTCGGTGACGCTCCGCAATCCGGGCGGTCAGGATTTTGCGGGTAAAATCCGCGTCCAACTTTTGCAAGCCAGTTCGGCGACGGTGGTTCAACGGGGAGAGATACCGTGGAAGCAACTCCGGGTGCTGCCGGGACAGACAGTTCTGGAATCAGCGCAACTGGATTTCCCCACCGTGAAAGCGGAGACCAGATTTCTCGTCCGGTGGTTGGATAACACCAATGTCATCGGCAAAACCGAGGTGCTGGCTTATCCCACCAACCTGCTGGCGGAATTGAAACGGTTGCTTGGCGAAGACACGCTGGGCGTGCTAGATCCCAATAATGAACTCAAGCCGTTGCTTCAGCAAAATGGCGTGGCCTTTGTGGATCTGGGCCAGGGGTCACTGGAAGATTTTTCCGGCCGGCTGGCCGTCCTCGGCCCGTTTCGATCCCGGGCGCAATTGCCGGAAGACGCGGCCAAACGCTCGAAAGCGATGGCCAAAAACGGCGTGGCCGTCGTGTGGCTGCAACCGCCGCCCAGCCCGCGCGAGCCATTACGTCCGTCCTACTATTCCGTGGCAGTCGGCACGAATGCCATCGTTGTCGTTCAGTCCGGTGTGGTAGCCGGTTTGGCGGAGAATCCGCAAGCGCAACAACGGCTGTTGCAACTCTGCCGGCAGGCGTTGCATCCGGAAGCGGCTGCCTTGCCAGAAACGAACAACCAACCCTAAGGAAATTTGCACATGAAAACCAATGATGATTCTGCGGACCACCCAGCCGGTGGACGGCCGCCGCTCTATGCCACGGCCAAGGCTGCAATGGCCGGCAAATTGTCAAATGTCGCGCAACCAAAACTGAAGTTCAAAAAATTACAATTACTACCCACGTTAAATATCACCGCGGAGAAAATCAAACCAGAGATCACCAATATGAAACCAAAACTCATCATTCTGCTAGCCGCCTTGCTGGTGCAAGGCACCTTCTTCAGCCGCGCCACCACCAATGATATGCCGGCCGTTGCAACCAATAACGCGCCGCCAGCTGGCATCACCAACAACAACGACGTGCTGACGGTGGCCGTCTTCGACTTTGATTCCAAGGACGAAGCCGTGCGCGATCTCGGCCCCAAAGTCGCCACGCTGCTGAATGCCAATCTGTCGGCTGATCCCAACGTGATCACCGTGGAGCGCGCGGAACTGGACAAGGCGCTGGGTGAACAGGAATTAGGGTTGTCCGGGACGGTCAGCCCGGACACTGCCGCCAAGGTTGGCCAGCTCACCGGCGCCAAGGTGCTCGTCAACGGGCGGGTGTTTAAGATAGAGAACCAGACGCTCATTGTGGCCAAGGTCATTGGCACCGAGACCAGCCGGGTCTATGGTGAGATGGTGCAGGGCGGGGCAGCGGATTCCATCGTGGACCTTTCCGCCAAGCTGGCGCAAAAAATCTCGGCCGTGGTCGTGGAAAAAGGCACGACCTTGGTAGCGAAAGTGCCGTCCCGCGAGGAACGGATCGCCAAAATCAAAGAGGAACTGGGCGATAAAAAATTACCGGTGATTTCTGTGAAAATTGCCGAGCAGCATTACGGCCCGCACATCATTGACCCGGCGGCGGAAACAGAGCTGACGCTGATTTTGCAGCAATCTGGCTTCAAGATTGCGGATGCCGACACCAAACTGAAGCCGACGCTGGAGATTGCCGGCCAAGCATTCAGCGCCTACGGAATGCAGAAAGGGAATTTGATTTCCTGCAAATCGCGCATCGAGGTCAAGGTGCGCGACGTGGCCACGGGCAACATCCTGGCCGTGGACCGGCAGACGAGCGTGGGGGTGGATATCGCGGAACAGACGGCGGCCAAGTCGGCGCTGGAAAACGCCATGGACACATTGGCGGAACGGCTGCTTCCGAAGCTGGTGAAATAGCCAGACTTCATCGCGAATAAGAAGCGCTTCAAATGAAGTCCAAAGGCTGGATCGCCGCATTGTTTCTGCTCGGAATCGTCATGGCGGGATGGGCGGCGGAGACTCCGCCGACTGTGGCGGTTTTGGATTTTTCGATTCCGGCGGCGGAGAGCAACCGGTGGGCGTGGGCGGAAGGCGGGGTGAGTGATTTGCTGCAAATCGAACTTCAGCAACAGGGCTTGCTTCTGCTTGACCGCGATGGAATCCATGCCGTGCTGGCGGAACAGCGGTTGGCGAGCAACGGCCGGACGGCGGAAAATTGTCTGACCATTGCAAAATTGCTGAACGCACAGTATTTGATTACCGGGAAGGTTGTGCCATTGGCTGGTGACCGCTTTCGGGTCGAGGCCGGCGCGTTTTCCGTGGAGGCCGTGGAAACGGAATTGACCGCAACCGGTGAAGGCGATTTCCCCAAAGAATTGTCCCGGGTGGCGCAGGAGGTGGCGAAGCAAATCGCCAAGAAAATTCCAACCCGCAGCCACGAGTTCCCTGACAAAACGCAACCGACCACCCATGCGCCGAAACCAGAATCACTGATCATGTTTTATCGCGGACTGAACGCCTGCGCCCGCGGACAACCGAGCTGGGGCGCGGCCTATTTCATGAACGCCGCCAGTTTGGATTCAGAGTTCACGGTTCCGTTGCTTTGGGAAATCAAAGCCTACGAGATGGCTGGCCTCACACAGCCGGCCGCCATTCGGCGCGAAGAATTGGCGGAGGTATTGAAGCGCCTGGGCGTGGAAACAGCAGGCCGGACGAACCTGCCCGCACTTTCGTCCAAGCCGGTGCTGGCGGTGCTCAATCCCGTTGTGGCCACCGGCAGCGGAATCGAGGCAGCTTCGCTGGACGCAGACCTGACTCATGCCCTGCTGGCGACGGATCAGGTTCGGGTGTTTGCCTTCCAGGGCATTGGGAGCGCGATTGCGGAGCAGGACTTGAGGTTAAGCTCTTTTTTTAACAGCCAGAATGCGCCGCGTTATGACCGGTGGCTGGCTTCCGACGGCTTGGTGCTTGGTCGCGTCTGCCCGGCGAAAAAAAACTTGGTGTCATTGGAATTGTCCCTGGTCAATCCCGTGAACGCCTCGGTCATGGCTTGCGTCCAGCGAACCGTCGCCACCACCACGCTGTCCGGACAGATTCCCGCCATCGTTGGCGAGTTGCTGGCGGCTTGGACGAATCGTCTGGTGACAGCCAATACTTCAGTGGAAACGCCAGAGCCGTCAGCCAGTCCGTCAGACAATGGAAACACGGATTTGCGTCCAGTTTACCGGGACTTGGTTGCCGCGATGGCACAAGTCCGATGCGAGCCGGGCAAGAGTGATTCGCACCGTGCGCTGGCAGATGCGTTTGCCGCGACTGGCCGGACGCGGCTGGCAGCGTATGAAATCGAACAATGCCTGAAAACCCTCGACATCCATGCGCCCCATGCGGACACAACGTATCTCGGCACGCACCGATGGCTTTTCTGGGAACCTTCGCCCGCGAGCGGGGCGGTGGGGTTGGTGGATCCGCGGGCGATTGATCATCTGATTGAACAGTTGCTGACCACTTACCCGCAAACGCTGGCCGCGGGCTGCATGCGTTACAATCTGGCCGTGTCGGCATGGCGGACAGAAAAATGGGCGGACGCAATCACGCAGGCGCAGCAGTGCCGCCAAGTAATGCAACCAATCATCGCACTGTATGATCGCAATAATACGACCGTCAACGGAGGTGAATGTGACTATGAAATAGCCGCGGCAACTTATTTTCTCGAAGGGGCAAGCCTAGACAAACTTGGCAAACCGGAAGCAGCCAGGGCAGTATCCCACCGGGGGCTGGATTTCATGCAAGCCTTCAAGGTTCGCAACTTTTGCCTGCCGTTCGGACCCTTTATCGGCGATTTCTTTGGCCCCCAACGGGTTTATGGTTATGGCGGTGACGCCCCCGGCATCCAGACCCGACTGGAAGAGGAACTGGCCAAGCTGGGGGAAAAGATTAGCCGGCCTCCCCCAGCCGAGTCGCTACCGGTTGCGGCAACCAAAACACCCGGCGCGGATTGGATTCAAAAAGGGCAGCTTGAAATTCAAAAGGGAAATTATCCGCCAGTCTTGGAATGTTACCAAAAGGCCATGGCTGCCGGAGCTTCCATCAAGGATTGTCCTGGGCTGGGTGCCGCCCTGCTGGAAGTGGCCTTGGACGGAAACAGTTCTCATCCGCGCGAGGAAATGGAAAAGCTGCGCCTGAAATTCGGCTTTCCACCAGTGGAAGCTTCCTGGGTGGACTGGTTCGCGGCCGGCCGCAAATACCAGACCAGCCGCCAATTTGACTTTCAAAAAGCCGTCGCCTGCTACCGTGGCACCCTGGACTTTCTGGAACATCCGGAGCAAATGGGCGTGTATCATCTGGAGCCGCAACCAAACTGTGACCGCATTGCTTTGCGCGGGGGGCAGGGTCTGAGCGAAATGGATATCTTGTGGTCGCAAAACTATAACGAACGCTGGTGCAATGCGGCTTATTATCTGGCCCATTGTCTGGTGGAATTGAACCAAAAGGAGGAAGCGGCCCAATGGTTACGGCAAATCGCGATCAAGGAAGGTGGCGATACCATTTTCCTATTAATCACGGGAAATTGGAACGGGGGTTCCGGACAAGAAGTCCAACTTGGAGTCCGGGCGGCGGAACTGCTCAAGCAACTTCACCAAGAGCCAGAATCGCCGAAGTTTGGTGAAACTGACGGACCCTACAAAAGGCCGGCTTATGGGAGCAAGGCCCGGTCGTTTTCCGAACTGCCGCCACCGACTACACCCAACCCGGACATTTTACAGGCATTGACCAACCTGCTCGCAACAGCGACATACAATCCCCGCGACGAAAAACATCCGAATCCGCAGTTGCAAGCATTTGTGCAGCAGTATGGCCACGCCGCCGTGCCAGCCCTCCTGTCATTGCTTCCCCGTGCCGGAGAACTCTGGGACGAACCGACACTGGGATGGTTGCTGGGCCAAACCGCCGCTCCGGCTGAAGCCGTTTATGTAGTAGCCGCCTGCAAACAACATTGGGGCTTGATTGCAGGGGCGATGAAGCTGGATTTTGAGGCGACCGCCGAGGCGGCCGCCGAGGAATGGCGGGCGCAGTCGGAATCGGGCTTTGTGCATTTCCTTTTCATCTTCGCCATCCTCGACGCCCGCCTGCGCCCTCTCTATCCCCTGGTGATGGACCACATCGCGGAAAAGAAAGCCAACCACCATTCCGTCATTTTTCGCATGGACGAAGTGGTAAGGAAAGAGAAGTCGGACGAATTGGAAACCGCTTTTCAAGAGGCTTTAAGCCGGTGCCTGAAGCTCAAATTACAGCAAAATGAATATTATGAACTGCCGCGTATTTCTCAAATCGCATTACGGCACGGCGTGCCGGAAGCGATTGACGGATTTATGGCTTGCGAGGGTTCTTCCCCGGAAAAACTCCGGGCAGACCTCGGTTCCGTTCTCGACCTGCCTGCGGGCGATAATGAAGTCATTGCGTTTTTGCGGGCCAACGCCTCCCGCTGGGAGTGGAATCCCGGCCAAAAAAAGTTCACGCTGAAACCGTCCGAAAAATCATGAGACCGACATGCCGTGCAAACCATTTTTCGGCAGGGTTTGACCGCCTGTTCATAGTGGGACGCTGCCGGCAACCCATGAACGCAAAAACAAAAATGCCGGGTATGCATATCTTTCTGATGGGGTTAGTGCTGGCCTTGTCTCTTGGCATCGTCCGGGGCGAGCAAATTCGCATGGTGGTGACCGCGCCGGTGGTAGGCGGAGAAACAAATGGCGTGGGTGGTGAGGTGGCGCTGTGGCAGGCGCTGATCACCACCGAACTTTCCCGGCAGAGTGCGGTGGCGGTGCTGGAACGCGAGGACTTGTCAAAATTGGCCGCCGAACAGGCTTTGATAGCCGGCCACACGACCAACTCCACCGCCGCCGCTGGCTGGCTCGGCGCAGATTGTGTGATGCTCACCCAATGGCAGGTGAAGAATGGCACCAACCGGCTGGCCATCAAAATCCTCGATGTCGGGCAGGGCGGCATCGAGAAGGAATTCAACCGGGAATTTGCCGAGGACCAGATGGCCGCGGCGGCGGGTGATTTGGCAAAGGAGTTGCGGGCAATTGGCTTGGAAATGTTGAGCCGGCGACAAATTCACACGGCGGTCTCGGTGCTGGACTTTGAAAGCCAGAGCCGGTTTGAGCGGGGTCGCTGGCAGGAACGCGCGCTCGCCCGCCAGCTCCGCGCTTTCCTGAAACAACAGCCCGGCGTGCTCGTGTTGGAACGCGAGGACGTGGAGGCGCTGTTGCGCGAAACCCGTCTGCAACGCGGCGGTCTGGCCGCCGCCGGCACCGCCCTCACCAACGCGTGGGCGGCGCTGCGGCATTACCCGCTGGTTTCGGGAACAATTGTCGAAACCCAGCCCGAAGGTTCGCCGCTCACGTTGCGGATCACCACGCAGATTGGCGATTTGGGAGACGGCCGGACAAACGCATTTACCGAATCCTTTCCAGTGGAGCAGTGGGCAGCTGGGGTTGAAATAATTGAAAAGCAATTGAACCAATTTTTGCGAGACGGGGAAAGCGCCGCCACCGGCAGCTCCGCTGTTCCAGATCGCTCCGCCGAGGCCATGGCGCTGGCGAACAAGGCGCTGGGCCTTTCCACCCAGCCGCAGTTGACGAACTTGAAAGCGCTGACGCAACACAGTCCCAGCGGTTTGCTTTCGTGGAGTGATTTGGCCATGTTTTTCAGCGCGAGAACCGTTGACGGAAACGGCTATGGGGTCATGACGGCCTGGCGGAAGGCGCGCATTCTCCAAGCCTGCCAGTATCTTAAGGCGGCGGTGCTGGTGGATGACCGCAACCCGCAAATTAAGCTTTTGCTGGCATCATTCCTGACGGATCCACAAGTCAACGAGTCTGACCTAGCGGTTGAACTGGCCGAGGAAGTCGGCTGGCAGTTTCCCGAACTCCGGCTGGCGGCCTGGTCGCACGCCTACAATCATTCCGGGGGCGAGACGCAGGAGCGTTTGCTTCGGCTGCTCATCCGGTATTTCCCGGACAGCGAGTTTGCCCACATTCCGACACAGCGGGAATTTGAAGCGTTCATCCAAAACCACCGGGGCGATTCCGATCTGACCGTGCTGATTGACCGGCTGCGTCCAGAACTGGATCGGGTGATTGCGGGAAATCAAGCTGGAATCAATTTGGAAGGCGATGTGAAAAGGCTGTTCGAGCTCACCCAGATCGCCCCAGCGAATCCCAACGAACCGTGGCAAACGCCCGGGCTGCAAACGCCGGAAAATCAAGCGCGCGGGGTAGTGCTGTTGGAGGAAATGATTTGGAAACATCCCGCGCAGGCGTTTTTCCTTTGCCATTTTTGGAGCAAATGTTGGGACGACTATCGGCCGGATGATTCCCAAGCCTGGTATTGGTTCAGGCGGGCGGCGGAAGTCACCCCGCCTGGAAAATTAACGGCTGGCGGGAATAATAATTGGTGGGATCACCGTTTGAAAATGGTGCAACGGTTGATGGACCGCCACGAATACAAGGACGCGCTGTATTTTCTGGAAAAAATCAACCAGCAGGATTTGCTGGAAGGCAACCGGGACATGATGCTGGCCCAATGCTGTTTCGAACTGGGTGATTATCAGCGAGCGCTGACGGTCTTTCAGACTTTTGGCCCGGACAACAAAGAGGCGGCGGAGTGGGCCACAAAATGCGAAGACAAGCTGGGAATCACACCGCCAGCAGCGCCACCCAAGCCGTATGCGACTGTCATCAACAAGGTGGATTGGGGAACCGTTGACATTCCCGGGGTGTTTGTAACCAACATGATGACCATCGGTGGCCGGAGCCGTTCGGTTTCGATCAATCTGGGAAGCGTCCATGCCTTGGTGGCCGACACCAATTATCTTTGGCTGGGCTACATTCCCCGTGAAACGGAAAGGGACACGACGTTTGAACAAAGGCAGTCGTTCTTGGATTCAGAGCAGAACAAATTTAAACAGCAGATGACGCTGCAGATCCGTCAACTGACAGCGCTTCAGGGCGGGCTGTTGAGATGGGATCGCACTACCGGCGAAACGCAAATGATGCCTTTGCCGGAAGGACCGAGTCGTTGGATTTGGACACTGGCAGCCACCGAACAAGGCGTCTGGGTCGGCACCTATGGCGGAGGCCTGGAACTGCTTGACCGTCAAAACGGGCAATTGAAGGTCTGGACGGAAACCAACGGCTTGCCGATGAATTTCGTCCGCAGTCTTGCCGCCGATGCTGATGGCCTGTGGGTCGGTCTGGGGTATCTGAATCGAGGCACTGTTGCCCGCCTGAACCTTCAAGACCAAACGTGGCGTAATTTCCTAGCTTCGGATTATCCAACAAAAACCAATTTTCCAACGGCCACCGATGCGCTCTTAAAGCTTCCAGAATACATGACCCATCCCGTGGTAATTTCATATGTACCGATAACGCCAGCTACAACCGTCCAGCCGGTTGATGGCAAGATATGGTGCATTTTGCCTGGCACTCAAAAAGAGGGATGCATCTGGGTATCAGACCGCTCACATCCGGTGCCGGTCAAAGTAGTGAAGGCCAATTTTGAACCACACGGCATGGTTGAATTTGACAAGGCCGCCAATGCATGGCGTCCGATTTCCGACGACGCGCCCGCAGGTCTAACGCGAATCGGCAACCGTATCTGGTGCTCATTTGGCGGAGGCGGCTTGGCGAATTGCGATTTGAGCGGCGGCGACTGGCAGCACATCACCCGCGCGGAAGGTTTGCCGTTCGACCCGGCGGCGCTATGCGAATGGCACGGCCGGTTGCTGATTGCCGGAGAGGGTTTGATGATTCTGGATGAAGAACACAAACGATTTGAAGTGTATCCGTTTCCAACCCCGGGCGGCGCGGGCTTGATGACGTTGGTTGGCGACCAAGTGTATCTGGTTCGGGGGAACCAAATTCTCTCGCTTGACCTTGCGACCGGGCGCCAACCATCGCCAGCCAAGCCCATGCGAGCGCGATAAACGAAGCGCCCACTCCGACATTGCACGCGCCATGACCATTCATCTCAAAACCAGCAAACACTATGTCGTGGCAATGGGATGCATGATTGTTTTGGTTTTGTGCCCGGATTTGCTCTGGGCAGTCGGCGGCCAAACTGCCGGTTCGGTCGCCGTGCTGGATTTTCAGGTGGAAAAACCGGCGACGCCAATGGACGAGCGAGTGGCGGGGCTGGAGGATTTCTTTGAAGTGGCGCTGCAAAAACAGGATGTGCCGGTGCTCGAACGACGCAATATCCGGCTGGTGCTCGCGGAGCGCGACTTGCAAGCCGGCGGCCTTTTGTCGGTAGAAACGCTGTCGGAGGCGAAGCTGCCGGCGGTTGATTGTTTTGTGAGCGGCAGCGTCGCTTTTCCGGGCGCCGGTGAATTTGCCCTGACGATTTCAATCAACCGCGCGGACAAGGCCACGGTGGAATTTACGGTGACGCAGCATGGCACATACCCGGACGGCTGGCTGCCGGCCATCGAATCACTGGCCAAGGAAGTGAACCAGCGCTTGCAACTTCCAAAAACGGAGCGGCCAGAGCGTTCTGAATTTGAGATGATGACGTGGCTGCCGGAGGCGGCGTGGCCGTTCTTCAAAGGCTTGGATGATTACAGTCGCGGCGACTACGCCTCCGCAGTTCCGTGGTTTCGTGACAGCTACGGAAAAGACAAACATTTCAACCTCGCCCGCAGCTGGGAAGCGCGGGCTTATTGGAAATTGAATTTGCTTCAATTGGCCGAAACCCTGTCCGGAGCCGGAACCAACAACAGCCGCGCGCGGGCGGATTTGAAGCGGCCGGTGGTCGCCGTGGTGGCCGGGGAAAAAATTTCCGCCGCCGGCCGCGCAGCGTTTGTGGAGGCGCTGACACACGCCGACCGGTTTGAATTGTTCGAGCCGGCATCCATCGGAGCCACGGCGCGGGAAATTGATTTGCAACTCACCGGCGAGATGGCTGCGCCGCTCAACGACCGCAGCGTCTGGCTGGTGGTGGATGACTTGATTTACCTGGATGCGCCGGATTTTAACACCCTGGCCGTTCGCCAACAGAATCTGTTGTCTGGCGAAGTTCTGCGGCAGGCGAAAATTCGAACTGCAAACGCGGATGAGAATAGTTGCGCCGCCCTGGCAAAGGCATTTTTGGACGACAAATCAGAAGCGCCGGCTCAGTATGACGGCGCGATTAGCCCAGGACAATTTGATCTGCCAGAACCCACGCGGCAGGATCAACCGGAGGTCGCCTTCGCCAAGGCGTTACGGCTGGCCGCCGCCAATCCGCAGTCCGCCCGGCTTTGGATCGGGCTGGCGGACTTCTACTCCGACGCGACCCGGAAAATGCTTTTGGAAAAGGCGGTCAGCGTCATCGAAACCAACCGGCAATCGCCGGATGAGGCCTTCTGGCTGGCTTCGGCGCTGTGGCGGGAACGCGAGATGACCCGCCGGATTTTTTACACACCCACGGCGACGCGACTGGCGCTGAATTCCTTGACCAACGACTTTGCCCGGCTGCTTCAGTGGTTTCCCGCCAGCTACGAAGCAAAGAATTTGGTCGAAGTCACCAATCACGGCGAGGGCAGCTATGTTTATACCGAAATCAAAGACCGACGCTATCTGGATTCCGTTTTTGATTACGGCAGCCGGCTGCGACCGCCGCCGGCACCCAAGCCGGCAAAAACACAACCGGTCATTCAAGCCAGCCAGCAGGCTCGCGTGGTGACCGACGAGGAACGGTTGGCAAGGCTCAATGATTGTTTGACGCAAGGCAGGCCAGCCCCGGCCTGGCAACTGGCGAATTTCCTGCGCACGTCCAAAGATCCCGTTGTCCAGTCACAAGTTGGGGTGATTTACAGCAATCTGTTGCAGGTGATTGTTCGGGAACGGGAGCAATTCAATGCATTCACCGCCGCCGTTTCCGCGAAGCAATCGCAAAAGATTTTGGAATTGGGCCGCCCGTTGTTGAATTGCGTTGACCGCCGGCACCGTGCGGAGGTCATTGATAAATGTGGTGAAGTGATCAAACAACAGGAAGGTGTTTCCGGACAGTTGGGTTTCCTTTTTAATGAAGCCAAACAGTATCAGAAAGATTTCCTATTGGATCCGGCGGATCCGACGCGGGGAGTTCCGGCCAAGGACATCGAGTATCAGGTGCTGGAGAATTCCACGCTCGTTCAGCCGGTGATTTACGGCAGGTACTATGGCTACACACCGTTGATGGGAAAAGTGGCCGAGATGGCCCACGCGGTTCCGCCCGCGGACTCGACGAAGAACATACTGGAGTATATCCGCGAAAACACATCGCTGCCATTGGAGAAACGGCTGACGGCGGCGTATGATCTTGCGATATTGGAACAGGCTCAAGGGCACACTTTCGAGGCGATGGATCTGCTCAAAGATGTGCTGCGCCAGACCGAAGGCACGGGCCTGCCTTTGACACGCGATGACACCCGGCCGCATGTGTTACAATCTATTGAAAGCGCGGCCTTTGATTCCCTGCGCAAAATCCGGGTTTATACCGGTGCTGATGGTGAGGTCGGTGATTGCTGCGGAATACTTCCTGACACCGCGCCGCAAAAGCCGGCTAATTTCGAGGAATTGGACCACAAACTGGGACAGCTATGGAAACAGCAAATCGGCGAAGCGGGAACCAACCTTCCGCCCATTGAGAAGCAATTGCTGGCCGACAAAGAGAACTTTTTCCCGGCCATACTCTACAAATTACGCATGGGCCAGGAAGTATCGCATACGCTGATATTTTGCAGCGACTTGGGAACCAACGCCCTACCGGCACTGCCGGTTATCCTGCAAATTATCCATCGAGGCGAACCGTTTCAGGATTACAACAACGCGCTGATGGCGCTGGGTGCCCTTGGAAAAGCAGCGGGCTGTGCCAAACCCCTTCTAATCCTGGCGCGGGAAAATGCCGACAACGGAAACTTCAATTATGCCCTCAAGCGCATCGGGCCAGCTCCGCGCCGGGTCATGCCGCAACTGGGGTCACTGCTGTATCATAAAAATCCGCAGATTTGCTGCCTGGCCGCCGAGGCCATGGCACAAACCACCGGACTGGACCGGAAACAATTCAAAGGTGCAACCGGCGAGCAGCAAGTGGTCATGGTGCGCAAGTGGTGGGAGGAAGACGGCATTAAAAAAGATTGGTCGAAGGATTAAAAACATATCGGTCCCCTCCGAACTTATATGAATCTCGACGAGCCGGACTTTGGGTCTTCAACGGAAGACTCGACGACTACAAACAGGCTCCAAACTTCAGTTTCCGTCCGGTCCATTTTGCCAACAGGCGGAGTCGCGGGCGGCCGCGTAGGCCAGCAGACCGCAATCCCACGTTTTGGCGATGGTCGAGAAGTAGGCCGCTTGGCGGTTGGCTAGGGTCGCCAATTCTCCACGGTTTGCCGTCCTGGTTGATTTATTCTTCCCCAACTGGCGGCATTGACGATGGGGGATATTCCCGGCGAAGAAGTTTCATTCGCGGTGGTTGCCAAATAAAAATCCTCTGGCATCCTTGCGGCATGAAATCATTTCTGGTGGCAATCGTGGGCCTGATTTCGCTGCTTACTTCGGCATACGCGCAGCAGGAGGCGGACGAGCAATACATTGTCATTTACGGCGTCATTCAGCAGGCGGAAAACCTGTCCGGCACCGGCGAGCCGCGCCAGGAGCTGACCAGTCTCGCGGACGCGCAGGCGCAGTTGCAGCGGTTTCAAAAAATGTATCCGCAGTGGAATCCCGGCATCATCAACTATCGGCTGGAGAACCTGACCAAAAAAATTTCCGAGGTGAAGGCGCAGATCGCGGCGGCCAGCGCGCCAGTGGCGCCGATCAACACCGGCAGCGGTTTGTCTGCGGCCGACGCGGCGAGATTGATGGCGGCCGACGCAGCGCTACAGGCGCAGTTGCAGACAGCGCAGGCGGATAACCAGACGTTGCAGGCCAAGCTTAAGGAGGCACTTTCGTCGCAACCGGCGGCGATCAACGCCGACGAACTCGCCAGGGCGCAGGAACAAATCCGCTCGCTGATGAAGGAAAACGACCTGCTGAAAGCGGCGGAAACCGCGCCGGTCAAAGGCGCGGCGGACAGCAGCAACATTTCGCAGTTGCGCCGGCAGCTCGCCGACGCGTTCCAAAAATATGCGGATGAACATGCGCGCTCGGAGAAGCTGGTCGCGGAAAACACGGCCTTGCAGCGGGATCTCCGGCAGACCGGCGGGCAGGATGCGACCGCGCTGGATTTGTTGCGCAGTGAAAACGACCGCATGAAAAGTCAGTTGACGGCTTTGCAGTCGGCGGCCAGCGACGCCGCATCGGCGAAGGAACTTGCCGGCAAGCTCAAGGATGCCCGCACGCAGATTGTTTCGCTGCAAACGGAGGTCAAGGTGGTCACACTGGAAAAGGGCGCGTTGGAACACCAGGTAGTCCAATTGTCCGCCGAGGTGGCGGCCCTGCGCGCCGCCAATTTTGAGGGTCGCATCCGTGATTTGACCGAGCAGCGCGACGAGCTGGCGCAGCGGCTGGCCGCCGGAAAAAATACCGCCTCCAGCCGTGCCGACGCGCAACTGGCCGCGCTGGAAGCCGAGATGAAAGCCCTGCGCGCCCGCGTGGCCGTGGACGAGGCGAAAACCGTGCCTTATACGGCCGACGAACTGGCGCTGTTCCGCCAGACCGTGCCCCAGCCGAATGCGGAAGCGGGCCAGCATTCCATCCATGAACTGCCGGCCGGCACCGCCGATCTGGTAGTCTCGGCGCAACGGCATTTTTCCAATCATGAATATGATCAGGCTGAGGAGGACTACCAGAAAATCCTCGAACATGATCAGAACAACGGCCTGGTGCTGGCCAACCTGGCCACCATTGAACTGCAGCAAAACCAGCTGGACGCCGCCGAGAAACACATCACCGCCGCGCTCGTGCAAAGCCCGGATGACGCCTACAACCTGTCCACCTACGGCTACTTGAAATTCCGCCAGGATAAATACGACGAGGCGCTCGATGCCTTGAGCCGCGCGGCCAAAATCAATCCGAACAATCCCGAAATCCAGAACTACCTGGGCGTGACCCTCAGCCACAAAGGGCTGCGCATCCAGGCGGAGACGGCGCTGCGCAAGGCGATCCAGCTCAACCCGCTTTACGCGCCGGCGCACAACAATCTCGCGGTGATTTATTTGAGCCAGGACCCGCCGTCGCCGATGCTGGCGCGCTGGCATTACCAGAAGGCGCTCGCCGCCGGCCAGCCGCGCAATGCCGACTTGGAAAAAATCCTCGCCGACAAGGGCGCGCCGGTGGATTGACGTTTCATGCGCCAGGCGTTTCACGAGCTCATCATCCCCACGCGCGGACGCGGGCTGCGCGATTTCACCGGCGAAGTTGAGCAGTGGATTGCCGAGAATAAATTCCGCGCCGGCCTGCTGACACTGCATCTGCGCCACACCTCCGCCTCGCTGCTGATCCAGGAAAACGCGGACCCCGACGTGCGCCGCGATCTCGACGCCTTTTTTGCCCGGCTCGTGCGCGACAGCGACCCGCTGTTCAGCCACACCGCCGAAGGCGCCGACGACATGGCCGCGCACATCCGCACCGCGCTGACCACCGTGAATCTTTCCATTCCCGTTCAGGGCGGCCGGCTGGTGCTGGGAACGTGGCAGGGGATCTATTTGTGGGAACACCGGACGCACCCGCATTCCCGCCGCGTGGCGCTGCATTTCATCGGCGAATAAACCATGACGGGCGGCGTGTGACGAGTCAGGACTGACCTGAATGGCTCAAGACGCGGCGCGCGTTTCTCCTTCTCTCCTGAGGGGAAGGCCAGGATGAGGGCGGACGTGAATCTTAATTATTTGGTACCGGCTCCGGGAGGGCACGGCAAGAATACTTCGAACGAAACTTGCTACCAACCAGTTTGGCGCACTTCAAATTTGAAACTAAACATCTTTGTCATGGTTTCAAATGCAAACCGATTCGGTGATAACGATAGCCAATAGATAAAAATGCAACTCCAACTGACAATAATGTCATGGGTATCACGTCGGCTTGAAACCAAGAAAAATCTAAAATATCACCAACAACTGCGAGCAAAACTAAAATGCTGCCAACAGTGGTGCTGACTAATAAACAAAGCCGACAACGTCTCGCAAAATCTGTGCTGAATGTGTTCATATCATGTCATTGGTTGAGCGGCCTAAAAGATAATGGATGGCTGGGTTTGCGGCCGATCATTTGTTTGTTTTGGGACGGTATTTCCGGCTTTCAAGGTTTGCAAGCCTATTTCAGGTCTGGCGCGCTGATTGTCTCAATCCGCTGGGGGTGCGGGTTTAGTTTGGTCTGACGCTCGCCCTCACCTAAATCCTCTCCCACTGGAGAGGACTTGCGCGTGTTCACGCTGCGGTTTTCCCGGCAACCAGGTAGCCAATCCCGCGGTTGGTATGGCTCAAGACGCGGCGCGCGTTTCTCCTTCTCTCCGGGGGTGAAGGCCGGGATAAGGGCGGACGTGAACCTGAATTATCTGCGCCTGATTACGATGCGGAATGGTTTTGGGATAAGGTACCGGCCTTAAAGGCCGGGAGAATGGTTGGGAGGCGGTACCCAGGACCTGCGCTCGCGGACTCGCTTCAGTCTGGGCTGTCACATGAGGGGCTTTCAGCCCCCGAGGATAAGAGGGCACCCCGAAAGATTTTTGCGCACCGGGAAATGAAAAGAGTTCGAATAATCCCCCGGTCTCTGGTCTGACGTGAGCGCTGCGGCAACGGGGCGGTTTAAAAAATGCTTGGCCTTTTAGTCAAGGCGGCCAGATTCTTGGCAGTTTCCGAGTTTGGTGGGGCGAGTGTCCTCGCGAGCCGCTCGGACCCAAGCCTCACGACGGCTGGCGGGGACGCTCGGCCCTCCGTTTTTTGGAATAAGGACATTACCAAATTCTTAGAGCGAGTCTGAAAATCCCGGAGGGCGGCTGGGTCGTCCGCGACCCGCCGCAGCCGGTCTCGAATTCTCGGGCATTTTGGCGATTGCCATATGCTGCGGCTGGTCTGCGACACAGCCGCGCTCCATTTTCAGACCGGCTCTCAACCGGACGAGGGCAGGTGCGGCTTTTTCCGATTCTGTTTATGGAGATGGCCGGGAGGCGGCGGTTTGAAGAATTTTTTTCCTTGGTGAACTTCCCGGATGGCGCGGCACAGGCTGTTAACGGCGGTATGTTTGACCAGATAGCCCATGGCGCCGGATTTGGATGCCTCTTCGATATACACTTCATCATCATGCACGGAAAGCATGAGCACCTTGGTGGCGGGGACGGCTTTGAGTATCTGGCGCGTGGCCTGCAATCCATTGAGCAGCGGCATCGCCACATCCATCAGAACCAAGGCGGGGCGGAGTTTTTTGACCAGGGCCACGGCCTCGCGGCCATTGCCGGCTTCGCCGACCACTTTTAGATCCGCTTCGAGTTCCAGCAGCTCCCGGATGTCTCTGCGCACGTCCGCGTTGTCGTCCGCCAGTAAAATCGTAATGGGTTTCATGGTGGTCACAACCGGCGGGGGTTAATTGTCATTCACCGAATTTCTGCCAGTCGCCTCGGTTCGTCTATGGGGTGAACAACCCATAGGCTTATACCCGCTTCTTGGCAATGTGCTCGTCGAGGAATTCCGAATCGGTCAGGAAGGCGATGACTTGGCGGCGGCGCTGGAAGTACGATTTGAACTCCGACAATGCGTCCGACGAATAATTGAACGCAACGAAGAAATCATGGCAGAACATGAGCCGGTTTGACCGTGTCGCCTAGTGCAATGTAACATTGATATGGGCCACACCACTGATAGTATTGGTGCATGGCCACCAAACGCTTGATTCTTACTCCACCAGAACGCCGGGAACTTCAGCGCCGGGTGCGCTCGCGCAGTCTGC
>Ga0302320_10003279_pt1 | contig 37781 bp, 38 predicted proteins | sample Bog_T0_3_FD_202130 | JGI IMG/M metagenome (GOLD analysis project Ga0302320, IMG submission 202130) | Peat permafrost microbial communities from Stordalen Mire near Abisko, Sweden - Bog_T0_3 | ecosystem: Environmental > Terrestrial > Soil > Wetlands > Peat | place: Sweden: Abisko, Stordalen Mire... | reverse complement strand
ATTTCGCGTTCGAGCTGGCGCACGCCGGCTTCGCGGGTGTATTCGCGGATGAGCTGGCGCAACGCGGCGTCGGAAAATTTCACGTCGCTCTTCGTGAGGCCGTGTTCCTCGAGCTGGCGCGGCACGAGATAGCGTTTGGCGATCTGCAATTTTTCCGTCTCGGTGTAGCTGGGCAGCTCGATGACTTCCAGCCGGTCGCGCAGCGCGGGATGAATCGGTTCCAGCCAGTTCGCCGTGGTGATGAACAGCACACGCGACAAATCAAAAGGCAGATCGAGGTAATGGTCCGTGAACGTGTTGTTCTGCGCCGGGTCGAGCACTTCGAGCAGCGCCGACGCCGGGTCGCCGCGAAAATCCGCGCCGACCTTGTCGAGTTCGTCGAGCAGGATGACCGGGTTGCGGCTTTCGACGCGGCGCAGGGTTTGGATGATGCGTCCGGGCATCGCGCCGACGTAAGTCCGGCGGTGGCCGCGGATTTCGGCTTCGTCGCGCATTCCGCCGAGCGAGATGCGGGCGAATTTGCGGCCCAGCGCGTCGGCGACGCTTTTGCCGAGGGAGGTTTTGCCGACGCCGGGCGGGCCGACAAGGCAAAGGATCGGGCCTTTGATTTGCTTGCGGCGCTTGATGACGGCGATGAATTCGAGCAGGCGGTCCTTGACCTTGGCGAGGCCGAAGTGCTGCTCGTTCAGGATTTTTTCCGCCGCCTTCAAGTCCAGCTTGTCCTCGGTGGATTTTTCCCACGGCAGGTTCAAAATCCAGTCGAGATAATTTCGCGCGACGCCGTATTCGGCGGCGGCGGGCGGCGTCTGCTGGAGGCGTTCGAGTTCCTGGGTGGCGGCCTTGCGCGCCTCCTCGGGCATTGGCGTCTGCTCGATTTTTTCGCGGAGCGATTTGATTTCGCTGGCGTTTGGATCGGTGTCGCCGAGTTCGCGCTGGATGACGCGCATCTGTTCGCGCAGGTAAAAGTCGCGCTGTGACCGGGCAATCGAGGAGGTGACGTCGTTCTGGATCTTGGAACTCAACGTCAGCACCTCCTGCTCGCGACCGAGCAGGGGCAAAAGCTTCTGGAGGCGCTCGCGGACGGAAATGGTTTCGAGCAGCTTCTGGCGGTCTTCGAGGCTCAAATTCAGGTTCGCGGCGATGAGGTCGGCGAAATGGCCGGGGTGGTCGGTGTTGAGCGCGGCGATTTTGACCTGGTCGGGCAGCGCGGCGGACATCTTGGCGATTTCATCAAACTGCTTGTGCGCGTTGCGCAGCATCGCCTGCAACTCGACGGAGTTTTCCGTCTCGTCGCGCAACAAATCGTAAGCCGCGCGCAGATACGGCATGGGCGGCATGAAATTTTTCACGCGGATGCGCCAGAGACCCTCGACCAGCACGCGCGCGGTGCCGTCGGGAAATTTCACCATCTTGGACAGGCGCGTGACACAGCCAACCTCATGCAAATCCTCCGGGGCCGGCTCGGCGATTTCCGGTTTGCGTTGCAACACCGCGGCAAACAGGCGGTCGCCGGCCACAATGTCGTCAACCAGCTTCAAGCTCGGCCCGGTCTCGACGAGCAGCGGCACAACGGCACCGGGAAAAATCACGATGTCGGAAAGGCCGAGCACCGGCAGCGTGTCCGGCAGCGAACGCGCGGAAATGCGCGGCGGCGTTTCCGCTTTTTCAGTCGCGCCGAGAATGCTGACGTATTCCGTCTCCGGCGATGTGGTCGTCGTATCCATCAGTTGTTAAACGCAGCCGCGCCGGAAAAGATTCACGCGCGGTCAATTGCCATCTGCAATCGGCACCTTGGTTGTTTTGGACTGCGGCTGATGCGCCGCCGGCACGTCAATCCGCAAAAAGCCGTTCACGTAAATCGCCTTGGCCTGGCCCAAATCATAGCCCGACGGCAGGTCCAACACGCTCTCGAACGGGCCGTAGCTGATTTCCATGATGAGAAAACTGCATTTGGGCGCGCGGCAGCAGTCGGGACGATTCCCGGAAATGCGCAGACGATTTTCCTCGATGACGATTTCGAGGTTTTCACTTTTCATGCCGGGCAGCTCCACCTTGATGACCAGGCCGGTATCGGTGATATAGACATCCGTGTTCGGCACCCACCGTCCATTGGCGGCGCCGCCGTGCCCGCCCACCGTCGAGCGCCGGGATACAAAATGAACCGTTGAACTGACTTTGGTTACGGCCATGATGAAAACAATATCGCAAAAAACCAGATTGGCAAGCGAATGGCTTGCACCACTTGACGCGGAAACATAACCGCAAACCACATTTGTGCAAATAAAATTTATTCCATCCTAATCTTCCTTGTCCTCGTCCTCGTTCTCGACATGGCGCGCATCCGAGGACGAGGACGAGAACGAGGAGGATTTTGAACCTTGAACCCTGAACCCTGAACCTTAAACTTTCAACCATGTTCCGCCACCCGCACCGCGTCAGCTACGCCGAATGCACCGTCGGCAACCACGTTTATCATTCGCGCTACCTCGATTTGCTTGAAGCGGCGCGGGGCGAATTCATCCGCTCGCTCGGCCCGACCGTTTTGCACTGGCAGGAGCAGGACGTGATTTTTCCGATCATTGAGGCGCGGTTGCGTTACAAATCGCCCGCGCGCTACGACGATTTGCTGGCGATTGAAGTCTGGCCGACGCTCATCAAGCGCGTGCGGCTGAATTTCGGCCACCGCATTTTGAATCAAAATGGCAAATTGATTCTCGAAGCGGAAACCTTTCACGCCTGCACGGGCATTGACGAAAAGCCGAAGCGGATGCCGGAGGAACTGGGCGCAAAGCTGAAGCCGCTTTTGAAAGCAAACGCCTGAATCCAGCTTGCGTGATTCATCCGCGTTTGCGACAATTCAGCGGCGCGGGCGATGCAACAGCAAAATTATCCCAAACATTATTGCGGCGTGTTCGGCATTTTCGGCCATCCGAATGCCGCCGAACTTGCCTACTACGGCCTTTACGCGCTCCAGCATCGCGGGCAGGAAAGCGCCGGCATCGTCACCTGCCACGACGGGAAATTTTTCAAGCACCACGGCATGGGCCTTGTGCCGCAGATTTTCAATGACCCCAAAATCCTGCACGGCCTCGTCGGCAACATGGCCGTCGCCCACACGCGCTATTCCACCACCGGCTCATCGCACATCCGCAACGCCCAGCCACTCACGGTGGATTGCATGCGCGGCCAGATTGCCGTGGCCCACAACGGCAATTTGACCAACGCCGCCAAGCTCCGCGACGAACTCGAAAGCCGCGGCCTCGTCTTCCAGACGACCGTGGACAGCGAAATCATCATCATGATGCTGGCGCAGCCGACGCTCGGCGGCGTGGAAAATACGCTCGTGCAAACGATGCGCCGCATCGAGGGCGCGTATTCGCTCGTCATCCTGACGGAAAAGGAATTGATCGGCGCGCGCGACCCGTTCGGCTTTCGTCCGCTGTGCATTGGCCGCGTGAACGGCGCGTGGGTGCTGGCCAGCGAATCGGTGGCGCTCGACCAGATTCAGGCGAAATTTGTCCGCGACGTGGCGCCGGGCGAAATCGTCATCATCAACGAAAGGGGACTAACCAGCGTGCAGGCGTTTCCCGAACACAAGAAACGCGCGTTCTGCATTTTTGAATACGTCTATTTCGCGCGGCCGGACAGCACGATTGCCGGGCGCAGCGTTTATGACGTGCGCAAGGAAATGGGCCGCCAGCTCGCGCGCGAACATGCGGTGAAGGCGGATCTGGTGATTCCCGTGCCGGACAGCGGCGTGTGCGCGGCGATGGGTTATTCGGAGCAGTCGGGCATCCCGTTCGAGATGGCGTTCATCCGCAACCATTACGTCGGGCGCAGCTTTCTCCAGCCGACGCAGCTCATCCGCGACTTCGACGTGCGCGTGAAATTGAACCTCATCGCCTCGCTCGTGAAAAACAAGCGCGTCATCATCGTGGACGATTCCATTGTGCGCGGCACGACCTGCAAAACGCGCGTGAAGACGCTCAAGGAGGCGGGCGCGAAGGAAGTTCACGTCGCTGTCAGTTGCCCGCCGCACATGAACCCGTGCGTCTATGGCATTGATTTTCCCGACCGCACCAAGCTGATGGCCGCGAACAACACGGTGGACGAAATCCGCAAATACCTGAACGCCGACTCGCTGCATTACCTCACGCAGGCGGGCATGGTGAAGGCGACCGGCCTGCCGAAGGAGGGATTTTGCATGGCCTGTTACGACGGCAAATATCCCGTGCCCTACGACCCGGTGCTGGACAAGCACATCATCGAACGCCGCAAACGCCAGGCGCAAACGCTCGGCGAGGCAGTGGAGAAAGACAGCGAGCAGATTAAATTGTTGCAGGTTTGAAATAGATCGCAATCATTCAGACCGATACCTAGTTAAGCCACTCTATGCGCATGGTTTCGATATTTGCGATTCTGGCAGTTACATTCTTCTGCGGCTGTGTTTCCCAGAAGGATTTGCAGACTCAATTTCTAAAGGTGAGCGATGATTATTATGGCCGGTATTGCCATGCGAAGTCGCGGGAAGATGCAATCAGCGAGTTGAAGGATTATCTGGCGGCAGTTGATACCATCCAGAAACCGCAGGCGACCAAGGTTCTTTATAGCAGAGGCCGCAGTTTCGCAGAGACGCGCTTATCGTTGATTTATGAGCAGCTTGGCGACAGCAAGAATACGAGGATATTTATGGATCAGGCATTGAGAGACATTCAGCAAGATCCTCAATTTGACAAAAGCCTGAATTACGACAAGGATGCTCAAGAGGCTTCATTAAAGCGGATGGTGGTAAAAATTGACGCCTTGAACTCTATTGATTGGCAAAACACAGCAAACCATGATGTTTTATCTCCACATTGATTTGAGGTGAGTATCAAGTCACCATCACCATCTGCTGTTGGCAAATAAAGCAAATAAAGCACGATTGACGCCGCGCCATCCCAGCTTCAAAATCGCGCAAACTAAATCTCATGCAACAGACGTTTTCCCCCTCGCAACTCGCCGCCTTCATTGACCACACGGTGTTGAAGGCCGACGCCACCACCAAGGACATCGAGAAGCTCTGCGCCGAGGCGCGCGAGCACAAGTTCTTCTCCGTCTGCGTCAACGGCTCACGCGTGGGCGAGGCGCGGCATTTTCTGGAAGGCTCGGACGTGAAGGTTGCCAGCGTCGTCGGCTTCCCGCTCGGCGCGATGTCCACCGACGCCAAGCGGTTTGAAACCGAGGCGGCCATTGACGACGGGGCGCAGGAGATTGATGTCGTTCTCAACGTCGGCCGGCTCAAGGACGGCGATGACAAATATGTTCTGCGCGAACTATGCGACGTGGTCGAAGCCGCCGACGAACACACGGTCAAGGTGATTCTGGAAACCTGCCTGCTGACGGACGAACAGAAAATCCGCGCGTGCCGGATGGTCGTGGAAAGCGGGGCGCATTTCGTGAAAACGTCCACCGGCTTCAGCACAAGCGGCGCGACGCTGGCCGATGTGAAATTGATGCGCGCCACCGTCGGCCCGGAATTCGGCGTCAAGGCCTCCGGCGGCATCCGCGATTTGAAGTCGGCGCTGGCAATGATCGAAGCCGGCGCGACGCGCCTCGGCACTTCGGCTGGTGTCGCCATTGTCGAGGGGCTTGCAGACATCCAGCCCGGTTCAAATTAGCAATGCCGGCGCAACCGATATTTGGCGGCTTGAGTTGCATCACCGGAAGCGGTATCCAGACCATCATGCGTTCCCAATTCAAGAAAGCTCGTCGGGTGGCAAATTTTATTTTGAAACTGTTCATGGCCCGTCACGCTTGGTTTTTTTTGGCCGCGGGTGTTTGGATTTCATGCCCTCACGGCCTGCGCGCGCAGAATTCCAACGCGCCGGTGAATCTCGCCGCGGTGGCGACGGTGTCCGGTTCTTATGTTTCGGGCGACACGACGCTGGCGGCGCTGAACGATGGCTTCGCGCCACGCAATTCGCGCGACAACCGGCGCGGCTCCTACGGCAACTGGCCGCGCACCGGCACGCAATGGGTGGAATACGACTGGAGCCGGCCCGTCAGCACCAGGCAGATTGAAGTTTATTGGTGGGACGACCGGCAGGGCGTTCGTCTGCCGGCGGCGTGCCGGCTGAAATATTGGGACGGAAATCAATTTGTCGAGGCGCCCAACACCAGCGGCCTCGGCGTCGCGGGTGACAAGTTAAACGTGACGACGTTCGACGAAATCACGACGACGAAACTCCGGCTGGAAATGGACGGGGACGGCAATTTTTCCACGGGCATTTTGGAGTGGCGCGTTCTGGATTCGGGCAAATCGCCGGATTTTCCGCCAACAGTTTCCGCCGGCGTGGATCGCGACGTGATGCTCGACGGCAAAACGTATTTGACCGGCGCGGTAAAATTTTTGAAGCCGAATTTGTCGGCGAAAGTTTTGTGGAACAAGGATTCCGGGCCGGGCAGCGCGAGATTTGAAGACGCGGGCGCGCTCAACACGACGGCGATTTTTTCGAAACCGGGCGATTATGTTCTCAAGCTGACTGCGGGCGATGGCAATTTGAGCGCGTCGGCCACATTGCGCGTGAAGGTGGTGGCCCCGCCACCGGCGCAGCGGCTCGATGTGGTTTATACGAAGCCTTACAAGATTGACAGCCTGCTGTGGAACGCGCGGGCAAAGGCGCTCATCGTGAACTGGATTCCGCATTGCATTGACCAGATCAACCGGACCGACATCCCGCCCGGCCAGGGCGACGGCGGCATTGACAATTTTGTCGAGGCGGCGAAGGCGTTGCGCGGCGAACCGCATGCTCCGCAGAAAGGCTACGTTTTCGCGAACGCGTGGGTTCATCAAACGGTCGAATCCATGTGCATCGCGCTGATGGTGGATCCGCAGGGCGACTCGGACATCATCGCCGCGCAGGACAAAATGAAGGCGACGCTGGAGGATTGGATCCCGAAAATCCTCGCCGCGCAGGAGCCGGACGGCTATCTGCAAACCGCGTGGACGCTCCGCAACACCAATGTCTGGCGCGAGCGATGGTCGCCGCAAAGCCGCGGCAATCACGAGGGCTACACCGCCGGCTATTTCATCGAGTCGGCCATCAATCATTACACGCTTACCGGCGGCAAGGACAAGCGGCTTTACGATGCGGCGAAAAAACTGGCGGATTGCTGGGTGGCGAACATCGGGCCGGGCAAAAAGGAATGGTTCGACGGCCACGAGGAAATGGAGCAGGCGCTCGTGCGGTTCGGCCGTTTCGTGAACGACATGGAGGGCGGCGGCCACGGCGACAGCTACATCAAGCTCTCGAAATTTTTGCTCGATTGCCGGCGCGGCGGCACGGAATACGACCAGAGCCAGTCGCCCGTCCAGCAGCAATACGAGGCCGTCGGCCACGCGGTGCGCGCGTCGTATCTTTTCTCCGGCATGGCGGATGTCGCGGCGGAGACGCACGACCTGGATTATCAGAGCGCCGTGATTTCGCTCTGGGACAATCTCATCAACAAAAAATATTACGTCACCGGCGGCATTGGCAGCGGCGAAACGTCCGAGGGCTTCGGCGGAAATTATTCGCTGCGCAACGAAGCCTACAACGAATCGTGCTCCAGTTGTGGCCTGATTTTCTTCCAATACAAGATGAACCTCGCGTATCACGATGCGAAATACGCCGACCTATACGAGGAGACGATTTACAACGCGCTGCTCGGCGCGACGGATCTGGAGGGGAAAAATTATTACTACGACAACCCGCTGGTTGACACCAAGGCTCGCTATCCGTGGCACAATTGCCCGTGCTGCGTCGGCAACATCCCGCGCACGCTGCTGATGCTGCCGACCTGGACTTACGCGAAAAGCGCGGACGGCATTTACGTCAACCTGTTCGTCGGCAGCACCATCAATGTTGGAAAAGTCGCCGGCACGGATCTGGAAATGGTGCAAAAAACCGATTATCCCTGGAGCGGCATCGTTGCCATTACGGTGAACCCGAAGGAATCGAAAAAATTCACGGTGTATGTCCGCCTGCCGAACCGCACGACCAGCGCGCTTTACACGCCCGCGCCGGAAGTGAGCGGCTTCAAATCGTTTGCGGTGAACGGTGAAACAATTTCTCCGAAGATTGAAAACGGCTACGCCGTGATCACGCGCCAATGGAAGGCGGGCGACAACATTGACCTCGTGCTGCCGATGAAAGTCCAGATCATCAAGGCCGATGAAAAGGTCGCGGCGGATCGCGGTCGGGTTGCGTTGCGCTACGGCCCGCTGATTTACAATGTTGAACAGGTTGACCAGCCGGACATCAATCTCGCGCTCGGTTCCGATCCACTCACGATCAAGTGGCGCGGCGATTTGCTGGATGGCGTGATGGCCATCAGGGGAAAATGGGCCGACGGCAGCCCGCTGCTGGCCATCCCAAATTACGCGCGCGAAAATCGCGGCGGAAATTCGGCGGTCTGGTTGAACGGCCAGAAGTGAACCGCTTCAATTCCCCGCCACGCCTTGCGGGCCTTTGCCGCCATTCAGCAAAAACAAAACCGCCATGCGGACGGCGAGGCCGTTGGTCACCTGCTCCAGAATCAACGAGCGGTCGCAATCGGCGATCTCGCTGTCAATCTCCACGCCGCGATTGATCGGGCCGGGATGCATGATGAGCGCGTCGGGTTTTGTTTTCGCGAGACGCGCCTTGTTCAAGCCAAACAAACTTGTGTATTCGCCGATGCCCGGAAACATCGTCTTGCGCTGGCGTTCATGCTGGATGCGGAGCAAATGAATGATGTCGGCGTCGCGAATCGCATCGTCAACATTGTGAGTCACGCGACAGCCCATCTGCTCAAAAGTTTTCGGCACAAGCGTTGACGGTCCGCACAAAGTTACTTTCGCGCCGAGTTTCGTCAGCGCCCAGATGTTCGAGCGCGCGACGCGGCTGTAAAGGATGTCGCCGAGAATTGTGATATTCAGCCCGGCGATTTTTTCTTTGTGTTCGCGGATCGTGAACGCGTCGAGCAACGCCTGCGTCGGATGTTCGTGCGCGCCGTCGCCGGCGTTGATGATGCTGGCTTTCACGACGCGCGACAGAAAATGCGGCGCGCCGCTCGCGCTGTGCCGGATGATGATGAAATCGGCATTGAGTGCTTCGAGGTTGCGCGCAGTATCTTTCAGCGTCTCGCCTTTTTTGAACGACGAAGCATCGGCGGAAAAATTCACGATGTCGGCGGTCAGCCGTTGCGCGGCCAGCTCGAAGCTGATGCGCGTGCGCGTGGACGGCTCGATGAACAAATTGACGACGGTCTTGCCGCGCAACGCCGGAACTTTTTTGATCGCCCGCTCGCCGACGGCCTTGAACGCCCGCGCCGTGTCCAGCACGGTGACGATTTCGTCCACCGTGAGCGATTCGATGTCGAGCAGATGTTTTTTGTTCCAGCTCATTTTATTTTTCCAGCACGACCTCGTCCGGCTGGCCGGGAATGTCCAGCCGCACGCGCACTTTTTCCGTGATGGCCGTCGGCACGTTTTTGCCGACAAAGTCCGCGCGCACCGGCAGTTCGCGATGGCCGCGGTCAATCAGCACCGCGAGCTGGATTTTTTTTGGCCGGCCAAAATCGTTCAGCGCGTCCATCGCCGCGCGCGTCGTGCGGCCGCTGAACAGCACGTCGTCCACCAGCACGACGGTCTTGCCCGTTACGTCGAAAGGGATGACCGTCGGATGAATCGTGGGTGCGGCGCGCTGGTCCAAGTCGTCACGGTGCATGTTCACGTCGAGAATGCCCACCGGCACGGCATGATTCCAGATGCCACTCAGAATTTTGGAGAGCCGGGCCGCAAGATGATCGCCGCCGGTGGGAATTCCGACAAGCACGACTTCCTCGCTGATTTCGTTGCGCTCGGCAATCTCGTGCGCGATGCGGGTAAGGGCGCGCTGGATGGCGGTGGTGTCGAGGATGATTGTGGTTTCAGGCATTTTTGGAAATCCTCCTCGTTCTCGTCGTCGTTGTAATCGAAAATCCGGGAATCGAGGACGAGGACGAGAAGGAGCGCGAGGACGATTGGAAAAAAATCGCGAACCCACCCCGCCCTTGGGCGGAGGCGATTCGCGTCACGCGTTTCATTTTCATTTTCCTTTGCAGCCTCGCGGGGCTGCGTTAAAGGAGCGGTATTGTCAGTTCGTCGCGGCGGCGTGTCGGGCCTTGCGCCAGCTTGCGCGGTGCTTGATGATCCAATCCGTCAGCGCCCGCTCGAAGCCGATGTCATGCCCGGCCTTTTCCGACTCGATCCATTTGTGCCGGAGGATTTCCTCGCGCTCGGCCTGAAATTCGCGGTAGAGCGAGGAATTCTTCAGCAAATCGTTCGCCGACGATGTTTCTTTTACAGCGTTCGACATAGTGGAATTCAATTGTTAATTCCAAGTTAAATCTTCACGGCCAAACGCGCAATAGAAAAATGAAACGCCGGTAATCTCAACAATTATCTGCGAAAAAAGGTCCTGGCAATTCCGCGCTCCCTGCATTGACCGGCAACAATGGTTTTGCTAATCTTCGCGTGTCTGTGCCATGAACACCGCGCTGAACCAGCACGTGCTTGTATTGAACCGTCTGTGGCAGGCAGTCAACGTCTGCACCGCCCGGCGCGCTCTCACGTTGCTTTTTCAAGGCCAGGCGCAGGTGGTGCTCAACGACGACGACGGCTCGTTCCGCACCTTCAATTTTCAGGAATGGCGCAGCCTTTCCGATGGCGCGCCGCGCGAGGAATCCGTCCACACCATCGCCTTCCGCATCCGCGTGCCGCGCATCATCCTGCTGCTCATTTACGACCGGCTGCCCAAGAAGGAGGTCAAGTTCACGCGCCACAACATTTTTGAGCGCGACAAGAACACCTGCCAATACTGCGGGCGCGTGTTCGACCGCAAGGATTTGAACCTGGATCACGTCATCCCGCGCGACCGCGGCGGCCCGACGACGTGGGAAAACATCGTCTGCTCCTGCGTCGAGTGCAACACGCAGAAGGCCAACCGCACGCCGTCGGAGGCCGGGCTGCGCCTCATTCGAAAGCCCAAGCGGCCCAAGTGGCGGCCGTTTGTCCAGATCAACTTCAGCCTGCACCGGCACGACAGTTGGAAACACTTCATTGACCTCGCTTATTGGAACGTCGAGCTGGGCGAAGACGTGGAATAGTTGAAGATTGAGAGTGTAAAAAATTTCGTCACTCAACTCTCAACCCTCAACTCCTTTGCAACTTCTATTTGCCGCCGGTGTTTCAAACGGTATATTGAAACCATGAAGCGTCTTGGGAAAATCGCGGTCTGCCTCGCGGGCGGCCTGGCGTTGAACGCCGGCCTGCGCGCAGCCGACGCGGCTTCACCGAACAATCTATTGTCGGACAATCCTTACGCGGCAATTGCGACCCGGAACCTTTTCGGCCTGAACCCGCCGGCGCCGCCTGGTCCGGTTGAAGACCCGGTAAAAAACCTGCCCAAAATCACGCCGACCGGCATCATGACCGTCTTCGGACATTCGCAGGTGCTGTTCAAGGTCGCTCCGGTCGCCGGCAAACCGGGGCCGGGTGCCAAGGAAGATTATTACATCTTGAGCCAGGGCCAGGCGCAGGACGAGATCGAAGTTATCAAAATTGACGAAAAGAACGGTCTCGTGACCTTCGACAACCACGGCAACACGCAGGAATTACCCCTCGTCAGCCCACCCGCCTCCGGACCGGCGTCACCCGCTTCGCCCGGTGGGATGAATCCTGGCATATTGCCGAATGCGCCCGGCGGTTTTGGCAACAACGTGCCCAACGGTTTCACCCGCTTTGGCGCAGCTCCCGGCGTTGCCAATGGCTTGCCGAACGGCAATTTCCCCGGCTCCAACGGCAACGCCGGAGGCAGCCCGAACGGCAGCCCGAACGGCGGCGTGAATTTCGGTAATTCTCCTGCACCAAGTCAAATCTATCAACCTGAACCTTCGCAAATGACGCCGGAAGCAGCGCAGATTGGCACCGCAGGCAATCATCTCAAGGCCATCCAGGAAGGCAGTCCCACCGCCCCGCTTTTTCCGCCAACCGTGATTGACAGCCAAATTGGAATCCCTTCCAACACCGAGCCTCCGGCTCGATAAAATCAATCAAACTCCAGTCAAACCATCCGGGCTTCAAGCTATTTGCCCTTCGCGGATTCGATCAACTCCCAGAATTTCGGATTTTCCTGAAGCGCCTCGTCCTCGCCCGTTTTCAGTCCCGAACGGAACAGGAAATCCTTGAGCGTGTGCCGGCTCAAGATGCGATGCGCCAGCACGCCGAATTCGTGCCGCTCAAAATAAACGCGGTAATCGCCCACGCGAAAGCGGTGCAGGATGCGCCCGCCCTGCTCCAGCTTGCCGAACTCGTCCAGTTCCGTGCCGAGCACCTGCTGCGGCAGGCCGCGAAACTCGCCGAGGATTTGCAGTTGCAGCTCCTTGGGCATGCGCGCCAGCTCGGCGGCGGCGGTCGGTGTGAAGATGATTTGAAACGCCTGCATTCAATTGAGGGTTGAGGGATGAAGGCTGGGAGTCAAGAGCGGAAGTTGAACGACGTTGGTTGAAGGTGATGCAGTTTGCGGACCGGGTGAATCACGGCGCCAGAATTTGCGCCCGTGCAGTTGCCTCCAATTCCGGCAAATCGCGAAGCAGATCCAAAACCGTTTTGGCCCGCCCCGGCAAAATCAAATCCGGCGCGATTTCGCTCAACGGCTGAAGCACGAACCTCCGCAGGTGCGCGCGCGGATGCGGCAAAATCAATTCCGGCGAATTCCCGCCTTCGCTGCGCTTCGGCGCGGCCGGGCGGATTTCATTTCCAAACGCAATCAAATCCAAATCCAGCGGCCGCGGCTCGTTCACAATTTTCTTCACCCGCCGGCCAAATTCCTTCTCCAGCGATTGCAACTTTGCCAGCAATGACTCCGGTGCTTCGTCCGCGCGCGGAACCAGCCCGGCAACTGCGTTCACAAATTTTGGCGAATCCGGCGGACAATCCACCGGCGCAGTTTGCCAGAACGAGGACTTCAGGATGGGTTCATCGGAAAAACGTTGCAGCCGCGCCATCGCGTCCAGAATAATTTGGCGCGAGTCGCCGAGGTTTGAGCCAAACGCCACGAAAACCAGTTTTGAATTTTGAATTGTTGGTTTTGAGTTCAAACAGTCGCCACTCTACAGATAACTCAAAATCCAAAATTAAGAACTAAAAACTATTTCAGCCCCAGCACGTCCTGCATGTCGTAAAGGCCGGGTTTCTGGCTGACGACCCACAGCGCCGCGCGCAATGCGCCGTTGGCGAACGTCTCGCGGCTCGACGCCTTGTGCGTCAGCTCCACCCGCTCGCCGGTGTTGGCAAAAATGACCGTGTGATCGCCAACGACATCGCCGCCGCGAATGGAATGAATGCCGATTTCCGATTGCGTCCGTTCGCCAACAATGCCGGCGCGACCGTGCTGCGCGGCCTTGTCCAATTGCAGCTTGCGCACGTCCGCCAGTATTTCGGCGAGCGATTTGGCAGTGCCGCTGGGCGCGTCCTTTTTCAGGCGATGGTGCATTTCGACAATTTCCAGATCAAAAGCCGGCCCCAGAATCTCCGCCGCCTTGCGCGTGAGCCAGAACAGGGTGTTGACACCGGTGGAAAAATTCGACGCCCAGACCATCGGGATTTGCGATTTGTGATTTGTGATTTGCGATATTTCGGCATTCGAATGGCCGGTGGTGCCAATCACAATCGCTTTTTTGTTTTTGGCGCACAGCTCAACGATGGCCGGCGTCGCGGAATGCAGGCTGAAATCAATGACGACATCGCTCCCGGCAATGACGGCGGACAGATCGTCGCCCTGGTCAATTTGCCCGACGACCTGCAAATCGCGGAAACTTTTCGCGCAGGAAGCCAGCGCCTGGCCCATGCGGCCTTTCGAGCCGGTAATGATGATTTTTGTCATAAGGCTTTGACACGGATTTCACAGATTAACACCGATTCAATTTTATCCGTGAAAATCAGTGCAATCCGTGACTGCTTTTTCATTTCATAACTTCGCACGCCTTGAGCGTCGCCTTCAGCTTCGCCCGGTTCGCGTCGCTCATTTTCACGAGCGGCAGGCGGTATTCTTCCTCAATGAAACCCATCATCGCCAGCGCGGCTTTGACAGGAACCGGATTCGTCTCGAGGAACAAATCCTTGAACACCGGATAAAATTTCGCGTGGAATTGCGACGCCCTTTTGATGTCGCCGCGCGCGAACGCGCCCACCATTTGCGAAACTTCGCGCGGAATGACATTGGACGCCACGCTGATGACGCCCTGCGCGCCGACGGCCATGAATGGCAGCGTCAGCGAATCGTCGCCGGACAAAATCGTGAACTTTGGCCCGAGCGCCGCGCGCAATTGTGACACGCGGTCGCAGCTTCCGCCCGCCTCCTTGATGCCGATGATGTTTTTGCATTCCACCGCGAGCCGTTTGACCGTTTCAACGCCGATTTCGATGCCGCAGCGTCCCGGAATGCTGTAAAGCACGATGGGCAGTTTCGTTTCGCGGGCGATGGCGCGGAAATGCTGGAACAATCCCTCCTGCGACGGTTTGTTGTAATACGGCGCGACCTGCAATGAGCCATCCGCGCCGATTTTTTCGGCCTCACGCGTCAGATAAATCGCCTCGCTGGTCGAGTTCGCGCCGGTGCCGGCGAGCACCTTGACCTTGCCGGCGGCGCATTTCACCGTCAGCGCAATGATTTCGAGATGCTCCTCGTAATCCACCGTCGGCGATTCGCCGGTGGTGCCGACCGGCACAATACCATCCACGCCGCCCTTGATCTGCAAATTGATCAGGCGTTTGAGGGCGGCTTCATCCAGCGCGCCGTTTTTGAACGGTGTGACAATCGCGGTGTAGGTTCCGGTGAACATGACTGGCGCAGTTTCAGAAAACCGGCGCGGTTTGGCGAGCAGAATTTCGACCAGACGCAATGGCAGGCCGAACTTACCATAGCAGGCTTCTGCTTTGGTTTGAAATGTGGCGCTGTTCGCCGATTCATTCGAGCGAAAGCCCGGTGCTGCAACAAATCAAGACGCTGCCAAACCGCTCAAGCGGGATGCAATTCGCGTTTTGTCGTGCGGGTCTTTTTTCTTTGCTTCGGAGCGGCAACGGGCGGCGCGGGTTCCGCTTCCGGCGTTTCCGGCAGGAAAAGATAGCGCCCGCAATTTTCGCAAAGCTGGATGTCTTCGCCGCGTTTCAAAGTCATGATGGCCCCGATGGGCACGCGGATGTGGCAACTGGAGCAGTTCTCGCCGCGAACAGCCGTCACGCCCTTCTTGCCGCGGGCGACCAGGCGGTCGTAGTGGCCGAGGATTTGCGGCGGGATTTTGCCGCGCAGCTCCGCGATGGTTGACCCGGATTTCTTCTCGGTCGTTTCTTCAAATTCGATGGCTTGAAGCTTTACAAGACTTTGCAGTAATTCATTCATATAACCGTGCATCAGAATTATCGCAAATTGCCGTTTCACAGCAAGACCAAAACATAGCACGGAATTGACATTTTTTGACTATTTCTGCGCTTGGCCAATCCGAGGCAACCGCGCGTCATTCCTTCTTCGCGGCTTTCACTTCGATGTGCAGGTCGCGCAACTGGCGTGGCGAAACGGCGGCGGGCGAATCGGTCATCAAATCCGTGCCTTTGGCCGTCTTCGGAAACGCAATCACGTCGCGGATGCTCGGCGTGCCGCAGAGAATGGCGCAAAGCCGGTCGAAGCCCAGCGCGATTCCGCCGTGCGGCGGCGCGCCGTAACGGAACGCTTCGAGCATGTAACCGAAACGCAGCTTGGTTTCCTCCGGCGGAATTTGCAGCACCTCCTCGAACACGGTTTTCTGCACGTCGGGCTGGTGAATGCGAATCGAACCGCCGCCAAGCTCGACGCCGTTCACCACCACGTCGTAATGCTGGCCGCGCACTTTTTTCGGATCGGTCTTGAGGAACGGAATGTCCTCCACCACCGGCGCGGTGAACGGATGATGGCTCGAATACCAGCGATTCTGCTCCTTGTCGAACGAGAGCAGCGGGAAATCCACGACCCAGAGAAAATCAAACCGGTCGGCGGGAATCGTCAGCTTCCCCTGCCCTTTCAAAACGTCCGCGCAATACAAACGGATCTTGCCGAGGATTTCGCACGCGTTCAGCCATTGGTCGGCGGCGAACAAAATCAAATCGCCTTCCTCGATTTTCAGTTTTTCCGCCAGCGCGGCCTTCTCGGCGTCGTTGAAAAACTTCACGATGGGCGATTTCCATTCGCCGCCTTCCACCTTGATGTAAGCCAGCCCTTTCGCGCCGAAACTCTTGGCGTATTCAGTCATCGTCTCGATCTGGCCCTGCGTCGCGCAAGCCATGCCTTTGGCATTGAGCGCCTTCACCACGCCGCCGGCGGCAACCGCGCCGCTGAAAACCTTGAATTTGCTCGCGCGGAATTCCTCGGTGAAATCCACCAGCTCCATGCCAAACCGCGTGTCCGGCTTGTCAATGCCCCAGCGGTTCAGCGCCTCCTCGAAGCTGATGCGCTTGAACGGCGTTGGCACGTCAAGGTTCAACGCCGTCTTCCAGACGCGCTTGAGCAAACCCTCGATGAGCGCGTAAATATCCTCGCGCTCGATGAAGCTCATCTCGATGTCAATCTGCGTGAACTCCGGCTGGCGGTCGGCGCGCAAATCTTCGTCGCGATAACAGCGCGCGAGCTGAAAATATTTTTCCACGCCGCCGACCATGAGGATTTGTTTGAACTGCTGCGGCGATTGCGGCAGCGCGTAAAACTGGCCGGGATTGACGCGGCTCGGCACGAGAAATTCCCGCGCGCCCTCGGGCGTGGATTTGAAAAGCGTCGGCGTCTCAATTTCCAGAAAGCCCTGCTCGTCCATGAAACTGCGCGTGGCGATGGCAACCTTGCTGCGAAGCTTCAGGTTCCGCGCCATTTCCGGCCGGCGCAAATCGAGGTAGCGATATTTCAGTCGCAATTCCTCGTTCACCTTGCTGGCGGTTTCGGGATCGTCCACCGGAAACGGCAGCACGTCGGCCACGTTCAGCACTTCAAGTTCCTTCACCATCACCTCGACTTCGCCGGTGGGAATTTTGGAATTGTTCGTGCCTTCGGGGCGCTGGCGGACCTTGCCGGTGACACTCACGACACATTCGCTGCGCAGCGCGGCGGCGCGCTCAAAAAGTTCCTTCGGCAAATCGGACGGATCGAAAACCGTTTGCGTGCGGCCTTCGCGGTCGCGGACGTCAATAAAGATGAGGCCGCCGAGGTCGCGGCGGGAATGAACCCAGCCGGACAGCGTGACAATCTGCCCGATGTGAGCCGGGCGCAATTCGTTGCAATGGTGCGTGCGTTTCATGTTTGAAGAATTCAGGAGTCAGAATCCAGAATTCAGAATTCAAAGTGAACACGGATTGTGGCGGAGAAATCGCCGGATTTCAAAGTAAAATTAAGGCGAAAATTGAAGCCGAATTTATTCCGGCAGCGAAATCCGCCAGGTGTTGGCCGGGGCGCCGGAATTTAGCAGGGCATTTTGCAACGCGGAATCGGAGCATTGCTGCACGCTGCCGTCGGAAAGGCCGATGTTGCCTTGGTTCACATGGATGTCCTGCGTCCAACTGACGCGCTGGCCGGGAACGAGTTTCAGGATTCCATTTACCGGCTCGTTGTCGGCGGTGATGTTCCGGTCGCCATCGAGCAACATTTGCGGATTCGAATCTTTTGCATCAAGCCCGACAAAGTAACTGATGTTTTGATTGTTCAGGCGCGTAAAATTGTTGGCGGCGGTGCGCGTATCCGCCGGGCAGACCAGAATTTTCGGCGTGCTCAATTCATTCGACATGACTTGAAAATGGCGGAACGTGTCCGCGCCGGTGTTGAATCCCATCGTGCCGCCTTTGGCTTTCGGCACATCCATCGGGTATTTGTCGTCATTGTCGCCTTCCCAGATGCGGAACGCGAGGCCGCATTGCTTGAGATTGTTGACGCATTGAATTTGCGTGGATTTGGTCTTGGCCCGGGCGAGCGCGGGGAGCAGCATCGCCGCGAGAACGGCAATGACGCCGATGACGACGAGCAGCATGACAAGAGTGAATCCCTGATTTGAGCAACGACCGGAATTGGAGTTCATGTCCGCACTATAAACCGCCCGCCGCCGCCTTCAAGTCATTCTTTGCCCGAATCGAACCGGCTGCCGGATTCAGCAACGTTTATTTTTTGCTTTACCTTTTTCGGGAAACTGGTTGGCTGTCCTTGAATTCGGCCAACCCAATGGAAACCACTATTTCATTATGAAAAAAAATGACCTGTTTCTTTGTCTGCCGGCGCTCGTCCTGGCCGGCGTCCTCGCCACGCTTAATTATGGCTGCGGCAAAAAACCCATGTCGTCCTCCGTGGTAAATCCGGCCGTCGGAACCCAGGCTTCAGCCGTCGTCTCGGCGGAAAAAACCAGTTTCACCGAGGTCACGTCGCAGCTTGATCCGGGCGGCAATTTCTACGTTTATCTCGGCACCGCGCAATGGCTCGACGGCCTCGACACAAAGGTCGGCGCCTGGCGGCAGGCGTTCACCGCCATGCCCGGCCTCAAGCCGGCCGACGCCGCCAACGTCAACAAGGCGTTTGACATCGCCACCCGCCTCATCAAGGACAGCGGCATTGAAGACGTCAGCGGCGTGGGCATGAGCTCGGTGGAAATCGAGAAGGGCATGTTCCGCAACAAGGCGCTGTTGCATCATTATCCCGGCAAAGGCGACGGCTTCCTCTGGCAGCTCGCCGGCAAGGAGCCGCATCCGCTCACCGGCCTCGACTTCCTGCCCGCCGACACCGCGCTGGCCGTTTTCACGGACGCGGATTTGCCGGTGCTCTGGAATGCCGCGAAAAAGGAAGTCGGACAATCCGGCTTTCCCCAGGCGCAGCAATGGTTGCAGAAATTTCCCGCACAATTTGAGCAGCAAACCCAGGTCAAATGGGACACCGTTCTCAATTCACTCGGCGGCGAATTCGGGCTGATCCTGACGCTCGACCCGTCCGGCAATATTTCCGTGCCGCTGCCCGGCGGCGCAACGGAAATTCCCGCGCCCGGCTTGCTGCTCGCCGTGAAGGTCAACGACGACACCATTTTCAACCGCATTGACAGGCAATTGAAAGCCAACCCGCAAGTCATCAGCGCCGACAAGCCCGGCCTTAAAATGCGGACAATGCCCGTGCAGCTTCCGTTCATCGGCGAACTCCGGCCCAGCGCCGCCAGCAGCGGCGGCTATTTGTTCATCGCCAGCAGCGATGATCTGATCAACGACGCGCTCGCCGTGAAAAGCGGACAGAAATCCGGCCTCAAGGCCACCGACGAATTCAAACACATCGCGCAGGGTCTGCCGGATCAAGGCAACCAGTTCTGCTACATGAGCCCGCGGTTCGCCGAGACCTTGATGAAAGTGCAGCAACAGGCGATAACCAGCAGCGCCCAGACCCAGCCGCAAATGGCGAAATGGATGCAGTCCATGTTCCGCAGCCCGCCTGCCTTTGCCTATTCCGTCGGCATCAATACGCCGGACGGCTGCCTGACCGTCGGCAACGGCAGCCAAAGCTACGCCAACATGGCGCTGCTGCCCGCCGTGGCCGTGCCCGGACTGCTGGCCGCGATTGCCATTCCCAACTTTGTGAAAGCCCGCGCCACCTCGCAGGAAAACGCCTGCATCAACAATCTCCGGCAGATTGACGGAGCCAAAAACGAATGGGCTTTGGAAAAGAACAAGAAAGCCACCGATGTGCCGACCAAGGAAGACCTGCTGCCTTACCTCCGCAGTTGGCCCGTCTGCCCGCAAGGTGGCACCTACACCATCGGCGCCGTGGGCGACAAACCGACTTGCAGCATTCCCGGCCACGAACTGCCCTGAAGAAGCCGGCTTAATGCCGTGCATCGGCCATTGTTGGATCGCCGTCGCAAAATCCAACGGGGATTGCCGGGCGAATTCCCCGCTCGCATTGGCCTCCGGTTTCAATTAGCTTTGGCCGCCATGACAGACCTGTCCAAACCCGAAGTGATCATCACGCACGAAAGCGACCTCGACGGCCTGCTCGCCGGCGTTTTGCTGCAACGGCTCGCGGAAAAACTTTTCGGCGCGACCGTCCCGCTGGAAGCCTACCACTACAACCAGTGGAAACAGCGCGATTTGCGCGAACGGGCCGGCTGGGTGGCGGACTTCACCTTTGAACCGCGCCTCGACAAGGCGGAATGGACTGTAATTGACCATCACGTCACCGAATCCGCGCCGAAATACGCCTCACTCATCCATGACGTGAACAAGTCCGCCGGGCTGCTCTGCTACGAGCTTTGCAAGGAAAACGGAATCCAATCGCCCGCGCTGGACCGGCTGGTGCATCTGAACAACGTCGCCGATTTGTTTCTGGAGGACGACCCGGATTTTGTCATCGCCACGGATTATGCGAACCTCGTGAAAATTTACCAGTTCTGGAATTTGCACACGCTCATCGGCGGCGAGATTGAAAAATTGCTGGACCATCCGCTGCTGGAAGTCATGGCCGTGAAACGCCGCGTCGAAAATCCGCTCGGTTTCGAGTGGAGCAAAAACAACGTCAGCGAAATCAGCCCGACGGTCGGCTATGTGGACACCGTGGTCGGCAACAACAATCTGGTGGTTCACCAACTGCTGGAGGAGCAGGCGGTGAAATATCCGGCGCTGGTGACGTTGTTCCGGCGGGGTAACGCCGTCTTTGCCAGCTTCCGCAGCCGCAACGGCGATGCGCTCAAGACCGCCGAAAAATTCCAAGGCGGCGGCCACGCCAACGCCGCCGGCGCGATCCTGCCGAAATCCATCCGCAACATTCCCGACGCCGTGGATTATCTGCGCCAGATTTTGCAGCCGAAGGCAAATGCGCCGCTGAACAGCCTGGAAAATTTATTCGCGGCGATTGAGGCGGGGAAGAAGTGACGAAAAACAGCTTGCCGCTAATTTCTGGTATTCAGCAGAATGAAACGTGGAATTAAAACAATCATTGCCGGCGTTGTCATTTTCGTTTTCGGCGCATTTGTTGTCCCGCTGCTCTTTATTTTTCCGTTGATTTTCGGGAAATCGAACGAAGTGCAATTCAAAGTTCCGGGGACTTTCGAGGCGAACGCCGAAAAGCCGGGACGCTACTACCTTTGGAATGATTTCCAGACGATCTATGATGGCAAAAGTTACAATCGCTCGGAAAGCATTCCTGATGGGATGCAAATTACGATTCGGAATTCGAGTGGCGCCGCTCTCCATTTGGTAACCGACACCTCCATTTCTTCAAACAATGGCAGCAATTGCCAGAAAAGCATCGGCTACGTGGAAATCGCCGGCCCCGGAAAGCTGGAAATTGAAGTCACAGGAGGAGACGAAAGGATTCTGTCCTTTGCGCCTTCCAACCTGCTCAAAATATTCGGCTTGATTTTGGTGGCCGTGGGTTCGACAGCCGTCGTCGCCATTGGCGGCATCGGAATCGGCGTTTGGGGCATTATCAAGCTTGTGAGAAGCAAGTAGAACAACTGCAAAAGGCTGCCAAATTCAACGAACCATTTGCGGTTCAATGGTCAGCCAGTTACCATTCCGCCGCTTTATGTCAGATTCATCCACTCGCGCCGACGGGCGCACCGCCCACCAACTCCGTCCGCTGCGCTTTCAAAACCACGTCGCGCCGCACGCCACCGGCTCGACGCTCATCGAATGGGGCAACACGCGTGTGATCTGCGGCGTGACGGTCGAGGAAACCGTGCCGCGCTGGATGAAGGAGCAAAAAGTCACCGGCGGCTGGCTCACCGCCGAATACTCGATGCTCCCCTATTCCACCTTGGAACGCAAACCGCGCGACATTTCCAAAGGAAAACTCGACGGGCGCTCATCGGAAATCCAAAGACTGATTGGCCGTTCCATTCGCGCCGCAATTGATCTGGAAAAAATCGGCGCCCGGACAATTTGCGTGGACTGCGACGTGCTTCAAGCCGACGGCGGCACGCGCACCGCCGCCATCACCGGCGCGTTTGTCGCGCTTTCGCTTGCGATGGGAAAATTGATCGCGGAAAAAAAACTGGCGGAAAATCCCATCCTGCATGGCGTTGCCGCCGTAAGCACCGGCATCGTGAATGGCCGGCCGCTGCTGGACTTGTGCTACACCGAGGACGTGGCGGCAACGGTGGACTTCAACCTCGTGATGAATTCCGCCGGTGAATTCATCGAGGTCCAGGGCAGCGGCGAGGAGGCCACGTTCAGCGAAAAACAACTCGCCGATTTGCTCGCACTCGGCAAATCGGGCATCCGTGAACTGCTCGCCGCGCAGGAAACCGCGCTCGCACAGGTTTGATTCCACTTGAGCACCACCAATTCCAAGCTTCCGCAGCTCACGCGCCTGCTGCTCATTCGCCACGCCGAGGTCGAGCAGAGTTACCATAAAATTTTTGGCGGGACGATTGACATGAACATTTCGCCACGCGGCCACGAACAGGCGCGGGCGCTCGCGGATTTTTTGCGCGGCAAAAAAATTGACGCCATTTACGCCAGCCCGATGAAGCGCGTCCAGCAGACCCTCGCGCCATTTTTGAACAACGGTGCGCCGGCGCAAACCATCATGCCCGCGCTCCGCGAAATCAACTTCGGCGACTGGACGGGCTTGAACTGGGAGGTGGTGTGCGCGCAATTCAACCTCGACCCGCACGAATGGCTGGATCACATCGAGCGCGGCCTCACACCCAACGGCGAGAACGGCCCGCAATTCCGCGCCCGCGTCGAGCCGTGCCTGCGCGAAATCATCAGGAAGCATCCCGGCCAGACCGTGGGCATTTTTTGTCACGGCGGCGTCGTTCGCATGATCCTTTCCATCCTGCTCGAACTGCCGCTGGCGAAGACAAACGCCTTCGAGATCGAATACGCCAGTGTGACGCGGGTCGTGTTGCACCCGCGCCTGGCGGAAATTGAACTGCTCAATTTCACGCCGTGGCGCGATCTCTAAATCGTCCTCGTAATCGAGTTGCCAATTCGAGGACGAGAACGAGGAGGAATTGAAAATGAAAACCAAACCGCTTTGGAAGATTTCCATCACCACGACGCCGGAAGCCGAGGACGCCGCCGCGGAAATGCTCGGCACGGTTTTGAGCCAGGCCGCCGCATCCTACCACAATCTGGAAACCGGCATGAGCACGGTCTCGGTTTATTGCGAATCCAGACCGGCGGCTGGCGTTCGCAAAACCATTGCCGCCGGACTTGGGCAAATCAAAAAGTTCGGACTGAAAGTTGGCCCTGGCAAAATCACGATTGCAAAGGTGCGGCGCGAGGACTGGGCGGAATCGTGGAAACGGCATTTCAAGCCAATCGAAATCAGATTTCGGAGGGACGAGTTCCATGAGTCCCCAAACAAAATGAAATTGGGGACTCGTGGAATTCGTCCCTCCGGCAAATCGCTGCTCGTCAAGCCAAGCTGGAGCAAACGCAGGCCGCGAAAAAATCAGGCGGTGGTCATCCTCGATCCCGGCTTGAGCTTCGGCACCGGCCAGCATCCGACGACGGCGTTTTGCCTGCATCAAATTGTAACGGCGGTCTGCGACCGCCGAAACCGACGCTCACAGAGCGCTGCTACCGCCAAATCGTTTTTGGACATCGGCTCCGGCTCCGGCATTCTGGCGATTGCAGCGGCGAAGCTCGGCTTCAAACCGGTTCACGCATTTGACTTTGATCCAAATGCAATTCAGATTGCCCGCGTGAATGCCCGCAGGAACAGCGTCGCCGACAAAATCCATTTCCGGCGCGGCGACGTTTCAAAACTCCCGCTCCGCCCGGCGCAAAAATATGATTTGATTTGCGCCAACCTGATTTCCGACCTGCTCACCGCGGCGCGGCGGCGGATTGTGGCGCAGTTAAATCGCGGCGGGATACTGGTGCTGGCGGGCATTTTGAAAACGGAATTCCCGCAAGTTCAAAGGGCCTTTGAAAATCTGGGGCTGAAGCTCGTTCGCAGCCGGAGCCGGAACGAATGGCGTTCGGGTTCATTCCGCCGCGCCTGAAAATATTTGCAAACTTTTGAACAACGGAACGGTGACGCCGGTCTGATGACTTGATTGGAACATGATGCGGATGATGAAAAAAAGTGGAGGTTGCGTTGCGGTTGGCATCATTTACGCTACAGTTATGGAGAAAGGAAAATTATGATGAAGACATTGGAAGTCATTGGTGAAGCGGTTCGCAATTCAAAATATCCATTCCGCAAAACGGACCATCAACCGAAGAAGGCGCGCAAACATCGCTACGAGCGCCGGAAAATCAAGGAATTCCTGAACATGCCGGACTGGCTGTCCGACGAAATGGCCTGAAGATTTTTTCTGACCAGTCTGGTCAATAAGAGCCGGTGGTTTTAAGCAACCTTCGGCGCGGCGGAAAAATCACCGCTGGCAGTCGGGACAGATTCCGAAAAATTCCAGCTTGTGGGTCACGGCTTTGAAGCCGTTTCGGGCGGCGATCTTTTTCTCGATTTTTTCCGGAAAGCATTCCTCAATCTCCACGACTTCCGAGCATTCGGTGCAGACCAGGTGATGGTGATGGCCGTCGTCGTTTTCACCGACGAGTTCAAAGCGCGCGGCGCCGTCGCCGAAATCAAACCGCTTCACCATGCCCATTTCCTCCAGCAGGTGCATCGAGCGGTAGATGGTCGCCAAGTCACACCGGCCTCCGGGCGTTTCGGAAAAAATTTCCCGGTTGGTGAGCGGATGCGGGTGACGCCGCAGAATTTCCAGAATGGCCGCGCGCGGGCCGGTGATTTTGCGCGACTGCCGCCGCAGCCGGCTTTTCAGCGCGGACATTTCCTGCCGCTGGCGGGAATGCGTGTGCGCGTGCGGTTTCATTCGCCGCACAAAATCACATTGGAGATTCCGAAAAGCAAGTTGCAAGTGATTTGCAACCGGCAGTTCGCCGCGACGCCCATGACCGTTGCACTGGCCATGTCTCGCAGACGGCAAATTCGCGAGACAGCCGCCTGCGGGTCGGGGCTGTCGGGGGCGGTGCTCGGTGAGGAAATCGTTGGGTTGTTGCCTTGATTTTCTGGCATGGCGGGTTCATGTTTGGACTGTCTTTATGGGCATTCGTGACAGAGATTATATGAGGCGTCCACCGGATGACGATGGGCAGAGCGGTTCATTGTCGGATTCCAAAGCCGAGGAATTTGCCCAGAGGATTTTGAAGAAGTATTCGCGGTTATTTTTGTATGTGGGCATTGCTATCGGTGTTTTGCTCGTTATTGCCTTCATCGTTGCCAAGTTTTCAAACACACAAAAATAAGAGGTTCATTCGCGGCAAAAAGCAAATCTGGGCTAAAACTTTACCACAACCCGGCGCTCCGCGAACTTGTTTTTGGGCGCGGAACTGGCAACTTGGCGCGAGATGGTTACCCCAACCGACATCCAAAACGCGCTGAAAGCCGTCAAGTATCCCGGCTATTCGCGCGACATCGTTTCCTTCGGCCTCGTCAAGGAAATCTCCGCCGCGAACGGCGTGGTGAGCGTGGCGCTGCAATTGACCTCGCCCAATCCCGAAGCCGCGCAGCAAATCAAAACGGAAGCCGAGCGCGTTCTGAAAATTTTGCCCGGTGTGAACCAGGTTCAAATCGAAGTGCGCCAGCCTGCCGCCGGACAGGCTGCGGGCGCAGCCAATCCGTTTTCCAATCAAAAGGGTGTTCCCGGCGTGAAGCGCGTCATCGCCATCGCCAGCGGCAAGGGCGGCGTCGGCAAATCCACGGTGTCCGTGAATCTCGCCTGCGCCTTGCAGCAATTCGGCGCGCGCGTCGGTTTGCTGGATTGTGACATTTACGGGCCGAGCATTCCGCTGATGATGGGTGTTCACGAGAAACCGACCATCAGCGCGGAGGCGCGGCTTGTCCCGCCCGTCGCGCATGGCGTAAAGGTAATGAGCATCGGATTGTTGCTCGCCGACGACCAGCCGGTGATCTGGCGCGGGCCGATGATTGCGAAAACGATTGACCAGTTTTTGATGGCGGTCGAGTGGAGCGACCTGGATTTTCTGCTGGTGGATTTGCCGCCGGGCACCGGCGACGCGCAACTTTCGCTCTGCCAGACCGTGCCACTCGACGGCGGCGTCATCGTGACCACGCCGCAGGAGGCGTCGCTCGGCGTTGTGCGCAAAGGCATCGCGATGTTCAACAAGGTGAACGTGCCGATCCTTGGCATCGTGGAGAACATGAGCTATTTCACCGCGCCGAACGGCGAGCGCGTGGAAATTTTCGGCCATGGCGGCGGCCAGGAGGAAGCCGCGCGGCAAAATGTCCCGTTTCTCGGCGAAGTGCCGATTTTTGTGGAAATCCGCGAAGGCGGTGACCGCGGAATGCCGGTGGTGGTTTCCGCGCCGAATCACGCGGCGGGCAAGGCATTCATTCAAATCGCGGAAACGCTGCGGAAAAAGTTAAATGTGTGCATCTGACAAGTTCCTCCGGTTAGGAATGCCAGAGCGCATCCCAATGACCATTCTGCCGGGACCTTGCGTTCCTCTTTTATCCCGCTGAAGCATATCCGCTGTTGCCAGTTCAAAATTTGAAACCGGCGCGACGCCCATCCTGCGGCATGGTTCCGGCTTCAGGCCTTGTTTTCAAACAAACTGGGAGCGGTCTGGCGGGCGAGATCAAGGCAGCGCGCGAAAATTTCCGTCGGCGATTCGCATTGCAGCGCGAACCCGGCCAGCGCCTGCGCCTCGCTCAATTTGATGCGGCGGATGATGTATTTCACCTCGTCAATCACCGGCGGCGCGGCGCTCAATTCGTCCACGCCGAGGCCGATGAGCAGCGGCGCGAGCACGGGGTCGCCGGCAATCTCGCCGCAGACGCCGGTCCAGATGCCGTTGGCGTGCGCGGCGTCCACGGTCGCCTTGATGAGGCGCAGGATGGCCGGATGCGTCGGCTCGTAGAGGTGCGAAACCTTCTCGTTGGTGCGGTCGGCGGCGAGGGTGTATTGGATAAGGTCATTGCTGCCGATGCTGAAAAATTTCACCCGCTTCGCCAGCGCGTCAGCGACGAGCGCGGCGGACGGAATCTCGATCATCGCGCCGATTTCCAGGTTTTCGTCGAACGGAATTTTCTCCGCGCGCAACTCAACCTTGCATTTCTCGACGAGCGCGTTGGCCTGCTTCAATTCCTCGAGGCCGGAAATCATCGGATACATCATTTTGACGTTGCCCTCGGCGCTGGCCCGCAGAATGGCGCGGAGCTGGGCGCAGAACAGTTCGGGCTGCGCAAGGCAGAACCGGATGGCGCGCCAGCCGAGAAACGGATTGACCTCCTGCGCGAGTTGCAAATGCGAGGCAAATTTGTCGCCGCCCAAATCGAGCGTGCGGATGATGACCGGACTGGGTTTCAACGCGGCGGCGACCTGGCGATAGACTTTGTATTGATCCTCCTCGCCCGGCAGGCTGTCGCGGTTGATGAACAGAAATTCCGTGCGGAACAATCCGACGCCCTCCGCGCCGTGGGCAATGACGGACTCGATGTCGTTCTGGTCCTCAATGTTCGCGGAGAGGTGGATGGTTTTGCCGTCGAGCGTGACGGCGGGCTGGCGCTGGATTTCGCGCAGTTTTTCCCCGAGCGACGCCTTGATTTTTGCCAACTGGCCGTATTCAAACAGCGTCTGGTCGGTCGGGTTGACGATGATGGTGCCGTTGTAACCATCGAGCAGCGCGTAATCGCCGCTTTGCAATTCTTCGCTGACGTTTTGCAGGCCGACGACGGCGGGGATGCCCAGCGACCGCGCCATGATGGCCGTGTGCGAGGTCTTGCCGCCAATGTCGGTGGCGAAACCGAGCACGAACTTTCTGTCCAGTTGCGCCGTGGTGGACGGGCTTAAATCGTGGCTGACCAGAATGCACGGCCCGGCGAGGTGGCGCAGATTGACGGCATCCTTGACTTCGAGCAGATTGTCGAGCACGCGCCCGGCGAGGTCGCGCAAATCGGCGGCGCGTTCGCGCAAATACTCGTCCTCCACATCCGACAGCGCGGCGACGTAGCGCTCGGACACGGAATGGAAGGCGAAATCGGCGTTGACCCTTTGCTCGCGGATGAACCGGATGACCTCCTCGATGAGCACGCGGTCTTCGAGCATCAACAGGTGCGCGTCAAAGATGTCCGCCTCCGCCGCGCTCATGCTGGCGACCACGCGGCGCTGCACCTCGGTCAGTTGCTGGCGGGTTTTGACGAGCGACTGCTCGAAGCGGCTGACTTCCTCAACGACTTCCGGTTCCAACAGCTCGCGCCGCGCGATGACGTGCCGGGTGCGGCGCAGGACAAGAATCTTCCCCCGGCAAACACCGGCGGAAACGGCGATGCCGCGATACACTTTTTCTCCCTTAAGCTGGCCTGCCATGCGCTTTAATTCAGAAATAACCCAAGCCCGCCGCGTTGCAAAGCAATTCCTTCAAAAAAATGAAAAGGCCCGCGCTGAAAAGAAGGGGAAATGGATTGGTGGATTACTGAATTGATGAATGGTTGAATGGCCGCAGGAATTGACCCCGTTCATCCATCAATCCAACAATCCATCGCCCGTTTTCGTCAGGCGCGCTCCATGTATTTGCCGGTGCGCGTGTCCACCTTGATTTTCTCTCCGGTCTTGATGAACAGCGGCGCCTGCACCGTGATGCCGGTTTCGACGATGATGGCCTTCTGGACATTGTTGGCCGAGTCGCCGCGGATGCCCTCCGGCGCGTCGGTCACGGTCAGCACCACGGACGATGGCAATTCCACGCTCACCGCCTTGTCCTCGACGAACGTCACGGTCACATGGGCGTTTTCCACGAGATAATTTTTCGCGTCGCCGACGAGTTCCGCCGCGAGCGTGACCGTTTCGTAATTTTCCGGGTCGGTGAATACAAAGTCCTCGGCGTCTTTGTAGCTGAATTCCATTTTCTTGGTGATCATCGGCACCGTCTCGATTTTTTCCGTCGAGCTGAAGCGCACATCGGAAGACTTTCCGGTTTTGATGCTGCGGAGCGTCGCCTGCACGAACGCGCGCAGGTTGCCCGGCGTTCGGTGCTGCATGTCGAGAACGACGGTGATGTCTCCGTTGTAAATGATCGCCATGCCGCGGCGAAGATCGTTTGCTGTTGCCATAAATAAAAATCAATGCGCTGGTTTTTCCAGAACGCGAGCCGCAAAATATATCCGAAAACCGCGCGAAGGCAAGAGCCGTTTTTGACAGACTATTTGACACCGGAAGTCACCTGGCGCTCCAGCGGTATTCGTAACCGCTGGGTGGATCATAACACAGTGAATCCTTTCCGGCGTTTGTCTTTGCCACGTCGAAGTAAATCGGAATGCAAGCAACATGGCCGTCAACAAAACCCAATTGAGCCATGGCGTTGTTGAATTGCAGCCCGCCTTGCGGCTTGTGCCAGGAGAACGGAATCCAGGCCGGCATCTCGCCGACGAGAATGGTTGTGGCCGGTTCAACGATGGCGCTTTCCTTCAAACCGGCGACGCCGGGATACATGTGTCCCGAACCGGAATTCGTTTTCAAGTTTCCCGTGTTAAAATCGTAACTGGAAAAATCCGAGCGCGCCTGGTCGTGCAAAGGCGCATTGGTGAATGATCCCGGCAACCCGATGTTGTAAAAGGTGTCAGCCGGACAGGTAAAAACATGGTCGTCCGGCGTGGACGGCCCGCTCAAACCGGCGTAATTCTTCACCAGCGATTTGTAGGTGTTCCAAATGTCAATGCCATTGGTCTTCCAATAGCCGGCGGGAGGCCGCGTTGCGGCGGGCAGGAAGCCGTCATGATCGTCCGCATACAGCTTCACGGCCACTCCGAGCTGTTTCAGGTTGTTCAAACAAACCGAGCGTTGCGCGGAAAGCCGGGAGCGCTGCAACGCCGGCAGCAGCAGCGCCGCCAGAATCCCGATGATGGCCGTCACCACCAGCAATTCCGCGAGCGTGAAACCATTTTGCGGGCTGGAAGAGTTTGTCATGCTATTTTTTGGCGACCGTGAAAATTATTTCCCGCCGCGGTTTTTTGTCCAGAACCGAATTGCGTCCCGACCTCGCCCGGCGCCAGCGGACGCCGATGGGATCATAGATAATATACATTTATAGATATAATTAGTTATTCTAAAATCATCTAATTATGGCGTGACAAGCGCCGGGGCATTGGTAATTTATGGCACGCATTTTTTATGAGCACACCAACCCGCTTCACGCTGGCCCAGGCCGACATTCCCAAACAGTGGTATAATCTTCTGGCGGATTTCCCCGAACCGCTGCCGCCGCCGCTGCATCCAGGAACGAAGCAGCCGATCCCGCCGGAGGCATTGCTGGCCATTTTCCCGGAGAATCTCGTGAAGCAGGAGATGTGTCCCGACCGGTGGGTCGAGGTTCCCGACGAGGTCCGGGACATTTACGCGCTGTGGCGGCCCACGCCGTTGCTGCGCGCGGTGCGCTTCGAGAAGGCGCTCAAGACACCGGCGCACATTTATTACAAATACGAGGGCGCCAGTCCCGCCGGCAGCCACAAGCCCAACACCGCCGTGCCGCAGGCATATTTCAACAAGGTCGCCGGCACCAAGCGACTCGCCACCGAGACCGGCGCGGGCCAGTGGGGTTCATCGCTGGCGCTGGCGTGCAAATTGTTCGGCCTCGAATGCAACATTTACATGGTCAAGGTGAGCTACCAGCAAAAGCCATATCGCCGGATGCTCATGCACACCTGGGGCGCGACCGTGCATCCAAGCCCGAGCGACCAGACCAATTACGGGCGCAAGCTGCTCGCTGAAGACCCCAATTGTCCCGGAAGCCTCGGCATCGCCATCAGCGAGGCCATCGAGGACACCGCCACGCATCCGAACACGAAATATTCCCTCGGCAGCGTGCTGAACCACGTCTGCCTGCACCAAACCGTCATCGGCCAGGAAACCATCAAACAAATGGAACTCGCGGGCGAGGAGCCGGATTCGATCATCGCCTGTTGCGGCGGCGGCAGTAATTTCGCCGGGCTGGCATTTCCGTTCATCGGCAAAAAAATCAAGGAAAAGAAAAAATACCGGATTGTCGCCGTCGAGCCGTCCGCCTGTCCGTCGCTGACCAAGGGCGAACTGCGCTACGATTTCGGCGACACGGCGGAAACGACGCCGCTGTTGATGATGCACACGCTCGGCCACAAGTTCATGCCGCCTTCAATTCATGCGGGCGGTTTGCGTTATCACGGCATGGCGCCAATGGTGAGCCACGCGCTCAAGCTGGGTTTGATTGAAGCCGAGGCTTATCACCAGACAAAAGTTTTCGAGGCGGGAACACTTTTCGCGCGCAGCGAAGGCATCGTGCCCGCGCCGGAGTCCGCGCACGCGATTGCCGCCGTCGTGGCGGAAGCGGAGCAGGCGCGCGAGGCGGGGAAAAAGCGCGTCATTGTTTTCAATTTATCGGGCCACGGTCTGCTCGATTTAAGCGCGTATGAAACGTATCTCACCGGAAAATTACAGGATGTCTGATATTCACCAAAAAAACCAAAACTGCAAATCAATGAAAAATCAAATTGCCCGTTTCGTTCTGGCAGCCAGCCTGGTGGCCCTGCCCGGTCTGCTTCAAGCCCAACCCTCGGCCCATTATGTTCCCGGCGCGGAAGGCATCTTGGGCGCGTCGCTGCCTCCGCCAGGAGTCTATCTCCGCGACTACAATTACTTCTACTGGGCCGACCAGTTGAACGGCCCTTCCGGCAATAATGTTATTCCCAAGAATTTTCCCTTCAACGCCTTCGTCTACGCGAACGTTCCCCGTTTGGTCTGGATCACCGATTTCAAGTTCCTTGGCGGAAACGTCGGCGTGGATGGGTTTCTGCCGCTGGCTTATCAACATGTGGAAGCCGGAGGATATAACAGCAGCACCTTCGGGATCGGGGATTTCTACGGCGCAGGCAATATGTCATGGCATATCAAGCAGTTTGACTTTGCCATTGCCAGCGGTGTTTACGCGCCCACGGGCGATTCGGGCAAGCCGCCCACCACACGTATCGGCCTCGGCTATTGGACATTCATGCAAACCGCCGCAGCCACCTGGTTTATTGATCCGGAAAAGACCTGGGCAGTGTCGGCGGTGAACCGGTATGAATTCAACACGGAACAAAGTGACACCGACATCACCCCCGGAGATACTTACACGCTGGATTGGGGCGTGAGCAAAAAGCTTATGAAGGTCATTGATTTGGGAGCGGCTGGTTACTACCAGACACAGGTGACTGGCAACAGCGATGGATCGCCTTTCAGCCGCGTGGCGGCGGTTGGCCCGGAAGTCGTTGTCGCTTTCCCGAACCAGATGCTGTTCGTTTCGCTCCGCTACAATTATGAATTCATGGCCGACAACCGCATGCAAGGCAACGCCATCACCATGACCCTCACGAAGCGCTTCTGAGCCGGGCGCGGAAATCATATCCCGATTGCGGGAGGGCCGGCAGGTTGCCGGCCTTTTTTGTCGGCGGCAGTTGCGATTCACACGGGTGCGGCTAGATTGCCGGGTGGAAGTTTCCGAAAACATCCGATGCCCGTTTTGCGGCCAGGCGTTTGAAGTGGTCGTGGACACGAGTGTGCCGCAACAACGCTTCACGATAGATTGCGAAATCTGCTGTCGTCCGTTTGAAATCGTCGCGGAATGCGAGCCTGGCGAAATTATAAGTTTGGACGTTTTGGGAAATTAAGGCAGCCTGCGCGCGTGCATGATTTTGCAAACAAGGTTTTATGGGCCTATATCGTCCTGCTGCTCGTCGGCGGGCTGATTGGTTTTTTCAAGGCGAACAGCAAAGTGTCGCTCATCACGTCGGCGGTGTTCGCGGCGGTATTGGTTCTGGCCGTCCTGCCGGGTGTTTTTCAGCCGGCCTTCGCCCGCATTCTGGCGAACGCCATTCTGGCGCTGCTGCTGGTCGTTTTTGCGATCCGGCTGGCGAAGACGAAAAAATTCATGCCCAGCGGGCTAATGCTGGTGGTGACGATGGCGGCGCTGGCGCTGCTGAATATTTTCACGAATTGAATGGTTGTGGCGCGGTGAAATTTCTTGCGCCGCCGGCCTTCGACGCGTAGTTTGCCCTCCCTTTTGGTTGCACCCATAGCTCAATTGGATAGAGCGGCTGACTACGGATCAGCAGGTTTGAAGTTCAACTCTTCATGGGTGCACCAGTTTATTATTTTCAGCGATGATGTGAGCGGCGTTGACAATCCGGCGCGCGCCGCTAGTTTTAACCAGACACACTTCACGCGAACCAGGATCGAAACGGCAGACCGTGGCAGAAAAAGACGATTATCTGGCGGACGTATTGGTGGACCTCGGCCTCGCACCGGCCGACCAGGTCGCCAAGGCCCGCGAAGAAGCCAGCGCCTCCGGCGTCGGGGTGGTGGACTTGTTGCTGGCCAACAAGGTCATCCGCCCGGCGGACGTGACGCAGGCCAAGGCCGCGCAGTTCGGCGCGGAAGTCGTCCAGCTCGGCGCGATGCAGATTCCCGACGAGGTTATTTCGATCATCCCGCGCAACACCGCCAGAAAATACCGCGTCATTCCCATTTTCAAAACCGACGGCAAAATCGCCGTCGCCCTCGCTGACCCGTCCGACCTGAACGCGATTGATTCGCTCACGCATCTGCTCGGCACGGAAATTGACCCGAAGGTCGCGTCGGAGCCGGACATCGAGGCGGCACTGAACAAATATTACGGCGGCGAAAAAAAGAAACTGGAGGACGGCGCCTTCAAGGACGTGATGCAGGAATTGACGGAGGAGAATGTGGCCGTGCCCGCGGCGCTGGCGGACGACGCCGCGGCGCTGGAGGCGGATGCGCCGCTCATCCGGCTGGTGAACCAAATCATCTATGACGCTTTCAAGATGCGCGCGTCGGACATCCATCTGGAGCCGCTGGAAAAGAGATTCCGCCTGCGTTACCGCATTGACGGTCTGTTGCACGAAATGAAGGCGCCGCCGAAACGGCTGCAACCCTCCATCATCGCGCGGCTGAAAATCCAGTCGAACATGTCCATCTCCGAGCACCGCATCCCGCAGGACGGACGCATCCAGTCGCAGGTCGGCAACAAGCTGATTGACCTGCGCGTGTCCTGCCTGCCGACCAACCACGGCGAAAGCATCGTGATGCGCATACTCGACAAGGAAGGGCTGCGCCTCGGCCTGCCCGAACTCGGATTTTTCACTGACGATCAGCAAACTTTCGAGCGCATGATCGGCCTGCCCGATGGCATCCTGCTCGTGACCGGCCCGACCGGATCCGGCAAAACCACCACGCTGTATTCCTGCCTGCACTTCATCAACCGCCCGGACCGCAAAATCATCACCGTCGAGGACCCGGTGGAATATATATTGGCGGGCATCAACCAGGTGCAGATCGCCGAAGCCGTCGGACTAACCTTCGCGGCGGCGCTGCGCGCCATCCTGCGCCAGGCACCGAACGTGATCATGATCGGTGAAATACGCGACTTGGAAACCGCGTCCATCGCCATCAACGCGTCGCTCACCGGCCATTTGGTTTTCTCCACGCTGCACACCAATGACGCGCCGAGCGCGGTGACCCGCCTGATTGACATTGGGGTGAAGCCATTTTTGGTCGCGTCATCCACGCGCTGCCTCATGGCGCAGCGGCTGGTGCGCAAAGTCTGCAAGAAATGCGGCGAACCATATCAGCCGACGGAAAACGAGATGCGCGCCTTGAGCATCACGCCCGATCATCTGAAAACCGCCACGCTGCTGAAAGGCCGCGGCTGCGCCAACTGCAACAACACCGGCAACCGCGGGCGCTTCGGCATATTTGAAATTTTCATCATTGACGACGAGGCGCGGAAATTGATTTACGACAAGGTGTCATCGTCCGTGCTGCGCGCGCGCGCCCGCGAGATGGGCATGCGCACGTTGCGGGAGGACGGCATCCGCAAGGTGCTCTCCGGCCTGACGACGCCCGACGAGGTCATCCGCGCGACGACCGGCGACGAATCGTGACAAAAAGGAAGAATTTAGAATGAAGAATGCAGAAGTGAATGCGGAGTGCGGAGTGCGGGGTGCGGAATATGACCGCGATCGCCGCGAATCCTCATTCCGCACTCCGCATTCGACATTCCGCATTTAAGATTATGTCCTATTCGATGTCCGATTTGCTGCAACTGGTCGTGGCCGAGGGCGCGTCTGATTTGCACATCCGCGTGAACACGCCGCCAACGATCCGCGTGCATGGCATTTTGCACCGCATCGAGGGACCGTCGCTCAAGCCGGAGGATTCCGAGGAGTTGATGCGCACCATCACATCCGAGGAGAACATTCAAAGCGTGCGCGAACGCGGCGGCGCGGATTTCGGGTTCGCGTTCGGCGACGCGGCGCGGTTTCGCGTGAGTGTGTTCAAGGAAAGGGGCAACTTCGGCCTGGTGCTCCGGCAGATTCCCAGCAAGCTGCTGACCATGGAGCAGATTGGCATTCCGCCAAGCGTGAAGGAACTGCTTTACAAGCCGCGCGGACTGATCCTGGTGACGGGGCCGACCGGTTCCGGCAAAACCACCACGCTGGCCTCGATGCTGAACATCATCAACGAGGAGCGCGATGAGGTGCATCTCATCACCATCGAAGACCCGATTGAGTATTATCACAAACACAAAAAGTCGCTCGTCACGCAGCGCGAAATCGGCGTGGACGTGCCGAATTTTGCCGAGGGGCTGCGCCGCGCCCTGCGCCAGGATCCGGACATCGTGCTCGTCGGTGAAATGCGCGACTTGGAAACGATTGAGGCGGCCATCACGGCGGCGGAAACCGGCCACTTGGTGTTCGGCACGCTGCACACGACCGGCGCGGCCAAGACGATTGACCGCATCACCAACGCGTTCCCGACCAACCAGCAGGAAATGGTGCGCATCCAGCTTTCGACCGTCATGCAGGCGGTGATTTCGCAGTTGTTGATTCCGCGCATTGACAAGCCGGGCCGGGTGGCCGTTTTTGAAATCATGGTCAACACGCCGTCCATCGGCGCGCTGATCCGCGACAACAAAACATTCCGCATCCAGTCAGACATCCAGACCGGCGCGAAATGGGGCATGGTGACGCTCGACTCCAGCTTGCTCGACAAATACCAGCAGGGCATGATTTCGCGCGAGGAAGTGATCACCAAGTCGCAGGATCCGGTGACCATGCAGGCGAAGTTGCAGGAGCTGGAACTGGCGCAGGCGCAGGTCAGCCAGACCTCGCCGCCAAACGCGTGACGATTTTTTAACATGGCTGAAGACATTTCAAATCCGTTGTTGGCGCTCGTCCGGGAGCAGGGGTTGATTGACGACCTCCAATACGAGGAGGTCGTCGCCGAACTCAAGCGCAGCAACGCGCCCGCGATCCAGTTGTTGCAGGACTTCGGCATCATGAAGCTCGACGACATCCTGCACGTGATTGCCGGCCACATCGGCGCCGATGTGGTGTCGTTGAACGACCGTGAATTTCCGCCCGAACTGTTGCAGACGGTCCCGGCCAAGGTCGCGCAGATGTATCATTGCCTGCCCGTCGCGGTCAACAACGGCACGGTGCAGGTGGCGCTGGCCGACCCGCTCGATCCGCAGCACGCGGATGAAATTCATTTTGCCATCAAACGCGACGTGCAAATCGTCGTGGCCGACCCTGCGGAAATCAACAAGCGGATTGAACGGCTTTACGGCCAGGACGAATCCAGCGGGGATTTTTCGGAGATTCTCAAGGAACTGGGCGCGGACAAGGAAATCGCCCGCGAAGTGGATGAAGCCGCCGAAGACGCCAAACGGCTGGAAGACCTCGCCAACGAGGCGCCCATCGTGAAATTCGTCAGCCTCGTTCTGCAACAGGCGATTCAAGACCGCGCGAGCGACATCCATTTCGAGCCGTTTGAAACGGATTTCCGCATCCGCTACCGCGTGGACGGCGCGCTTTACGAGATGGCGCCGCCGCCGAAGCATCTGGCGCTGCCGGTGATTTCACGCCTGAAAGTCATGGCGAACTTGAACATTTCGGAGCGCCGGCTGCCGCAGGATGGTCGCATCAATCTGAACATCGCAAACCGCCAGGTGGACTTGCGCATGTCCACCCTGCCCACGCAATTTGGCGAGTCCGTCGTGTTGCGCGTGCTGGATCGCGCGGCGGTCAATCTGGAAATCGAGACGCTCGGCTTCCCGAAATACATTTACGACTTCGTGACGGAGGTGATCCTGCGGCCCAACGGCATTTTTGTCGTGACCGGGCCGACTGGTTGCGGCAAGACGACGACGCTGTATTCCTGCCTGCGGCGCGTCAACGCGATTGACTCCAAATTGCTCACCGCCGAGGACCCGGTCGAATACGACATTGAGGGCATCATGCAGGTGGCCATCAACGACGCGGTGGGGATGACTTTCGGCAAGGCGCTGCGGTCGTTCCTGCGCCAGGATCCGGACATCATCATGGTGGGTGAAATGCGCGATCTGGAAACGGCGCAGATTTCCATCCAGGCGTCGCTGACGGGCCACCTGGTTTTGAGCACGCTGCACACGAACGACGCGCCCGGCGCGGTGACGCGCCTGGTGGACATGGGCGTGGAACCGTTCCTGATTTCCTCGACGCTCATGGCCGTGCTGGGGCAGCGGCTTGTGCGCACAACCTGCAAAAACTGCCGCACGCCGTTCGAGCCTACAGAGAAGCAATTGGAGATGCTGAATCTTTCGCCACACGATCTGGGCGACAAGGTTTTTCATTACGGCCGCGGCTGCTCGGCCTGCAACGACACCGGCTACAAGGGACGCAAGGGCATTTTTGAAC
>Ga0302320_10003275_pt1 | contig 37826 bp, 31 predicted proteins | sample Bog_T0_3_FD_202130 | JGI IMG/M metagenome (GOLD analysis project Ga0302320, IMG submission 202130) | Peat permafrost microbial communities from Stordalen Mire near Abisko, Sweden - Bog_T0_3 | ecosystem: Environmental > Terrestrial > Soil > Wetlands > Peat | place: Sweden: Abisko, Stordalen Mire... | reverse complement strand
TGGGTCACCATGGCGCTTCAATGAGGCCCCGGCTGATCAGCCGGGGAATTGCTGATCGTAATGCCGGGGTAAGCGCCTCCCGAACCAGCTTCAATGAGGCCCCGGCTGATCAGCCGGGGAATTGTGATTGCCTTGAGGAGGCGGTTCAGGCCGCACATAAGCTTCAATGAGGCCCCGGCTGATCAGCCGGGGAATTGAAGCAACGTGAAGCTCTTCTGTCCGGACCCGGTGAGCTTCAATGAGGCCCCGGCTGATCAGCCGGGGAATTGCCGGGAACCTCTTTCCAGTAATCGGCGAATTTTGCGCTTCAATGAGGCCCCGGCTGATCAGCCGGGGAATTCACATCGACCCCACTTTCCGCGCGGCTGTAATCGCGCTTCAATGAGGCCCCGGCTGATCAGCCGGGGAATTAGCACAGGCCGTAAGTATTCAATTCTCAAGGATCTACCTGCCAGTTTGCGAGTGGTCCCGCAAGACGGCCGCTGAGCTTGCGCACTTTCAGCTAATATCGCCGAAGTCCCGTGTTGCATGAACAAGTTATGCGCCGCGAGCGGTCCACGGCTTTTTCTTATCATCTCACCGCTCGCGCCGGTCACCGCGTCACAAAAACATGATACGCCGAAATCTCGCCCTCGATCACGCGTGCAAGTAAACGTGCCTGAATCTCAAGCAGCCGCCGGTAACTCACCCGATACTCGAAAAGCGGGTGCGTCACGAGCGAATCCATTCTCAATTCATAGGCGCGGAAAAAACCTTTGCGTCCGGCCGGCGACAGGGCCACCGATTCGCCCGCGCGCACGAAATCCCGCTCGGTCACCATGCGGGTATTCACCGCGCTCAAGACCGCCGAATCGGCAATCAGCGGCCGGAACGGCTCCATCAAATCCAGCGCCAGCGCCGGACGCCCATGCCGCAACTGATGATAGAAACCCATGTAGGGGTCGAATCCCACGGCATAACAGGCGATGGTCAGGTCCTTGGCCAACATGCTGTATGCCAGCGACAGCAGCGCATTCACGGGATCGCGCGGCGGACGCCGATTGCGTCCCTCGAAATCGAAAGAGAATCCGGTCGCGGGCGTTTCCGGATCGTCGCCGGGCTTGATCATCCCGGCAAAGTCCTCAAAGTACGCGCGCGCCGCGGTCCCTTCAATTCCCAGGAGCGATTCCAGATTTTCCGCGCGCTCGGCGCGCTCCGCCATGGCCTTCATCAGGTCCAGCGACGGCTTCCTCGGTTCTATATGGTTGCGTTGCAGCATGGTCCGCTGATTGCGAATCTTGCCGGCCACCAGCACGCGCGCCAAAGAGAGCGGAAACCACTCCGAATCCGCCAATCTGAACTGCGACCGTCTGAGCGCCACATTCTTCGTATTCAGTCCCGTGGTGATTCCGTAAAAATACCCGCCCATGGAGAAATACGAAACCGGCACGCCCGCTTCGCACAAAGATTGTACGGCCTGCGTCGAGATCTGAATATTGCCCAGCAAGTTCACCTGGCAGACCTCGCCGATGCGCACCTCCTGCACGGTCTTGTCCTTGTCCTTCACCTGCAGGACCTCGCCCGACTTGCCTACTCGAAACCCCTGGGTGTTGAGGTAGAGCGGCTTGAGATCGTCGCGCGGCGTCATCATTTGCCGGATGGGCTTTGTAACGCCCTCGCTCGATGGAGGCTTCCGCTCCGGCAAATTCGCGGAGCCGTCGAACAGCCCCATTTGCGCCGCGCCGCTCAGATCGATGCCGGTCAGCCGGTTCGTTTCATCGGGGAGGCATATGGTGTTCAGCGAACAGCCCGCGCACTTGGGCGAATCGACGAGCGGCGGCGGAATCTCGCCATAAGTCGCGAGGTCCCAGGCACGGGCGACAGCTTCCTCGGCTTCGGCGATCAGCGCCGCGTCCACCGGTATGCGCACGCGCTGCCGGGTCTTCTGATAGAAGACGACGGCTTCGTTGCATTGGTATCCGGATTCGCGCAGCACGATGGCCTGGAGGGCGATCTGGACGCGGTCGGCGGGCCACATCTCAATGCCGTCTTTTCCTTCGCGCGGCGCACCGTGCTTGTAGTCGACGGGAGTGGCGACGCCCCCTTCTGCCTCCACGAGGTCGAGCTTGGCGATTACGCGCAGACGTTCGCTCGAAAGCGTGACAGAACGCGCGTGGATCTTCTCGGCCTGGTTTTCGCCGGTTGGCTCCGCGGCCGCGGGCAATTCGGTAGGGCGGGCATCGACGCGCTTGTGCTGGGCCGAGCCTTCGAGGGTGTCGGCGCTCTCGCGAAAGACGCCTTCGACCCACTCGTAGAAGAACAGGCGCGGGCAGTAGACGAACTCATTGACCATGCGCGCGGGGAGGTAATCGGGCGAAGGATCGCGGCGGGCGATGCGCGTGCGCTCCGGGTTGGGCAAGGCGATCGGGAGGGCGCTCATACGATGAAACACGGCGCGTCGATGGCCGTGTAAGGCATGCCGAGAGCGGTGATGACGCGATCGCCGCGCCCTTCGGCAGGCCCGAGATGAACGAACAGAACCTGGTCGTGATCGTGGTTGATGATGCGGGCCAGTTCGGTGCGGCAGCGGATGAGGTCGCGGGAGGTGAACTGGCACTCGAAGACGGAGTATTGAAGATGGTCGCCGTAGCCGCGCATGGTTTTGAAGACTTTGCGAAGGCGCTTGTCGTCCGAGATGTCGTAACAGACGAGATAGGATTGCCGCAACGGATCTCCTCCTTTGGACTCAATTTACTATCCCGAACAGTTTGGGCTGATTTTCAGTGCTTTGGCTGCTCTGAGAGGATCGCCTCGACGTTCCGGGCGCCGTGCAGGATGGCGACGATCTGTAAGGGCGTGGTTTCAGGGCGATAGACGATCAGATACGAGTAGACGGAGAAGAAGCGAACAGGGGCGTCCGTCAGGTCGCGACGCCAGTGGCCCGCATGGGGAAGGTCCGCCAGATAAACGAACTTGGCGCGAATGACGGATTCCACGCGGTCGGCGGTTTCACGGCTGCTTTTCTTCTTGATGTATCGCCAGATTTGGGCTAAGTCGCGGACGGCGCCGGGAGCGAGGATAAAGCGCCGATTCACTCAGGCTGGGCTTTCAGGAGTTCCAGATGGGCGTCCAGTTCGTCCTCGGGGATACCTTCACCGCGTTCCAGTTCCTCGATGCCGCGATGAATCTTCGCGTCGATGGACTGGCGGTTGGCCGCGAGCCATTCGTCTTGCTCGCGCAAGACCTCCAGCGCGCGGTCGATCACGTCGTCGGGGCTGCGGTAGGCGCCCGAGCGCAGTGCTTCCGCGACGCGGTTTTCCTGTTCGGGGGAGAGTTGGAGGGTCATGCCCCAAAGGTAGGGGTTTTGGGGTTTGGTGTCAACCGCGAGTCTGATCTTCGTCGTGGGGCGGACGGTCACGCAGGCCGATCACTCGCTCAATGCAGCGAGCACTCCGAGTCCGCAGTGGCGTCCTGCTCCAACTACCAAAGGTCCGGTCACGGGATGCTCGAAGGTGATGCGAATGTGAACTGCCGTCAAGCCGTTGAGGTGGTCGGGGCGAAAGTATCCCGTTCTGCGGCCGCTTCGGTCATACTTGAAGGCCGTCAGGCAATTGTTGAAGTTGGGCAAGGCTCCCCACGTGTACTGGCATCCTTGGTCGATCCCACTTTGGAGCAGCGCCCGTTCGATAAGCTTGGCGGTCTTTTCTGGTTTGTGATCGTTGTGTCCGGGGAGGATCACAGGCGTGACGCTGGCCCACACCTTCGACGAGCCTACGTATTGGCGGGTGACGCCGTCGGAGCGCAAACGGTCGAGAACGGGTCCCTCTCCGCCACTCTCGGGGTGGAGGTGTTCGCCGTCCAGTTGGTCGGCAAGGTGGCTAAGCTCGGAGCCGCACCCAAAAGGCGCCACGATCATGACGCGGCGGATCATCGCATCGGCGTGCCCGTGGCCTATGGAGGGGAGGGGAACGTAGGAGAGCTGCCTGTGGTCGTTCTCAACTTCTGAACGATGACCTGCTACGAAGGACTTGACCCAGTCGGCGGCGTCAGTAATATCGCCCGGTGGAAATGCTTTCATCGCGCTGATGGAAGCACTTCGTGTCATGCCCGCTATGTGGATCAATTTGGCGTGCGAATACGGGAAGAATTCGTCGAGAGGCGTCCGAAGCGCGAACACGGCATAAGGCCGCCCTATCGGTCGTTCCGCGCTCTCGTAAAAGACGCGATCAAATACCTGAGGCTTTTCGACAGTACGGAGTGGCTTGCCGTGCTCGATCCGGTTAAGGGCAGACTGGTGAGCACGCCGCAAATCCATGGTGGAGCCTCCGGTCGGAACACGCAGCAGACCATCGTCGCGGAGCGTGTTTGGTCTCGGAAGCCATCGAATGCCTCTAAGTTGGCCGACCTCCTTCTCTTCAAGAATCCGGCCGTCTCCATAGGCCATGTCAATCCCCCACCCGAGGCAAGTCACGTATCGCGCTGCCTGAGTAGCCCATTCTGCTTCAGTGGCGCCTCCCGCATTCGGCCACACATAATGAATTTCGGGGACACCGAGCAGGATCGTCGGTCTTGAGGTCTTGCCTGTTAAGCGCAACTGCCGATGCGGCTCTTTGTCGGCGTCGTTGTTGGGGACGAAGCGCTGCACGATCTGGCCCGAGCATGCGCGTGGAGCAAGGATCAGGGGGGCGTCCAGAGATTCGAGCCAGACCAGTGACTTCCCAATTTCGGAGTCCAGCTGGCCGTGGCGCGCGACGCCTGCCACCAGCGCCTGGAGCAGCCGAAACGGTGAGGGGGGCCACTCCGGCGGTCCATCCCGATTGAGCAGGCCGTGGTAGCGGTTGTCCAGCCAGCGAACGGTGATGCAGAGGTGGGTCATTCTTTTGGATTGGTCTCTCGGGTGCCCGTGCCGCTGGCGTCGGCCCCATCCTTTTGAGCCTGTTTGAAGGCCTTGATCCCTGCTTCAATGCTTTTCAGCGCCGCGCGCGAATCGGGCTCTTCCTCTAATGGGGAACGGCCCGCTAATTCAGCCGCGAGCGCTTTTACAGTTTCGGGAAGTGCAGGGTTTTCCGAAATCAGCTTGAGAGCTTCGTAGACTGGCTTGAGCGTGTCCGGGTCTCGGACGGGTTGCCCTCTCTTCCTCTTCGGGAGGGCCGCCTTCGCGGTCTTTATGGATTCCGCTAGTGACTTGAACGGGTCGTTGCCGAGTTCGCGAAACCGCTTGAGTGTTGCTGCGGTTATCGGCCCAAGCGACCTCACCCTGTCGCGCTCTTCCGTTTTTAGCCCTAAAAACTCCTCGGCTACGCCCGCCTCAAAGACCGCGTCAGGATGGTCTTTCTGGTCGAACGGTATTTCGGCAGCCGTAAAGAACGCCTTCGCGGACGCGATTGCAAATGCAGGGATGGCCTCAGAGTCAAGAGGGGCCGGCTCTGCCGCCCCCCTTCGCGGAACCAATGTAGGTATATCGGCCTTATCCCTAAATCGAAGATTGCAGCCCTCGCGTAGATTTAAGTCTTGTTCGATGGTAGCCGCGAGTAGGGCAAGACCGAGGATGTATCGTTGCAGGGCCTTCGTGCGAGGGCCATCGGGAGCCTTGAGTGCACGAAGTGCGACAAGGTTTATGTTCACGGTCCGCTTCAGCTCGCTTGCTGGAGTGAGCATGACGCCTCCCGCCTTTTGCACGGCCAATGCGTGCTTCATTCCCTCAGAGGAGAGAGGATTCTGATCGCCCTTGCCACTGTCGAGTTCCTCTCCCACGGCACCCGCTGCCACGTAATCCGCGGCAGGTGTAAACTGCGCCGAGCGTGTGCACTCGCGAACGTTGCTGACGCGAATGGATGCCTTCAAAATGCGCTGTATTTTTACCTGCGTTGAACGGGAGTCCCAGACGCCAAAGACCAAGGAGGTTGGCGCCAGGGTCGCAAGAGTGAATTGGTTGCCGGATTTTGCGTCCAAAAACGCTGTGTGGAATTGATCCGCGAGCGAAGAGAGTCGGACGACTGCGTCGGCCGCGCGGTGTCCTGCGTCGAGTAGATTTACAGTTGTCCCGTTGCCCACCTTAATCTCGATCTGCGGGACGAGATTCCGGTGAGCAGATTTTTTGAATTCCGGCTCAATCCGATTTGCCTGCGATTGCGGGCTGTCGATTTCGCAGAGGTTGGTGCCATCGGCAAACCTGTCAATGTTGTAGCCTGCGGTTTGGTCGGAGCCCTTTTCATTCTTTTCTGTTCTTGTGTCTGCGGGGAGCTCCACGGAGACCCGGTAATCACCGTCTACCACCGTAGGCACTCGCCCTTTAAAAGTCGTCAGGGGATAGCTTGGGGGGAAGATGACTGGGTCGTCCTCATTGGCTGGTGCCAGTGATTGTTTGATGACGATGGCGACCGGGCCGCCGTCGTCCAGCCACCCGTCAAAATGGTCGATGTTGATCTCAGACATTACTGCTCCTTTCGCGCGTTGCACGGGAAAACATTGTCATATATTCGCCTCCGCGAGAGGGCTTCGTGAAGCGGAACCTACCGCAGGACGGGACTGGTATCAGACCGCACGCTGCAGGTTGGGCGATAACGGCGGGCAGTGGCTCGGCCCAGGGAGCGTACACGAAGGAAAGCGGATAAGTTGTGTCGTCGGCCAACGGGCGAAATCGCTGAAGGCCGATCAGCGCCAGGGATTCTACCGCCGGGAACGACTCAACGGACATGTCCTGCTCGTCGGGTGAGAAACCGAGGTCCAGACAGGTGCCCTCCCGTCGCGAATCGAAATAGAAAGGCGAGACGGTCTTTTTGTTCGTTTTGCCGTCTTTATAATCAAAGATTAACGCCCCATAATCCAGCGGCGAAGCTTCCGACGCCGCGTTAATAGCGGCTTTTTTCATTAAGCCAAATATTAGCGGGCCAAATTGCTTTCCCGCCCATGTCTTCAGTCGCCCTCCGCCGCCAAGGTCGACTTGGTTGTTCTCCGATTTCATCCACCAATCGAGCCTCATGCCAAAGGGGGGCAAGAGTCTTAGCGGAGACGCCGCGTTATCCTGTGGGTCCAGTTGTTCGCATACCGCGTTCCCGAATTCGTTAAGAAGAGAGGCGATCGTGCAGGTTGAGTCTTGTCCTGTTAAGTAAAAACGCTCGGGTTCGAAGTGAGCCTGAACATCCGCGCCTCGCCATAGCCGGTCCGCGAGTTCGAAGAGTCCACAGCAGGCGAAGAACTGGCCCGGATTCGTCAGATCGACTGGGATGCTGATACAGGGCGTAACTTTGTTCATGGCTGGTTGCCCTTATCAGCCGACGCCATTGCATCGGCACAGCGCAGCAGGTTCTCCAGCCACGCGAGACGCCAGTAGCCGTAACGCCGCTGGAGGCGGGCGAAGCGCCGGACCGTCTCAATGGCGATTTGTGCGGACTTAGCCCGCTCGTCGGGGTCGAATCCTCCTTTGGGAAAGTGCGGTCTGCCGCGGCCGTGGTGAGCGGCAATCATGTGCATCGCCAGATCGAAGACGTCTTCGGAAATCTTGCCGTGGTGAGCGTCCGCGAACTCCCGCAGAGAACCGAACTCGTGCCGGTAGCCGCCCGCGATGCGGCGTAATGGGCCGCGGGATTTTCCGAGCGGCGGGTCGTCGGGACTGCGCCCCGCGGCCTGTTGCCATCGTTCGCGAGACTTGCCGTTGTCGTGCCATTTGGCGGCCAGGCGAAGTGGCTCGGAAAAGATATTCTCCGAGGGCGGTAGACGCTCGGCGATTTCCCTGGCATATCTCTCGACGAGGCTAACGTGGTGTTGAAGGGGCTGCGCATCAGTCAGGTACTCGGCCCTCTGTCGTTTAGGAACGAGACTGACCAGTTGTAGAGCGGAGTCTCCTTCGCCAGGAAGGTCCAGCGTGAACTGGGCGAATTTGCCTCGATCCTGAGGCGCCGTGCCCACCAATGTCCTTTCCATCTCAACGCCGTCAATGACGCTGCGCAAGAGGCGATGCCTTTCACGCTCATCGGCGACGTCTGCAGCCGTCGGCGGATCGCTTTGCGAGCCGCCGGAGGGCCCGGTCTGTGGGGCATTTGGGTCGAGTAATCCTTCGCGCCGCTGGATGCCGCCAAATGATGCGGGCAGGATGATATCGGAGCTTCTAATCGAGTCCGTTCGCTTACGTTTCAGCTCATCGACAAGGCTCTTCATGGTCGGAACTTGCAGTCCGGCATGATCGACAATACAGGGTCGTTCGCCAACGGTGGCTTGCAGTTCCGCGCTTAGCTTTCCCCACCGGCTTAGAATCCAATCGGCTGCTGTGCTGGTTGGAACCGTGAGTGTTTCGTGAGGGAGAATGCGGTGCGAGTCGAACCATTCTTCGAGGTCCGTAGTCTCCAACTCGCCAAATCCCGGGACGTCCAACTCCGCGCGCCAGGCGATGGTCGTCTGAGGCTCGTCGTCGCTGAGGCCCCTTAGCCACGGTGCAACGGCTGGACGACCGGGCATTTGGCCGGCAATCGTTGTCATCGACCAGGCGTCGAGGAGGATGTCTGTCAGCTCGACCGTATCCGGTTTGGGGCTCAGGGCAGCCTGAAGTTCTTCGTTGGTGAGGTCTCGCCTCAGTTGGTCCGCCGCCTTTGGGCTGGCGTCAAGCGTGCCGTCCTCGTTCTTCGCAAGGCGTTGAAGGCAGGTCAAAGCCGCGGCGGTCGCGGTTTCGAAGGTGTGCTTCTTGCCCGGCGATTTTTTTGTTTTCTTTTTTGTTTTCGCTTTGTCTTCGGCCTTCGCAGCAAAGACGCGGATTTTCGCGTCGCCGTAGCCCCGTCGATTTACCCGACCCAGTCGCTGGATCATGGAATCGAGGGGTGCGGCATCACAGACCATGTGATCGGCATTTAGGTCGAAGCCAACTTCGCCCGCGCTTGTGGAGACCAGGAACGCTGGCTGTTTGCCGGAGGTGTCCTCTGGCGTTTCATCTCCATCCAGGAACCTTTTCAAAACCGGTTTCTCGATGAGTTCGTCGCGTTCGATGCCTCTCATCGTTCCCGTCAACACCTCAACGCCGCCCTCGGGGAGCCGTTTGCGGATGGCCTTGGCAATCTCGTCGGCATCCGTTGGCTTTTGCGTGAACACGACTACACGCGCGCTGGCTGTTTTCACGGACTCCAGCGCCGCTTTGACGACGGCGTCCCTGATCTTGTTTCTCTCCGTCGGCGGTTCCAGCAGGAGCCGCTTTTTCGCTGCATATCGCTGGATGATCGGGTTCCTGGCCGGGTCTCCTTCGAGATCCTCTTCAGGCTTGAGTTTGAAGCGTTTCGGATCGTCGCCGCCAACAGTGGCCGACATGCACATGACCCGCATCGGCATGCCTTGATTCTTCTGAAATTCACCCCTGTCGCTCAAGGCGCGGATCAGCTTCTCGAAGGAATGAGACAAATGCGCCTCGTCGAGTACCAGCAACGTGTCCTGGCCGAGCAGCCCGGCGTCCAGCGGACGGCACTTGAATGACGAGCGGTAGCCGCTGAAGAGCAATCGGCTACCGATCATGTCAACCGTTCCGATAATGACGGCGGGTCGTGCCGGGTCGAAGGCCCATTCGCGATTGTCGGCGAGTTGGCCGCGGAGCGTGCTGACGGAGAGCCACTGTTTCGGCAGTCCTGTTTCGGGAAGGTTGTCAAGATTATCCTGGACGCGCTGGGCAACGTCGGTCGCCTGGTCTACGACCGTGCGACGATCGACGACATAAACCAATCGCGTTGGTAGCCGCGGCGTTCCCTCTTTAATTTGGTACCGTAGCGCGAGGGTCCAGAGGTGGATAATCGATGTCTTGCCCATCCCTGTGGGAAGGTCGCATACGCCCGGGACGTCATTTGCGCAAAGCCGCTGGAATAGGCGGGTCTGCCATCGCAGTGGTTCCGGACCGTCTTTTTCCCCAACTCTGTTTAGAGTTCGGAAATCTGCCGCAAACTGGTCAGTCAGGTTCATCTGCTCTGGCGGTGGAAACTCAGGGGCTCGTGCGCTCGTGGCTGTCCAAGCCACGATAACAAATAATAAAGAGCGAAAGCATCTTGTTTCAGCTAAAAATCGCACCGCTTCGGTTCGGATAGGCTGGTAGGGGGGTTGGACGACAAACTACGAGATTGTTCTCTACTGGAGCGGGCCGGGTGGCCGAATTTCATCTTATAGTTCCACGACAACGTGGAGATCGGCCCTGCGGCCTTAAGCAAGATTGCAAAGGACACTGGCCTGCGCCCGGTGGATCTCTAAAAAGAAGGCAACCGTGGACCGCTCAAGCCGCAAAAAGGAATTGAATCGGAGCGGGGACATCCTCGCCACTTTCGATCATGTCGGCGAGAACCTGCAGTGCGATGGATTTGACTTTGCGTGTCGCATCTTCCCGAGTGTCCCCGTACGCCATAACACCGGGGAGATCGGGCACCGACGCCAAAAAGCGGCCATCTTCCTCGATATCGATGTCGATGCGCAATGGCTGAGTTTCGTTCACTTCTGTCATTATACGGGGTCCTGACCCGCAAGTTATGCGCGATTCGGGGTTCCCCGGATTCTCCGGTATGGAAAGAGAGACCCTGAGGACCTGGATTGCCGAGCAAACCAGGGGAAGTCACCACATCTTCTCCCGCCCCGGCGTTGACGAGATCCTGAACCTTCAGCCTATCGGTTCCCTCGCCAAGCCGTATCAGGTTAAACAAGTACGCAAGGTCGTCATTCGATATAAACTGGTAACGAGGCCGGAATGACAAAGTACGAGGTCGTTCTCTATTGGAGCGACGAGGATAAGGCGTTCATCGCGGAAGTGCCCGAACTGGCCGGTTGCGCGGCCGACGGTCCCACCCGGCAGGAAGCCCTCGCAAACGTCGAAATCGTCATTGCGGAATGGCTGGAGACCGCGCGGGAGGTGGGTAGGCCCGTTCCTGAAGCGCGGGGCCGGCTTCTGTTCGCGTAGATTCAGACGCGCCCCGTAATGTGCTCCGACGCCGCGATCAGGGCCGTCGGGCTTAGGCGCGAGAACCGATTTTAGCAACCGCCCGATCAAATGCGGGAGTCTTGGCCTCTCGTTCGTCAGGCGGGAGTTTGGCGAAGTGGACTTCAAAAATCGGGGCAAGCTGCGCAACCGCACCATCAACGTGTTTCGGGCTTCTCACAGTTTCAAGCGCACAGCACGCGGCCTGAGGTTCTCGATCATGCCGGGCGAGGATGTGGACCTGATGGATCTAACCTTGCGTGTCGTGCCCGGCTGAGGACCTGGAATGCCGAGCGCGAACCGAGCCAGCGATACGCTCAAGCGCGAGGAGTCGGAACTCTTTTTCTTCCCTGCTGAGACCCTCATTTTGCCTCGAAAGAAGCTCGCTGAGCTTTCCAAGACCGCTGTCAGTCGAGCCCGTTTTAGTCTTCACTGCTGTCATCTTACATCAAATCGACGATTCCCCGCCCCCGCGTATCAGAGACGCTGGACAATGACCAGAACTTCGCGAAGGCTTTCAATGGTCGCGATTTCCAGGCTCTCATGGCAAGCCAGAAGGCAATGTCGAAGGGCTTCCCGAACACGACCTTGAGTTTGTCGGCATTCAACGTGTTGTGATCGCAGCGTGAGCAGAAGCCCACGCGTTACCGGCGCCGACCGGGTTGTGGCACTCGGCGGTGCTCCCGGTGCAGCGGCCCTCTCCGGCTATCCCACCCGCTCCAGAGCGGCAATGCGGACGGCGTCGCGCTGAATGCCCGCGAGCATACCTTTGAACACGATGCCATGAAGCGGCAGCACGGCGTACCAGTACATTAATCCGAACAGACCGCGCGGCTCAAAGAGGGCGGTCTGCCGCAGGGTGCAATTCCGCGCGCCGTTGGCTCCAATCCTGAAATCGAGCAGCGCCTGGCCTGGCAGACGCATTTCCGCGCGCAGTGAAAGAGAGCGGTCCGGGTCCAAACCGACCACTCGCCAGAAATCGAGAGCGTCGCCGTACCTGAGCGTGTCGGGATCGCGCCGGCCGCGACGAAGGCCGGGTCCTCCCGCCATTCGATCCATGGCGCCGCGAATTTCCCAGAGCCAGCCCGCATACCATCCACGCCGGCCGCCGAGGCGACATATGGCGCGAAACACATCTTCTGCGGGGGCCGCGACGGCGACTTCGCGCTCATCGCGAAACACCGTGCCGCCCGACCAGTCCGGATCGCCCGGCATGGGTCCGGCCATTGTCCAACTCGTTTCCACCAGGTGCGACTCAACCTGGCCGAGGGCGGCATGGATCGCCTCACGGACGTCGAGTAATTTCTGCGGAACGATGCGCGCGATCCGATCCTCGCGGCAGACTACTTCGTTTTTCAACCCCTCGGCGAGCGGCCGGGCGATTTTGTTGCTCAGGGGCGTCACAAGATGAATCCAATAGGAACTCAGGCGAGGAGTAAGGACGGGCACGGCAAGAATTCGGCGGCGCGGAAGCCCGAGTTCTTCGGCCATGATGCGCATGATGTCGCGGTAGCAAAGCGTCTCACTACCGCCGATGTCGAAAACACCGCCGATAGATTGCGGCGCCGACAGGACGCCGACCAGGTAGGCGATTACATTCTCGACGGCGATGGGCTGGCAGCGGGTCGCGACCCACTTTGGCGTGATCATCACCGGCAGGCGTTGGACCAGATAGCGAAGAATCTCGAAAGACGCGGAGCCAGAGCCGATGATCATAGCCGCGCGCAGGACTGTAACCGGCACTCCGGCAGAGCCAAGCGCCGACTCCACGTCCCGGCGCGAAGAGAGGTGTTCGCTGAGGCCGGGGCCTGTTTCTCCGAGGCCGCCGAGGTAGATGATGCGGCGCACATTCGCGTCCCGTGCGGCGTTGGCGAATGCGAGAGCAAGGTCGAGGTCGCGCCGTGCGTACTCACGGTCGGCCGACATCATGGAGTGGACGAGATAGAACGCGGCATCGCATCCGCGGAGTTCGTCGGTAAGCGATTTTGCGTCGGCGAGATCGGCTTGGCGGATCTCGACGCGGGGGTCACAAGCCAGACCCCAGGCCCACTCGCGGCCCTCTAATTTGCGCGGGGATCGCGCGAGGCAACGGATCGCGTAGCCTGCACTCAGAAGGCGCGGCGCCAACCGGCCCCCGATATAGCCGGTGGCTCCCGCGATCGCGATGCGCTGCATTCGACACTCCCTGGGCGGTCCTGCTTGAGTGTATACCGAGGAACCGGTGGAACCTTGTCGCTGGCCGTTGAGACATCTTGTTATCGGTCATGTAGATTGCTGCCCACCCGCGGAGGCCGATTGCCAATCGGCCGCAGGTTAACAACCTGCCCCACCAGGCGGCGGCGTTAGCGGAGTTGGCCTATGGTGTATTGCAGGGCCTGATACTGGCTCTGGTAATCGTAGCGGGCACTGAGATTTTCGATCTCCGCCTGGGTCTGATTCAGCTGCGACTGCGACAGTTCGACGATCGAGGCAAGACCCAGGTTGTAGCGTCCCTGCGCGAGATTCACGGCCATTTTGGCCTGCTGCACCAGCTGGGCGGTCACGTCGATGCGCCGGTAAGCTGTCGATGCGTTCGCCCAGGCGAGGCGCACATCGCGCGCGAGGCGCAGTTGTTCATCGCGCAGTTTTTGATCGGCTTCCATGGCGCGATCCAGAGCGGCTTCGCGACGCGCCGTAAACAGATGGCCGTTGAAGATGGGGATGGAAACGTTCAGCGCCCCCGCGGCATATTCGGAGGGAATCGCCTGCGAAGTCAGCTGGTCGATATAAGGGATGTAGCCCGCCACGCCGAACGCGTTGATGGTGGGCCGCTTCAGATCCTTCTCGGCTTCGGCGAACTTGTATGCGGCATCGCGGGAGAGCCGCAGGCTGGCGAACTCGGGCCGGTTGGTGATGGCCTGCGCGATCAGATCGTCGGGATTGCCCGGCGGGTTGGGAGGAAGCGGTTCTTCCTGCACCTGATAATTCACCACCTGCGCCGCGCCGAGGGCCAGCGCCAGCTCCGCATACGCTTCATCGAGACTGTTCTGCGACTGAATGAGCAGCAGCTTTGCCTCCGACAGGTTGACATCGGCAAAGCTGACGTCGAGCTGCGAGCGCAGTTGATTCTGCGCCAGCTGTGTCACCTGATTGAGCACGGTCTGACGCGTGGCGATAGTTTCGTTGGCGGTCCTGATGAGGGCCTGCGCGTGCAGAACGTCGAAATAAGCGCGGTTCACCTGCAACAGGACGTCATAGCGCGTGGCCTGCACATTCTGCGCGCCGGCCTGCGCTTCCAGACGGGACGACGCCACCAGATTCTTCGTCCGCCCCATATCGGTGATGAGTTGCGTGAAATTGAGCCCGGCGCCGAAGCGATCGAACAGCCGTGAATCGGTGATGTAGCCGGCGCCGATCCGCGCCCCGGTATTTGCACCGGACCCGGTCACGTCGGCGTTTACCGTGGGGAAATATGCGGACCGCGCTTCCACCACTTGCCGATTGGTGTAGGCGGCTTCATTCTGCGCTGCCTGCACCTGCGGGTGGTTCTTCAGCGCCATCGTCTCCGCCTGCTGCAGCGTCAAGGTGGGAGCGGCCGGTGCAGGTTGCTGCGCCATCGCCTGTCCGGCGCAAAAGATGGCGACGGCGAAAACCAACCTATACGGCGTTGCGTTTCTTTTTTCCATATACAAGCAGATAAGCGGCCGGCACGATGAAGATAGTAAACAGGACCGACGAAGTAAGGCCGCCGATAATGGCGCGCGCCATGGGAGTGTATTGTTCGCCTCCGGTCCCGAGTTTCAGCGCCATGGGAGCAAGCCCGATAATGGTCGCGAGCGTCGTCATCAGAATGGGCCGCAGACGCACGCGGCAGGCGGTAATCACGGCGTCGGCCACAGACATTCCCTGCGCCTCGAGTTTGTGGGCGAAGTCGACAATCAGAATGCTGTTGGAATCGGCAATGCCGATCAGCATCAGGACGCCCACCAGAGACATCACATTCAGCGTGGTGTGTGTCAGAGGAAGAATCACGAGCACGCCGATGAATCCCATCGGGATCGCCAGCATGATCAGAAATGGATCCACCCAGGAACGGAACTGGGCGACGAGGATCAGGAACAAGAGAATGAAAGACAGGCCGAAGCCGATACCGAAGCTCTTGAAAGATTGATCCATGCCGTTGACCATGCCGCGCAGAGTCACGCGGATGTTGGATGGCAGGTTGGCTTCCGCGATGGAGCGGCGAATGGCGGCGGTCAGTTTGCTCAGATCCTCGCCGACGGGAGTGACATACACATCCGCCACGCGCTGGATCTTGTAATGATCGATTTCGGTGGGCGACTGCAGGTTCACCAGCTTGACCACGGAATCGAGGGTAGTCGGCTGTTTAAGGTTGGGTGCGCGCAGCGGAATCTCCTTCAGATCGACCAGATTGTGGATGGCGCCCTTGCCGTGTTCCGCGTATTGAACAGAAAGAAAATAATCGTTGCCGGTGTTGTAATCGACCCAATAGTTGGGCGCAATCATGATGTTCGAGTTCAGCGCGGTGATGACGTTGTCGACGACGTCTTTTTGAGACAGCCCCAATTCGGCGGCGTGAACACGATCGACGTCCAGACGCACGGAGGGGTAATTCATGTCCTGGGGAATGTAGATCTGTCCGACTCCCGGCAGGCGGCGGATGCGCTGGGCGAGAGCCTGGGCGGTGTTGTAGGTGAGATTGAGATCGCGCGTGTTGACCTGCACGTCGATGGGGGCGGGCATGCCGGAGTTGAGAATCGCGTCCACCATGGATCCGCTCTGAAAAAATGCGCGGATGTCCGGGAACTCGGTGGCTAATCGGTTGCGGACACGGTCCATGTATTCGAGACTGCCGACACTGTGCTCGGCGTTGAGCGCGACCTGTATAGTGGCGGTGTATTGTCCCTGGTTGGTGGTGTAGAGCGAAGAAATATCGTTGACCACGCCGATGTTCGACAACACCATTTTGAGATCCTTCGGCGCGACCACCTTGCGGATCATACTCTCGATGCGGGCGACGTATTCGTTGGTGACTTCGATCCGCGTCCCCGTCGGCGCTTTGATGTTCATGGTGAACTGCCCGGCATCGGTTTGTGGAAAGAAGGCGCGGCCGACGAAGGGATAGATTCCGAGGCTGGCCACGAACAGGATGCCGATCACGGCTACGGTGAGGCCGGGATACTTCAGGGCGCCGCGCACCGCGCGCTCGTAAACGTCGAGAACGTAGTTGAAGCCGCGGTTGAAAGCACGGTTGAAGCGCCCGCCCCATGAGCGGTCTTCTCTCTCGTCGTCGACATAGTCTCCAGTGCCGTGACCTCCATCCTCCGGAACAGTGTGGCCGGGGACGGCTTTGAGAAAACGCGCGCAGAAAAGGGGAATTACCGTCATCGCCACTACGTAAGAAGCCAGCATGGCGAGAACGAACGACAGCGCGAGTGCCGAAAACAGGAATTTGCTCACACCGAACAGCAGGGTGACCGGGAAGAAATCCACAACGTCGACGAGAGTCGCGGCCAATATGGCGAGGTTTACTTCGGATCCGCCTTGTTCCGCGGCGACGGCCGGAGGCGATCCCATTTCCAGATGCCGGTAAATATTTTCGAGCGAGATAACGGAGTTGTCGATCACGCGCGAGAACGCCAGCGCGAGGCCCGCCAGGATCATGGTGTTGATAGTGGTTCCCAGCAGAAAAAGAATCACGAACGCGGCCATGGCGGAGATAGGAATCGACAGAAGCACCGCGCCGGTGGCCCTTGCGCTGCCAAGGAACACGAGGATGATGACGGCGATCAGCGCCAGTCCGGTGGCGCCCTCGTGGAGCACCGTATTGATTGCTTCCTTAACGAAAACCGACTGGTCGAAAACGATGCTCGTCACGAGTTGTTTGGGAAGGTCGAACAGATGCGCGGTCAGATCGCGGACGTCGTTGACGACCTGGATGGTATTGCTGTCGCCGCCCGACTTCATGATGGGAATGTAAGCGGATTTCTGGCCGTCGATGCGGACGATGTTGTATTGAAGCTGGCTGGCGTCTTTGGCCTCGCCCACGTCTCCCACCGAAACCCAGCTTGTTCCTACGGTCTTGAGCGGAACGCTGTTGAGATCGGCGACATTCTTCACCAAACTGTTGGAGTAAACGTAGAAATCGGTGGGTCCAATCTTGACGTCGCCGGCGGGAAGAATGAGGTTGCTGTCGTTGAGCGAATTCACGACGTCCATAACGCTCAACTGACGGGAGAGCAACTTGAAGGGATCGACGTAAACCATCGCCTGGCGGTATTTACCGCCGAATACCGCGGGAATTTCCGCGCCATTGACGATGGCGATCTGATTTCGTATCTGGAACTGCGCGAGGTCGTGAAGCTGGGTTTCGCTGAGGCCCTCGCCTTTGACGGTAACCAGCGTTACGGGAAGACTGGAGGCGTCGAACTTCAGCACCAGGGGCGGCAGAGTTCCTGGCGGCAGGCGCTTGAGATCGGCCAGGGCCAGATTGGAGAGCTGGGTCACGTCCGCATCGGCGCTGGTACCGGGCTGGAAGTACGCCTTGATAATGCTCACGCCCAGCAGGGAGCGGGACTCCATGTGTTCCAGTCCGCTGGCTTGCGTGAACCAGCGCTCCAGAGGATTGGTGATATCGGTTTCAATATCGACCGGCGGCATGCCGTTGTAGAACGTCGCGACGACTACCACCGGAATATCGATCGGCGGAAAAAGATCTACCGGCATACGAATAATACTGGTGATGCCGATGACTACCAGGGCAAGACACAACACCACGATGAAGTAGGGATTGCGAATGGAGAAGCCGGGCACTTACTGATCCTGCCCTGGAGCTTGCAGAAGCTGAACTACGGTTGGATGCACCGGCTGACCCGCCTTCAGGCTGCTGCGGTCGCTGACCACAACCATCTCACCCGCACGCAGGCCGGAAAGCACTTCCGCGTCTTTGGAGGTCTGAATGCCCAGACTGACGTTGCGCGTCTCGATTGTTCCCGTCGGCGATACGACATCAACTGTCGACTGGTCGCCGTCCTGGCTGACGGCCTGCAGCGGAATCGCAATGGCGTTGTCTTTACGATCAAGCGCGAGCGTGGCCTCGGCGTAGAGACCCTCGACCAGGCTATGGTCCGTGTTATAGATATCGACTTCGGTGTGCATAGTGCGCGTGTCTTCCTTGACATCGACGGAGAAACGAGCGACCTTTCCGGTGTATTTCCGGCCGAGCGCGGGGACGTTTACGTCAACAGAATCGCCAATCCTGATGAAGCGGACATATGATTCCGGAACGGGGATCACCAGGCGGAACCGGTCATCCTGGGACAGCCGCGCCAGGGGCAGTACGTTCGAGGTCGAACTGGTGCCGGCCTGCACCAAAGTGCCGAGATTGGCGTAGCGCTGCGTCACCGTGCCGGCGAAAGGCGCGGTGATTTTCGAGTAATCGAAGAGAACCTGATCGTGTTGGCGTTTGGCTTTCGCGGCCACCAGTTGGCTCTGCGTCGCGGAAAGATTCGACTGCGCCGATTCGACCTGGGCTTCGGCGGCGAGATCCTTACCCTTCGCGTCGTCGACCTCCTGCTGGGCTACGAGTCCGGGCTGTTGCTTCGCCACGGTACTCAGCCGATCGGCTTCGAGCTGGAGAACTTTGTGCTGCGCCTGGTAGCGACTGAGCTCATGCTCGGCGTGCGTGATCATGTCGGCGGCGCTTTGGATCGCGGCGTCGTCCTGCTGCAGCTGCTGCTCGAGTTCGGGAATTTCCAGCACCGCCATGAGCTGGCCCGCTTTGACGCGCGTGCCGTAATCCACCAGAAGCTGCTTCACATAGCCGGATTCCTTGGCGTAGACGTCGATCTCCTGGAAAGGCACCAGCTCGGACGAGATCGTCAGGGTGCGAGACAGGGGCATGGATTTGACGGGAGTGACGCCGACCTCGACCGTGGCGGAATTAGACGCCGGAGCCGCATTGGCGTGCACCTTGGGTTCGTTGCCGCCGCAGGCAAACAAACCAACTGCCAGAACCGCTGAAACGGTTTTCGTCATTTTTACCGAATGGACAGGCGGAAGCGCCTGTCCCACATGTCAGCCGCCGCAACTCTCCTGCCATTCAATCTATGTTCCCGAACGCATTCGTTCTATCCCTGACAGTTGGTATTTTCCGGCAAAAACTCAGGTAGAGACGTTCATAAATGAAGAAATCCGCAGTAGTCTGGAATTGAATCTATGCCGAATGCAGGCGCCGACCGGCGCTTCCGGAATGCTCGATTTGCCCTGATCGCCGGATTTGGGAGTTTGCTCCTGATCATGGCGCTGAGCGGCGGAGATGCGCTGCTGGTGCTGCGGCAGGTGCGGCGGGAGGGCGACGCGATCCGGCGCCAGTTTCTGTTTCGCAATCACACGCTGAACGAAGTGCGATCCGAGCTCTATCTCTCGGGAACTTACGTTCGCGATTATCTGCTGGAACCGGAACCGGCGCACGCTAACGCCTTCCGGGCCAGCCTCGAAGACGTGCGGCGCAGGATGCAGTCCGCGCTCGATGCGTATGGCCGGCAACTCACAGCGGAAGAGCGGCCTCCCTACGCGGCGCTGACGACGGAACTATCGCGCTACTGGGACGTGCTGGGGCCGAGTCTGAACTGGAGCGCGGAGGAGCGTCGCACGCGCGGATACACGTTTCTGCGGGATGACGTATTTCCCCGGCGCGCCGCCATGCTCGACATCGCGGGCCGTATCGCCGATCTCAACGAGCGGCAGATGAATGCGGGCAATCGACGGGTGGAGGATCTGCTTGTGAAGTTTCAGACGCGGCTGAGTCTGACGCTGATCGCCGCGCTCGGGATTGGGCTCGGCCTGGCGATTTTCAGTACTCGCCACATCCTGCGCATCGAGAAAAACGCACAGCTTCGGTACGACGAGACGGCGGAAGCGCGCCGCCAGTTGACCAACCTTTCCGCCAAGCTCGTACAGGCACAGGAAGCGGAGCGGCGGGCGCTGTCGATGGAACTGCATGACGAAGTCGGCCAGTCATTATCGGCGGTGCTTGTGGAATTGAAGAATCTGTCCATCCGGCTGGATGCCCAGGTGCCCGCGGCATCGAGAAACAATATCGAATCCATCAAAGGCCTGGTGGAAGGGACGGTGCGCGTGGTACGTAACATGGCTCTGCTGCTGCGACCCTCCATGCTGGACGATCTGGGCCTGATACCCGCCCTGCGCTGGCAGGCGAGAGAAATGTCGAAACGCACTTCGATGGACGTCGGCGTGGCGACCGAACTGACCGGCGACAATCTTCCCGAGGGATACAAAACCTGTCTCTACCGAGTGGTTCAGGAAGCGCTGCATAACTGCGAGCGGCACTCGCATGCCACGACGGTACGAATCCGCGTTCACCGTCAGAATGGCCGGCTGATTCTGAGCATTCAGGATGACGGCGTTGGTTTCGATGTCCGGCAGGTGAAGGGTCTGGGATTGCTCGGCATGGAGGAGAGAGTCACGCGTCTGGGCGGGACATTCGGGATCGACTCAGAGATCGGCGCCGGCACGATGCTCACGGTCGAGTTGCCTGTGACAGGCCAAAATGAAGAAGAATGGACAGGCGGAAGCGCCTGTTCCACATTAACGTGAACCCAATACGAATCCTGTTGGCCGACGATCACGTGGTGATGCGGCGGGGGCTGCGTTTGCTGCTCGAGACGCAGGCCGGTTTCAGCGTGGTGGCGGAAGCTTCGGACGGACACGAAGCCGTGGAGAAAGCGCAGGCGGCGGCGCCCGAGGTGGCGGTGCTCGACATCGCCATGCCGAAGCTGAACGGCGTGGAGGCGGCTCAGCGCATTCATGAAATACTTCCCGACGCGGCCATTCTGATCCTCAGCATGCATGCCGATGAAGCCTACGTGCTGCGCGCCCTGCGAGCGGGCGCCAGAGGGTATCTGCTGAAAGATTCGGCGGAAGGCGATCTGATCGAAGCCATCCGTGCAGTCAGCGCCAGGAAGACGTTCTTCAGCCCGGAAATCAGCCGCATGCTGGCGGAGGACTATGTGCGCGAAATCCGTACGCATGGATTTGTCGACAGCTATGAGTTGCTGACCGCGCGGGAGAAGGAGATTCTGCAGTTATTGGCGCAGGGGAGGTCGAATAAAGAGATTGCCGCACTGTGGAATCTGAGCCCGTATACCGTCGAGACGCACCGGCGCAATCTGCATGAAAAACTCAATCTGCGCAACTTCGCGGATCTGGTGCTTTACGCCGTGCGCAAGGGAATCATTTCCTGAAGGCGGGCGGGCGAACGTGGCCGCGGGAAGTATTTTTCCAGTATGAGAGCGCGAGCTTGATGGAGCGCGAGGCGTCCGCATCGCGCAGCGGCGTGGCGAGAACATCGTAACCGCCTCTGGCCACGATTTCCTTCCAGAGGTAATCGTCCGCCACCGGAGACGTGAGGATGACGCAGGGCCGGGGCACTGCCAACGCGAGGATGCGCACCGCGTCCGGCCACTCGATGCCTGGAACATCGCGGGCACAGAGCACCACGGGCGCTTGCAGCCGATTGGCCGCATACCAGGCTTCGCCGCAGGTGTCGGCAAAGTGGACGTCCAGATGGTCCCTCTTGCCGATGGCTGCGAGCAGGCTGCGATCGTGCTGGTCACGGATGAGAGCCACGACGGGCATTGGCGGCGCGGCGCCGGTTGGCTTTTTGAAGAACGACTCGATGGTGTTCCAGATTGGGGGCATACGATCTGAGCCGTCAAATCCGAGCTTAGCCACGGACAACCGCGCAGGAAATACCAGGGAATTGGTAGAGACGGAATCAAAATACAGGTAGAGAAGCGGCAGGCTTACTTCGGGGCCTGGATGGCGAATTCGCGGAGGTAAGTGCGGAGTTCATCGCGTACGCGCCGGAACACTGCGAGGCGATCCTCCTCGGTACCCGTCCCCGATGCCGGGTCGTCAAAGCTGCGGTGCAGCCTGGTGGCCGCTCCGAAGAAGACAGGACAGGATTCGCGCGCACTGTCGCAGACGGTGATCACGTAGTCGAATTTCTCTCGGTCGAATTCGGCGACGGATTTCGAGCGGTGACTGGAGATATCGATACCCAGTTCGGCCATTACCGCAATCGCTTCGGACCTTACGAAGCTCGGCCTGGTTCCCGCGCTCTCAACTTCGAAGAAATCGCCGGCATCGTGCCGGAGCAAGCCTTCCGCCATTTGGCTGCGAGCGGAATTTCCGGTGCAGAGAATCAGTACGCGCTTTTTATCCTTCATATGTCGCCTCGATTTGAGAAGGCGCGAGCCAGCGAAACAGCAGCGTTGCCGCGCACGCGCCAGCCAGTTGCGCAAGAATGAATCCCGGTGCGTCCTGTGGCCGTATTCCTGCGAAAGTGTCGCTCACGGACCGGGCCAGCGTCACGGCCGGATTCGCGAACGAGGTAGACGCCGTAAACCAGTAAGCGCCGGTAATGTAGGCCCCCACCGCAAACGCCACCGGGCTTGCCGGCATGGGGGACGACTGGCGAAGGCGAGTGCATCCCCAAATGACGGCGAGCAGTCCGAACGTCGCGACGAACTCACTGAAAATCTGCGCCCCGCCCGCCCTGACGTGCTTCGATGCATGGAACACCGGCTCGCCGAACATCAGATGCGCAGCGGCCACCCCGAGGAAAGCCCCGCCGAGTTGCGCCGCGATGTAGCCCGGAACTTCGTGCCATGGCAGGCCCCCTTGCCAAGCGTCAGCCAGAGTGACTGCGGGATTCAAATGAGCTCCTGAGATAGGGCCGAAGGTTAGAATGAGCGCCACCAGCGTTGCCCCGGTTGCCAGTGTGTTGGCCAGCAGTGCGATCGCCACGTTTCCTCCGGCGAGGCGTTCGCCCATGATTCCGGAGCCGACCACCGCTGCCAGCAGAAGGGCGCTGCCGATCATTTCAGCGACCATGCGCCGCGCCGGTGTCACGCGCAGCAGCCAGGAGCACAGCAGCGTGCGGGCTTTACGGCGCGAATGAAGGCGCTCATGAATTTTCCTTCGACCTGGGGCGCGATGGCGTCGACATCCACACCCTGCCTGCTCAGGAAGGTTCGCGCCTCCTCAATCTGGTAGATCCGGGTGGGCTCGATTTCGATACCTTCGAATCCGGCTCTGGCAAGCTTGGCGGCGTATTGATAATCTTCGAGCGCTCCCGCGATGCAACCCACCCACAGCAGCATGTTCTGCCGGACGACATCGGGGACCACGCCGCGTGTAACGACATCGGAGACGGCGAACCGGCCGCCCGGTTTCAACACGCGGAACGCTTCGCGCAACACCCGGTCTTTATCGCCGGATAAATTGATGACGCAATTACTGATGACCACATCGACGGAATTATCGGGCAGCGGGATATGCTCGATCTCGCCCTTGAGAAACTCCACATTTTCAACGCCGGCTTTGCGCTGGTTCTCCCTTGCGAGCGCGAGCATTTCGTCCGTCATATCCAGACCATAGGCTTTTCCCGTGGGGCCGACGCGCCGCGCCGAAAGCAGCACGTCGATGCCGCCTCCCGAGCCGAGATCGAGTACCGTTTCCCCGGGATTGAGTTCGGCCAGCGCGGTGGGATTGCCGCAGCCGAGCGAGGCGAGCACGGCTTCCAGCGGCAGTTCGCCGGTTTGGGCGGCGTTGTATAGGTTGGATGTAATCGGATCGCAGCAGCCGTCGAGAGCAGCCGAGGCGCCGCAGCAGGAGCTTCCGCCCGCATTAACGCGCAGCGCAGCCTGCCCGTATTTTTCCTTCACAGCTTCCTTCAGCACCACTTCTTTCAGTTCCATAGTTTTCCTTATGTGTAAATCAGCGGCAGAGGCGCACGATTGCCTGGGGTTCGATTGCCTTGTTGCGCGTACAGCATTCGGCGTAGAGGAAGCCCAGCAGTTCCTGCAAGACCTCGGCGTTCGCCGAATACCAAAGATACGTGCCTTCGCGCTTCACCTTGACCAGCCCTTCATTTTTGAGTTTTTCCAGATGATGCGACAGCGTCGAGGGCGGGATATTCAGATCGTTGCCGATCTCGCCCACTACGATGCCGTCCGGGTGAGCGGAGAGCAGAAGGCGCATGATGCGCAGGCGCGGACCGGCACCCATGGCGGAGAACATGTCGGCATAGCGGGTGATTTCTTCTTCGGTCGGTTTGGCGGCCATCTCATGCATAATTCTATATTAGTGGAATTATAGAATCAAGATTTATTTAGAAGCGGCGGCCCAGACTGGCGTCGCACGTGCTAAATGCAGACATAGCGCTGCTATGAATAGTGTTTCGTATACGTGTCCGATGCATCCGCAGATCGTACGAGATAAACCCGGCTCGTGCCCGATCTGTGGAATGACGCTCGAGCCGAAAACAGTAACGCCTGAGACAGAGAATCCGGAGTTGCGCGACATGACCTGGCGCTTCTGGACGGCGCTGGCGCTGAGCGCGCCGATCATCCTTATGATGGTCGGCGCTTTTATTCCAGGCATGCATCGCCTGTTTCAGGCGCGCACAGTTCAGTGGCTCGCATTCGCTTTCGCCACGCCCGTGGTTCTCTGGGCTGGTTGGCCGCTGCTCGCGCGCGGCGGAGCATCGGTGGTGAATCGCAGCCTGAACATGTTCACCCTGATCGCGATGGGCGCGGGCACGGCTTACGCCTATAGCGTAGTGGCCACAATTTTTCCGTCCGTCTTTCCGGCGTCCTTTCGTGGACCGGGCAACGCGCTTGCCGTCTACTTCGAACCAGCCGCCGTCATCGTCACCCTGGTGCTGTTGGGGCAGGTACTGGAGTTGCGCGCCCGCAGCCAGACCAGCAGCGCGTTGCGCGGACTTCTTGCGCTGGCGCCGAAAACGGCTCGCATAATCCGGCCAAACGGTGCGGAAGAAGATTTGCCTCTTGACGAGGTGGCGATCGGATTCAGACTGCGCGTGCGGCCAGGCGAAAGTGTTCCCGTGGACGGTGTGGTGACGGAAGGGACCAGTTCCGTCGACGAATCGATGATCACCGGCGAGCCGATTCCGGTGGAGAAAACGGCCGGCGCAAAGGTTACAGGAGGGACCGTGAATGCCACGGGCAGCTTTGTGATGACCGCGGAACGCGTTGGCGGCGATACCGTTCTGGCTAATATTGTCCGGCTGGTCGGCGAAGCGCAGCGGACGCGCGCGCCGATTCAGAGAATCGCCGATGTTGTGGCATCGTGGTTTGTTCCGGCAGTCATAGCCGCGGCGGCCATTACTTTCGCCGTATGGGCGATATACGGGCCGGAGCCGCGCTTCGCCCACGCACTGGTCAACGCGGTGGCGGTGCTGATTATTGCCTGTCCGTGCGCGCTCGGCCTGGCAACGCCGATGTCGATCATGGTTGGGACCGGGCGGGGCGCAACGGCAGGCGTTCTGATCCGCAACGCAGAAGCTCTCGAAACTCTGCAGAAGGTGGACACTCTGGTCGTCGATAAGACCGGCACGCTTACCGAAGGCAAGCCGCGGCTGATAACAATCCATCTCGATCACAGCGCCGAGTCGACCGGACTGACGGAGAACGAGTTGCTGCGGCTGACCGCAAGCCTCGAACAGGCCAGTGAACATCCTCTGGCCGCTGCAATCGTAAGAGGGGCAATGGAAAGGAAACTCTCTCTGAGTAAGCCGTCCGATTTTCAGTCGGTGACTGGCCGGGGAGCCACCGGGATCGTCGATGGCCGCGAAATCGTGGTGGGCAACGCGAAGATTTTTGAGGAGAAAGCGATCTCGATAGAGGCGTTGCTCGCCCCGGCCGGTCTCTTGCAGACGCAGGGACAGACAGTGATGTTTGTGACCGTAGATGGTCGCTCGGCCGGTCTGCTCGGGGTGGCCGATCCCGTGAAAGCGTCCTCGAAGGAAGCAATCGGGATGCTTCATGCCGAGAAACTGCGTATCGTGATGCTTACCGGCGACAACCGTCAAACGGCGGACGCCGTAGCAAGACAGCTCTCTATCGATGAGGTCCAGGCGGATGTGCTGCCGGAGCAGAAAAGCGACGCGGTGAAAAAGCTGCAAGCCGAGGGACGTATGGTGGCGATGGCGGGGGATGGAGTGAACGACGCTCCGGCGCTCGCGCAGGCTCAGGTCGGTATCGCCATGGGTACGGGAGCGGACGTGGCAATGGACAGCGCGGGCATCACTCTGGTTAAAGGCGACCTGCGCGGAATCGTGCGGGCGTTGCGGCTGAGCCGGGCAACGATGCGGAATATCCGCCAGAATCTGTGGTTCGCGTTCCTTTACAACTTGCTGGGTGTGCCCATTGCCGCGGGAGTTCTTTATCCTTTTTTCGGAATTCTCCTCAGTCCTATGATTGCCAGCGCGGCGATGACCTTCAGCTCCGTGTCGGTGATTGTCAATGCGTTACGGCTGCGGAAAATTCAGCTGTGAGGAGCGGGTGCACGCAGAGGTTGAGTGCGATGGCTCACCGCAACGGCCGGACCCAGAGGGTGCCCCTAACAACCTGCCCTACAAGGCTAATAGACGACGACAAAGGCGCCATCGGGACGGGCGAACGCGGCCACGAGGCTCCAGACCGGCACACCGTCCGCTTTGCCGTTAACAGGCTCGGGGCGGCCATCTTTCCCGAAGACCTGCCACGCGACGGCGCCGCCTTTCTTCCATGCCGTGCCTTCCGTCCATGCCAACAGAGTGTCGTTCCGGTTATTGACGGCGAGTGCCGGATACTTGCGGTTATTCTGCGGACCAGGCGCCTGGATGGGTGTCCCGATCCGGTCCTCCCCCGCTTTCATTTGCGCGAAGTACACCTGCTTTTCGGTTTCCCATGCGGCCACTATGCCATCCTGCGACTGCGCAATCGATTCGGAACTCATGACGCAGGCGCCGATATTCCATGGCGAAATGTCATTCCCGTGGAAAGTTCGGCCGTGGTCGGTGGATGCGATCAGATATATGTCGCGATGCACAACCTCAGTGGCGGACCGGAACAGCGCATAGACGGCGCCTTGATTATCGGCGAAGGCTTTTAAGCCGCAGCATCCGCATGCGCCCACAGGCGGGGTATATGCGATGGCTTCCTGGGCGAACGATTTGCCATCGTCGGTCGACACGGCCACCCAGACACGCCGATTGTCTTCGCCCTTCTTGCCGGGGATCGGCGCATGCCAGAAAACGTAAACGTTGCCTTCGCCATCCGCCGCAAGCGAGCCGCCGCCATCCAGTCCCCAAGCCGATCCGACGACGTTCCGCTCAGGCTCGAAGCCGGTGCCCGCGTCGTTAAGCCTTGCGTAGAGCATAGGCTTTTTCATGTACGACTCAGTCACGCCTGGACGATCTGTTTCATGGGTTCCGTTCCACGCGACATGAACGCGGCCGTTTCGTCCCAAAGCAAGCTGGGCGCCACGAATATTTCCCACCGCGATGGCGCTTCCCGTCTCCCGATTCACGCGCATCGGCGAAGAAAACGTCCTGCCGTAGTCTTTCGACCGAACGTAGAACAGATCTCCCTGTTCCGGCTCGCCAATAAAGTAGATCATGTGGACGACACCGTCGCGTTCGACGACCTGGGGCTGGATGCCTCCGTTAGGTACGCGAATGGTTGAGACGGCCGGCAGGGCCGGATTGGAATTGCTTCCCAGACAGCATAGTGCCGCTGCCATCGCCAGGACTGCCGGAAGGAATTTCTTCATCGCCTCCATATTCACACAACCGGGAGGGCAATGGCATCGCCCGGGACGGAATGCATGTCCGTCTCATGTCGCGCACCAGTCGGAGTTTACTTTGCAGAAACAACCAGTCCGTGATCGCCGTTCCCTTCCACACAAACACGTTCGTAAGCTTCAATGATCGGATCATCGCCGGCATGTTTGGCCGGGAACGTCAGATTGTTCCAGTCGTCGGCGGGAGTCTTGTCGGTGATGCGGCGGTTGGGGATGGTGATGGTAAATGGCCGGGTCAGCACGGTCGGATCGGTATAGGTTGCGTCGTAGGTAAACCGGTCGCCGTTGGGATCGAAGGTGAAGCGCTCCACGATGGTGGCGTTCTCGCTGACGAACTCTCCGGTCCGTCCCAGCCGGGCCTTTGAATTGTTGTTGGTGGTATCGACCACGAGCGAATTGCCCTCCCAGTGGCCCCGGGAATCGCCATTCCACAGTTTGAGGTTCGGGGGTAGGTGCGGCTTGCCGTCAAGGTGGATCACGCGGTTTCCGGAGTCGAAGAGGAAAACCACGTACCCCGGATATTGGCGAATCTCATAGCCATGCCACATGAACGACTTGCTCGGGCCGCCAGGAGCACAGCGCGCGAAGGGCTCGACGTACTCGGGCCGGATGGGATTGTTCAGGTACTTCAGAAACTCCTGCTGTTTGGCGCGCGCCCAGGGCTGGAGCGGTATCTCTCCGTCGGGCGGGTCGCTGATGCGGCTGGGCGCACGTTGACTGCGGGGCCTGGGTTGCCGGGCGTTCTGGCGAGCAGTCTGGGGCGCTTCGTCATCGGCGCCGAGAGGTCCCTGCGGGTCGGTCAGGTTGTTGTGATTGCCGATGGTGTTGGACCAGTGGCCGGACACATCGGGCTGCCCATCGGGAAGACGCGGTCCAGTCCACTCACCTTTCGGCGTGGGCACAAACGAGGTCTCGCGCCATCCTCGCATGCCTTGTGCGGAGGCGATTCCACAGGCGATGACAAAGGCGCCCAGGAGGAACAGCGGGCGTGCGTAACGGCGGATTCGCCGGCAATTTCTCATAACTCATTTCTCCTGTTTCGCAGACGGCACGGGATAGTATTCGTCGAAATCCTGCGTCGCGCAATAGTTCTCGATGATCTGAGCGTTTGGCTCCAGGCGCCGATAGAGAAGCACTTCGAGCGTCCACGGCCTGGTGTAGACCTTGGGGTCCTCGAAGGTAGCCCGATAGCGAATGGTGTTGCGGTCGAGGTAACTCCAGCGTTCCACCAGATGGAGCTCGTCGCTGTTGAAGTCGCCCACGCGGTCGAGCCAGGTTTCTCCGTTGAAATCGGTCACGTCGACCACCAGCGTGTCGCCGTCCCAGTGACCGCGGGAATCGCCCAGCCAGAAATCGATGTGGCCATCCGGGTGTTCGGTGCCGTTGGTGTTGATGGTGCGCACCGGGTGACCGAATTCAAAGAGAAGAGTCAGGTCGCGCGGCCGCTGGAAAATCTGGAACGGTTCATTGCCGTAGATGCCACGCGGGGTGCCGAGCGTGAAGCATTTGTGCCGCGGATCGGCGTTGGCGCGCGCGGCGAAGTTTTTCGCGCGCTGGGCAAGCGCCGAGGGCTGATAAGGGATCTGGTTCCCCTCGACCACGCCGGCGCCGGGTGGCTCATCTTTCGTGGCAAGGTGCGGCTCGAGGCCGTAGTCGGCGCCGCTCAGCGCTTGCCAGATGCCGGAGAAGTCCGGTTTGCCGTCGGCGCCGCGCGGAATGCCCGTTGCCGCAGGAGGCGTTGGGGTCGCTCCGGGGGCGCTTCCCACCCACAGCGCGAGCCCCAGGGCGGCGAGCACAGCCAGATTGAGCGTACTCATTTTTCCGCTCCCGCGGCCTCCGGGTTCGACGAACCGGTGTATAGATTCCTTCCATCCGGCAGCGTCACGCTGGAGCCATTGACGGTGGGCAAGCCGCTCTTGGCGCGGTAGCCTTTAACGGTGACCTGGACTCCGATGGGCAGGTCGGTCTTGCGCAGCCCGCGCCGCAACAACGCATTCGGCGAACCGAATTCGATAGCCCAGCCGGTTACCTTCCCGTCGTCGCCCTTAACGTCGATGTAGATCCAGCCGTGCGGATTGGTCCACTCCACTTTGGTGAGGGTTCCTTTCAGCGTGATGGGCTGATTGATGTCGTATTCCGCCGCAAACGAGTGATGCGCGAGTGCGGGCAGCGCCGCCAACAGCATACCCGCCAGGGCGATCTTCAGTAGTCGCATACGATCCTCTATTGCTTCTTCGCGCTGGCGTTCGCGTTCGAATTCGGCGGCGGCGGAGGCACAATCTTCGTCAGCGTGCCGCCCTGCGCTTCGTAGTCTTCGGCGCCCGCCGCGCCCGCTACCTTGAAGCCGGCTTTCGTCAGGATGTCCGCCGCACGGCCGCCGCGAGCCGCATGGTTGGAAAGAGCGATGATGGTGCGATCGCGCGGAATCCACGCCAGGCTCTTTTCCAGATCGCCGATCTGAATGCTCAGATACACGGGAAATCCTCCGATGTCTTTTACTTCGTCGGGTCTGCGCACATCGATGATCAGCACCTGGTCGGGTTTGGTCAGCAGGTTGTCGATTTCGGCGCGCGTTAAGACTTTGGCCTGCGACGCCGGTCCTTTCTTGCCCTGCTGGCCGGGTGCGCCCGACTGGCCAAAGGCGATTGCCGCGGCAAGCAGCGTCATCAAAATCAGTTTCTTCATGTATTTGTCCTCTTTCGAATGGATTTAGAAAAGTACTTTCAGACCGAGTTGGTTGTCGCGCGCCGATCCCGCCGAGGTGATCTGGCCGAACAGCGCGTTTCCCAGCACAGTATTGGGAGCGCCCAGGGCCGGCGTGTTGGTGGCATTGAACGACTCCACGCGAATCTGCGCACTGACCCGTTCCGTGATGCGGAACGACTTGTGCAGCGCCAGATCGAGATTCACCAACCCCGGCGCGCGAATGATATTGCGGCCCGCGTTGCCATAGGTATACGGGGCGTTGGCCACGAAGGCCGCAGTATTGAACCATTCGGCGACGGTGGGCTCGGCGAGTTGCCACTCTCCCACCACGTTGGGGCGGTCGACTCCGCTTCCCGTGTTCGATGGATTGCCGTTGACCGTAATATTGAGTGGCAGTCCCGTACTTACGGTCACGATGGGCGCAAAGCTCCAGCCTCCGAGAATGCCGTTGGTAACGGGATTCCAGCCGGAGCCAAATTCGCGGCCACGGCCGAACGGCAACTGGTAAACCGCGCTGCCCGTGAAGTGTTGCCGCATATCCTGGCTGGAGGCTGCTTTGTCGGCCAACCAGCCCAGCTGATTCTGCACACCGGAGGTGTCGCCCAGGGCGAGCGTTTTCGAGTAAGCGTAAGACGCGATGAAGGTGAGGCCATTCGAGTAGCGCTTCTCGATCTTGGTTTGCAGTGCGTTGTACGCGCTCCAGCCGTCCTTTTGGATGCGCACCACACTGCCCAGCGTGATCGTGTCGCCGGTGCCAGGCACCAGCGTGCTGGTGTAGAGCCGGTTGGCGTTGATGTTACCCGGTTCGGGCGGCGCCGGATTACCATCGATCTGCCGCCACATATGGTCCAGCTTGTTGCCGTAGTAGCCGGCTTCGAGCAGAATGCCGCCGGGCAGTTGGCGCTGGATATTGAAGTTCCATTGGTAGTCCGTGGGCGTGACGCCTTTGCGGTCGTAGGAAATCAACTGCACATTGGAGGCGTTGGCGAGGCTCAGCGCATTAGCGGCAAACCCGTTGCTCAGGATCAGGGTCGGCGGCAGCGCTTTGTTGGTGGTGAAACCGGTGCGAATGTTGTTGGGCGGATTGATTTCCATCGACTGCATGCCGCCCTCTGTGATCAGGTTGGAATAAAAAGTCCCGGCGCCCGCACGAATGACCGTCTTGCTGTCCAGGCTGTATGCCACCCCGACGCGCGGCGCGAACTGCTTGTAGTCCACATTCTGCAGCGCACGTGCGGCGATGCCTCCGCCGGGCAGAGCGGGCACCAGAACCGGATGGCCCGGATTGGAATCCAGATCGAAGTTGGAAATGGTGTTGTTCTTCTGCACGGCGGGCGGGTCGAGTTCATAGCGCAGCCCGAGGTTCAGTGTGAGGCGCGAACTGACCTTCCAGTCGTCCTGCACGAAGAAATCCGTCCACGCCGAGCGCAGGGCGAGATACGAATAGTTCGACAGGCTGCTCGCATAGGCCGCGCCGATCAGAAAATCCGCCAGGGCATTTTTGGTGTATTGACCGTCAAAGTCGAAAACGCCGCTGGTGAGCTGGGAGCTCAGGAAGTTGGTCTGCAGCCAGTAAGCCTGTATGCCGAATTTCAGATTGTGCTGTCCCTTCGACCAGGTGACGTCGCCCGAGAGCTGGCGGTCCTGCGAAGCGTCGGCGTTGGGCACGTTGGTCACACCCAGGCTGGGATAGCCGGTAATCACGACGTTGGAAAATCCGGGATTGGCATCGAGGACACCCGGAATGCCAATGCCGGTTAACGACTGGCTGGGGAAGTAATTCGTCCACGCCAGATCGTTCCAGCCCGCGCGAACGGAGCTCACCACGCTGGGCGACCATACCCAGTTATGCCCCACCACAAAGCTCTTGCTGTTGGTGGCTTGCGCGCCGCCGCCCGAATAGTATTGGCCGTTATCGGGCGGCAGAGGCGACGAGACGACGTTGTCCGCCACCTGCTCGCTGTAGCGGAAGAAGAGATTCTGCCGGTCGCTGACGATTTGATCGATGCGCAGATCGTAGCGGTGCGTATCCTGGTTCGAAGGGCTCTGGTAGTTGTAATTGCTGGTGGCCGCCGCGGTCTGGGGCGAGGGAAGAAAACTCAGGATCTTCTGCGAAACCGGATCGAAGCGGGTCAGCGGGATTTGATTTCCGGGGAAGGGACTGCCGGTGAGCGGATCGATAATCGTGCTCGAAAATTGGCCGGCTCTCTGCGCCGCGGTGGGCAAAGTGCTGAGCGTGGTGGTGGATTGTCGAATGTAAGCGGCTTCGAAGTCGCCGAAAATGAAAGTGCTGTTGCGAATGGCCGGACCACCCGCGGAGGCTCCGAACTGATTGCGTTTGTATGGGGGTTTATAGGTGGCGAAAAGGTTTTTCGCATCCACCACGTCGTTGCGAATGAACTCGAACGCGCTGCCGTGGAGTTGGTTTGAGCCGGATTTAATGGCCACGCTGACCACGCCCGAGGATGAACGGCCATATTCCGCCGAATATCCGTTGGTAACCACCTTGAACTCCTGAACGGCGTCAACCGATGGCTTGACTACTTCTTTCTGACCTGAATGGCCGGTCGAAATCTGCTGATTGTTGTTGTCCTGTCCATCCAGCAGGAATGCGACCTGCGTACCGGCCTGGCCTCCGATGCTCACGCCCTGCGACGAGGGGGTCGTGCCGGAAGACAGATTCGCCAATTGCAGATAATCGCGCCCATTCAGAGGCAGATCTTCAATCTGTCTGTTGTTGATCACATCGCCGACAGTGGAATCGGATGCCTGCAGCAGCGGGGCTTCGGCTTCGACGTTCACGGACTCGGTCCTTTGCCCGATCTCGAGGACAACGTCGAGGCGGCGCACATCGCCGATCTCCAGCTCGACTCCGCGCTGGCTGAAATGCTTAAAGCCCTCGGCTTCTACACTGACCACGTACTCGCCGATTCTCAACGAGGGTGTACGGTATTGGCCGCGTTCGTCTGTCCGGAGTTCCGTTGAGGCGTTGGTGGATATATGCGTCAGCCTCACGATCGCGCCCGAAACGGCAGCGCGCGAAGAATCGAATACCGTTCCGACGACGATGGCGTTATCGGCCTGCTGGGCGACGGCATGGGAAACGCCGTTCAGTGCCAGTGCGGCCAGAAAAAAAATTCGAATTGCTCTCGAAGACATCTTTCCCCTTGTTTTGAAACGTGGTTACAGAAGCGCGCGGGACCCGAAGCCTCGCGCGGCAAAGTTCAAATGTGTTGAAAAGGAATTAAGCGGCTGCTGCGGTCAGCAACAACAACTCCGCCGGCCGCCCGACGTTGGGGGATGGTGAAGTGTGGGCACGGTAGAATTCTTCATTGTGACTTGGCCATAAATATCTACTAACTAGATAGACAATAGATGTTCTCGTTAAGAATGTCAAGAAAAAAATTAGCATGCCTAACTACCGCTTTATCAGTGGAAAACAGAGGGCGTAGGCCGTATGCAGTTTTCTATCTTTACGGTTCGGTATTCCGTGGGAACAACAGTCGATCAGATTTAGGGTGTTTTTAAGCTGCGTCTTCCAGGCCGGCCGTTACATCGACCTCGTTCTTTACGAAGCCCTTCACAAGCACTGCGTCCTTTATGACGCCGGCCGTGGGCTTGCCATTCACGCGCGTCAGTTCGAAGCTGTTGCGGTGGAGGTGGACGGGATGGGCGTCGTCGGTCTGGTTATCGAACACCAGGCGGTAGCGCCCGCCTTATGCAGCACACGCGGGTGGGCCTTTTCATCGAAGGCGGCGCCGTTGATCGTCCAGCGATTGGAGGCCGCCGGTTCCTCCTTGATTTTGCCGAAGACCAGGGGGATGGTTTCATCGGGTGGCCCCACGGCGCGGACAGGGCCGAATTGCGTATAGTCCCATGGCGTTTTGGGTGGCTTGATCCAGCGCGGCGATCCGGTTTTGCCCGAGTATTCGACGACGATCCCCATGCCGTTCCTGCGGTCGTCGTCCATTGGAGTGCCGAGAATCCACAGGCCAGGGCTTGCCTCGAGAACCGGCTCGAAAGCAGCGCGTCGCTGGGCGCGATTATTCACTTCAACGACCACAAATCCAATTGGATTCAGGAGAGCCACAGCCAAGGTGGTCACGGTGCCGTGGTCCACCACTACGAGCATTGGCTGCACGTGGAGCTGGAGAGTCTGTGTTTCGCCAGGCATGAATAGATTCCCGTAGGGTGGGGCAGGTTGGTAACGTTGTCAACCGGCACCACCTGGAGCTTACTCGGCTGCGGGGCTTGTCTCGTCCTGGCCTCCCAGGTAGAAGTGGACGGCTGGGGTTACGATCAGCGAGAGCACCATGGAGGCCATGATGCCTCCGATGACGGCGATGGCGAGGGGCTGCAGCATCTGGGAGCCGGCTCCGATAGCCAATGCAAGGGGGAACATTCCTGCCGTGGTGGCGATGGCGGTCATGAGGATGGGGCGCAGACGACGTTCGCCCGCTTCGATCATGGCGTCGCGCGGTGAGTAGCCTTCGGTGCGGAAGCGTTGATCGGCATCGAGGAGCAGGATGCCGTTCTTGGCCACGATGCCGACCACCATGATGAGTCCCATGAAGGAAGAAATGTTGAACGTGGTTCCGGTGATCAGGAGCGCGAAGAAGACGCCTGAGGTGGAGAGCAACGCGGAGGCGAGGATGGCGGCGGGGGCTCCGAAGTTTCCGAATTCGATCAGGAGCACTATGAATACGAGCACTACGGCGAGGGCGAGAACGAACAGCAAATCGTTGAACGACTTTATCTGCTCGGCGTAAGTGCCCCCGTAGACGACGCGGATGGCCGGCGGGATATCCAGTTCCGCCACCGCCTTCTGAACCTGCTGGATGCCCTTGCCCAGACCGACGCCTTCGAAACGGCCGGTGACGCCGATCACACGCTGCAGATTTTCGCGGTGGACTTCGATCTGGCCGGCTTCGTCTTCGAAAGTCGCGAGCGAGCCGAGCGTGGCATTTTTTCCGGTGGAGCTGACGATCATAGTGTTCTTGATGTCATCCAGCGTGGCCCGCGTGTCCTCAGGGAAGCGGACGCGAATTGTGTACGAGCGGTCGTTGACGATGACCGGTGTGGTGGCGGGTTCACCCTGCAGGATGGCGCTGGCGTCGAGCTCGATTTCCTGAGGAGTGAAACCGGCGCGGGCGGCCACGATGGGATCGACGCGCATGATAACGGCCGAGCCGCTGATAGTGTTCTCGATGCCGTCCTTGACGTCTTTGACGGTTTCGATTTTCTTGATGCGGTCGGCCACCTTCGGCCCCCACTTCTTGAGAAGCGCGGGGTCTTGCGAGAAGAGCTTGATCTCGATGGGCTCGGGCGAGTTGCTGAGATCGCCGATCTGGTCCTGCAGGACCTGGATAAATTCAACATCGAGTTGTGGGTATTCGTCGTTAACTTTTTCGCGTACATCCTTGATCACGTCGTCGATGGGGCGGCGTTTGCCGGAGGGTTTGAGGCGCACCAGAAAGTCTCCGGTGTTGGCTTCGGTTACGGCGGCGAGTCCCAGCTGCAGACCGGTGCGGCGAGAGGTGCCTTCTACGTCAGGCGTCTTTGAAAGAATCTTTTCGACGCCGAGGAGCACGGCGTTGGTGTCCTGCAGGGACGATCCGGCGGGCATGATGTAGTCGAGCACGAAAGCGCCTTCATCCATTTCGGGGAGGAGGTCGCTATCGAGCGCTCGATAGCAGAAGAAGGAAACGGCTACCAGGGCGAGGCACCCTGCGCCGAGCACGAATGGCCTCCCCAGGGCGAATTTCAGGGCCGCGACGTAGACGCGCGTCAGGCGACCCATCAGACCCGTGCTCGAGACGTGCCCATGAGCGTCGACAGATTCCGACGGCTTGCCGGAGCGCTGACGTCGCAGCAGATAGTGGCTCAGCGCGGGGGTCCATGTCAGCGCCAGCAGCAGCGAGGTGAGCAGCGCGGTTCCCACTGTAATGGCCAGCGCGCGGAAGAAGGTGCCGGTGACTCCGGTAATCGAGATGAGCGGGAGGAAGACGACGATGGGGGTGACGGTCGATCCCACCAGGGGGACGCGAATTTCGCGCAGGGCGCTGCGGATGGCTTCGCCGCGCGATTGGCCGGAATCGCGGTGCATCACGATGTTTTCGACCACCACGATGGCGTCGTCGATGACCAGACCGACGGCGGCCGCCAGACCTCCGAGCGTCATCAGGTCAAAGCTTTCGCCGAGGAAGCGCAGCACGATGAAGGTGATGGCAATGGTGGCGGGGATGACGAGGCCAGCCACGATGGAACTGCCCCAATCGCGCAGGAAAAGCACGAGGATGATGGCGGCGAGTACGAGCCCAATGAGGATGGCGTCGCGCACGCTGGCGATGGAATCGCGCACCAGTTCGGACTGATCGTAGAATGCCTGAAGCTTCACTCCGGGAGGCAGGGTGGTTCGGATCTGATCGAGCTCTTTGGCAATTAAATCGGCGACGGCGACGGTGTTGCTGGTGGGCTGGCGGAAAACATTGAGCAGGACGGCGGGCTTTCCGTTGGCCGTCACGATGGTGTAAATGGGCATCACGGATGGAAAGACCCGGGCGAGATCGCCAATGCGGATGGGGACTCCCGCGGGCGTGGTGCGGAGGACGATGTCGGAAATCTCGGCGGGATCGCGCGTCTGCCCGGTGACAAGGGCGAGCGAAAGTTCGTGATTGTTTTCGAGCAGGCCGGGCGAATCGATCATGTTGCTGCGGGAGATTGAATCGAGAATACCTGGCACGGTGACTTGCGCCTGAAGCAGCTTGGCGGGATCGGGCTCGACCTGGAATTCCGGAACCTGGCCGCCCTGCAGCACTACCATCGACACTCCGTTGACGCGGTTGAGGCGCGGTTTGATGGAGTAATTGGCCAGTTCCCAGAGGGCGGTTTGCGAGAGCGAATCGGAGGTGAGGCTGTAGCCGAGGATGGGGAAAGCGGCGAATGTCAGGCGGTTGGCGGTTAGTTTGGCAGTGGAGGGCAGGGTGGTCTGGACGCGCGCCAGAGCGGCGTTGGCGTATTCGAGGGTCTGGAACATATTGACGTTCCAGTTGAAGAAGAGGTTGATTTCGGCCGAGCCGCGGCTGGTGTTCGAGCGGACGGTTTCGAGGCCGGGGATGCTGTTCATAGCCTCTTCGATGGGGCGGGTGACGGTCACTTGCATCTGATCGATGGGGGCGACTCCGTTATCGACGCCTACCACGATGCGCGGGAAATCGGTGGAGGGGAAGACGGCCACCGGGATCGTGAAGGCCAGGTAGGCGCCCATGCCGATGAGGGTGATGATGATGAAGACGATGGGGCGGGAGAAGCGCGCTGTCCAGTGTTCGTTCATCGGGCCACCCGGCAGTTACTTGTCATCGTCGTCCTCGTCTTCGTCTTCGGACTTGGCTTCGACGATTTTTATTTTGGCTTTGTCGTCAAGACCGAGGCCGCCGGAAACGATTACCTTCTCGCCTTCCTGGACTCCGCTGGTCAGTTCGACGTTGTCGCCCTGGCGCACTCCGACGGCGATTTTGCGTTCGTGCGCGAGGTTGTCTTT
>Ga0302320_10003273_pt1 | contig 37838 bp, 18 predicted proteins | sample Bog_T0_3_FD_202130 | JGI IMG/M metagenome (GOLD analysis project Ga0302320, IMG submission 202130) | Peat permafrost microbial communities from Stordalen Mire near Abisko, Sweden - Bog_T0_3 | ecosystem: Environmental > Terrestrial > Soil > Wetlands > Peat | place: Sweden: Abisko, Stordalen Mire... | reverse complement strand
CGTGAACTGCAGCTTTCGGGCAAGATAACTTTCTAAATCGCAGAGAAGAGCGACTGAGAATCAATCCTCCGGGGTAATGAAGCACGCCCTGGAGGATTGCATTTGATACCGTTCGGCATCTCGCATTCCATCAGGAACCGGCCAAACGCATTTGAGGCGATCGCATGCGATGGCCACAACCCACCCTTGCATGCAGGTTAGGAAGACCACCCCGGCTAGGTTCGGCGTTGGCGGAACAAAGATAGAGACAAATCACACTTCAGAAGGGCATTATGGATACGCGCCGTCGGGACCTACTCAAACTTTCGCCCCTCGTGGTTGCGGCCGCCGCAACTACCATTGGACGCTCCGCGGTTGCCGAATCACCTGCATCAGCGGGAATGGAAACAGCTTTTAGCGTGCGCAAGTATGGAGCGATCGGCGATGGCAAGATTCTCGACTCTCCCGCGATCAACGCGGCCATTACAGCCTGCAACGCTGCTGGCGGAGGAATTGTCTACGTATCTCCCGGAAACTACCTGTGTGGAACGGTGATTCTCAAGAGCAATGTAACGCTCTATCTTGAGGCCGGAGCGACCATCCTTGGCAGTACTCGTCTCACTGACTACAATCCGAAATATCTTATTTACGCGCGGAATGCAGAGAACGTAGGGTTAGTTGGACCAGGACGGATCGACGGACAAGGGCATGCCTTTTGGATACCGTCGAGACGCGCTGAGGTTCCCAGTGACCAGGACTGGGCAGACGCCATCCATCTCGATTGGAAACCTACCGAGAGACCAGAGCAAATGGTGGAGTTCCACGGCGTAACGAACCTTCGGATTGACGGTGTGCAACTTCAAGGCGCCCCTGGGTGGACAATGCGGCCCTTCAACTGCAATCGGGTTGTCATTCATGGTATTAGAATCAAGAATCCCGTCTATGGCCCAAATACCGACGGAATCGATATCACGGGTTGCCAAGACGTCATGATCTCAGACTGCATAATCGACACAGGTGACGACGCGATATGCCTAAAAAGTGAAGACGTAGATGGCGAGGCCTGCCAGATCACGAAGAACATCGTGGTGACCAATTGCATCATCAGCGGTTGCTGCAATGGGTTCAAGATTGGTACGAAGACAGAGAATGGTTTCGAAAACATTACCTTCTCCAATTCTGTCCTGTTTAATGAAGACGTTCCCTTTGGTTCGCGCCTGAATGCTGGCATATCACTCGAGATGGTTGATGGCGGCTGGGTTGACGGCGTCGTCATCACAGGCATTCAAATGCGGAGAGTGCGTGCGCCTCTTCATATTCGGCTGGGTGCGCGTTCCAAACCACACAACCATCCAAAGAGCGGCCTGCGCGGAATTGTCATCGACGGTATTCACGCCACGGATGCCATTTTGACCAGTTCCATGACGGGTCTTCCTGGGATGGAACTCGAAGATGTAAGGCTCTCGGATATCCATATCGAGACGGTTTACCCAGGAAAGAAAGAGTGGCTTAAGGAATCCGTTCCAGAAGTCCCCAAAGCCTATCCTCAATCGAGAATGTTTGGCTGGCTTCCGGCCTCAGGTCTATATTGCCGTCACGTGAAAGGACTCAGCCTGCGTGACATCAGTTTTAGAGCCCCAGCAGATGAATGGAGGCCGACCATGATTTGCGACGACATTAGCAAACTTACAATTTGTGGCTTTGAGACTACTCCCATCGAAGGCGACACTCCCCCGATTGAATTGACCGATGTTGACGGCAGTTGGATTTCGCAAGCCGCGGCGCCCCCCGGATCGAAGGCGCTATTGACGGTAAAGGGAGCTAAGACTAAAGACACACTCATCTCCAGCTGCGACCTTCGAGAAGCCGCTCATCCGTTTGAGATGTTGGACACCGCTGCAGGCGTAGTGCGTGCAGAGTTCAATATCCAGGCGATTGCTGCCTTAAATCAAACGAGGTCCTAAGACGCCGGTTCGACAAGGGGAGCCAGGCAGTAAATCAGCGCAGAAAGCCGCCGAGCTTTCAAAACAAGTGAAAGTCATCCTCCGGCCTGTTTCTAATTGACTACGTGGCACGAGGAACCCAGACATCAGATTGTTATGTGGAGAAGGAATCAATGACTAAAGCAATCCTCAGACTTGCGGCAACGAATTGTGGCGCCTGTTTGCTATTGATGGCTTGTGGCCTTCTTGCTGGCCCTGCCTTCGGACAGACCGTGGCTGGTAAGTGGTTTGCTCCGTGGCGCGTGCTGGATAACGGCGAGAACGATCCGATGTATCTGGACCTGAGCCAGACAGGTTCGGAGGTTACAGGAACTGTGACGACGATTGGGCACATCCGGCAAGTGAAAGGCGCGATCAAAGGGAACCACTTCGAGCTGTTCTCTGACTCCACGCGGGATAACAAGCCGTTAGTAGTAGGAGACTTGGTTTCAAATCAACTGCACCTAACAAGGGACACCGACCGCATGGTGGCCGTGCCGGCCAAGCCCGGTGATGAGTATCCAGTGTACGAACGGATTTCAACTCCGGCGCTACACGACGTGCCGTACAACGGGCTCGCCAAGACGCCGCCAATGGGATGGAATGACTGGAACGAATTCCAAAGCAAGATCGACGATAAGACTGTTCGCGAGGTTGTGGATGCGATGGTAGCCAACGGCATGCGCGACGCGGGCTACATCTATGTGAACATCGATGACACCTGGGAAGGGGTGCGGGATCCACAGGGCAATCTCGGCCCGAATAGGAAATTCCCGGACATGAAAGCGCTGGTTGATTATGTTCATTCAAAGGGAATGAAATTTGGTATCTACTCCTCTCCCGGACCGCGCACATGTGCCGAGTATCCGGGAAGTTATGGGTATGAGGAGCAAGATGCCAAGACATACGCGCAATGGGGCATCGACTACCTTAAGTACGACTGGTGTGGTGCACGCATGATCTATGGCCACGATTCGCTGCGGCCCCTCTACCAGAAGATGGGTGATGCTCTGCTTAAGAGCGGCCGTCCAATTGTCTATAGCCTCTGCGAATACGGTGTAGGCGATGTCGATGTATGGGGTGCTCAGGTTGGCGGCAACCTTTGGCGCACGACGGGCGACATAAGCGATAACTGGGCTAGCATGATATCGAATATTGAGAAGCAGGCCCATACGGCTCCCTATGCAGGTCCTGGTCATTGGAACGATCCCGATATGCTCGAGATCGGCAACGGGAAGATGACCGATGAAGAGTATCGGACACATATGAGTCTGTGGGCGTTGACCGCAGCTCCATTGATCGCCGGCAATGACATTCGTAACATGACTCCGGCAATCAAAGAGATTCTGATGAATCATGAGGTAATTGCCATTGATCAGGATGTGTTGGGCAAGCAGGCCATGCCGGTGAAGAGTGGGGACTTCGAGACGTGGATCAAGCCACTGGCCGATGGCTCCGTTGCGGTGGGCGTGGTGAACCTGAGCGCGAGCGAGTCCATGGCCACCATAAGGGCGAGCGAGGTGTTGCCTGACGCCGAGGTAAAGTCGGCACGTGATCTCTGGGCCCACGCAAACGTAAGATTCCGCGACGGTGCATATACAGCAAGGATTCCGTCCCACGGTGTGCTCCTGCTACGAGTAACCGCGAAGAAGTGAGTGCCGGCATCGGCACGCCGCTTCCAAACCCGCGACAACCCTGCTCGATTACTCGAGCGTGAACGATGATTCAACAGCCTGTAATAAATCCGGTATCTCATTGTGACGCGTTCGAGGGAATGGTTTTATGGTATTGTCCCTTATGACAACGCTGTCCTACTCGAAGTACATTCAGCGATTCTGAAATTGCGCGTCGCCGGGCGAGTTAGCGTTTCGGAGCGGGAGGCTGGGTACTACGCTGAAGGATATCTGCAAAGCAAGAGTGCGGCTCGCCTGAATCAGCCAGGCAGTATTCTCTTGACAGGACTTTAAAGATCAGTGAAATGAATCAGCGGTTAGCACTTTCCATTCTTGCGGCTTCGTTTTGTGGCCTTCTATTTGGTTATGATATCGGGGCAATCTCCAGTGCAACGCTGGGGTTGAGAGCGCAATTCGTGCTTTCTCCGCCTGCGCTTGGCGTGGCGATGTCTTCGGCTCTTTTCGGAACAATTTTGGGGTCGATATCCGCTGGATTCATAGCGGATTCGATCGATCGGCGCAGGACGCTGCTTCTCTCCGCGTTCCTTTATTGCTTTGCTTCGTTTGGCACAGGCTTCGCTGCCAGGTTTATACAATTTGTTGTCTTTCGTTTTGGATGCGGCGTTGCAATTGGACTTATCTCAGTGGCCGCGCCCCTGTACCTCGCCGAGATTGCTCCGTCTCGCTGGCGAGGGCGGGTGGTGGGCAGTTTCCAAGTGAATATCAGCATTGGTGTAGTGCTTGCGTTTGGTCTGGGCTACATTTTTTCTCACCATTTCCAGCCTGGCACGGCATTGCGATGGTCTTTTACTTTCGGCGCAGTGATCGCGATTCTTTGCGGGGCGCTTCTCTTTCGCGCCTCCCAAAGCCCACGATGGCTTGCGCTCAAGGGGCGCTCCGGTGATGTCGGCATAACGCTGAAGGCTCTGGGTTCGGCCGATCCCGCTGCCGATCGAGCCAAGCTTGCCGGGGCGGTTGCGGACTTCAGAGCTTCACGGCAGAGGACCCTGTTCTCGCGACGGCATCTACGGCCGATTCTTCTGGCCGCAGGCATCGCCGTGTTTAATCAGCTCACCGGGGTCAACGTGCTGCTTTACTATATTCTCGATGTTTTTGCAGAACTCGGATCAGGGCGTTTGAACGGACGCAAGGACGCGATACTGATGGCGGCATTTAGCCTTTTGGTGACCACAATCGCAGTGGGCATCATCGATAAGGTGGGCCGCAAGCCGCTTCTGCTTGCGGGAGCGGCGGGCATGGGCGCCTGCCTTTTAGCTCTGCCCGCAATTCGGTACATGGGCTTACCCGCCGAGGCGGTAATTCTTGTTTTGTTGTGCTACAACGTGTTCTTTGGCTTTTCCCAAGGCGCAGTTGTCTGGGTCTACCTCAGCGAGTTATTTCCCCTTCCCGTCCGGGCCCGCGGACAAAGCTTCGGCAGCACTGTACATTGGGTGACAAACGCCATCATCATTGGCTGCTTCCCCTTAATAGAGAAGAGCCTGGGCGGAAAAACATTTGTGTGCCTTGCCGCACTTATGGCCATACAATTCTTCGTAATTTTGCTCATTTATCCAGAAACGAAACACACAAGTCTGGAATCCTTGGCTTCGAGCATCAGCAACCAGTCGGTGGCGAGAGATAATAGATGAACAGGCTAACGGAAAGGGAAAGCAACAGAAAATGATATTGAAGAGTGGTTCGATGACACTGGTCGATGTGGCACGATTGGCCGGTGTATCGCTGAAGACAGCCTCGCGGGCCTTGAACAACTCTCCCGAGCTTCGTCCCGAAACAGCCGCTCGCGTACGCAAAGCGATGGCGGAGCTCCGCTACCAGCCGAATGAATTGGCGAGGGGGTTGAAGGCGAAGCGTTCGGCTGCGATCGCAATGGTCGTGCCGAATCTGGCTGACCCATTCACTGCTACAGCCGTACAAGCCGTTCAGGATATAGCCCGCGCGCACGGGCACGCCGTGATTCTCGCCAGTTCAGGGGGAGATAGTGCTATCGAGGAATCGGAACTCCAAATCATGCTCAGGCGACAAATTGATGGGGTTGTTCTGATGGCGGCAAGTAGCGGAAAGAGCAACCTCAAGCTGCTTCAAGCAAAGAACGTTCCGGTTGTTGTTTTCGACGAGCCGCTCCGAGGGGAAGAAGTGGATACCATCACTGTGACCAATCGCAAATCGGCTCATGGGGCAACGGAGCATTTACTTGCGCACGGCTACAGGCGGATACTTGCCGTGGGAGCTCGTCCTTATTTGTACACGTGTTCCGAACGGCGCGCAGGTTATCGATCTGCCGTAAAGAGCGCGGGAGCAGAACCAATCGAATTGATGGTTCAGCATGAGAGCGACTTGACTCCAGAGCTTTTCTTATCATTCCTAGCTGGTCCCAACCGTGTCGAGGCTGTTTTTACTCTCAACTGGGTTTGCACGATGCGGGTTTTGCGTGCGCTTAACGCAGGGAAAAAGAAGATATTGACGGACTTCCCACTCATTTCGTTCGACGATTTTGAGCTCGCCGAGATGATACCGCCTGGCTTAACTGTTGTGCGCCAGCCCGCGCATGAACTGGGACACCAAGCCGCAAAGGCACTCTTCGAGCGAATGGCTGGGACTGGAAAGCAACCACCGCGGAAGATCGTTCTTGCTACTGAGTTCATTGTTCGCGGGTCCTGCGGATGCAAGCCAAAGATTCTCGGATAAAACGAATTTTGCTCGGAAGGGTTACTTGAAACGGAGAAGGCAGCATATGAGGCTAATCTACTTCTTACCGGCCCAATCGACTGCATCTTCCACAGCCGGCCATTCGCGGCGCAGATCGAAAGGCAGTTAAACTGATCGCTCAAGTGACATGGCGTCGACGTCATCGACCTCTTCCAGCGCCGCAATAGGTCGCCGGTGAAAAATGGAGAGATTTCTGATAGGAAATCTGCAAGTTGACGCCCAAACTGACAGCGTTGTCATTTGCCTATTTTTCGTATATACTTGCCTTCGATCTCAACGTTGACGGTAAGTCACGTTGTCCATCGGTCAACTCGGGGCTTTTGTCGTCGTTCTGTGTGAAGCGGCTTAGGTGATAAGTGCTCCCTGCTCCTATTTGTGAGCAGGTTAGAGAAACGAGAAGCGAATGAATCGGCGGCAATTCACGGCAGGAACTCTGGCAGTTTTGGCGGGCCTGGTCAAGGAAACGAATGGTACCAGTGCATTTGGCCAGTCCGGTTCAGGCAACGGGATAACCGACGACAAGCTTGTGCGCCACGAGGGTCTTCTGAATGGGCGGCCCCGGGAAGAACAGCGGGCCTTCTCCAGCGCCGCAGTGGAAGATGCCATCGTGGAGGTCAAACGCAAGATTCAGAATCCGAAACTTGCCTTGCTTTTCGAGAATTGCTACCCAAATACGCTGGACACCACTGTGATGTTTTCGGAGCGCAACGGAAAGCCGGACACGTTCATCATTACCGGTGACATTGCCGCAATGTGGTTGAGAGACTCCACTGCACAGGTGTTGCCGTATATGAGGTTTGCGCCAAAAGACGAGAAGCTACAGGTGCTTTTTAAAGGACTGATTCACAGGCAAGCTGACTGCATCCTGCTGGACTCCTATGCAAATGCATTCTACTCAACAGGCAGGATGGGAAGCTTCGCAAAAGACCTGACCGAGATGCGACCAGGAGTACACGAGCGCAAATGGGAGATCGATTCGCTCTGCTACCCAATTCAACTTGCGTATCAATACTGGCGCACCACTGGGGACTCCGAACCCCTGGACGAGAGTTGGCATCAGGCTGCCCGGCGCATCGTAGCCACTTTTCAAGAGCAGCAGCGCCTCAAGAGCGATGGCCCTTATCGTTTCCAGCGCCTGACTACGATGTTCTACGACAATGCGCCCAACCGCGGTCTCGGTAACCCTACGCGAAAGATCGGCTTGCTGCACTCGGCCTTCCGGCCATCGGATGATGCTTGCCTGTTCCCATTCCTTATTCCATCGAACATCTTTGCGGCTGCTTCTCTTCGCCAATTACAACAACTGTCGGTGACCGTACTCCGGGATCGGGACTTGGCAGGCGAGGCCGAACAATTGGCTGATCAGCTTCATGCCGCAATCGAAAAATATGCTGTCGTGGATTACGCCGGATACGGCAGGATTTATGCGTTTGAGATTGATGGCTTTGGCAACGCTTTGATGATGGACGATGCCAATGCACCAAGCTTGCTCTCTCTGCCTTATCTCGGCTGCTGCGAAGTCGAGGATCCCGTTTACGAGCGCACGAGGGCATTTGCCCTCAGCACTGACAATCCTAATTTTTTTCGTGGCGTGGCCGAGGGCATTGGCGGCCCGCACGTCGGTCCAGGTATGATCTGGCCGCTCTCCATTGTCATGCGGGCTTTGACCAGCCGAGACTCAAACGAAATCTTGCACTGTTTGCGGATGCTGATGGACACAAATGCTGGAACCGGCTTCATGCATGAGTCCTTCGATGCAAGCAATCCGAGCATTTACACGCGCCCGTGGTTTGCCTGGTGCAACTCTCTCTTTGGAGACCTGGTCGTGCGTGTCGCGGAAACGCATCCGGAGATCTTGGCGAGAGCCTGAAGTTGCAATCCAGTCACCTTCACAGATGGTGAGAGTTATCATGCGAAATGATTTGGTTCCATTGAACGCGGTCTTGATGCTTACTCCAGCTCTGTGCTTCTCGTTACAGTTGCAAACCGCGCCCGGGCGAGATGCTACCAAGCGGCCCGCTCTTCATGATGTGGGCTAAGTCAGGAGTCAGTTATGACATTTATCAAATCCATCTTGAATTCGTATCGAAACACCGAGGGTGGTAACGGCAATACCGCCAATTCTGGTGCCGACGTAAGCCGACGGCGCTTTCTGCAATCGTCGGCGGGATTGGCTGGCAGTTGCCTTGCCTTGCATTCTCAAGCCGGGATGGCCGAGGGCCAGGACAAGAAAACATCCGGTGGCGTTGAAGTTCCCAGCCGTGTTCCGAACTGGATTCCGGACGATCCTCCCAATACGCCTGTTGGGAAGGCGCGTGGAATTTATCCTGGGCGCGTGGTCTGGGCGCGCGATATAGCAGCAACTCCTTGGAGTGGCAAAAAGAACGATGGCGACAACTGGTGGTATGACAACACTGGAGTGAATCAGGCAGCTGTAGACGCGATGATCTCTCGTTCGTTGCAGGCATTGACCGGCACGAAGAGCGATCACAGCGCCTGGAGCAGAGTCTTTCATCATTTCAACCGGACGCAGGGCAGCGGGGATCGAGGCTATTCAACCGGTGAATTACTGGCGCTGAAGGTCAATTGCAATAATTGCTACGCGGGGTACGCCGACATAGACGACCAAATTGATGCGTCTCCCCAGTCGATCCTTGCCATGTTACGGCAACTCGTTCATCATGCCGGTGTTCCGCAGAACAAGATTCTTGTTTATGAAGCCATACGAGTGATCCCTGACCGAATCTACAACCCGTGTCACGCCGAGTTTCCCGATGTCCTGTGGATGGATTCGAGAGGCGACGGAACCAACGGGCGGCTTGGAGTGAACTGGCGTAAAGCCACGCTGGGCTATTCGGTCACAGAAAGGAATACGTGCGGCTCGTCGATTCCCGAGCTAGTTTATCGATCGGCCTACCTGATCAACATGGCGTTGATGAAGGGGCATCCGACCTGTGGGTTTACTTTGACGGCGAAGAATCACTACGGTTCCATCGACGAACGGGACCATAGCCAATACATCAACACCCACGAGCATAAAATGGGCATCTACAATCCGTTTGTCGATCTAATCGCCACGAAGCACCTTGGCGGCAAGACCATTCTGTTCATGATCGATGCTCTCTTCGGCACACGCGATGCGAACGACCCTGTCATCCCCGAATTTGCTGCCTGGACTAACCTCTTCGACGGCCAGTGGTCAAGCAGTTTTCTCATGTCTTTCGATCCTGTGGCAATCGATTCGGTTGGATTGGATTTCCTGCGCTCTGAGTTCGGAGGCTATCTTGCATCGAGCCACGGACGCGGCCATGACATGCATGCGGACAATTATCTGCACGAGGCAGCACTGGCCGACAAGGCGCCCTCTGGCACTGTCTACAAGCCTGATGGCGTTCCAGTCGGAAGCCTCGGAGTGCATGAGCACTGGAACAACCCGAAGGACAAGAAGTATAGCCGCAATCTTAGCGCCAAAGGCAGTGGTATCGAATTGACTACGGTGTAGATTTGAGATGCGCGAGTAATGCGACCGGTGCCTGCTCAAGAGGCCGAGTGAAGTTTTTTCCTGCCATTAATGCCGAGAATCCCCTGGACGCTCCGGAATGCCGGGTTCGTCGAGCACCTGGACGGCTGTAGCAGGGCCGAAGTGCAGCCAGTCCTGAAGTACCCAGGCGACTTTCTTGTCCCGAGTAATTTCTACGAGCTGCGGACCGTGCTTGTCTCCGCCGCGTGAGCAGATGATGGTATTTCCATTCGCCAGACGAGTGACAGATTGTGCATTGCCGTACCAGTATTGATCCGGGATGTCAGCTTTCGTGACTTCCCATACCGTCTCTTTCTTCGGGCTGACTTCCCGCGTTAAGATGTCACTCTCGTCCGTGATGAGCGTATTTCCGTTCTTCAAGCGAATCGCCGCCCAAGGCTTATTGATGTCGTAGGACCAAATTTCCTTAAAATTCTTGTCGTACTCGACAACGCGATTCATCTCTAGAAAAGGTAGCAGGTATGTTCCTTTGGACGTATACCGGACGCGACGGAACTGTGCATGCACACTTTTCCGGTCGGTCTCGCTTATCGCTGGGAGCACGTGCTCCACCTCGACCGCTTTCGTTTTGATGTTGACTACCATCAGCCGGGGAGGCAGACCGTTCACGATAAACAGAACCTTGTCCTTACCGATTGGCTGGCAGGCATGAATCTCGGTGCCGGCTGGCGCATCATAGCGCCAGACCACCTTCTTCTCCGGTGTGATTTCAGCGATGTACTGCATGCGCGTAAATAGGATGTTCCCGTTCGAGAGCATCCATACGTCGTCATACTCGTTGCCTGGGCCGGTGGAATAGGTCCAGACAATCTTTCCCTGGTCCACGAGAAACATCTTGTTGTAGCCTTCGCCGATGTAGAGCATGGAGTGCTGAGCAATCCCATTACCTGGGAGCCCTTCTGGCTGAGGAGCGCCCGGATGAAAGTTCGGAGCTTCTACCTCTTCAGGACTCATCGCCGGCACAGAGGGCGACTCGAAACGAGGAAGCAGCTTCATCAAGGGTGCCTTGCTGGATGGATGGGTGCTGCTCACCCCTTGCCCGAAGACGAGCGACGGGATGAGAAAGAGCCCCGCTGCACAAGCGCTGCGGATCAGGCAAATGCGGCCTGGGTATTTCATGTGGTCTCCGGAAGATATGGTAAGTCAGCTTGCAGATGGATGCCTATCACATTCTTAGATCGGAACTCTGCATTCAGGCGACCTTCAAAAGCGCTACTTACTTCGAAATCCGTGCACGATCACCAATAGAATGGTTGCGACAGTAGTTCCTTCGATTGATCCTGTTGTCTGTTGCATGCATTGCATCTCCCTTCGCCGTCTTGCTCAATAGTTCGGTGCTCAAGCCAAGGCTATGCGGTTGTCCCGATAATACGCAACAATAAACCTGGCGAGCGTCTACTGAGCACCGCCCAGTAGATGCTCGCCAGGTTCAGGAATTCGTTCGCAGTGATTACAGGCGCCTGTCTCAAATTCACGATGAAGCTGGCGCCTGTAACTACCGTTACAGCATGCTAGAACGTTATCTTTACTGCGCCCTGGAAGACTCTGCCGCCAACCGACGTACCTGAGATTGTGCCGAAGGTTCCCGTAAATGAAGGGCCGCCGCTGCTCGGGTTATTGAACGACGGATGGTTCAACACATTGAACGCATCCAGCCGAAGGTCCACTTTGAGGTTGTCGTGGATGGGTAAGATGCGCGAAACCTCTGCATCATTCTGAATGTAAATCGGACCGTAGAACGAGTTTCTGCTTATGTTGCCCTGTGTGCCCGGAACCGTATTCAATGTGAAGGCGGCCTGATTGAGATACGATCTGTACGCATAGCTGTTGTTGTTGTTGTTAGACAGTATCTTTGTGTAGTTGTAAGGGTTGACGCCGGGTATCAAGTTGGGGCGGTCGCCTCCGTTGCCGGTGAACGATTCGTCCTGTCCTTGCGAGACCGTGAACGGCGTGCTGGTGACAACGCGAAGCAGAGGAGCAAATTGCCAATTGTTCGCGAGATAACCAGCAATGCCGTGGATTGGAAACTGGCTCTTGACAATAACGGTAGCATTCGTGTTTTGGCGAATGTCGTAGCCACAGGGACCGTAGTCCGCCCTTGGATTGTTGGGATTCGAGAATTGATAGCCGCTGAGATCTCCCTGCGGATCGGCGTCGTTCATGCACTTGGACCAGGTGTAATTGGTCTGAATGCTGTACACCGAAGAAAAGCGGTGCTGCACGGTGAGGGTTACACCATTGTAGTTGGCCATGGCAGCGTCGCCCTCAATGAGAGAGGGACTACCGCTATTGCTGCCCGCGATAAGATTTCCCGTGGCGGGGTTTGCTTCAGTGAGTAGAGTGCGCGCCTGCGTGTTAGTACTCGTGACACCGAACGATTTGTTCGCGGCTTGGTTTGCGTTGCTGATAGAACAGGCTGATCCGACCGGTCCGCCGCCGAGCGTTTTTGCGGCGGACGCCCCAGGGCCTGTTGTGACAACGGGCCCGCAACCGGTTCCATTCGGTCCCCACACCCCGGGAGTGTATATAGCCGGGCTAATGGGAAGCGCAGAGAGCTGATGCTGTGTACGGTTGCCGTTGTAGTAGATCTGAACCGTCCAGGCGTGTGGGAGTTCCTGCTGAATGCTGGCGTTCCACTGAAGGGTATTCGGCATCTGATAATTGGGCGCCAATACGATGTACTGGCCTTGCTGCGGGAAGGTGAAGTTCTTCGCATTGAAGGGAAACGGATCGACATCCGTGCCCGTGCCAGCCGTCTGGCCGCAGCCGCGGCCGCCTGTGCCGTTAATGTGCCAGGGATCATTCAAGCACATCTCTGAAGTGGTGTTCGGCGAGATATTGACCGAGAACGGTGCATTCTGTTGCACGCGCTGCTGGAAGAAGAAGTTCGGCTGATCGTACGTGTATGCTGCTCCGACGCGGAACACGGTCTTGCCATTGCCGGCCAGATCGTATGCCGCTCCTACATTCGGATTGAATGCCAGGGGCGAGTTTTTGGTGTAGTTTGCCGTGACGCCATGATCTCCATAGTAGAAGATGCCGGGAGGGGCCTGCGGATAGACGGAGCTAACCTGGTTGGCCAGAAACCCGGGAAGGCTGAAGATCGATCCGCGGTGAAAATAATCGTACGGGACGAAAAGCGGCTCCCAACGAATGCCGGCCGCAATGGTCAGCCGCGGCGTGGCGTGGAAGGTATCCTGCGCGTACACCGTGGGCATCGATCCGCGCAGTGCATTCTGCTGCGCCAAGCTCTGGGTGAAGCCGCCCGAGCCGCTCAAGGCGCCCTCGAGAAAATCCAGATTGGCATCGGCCGGGCTGCCATTGCCACTCCAGGTGCCATTGACAGTGAAGTTGCCATTGGACTGATAGCCGTTATTGACGTTCAATTGGTTGTGCACGAACGCCGCGCCGAAGGTGAACTGATGCTTGCCACGCACCCACGTAACATCGTCCGCAATGTCCACAGGAGTGTTGTCGTTGATCTGAGCCAGCAAGTTCGAGCCGCCACCGATATTGCCGCCATGATTTTCGCCCGAGGTGCCGTAGTTTATATAGATGCCAGCATTTACAAACTGATAGGCGTTGATTTTGAAAGCGCTTGCGTTAGGAGTTGCGGCATTGAAACCGCGGCTAAGCTGGCGCCGCACTGCCGTGACATGCACCGTGTTGACGAGACTCGAGCTAATGGCATAATTCTCGCCGAATGTGATCGTCTGCCACCTGATCTCCGGGTTGCCCGATGCGGTGGTTAGGAAGATGTTGGTCGGCGAGTAGAAGGTCGGTTGCTGATAGCTGTCGATGAAGTACCTGGCATAAAAATTGTTCTTTGGGTTGATGTTGTAATCGACTCGCGTATCGAAATCGGTGTAGGTGATGATGCTTGGAATGGCATAGGAGATGTGTCCGCAGCCATATAGATCAATCGCCGGGACGGGCACAGGAAACTGCGCTTGAATCAGCAGTGCCGATGCAGTCCACGCTGGAAGCGGAACGGCCGGATAACCATTAGCGCTGTAGTTGTACTTGTTATCGGGCAGAAGGGCGCCGGTGATTGGATCGTAGAGCTGCTGCACCGGGCCGCAGTTATTTTTTACGCCAGTTCCACCCGATGCAACCGGCGCTGGATCGGTGTTGGAAAAATCACCCGCGAGGTTGGCCGCGGTGGGCACATAGGCACTGCTAGTCGAACTCGCCGAATCCGCATGGGAGTGCTGGAATGCAGCGAAGAAAAAGAGCTTGTCTCGGCCGTCGTAAAGCCAGGGTATGCGCACTGGCCCGCCGAAGGTGCCCCCATACTGGTTCTGGTGCAGAGTATCCTTCGATGTAGAGAAGAAGTTCTCGGCATCGATAAAGTTGTTGCGAATGAATTCAAACGCCGATCCGTGAAAGGCATTCGTACCCGACTTGGTAACGATGTTCACCAAGCCGCCGCCCTCATTACCGCCTTGCCCGCCCAGCGCCGATGTCTCCACGCTGAACTGACCGATTGCGTCGGGAAAAGGCAGAGGACCATTAGTCCCTCCCATGTAGTCGACGTTGTCGCCGCCATCCAGCCGCCAGCTGACCGCATTGCCCTGCGCTCCACCAATGGACATACCGCTGGACTGGGCAGGAAACTTGCTTCCGGTGGAGTCGCCTGGGCTTTGGCTCTGCGTGCCGCCCACCAATGAAACGAGGCCCGCCAAGGTTCGCCCGTTGAGCGGCATCTCAGTGACTTCCGCGGCGTCCACTGTCTGGATGAACGACGGGTCTTCTGTCTGGAGCCTCATCCCCTCGGCATGAACTTCGATCTTCGTGTCCACATTGCCCACGGTCATCTTTGCGTCGATAGAGATGCTGCTACCGACCTCAAGCACGTTGCCTGTTGACTTGTAAGTGTCGAAGCCTGGCAAGGATACGGTCAGATTGTAGGTTCCGACATTGATATTCGGGAAGGCGTAAGTTCCGGCGGAGCTGGTCTTGGTCTTCAGCGAGACGCTAGTCGACGTTTCCGTCAGCGTCACCGAAGCATTAGGAATTACGGCTCCGGTGGAATCCGTGACCGCGCCCTGAATGCTGCCAGAACCCGTGGTCTGGGCATCTAGCCTTGCGGAGAACAAGAGAACGGCGAAGCAGAAAACAAGCGTGCACAGTGTGGCAGGGCCGATTCTTTTGAAACGTGGGGTTGGGTACAAAAGTGGTTGCGCTTCGGTGTCGATCGATCCGCCGGCATGCCGAATTCCATTTATCCGATGTCTGCAAATTTCCATTCTCAAGCCTCCTGAAAACTGCCGAAGCTGGTTCTGCTCTACCCATCATCGTGCAGCATCCGCAGCGTGACAACGATGTCATTTTCAGGTATTGACAACGCTGTCATGGCGAACGCCTAGAAATCTACACTCGGCGAACTTGCGTTGTCAAGACTTTCTTTGAATCTTCCCACCTGTCTGGATTTACGCCAGATTTGCGGCCCGCACCTGATGAGCTAGGTCCAGCAACGGCGAGCCGGAAACTCCTCTCCCTTAATAACTTGAGGGTTGACTGGGTCATTTGCCCACATATAGAGTCTTACCTGTCAAATGATAGCGTTGTCATCGAAGCAAACACGGCTCATTTAGACTCTCAGGGGTGCCCTGCTCTCCCTTTGAGCGTTACGTTTGATGGCGCTGCCAAGATAGATGCAACCAAAATCACATCTCCAGCGAAGCCCGATGAGACTTCTCGATTCGTTTGGCGGAGATCACTAACGAGGGAATGCCATGAAACGCCGCGATCTCCTCAGACTCTCGCCACTTGCCGTTGCCTCCACCGTGGGACACGTGGCGCTCGCCCAATCTTCACAGCCGGCCTCCGCCGAGGCTGTTTTCGACGTGCGTCGCTACGGCGCGACAGGCGACGGCAAAACGGTAGACACGCCTGCAATTAACAAGGCCATCGAAGCCATTGCGGCGGGGGGCGGAGGAACCTTATTCTTTCCGGCAGGAACTTATCTCTGCTTCACCATTCGTCTGCGATCGAGGGTCAGCCTCTATCTTTCGCGCGGCTGCACTATTCTCGCCGCGGACTCTCCCAAACCCGGTGAAGACACGGGCTACAATGGGGGCGTCTATGACTCAGCCGGTCCGGCACAGGCCTGGGAACAATATCAGGATTACGGTCATAATCACTGGAATAACTCACTATTCTTCGGTGAGAACCTTAGTGACTTGTCGATCCTCGGCCCGGGCCTGATTCACGGCAAAGGACTCTCCTTTGGTCAAGGGGGAACCCGCGGCAATTACGCCGGTTTCAGGGCTGAGCAGCCCGGCGTCGGTAACAAGGCAATCGCACTCAAGAATTGCCATAACGTCTTGCTGCGCGACTTCTCCGTGCTCAAGGGAGGGCACTTCGCCGTCTTGGCCACCGCCGTCGATAACCTCACGCTAGACAACCTGCTCATCGACACCGACCGCGACGGCCTGGATATTGATTGCTGCCGGAATGTGCGGGTTTCCAACTGCACCGTCAACTCGCCTTGGGACGACGCGATCTGTCCGAAGTCCAGCTACGCTCTGGGCTACGTGCGCTCTACCGACAACGTGACTATATCTAACAATTACGTCACCGGGACATACGAGCTTGGCGCAGTGATCGATGGCACCTGGAAGAAGTTCACCGAAGAGGGCCACCCTCGCCAGGGCCGCATCAAGTGCGGAACAGAGTCCAACGGAGGCTTCCGGAATATCACCATCAGCGGCAATGTAATCGAAGGCTGTAAAGGCATTGCTCTTGAAACCTCGGACGGCGCATTTCTCGAAGATATCGCGATCACCGGCAACACCATGCGCGACATCTTCGATGCGCCACTCTTCTTACGCCTCAACAGCCGCAACCGCGGCCCGAGTGAAACGACGCGATTAGGAACGCTTCGACGAATCTTGATCTCAAACCTTGTCAGTTCTAATTCAGACGCATCGACCGCCTCAATCTTCTCTGGCGTAGCCTCCAACCTTATCGAAGACGTCAAGCTCACCAATTGCTTTTTTGGCCATCGCGGCCTGCCGACCGTCTTCGGCCACGGGACACGCGCGAAGCCTATGCCCGGCTGGCGGACAATTCAGGTTCCCGAGATGGAAGATGGCTATCCTGAGTTGTCGGGCTTCGGCCCGACGCCGAGCCATGGCTTCTTCATCCGCCACCTGAAGAATCTCGAGATGTCACACGTCGAGATCGCGCCGACCAATCCAGATCCGCGCCCGGCAATCTGGCTGCAAGACGTTCACCGAGCGGACTTCTTTGCCATCACCGCCCCGTCACAGGCAAACTTCGAGTTGCGTGATGTGACGGATCTGCGCATCGCATGGTCGCGTGCTGCAAAAGATGCCAACGTTAAAACAACGTCCAATGAAACCCTTTAGTTAGGGCTCTGTTTGACGCATAATCTTTTTCATCTGGACGAGAGCACTGTTCTACCCTTCAACGAAACGACTATGGGACTCGATAAAGCAAACCGCAGGAATTTCCTGAAGACGGTGGCCGCCGCGGCTGTATCTACCCTGCCCGTCAGCGCATCTTCAACTTCTGCTATTCATTCGCCTCACCAAGGAGCAACACAAGGCCTTGACCTTCTGCGTACTCCCGATCATGTCAGTGCTCGGTTCGGGATCAAAGACGTTGTGAAAATGCAATACTCCGCCCAGGCTTGGAAATGTGCCGGCATTCGAATCTCGGCGGAGCCCATGGATGCGGGCATTCACAGTGAAGTGCCGATTCGCGTGACGAATGAGGGTAAGAACCTCACCTTTATCCATCTTCGCTGGGATGGCCGAGAGAGCGAGGCGTTGCTATCGATTGGCGATCACTGGGAGCGCAGCTATGGAGATCTCGAGTGGCGGGGAACAATCCCCGAGCGAGTCATGCCGTGGTACTTTCTCACCTTCGATGGAGACCAGGTAAATGGATACGGAGTAAAGACCCAACCTTCTGCATTCTGTTTTTGGCAGCGTGATAGCGAGGGAATTACTTTGTCGATCGATCTACGCAATGGCGGAGAAGCGACCGAACTGGGAGGCCGGGAACTGCATGCTTGCAGTGTCGTAACCCGGATAGGATCGAAAGGGGAGCCGATCTGGCGCGCTGGACAAGAATTCTGCAGGCTTATGTGCCCAGCGCCTCGCCTACCCTCGGGACCTCTCTTTGGACTAAATGACTGGAACTATGCTTATGGCAAGAATACTGCGGCGGGCATCCTACGCGATTCTGACTTAATCGCTTCCTTGGCGCCGGCGGGCAAATTCCCGCCTCACGTTGTGATCGATGACGGGTGGCAGGACCCCAATCGGTTTCCCAGTATGCCTGCTCTCGCCGCACAGATTCGAGATCGCCAGATACTGCCTGGTCTCTGGATTCGACCACTCCGCGCGGCGGGTTCTACGCCGGAGTCCTGGCTGCTGCCAGATAATCGTTTCGGAAATTCAGCGCCGCACACGAATTTAGCCTTCGATCCGACACATCCTGATGCTCTCAATGAAGTCGTTAGTGCGGTGCGCTTACCCGTTCAGTGGGGCTATGAATTCCTTAAGCATGACTTTACAACCTTTGAATTGTTCGGACGCTGGGGATCGGAGATGTCTGCTGGAATGACGCTTCCGGGTTGGCACTTTCATGACAGATCGCGTACGAATGCAGAGATTGTTCGTGACCTCTATCAAGCCATTCGTGCTGCGGCGGGAGAACGAACGACTATTCTTGGCTGTAATACGGTCGGCCACCTGGCAGCCGGGATCTTCGAATCGCAGCGAATTGCGGATGACACGAGCGGGCACGACTGGGAACGCACCCGACGCTACGGTGTGAATGGCCTTGCGCACCGGATTGCCCAGCATCGCACGTTCTCGCATATCGACCCTGACTGCGTCGCAGTCACATCGTCTGTTGACTGGAAATTGGCGAGTCAATGGATGGACTTGGTGGCGCGGAGCGGAACATCACTATTTCTCTCGCCCGATCCGACATCTATGACGCCGGAGATAAAGTCTGCAATCAGAGATGCGATGTTCCTTGCATCACAAGGTGGGCACGGGTTTCCGCTGCATCCAACGAGTGGAACGACTCCCGCAGAGTGGCGATTTATGCCTCCAAATGCGGCTGATCGGAAGTATCACTGGTGCGGCCCCGAAGGAACATCGCCTTTTCCAGTTTGAACGAGCGAATTAACAACTCTGCCAATTCACTTCCATCCACTGGACGCTCGCTGGTTCCGAACTCAAAGACTATAAACTCTCAACAAGGAATATGCGATTACGTGTCCCCATTCGAGTCAGAAACCATAGCCTCGACGGCCGCGCATCTTTCAGTTTTCCGCCACTGGCATCTTGACATGTATTGACAGATCGTATAACTTTTCAGTGACAATTGACAACGTTGTCTTTTTGACTTTGACCGGAGATCTCGCGAAGCCGTACAAACAAAGAGCGTGACCATAAATCTCGATCCTTCCAATATTGGCGCGCGTTGGGCCTGCGGTAGGTCACGGACTTCGGAAGCCGCACTATCTTCGCGGGTGATGCGGACGCGCTCCATTCACCTCCTCTTTCTGCAACTCTAACGATGGGTGGAATGCAATGACAATCGTGACGCGCCGCACTTTATTGAGGACGGGGCTAGCTGCCTCGGCGGGCTTGGCAACCGCGGACAATGCCTTCTATGTACTCGATGCGAAGGCGTCGACGGGAGACGGTCCGGGGCATTCTCCGTTGCCCATTTCTCGCCCGGGGGCCGACAGTCAGACATACTTCCGGAAGCGTCAGTCGCTCGATGACGGATGGCGTTTTCACCTCGGGGATGCGAACGACGCGGAGAAAGACTTCCGCTGGGGCGCGCCGACTCGCGAAGGCACCTTCGCGAAGGCCGGACAGAACTGGCTTCACAACGAGGCCGATGGGCCGCTGCAGCATAGCTTCGACGATAGTGCCTGGCGCCTTGTAGACCTGCCCCACGATTGGGCGGTGGAGTTACCGTTCATCAAGGTTGCTGAAGCTGACATCTCAGTCAATGTGGCCCATGGAGGCAAGCCACTGGGTAGGAACTTTCCAGAGACGAGCATCGGCTGGTACGAACGAACTTTCGATATTCCCGCATCGGATGAAGGGCTTCGCATCTCAATTGAATTCGACGGGGTATTTCGGGATTCCATTGTTCTGTTCAACGGCTTCTATCTTGGCAGAAACCTCAGCGGGTACGCTCCGTTCAGCTTCGATGTAACGGATTATGCCAAATACGGCGGGCGCAACGTGATCGCTGTTCGCGTAGATGCCACGCTGAATGAGGGCTGGTATTACGAAGGGGCAGGCATATACCGCCATACCTGGCTCACGAAAACTCATGCCCTTCACATTGCGAAATGGGGCACGTTTGTTCGATCCGAGATTCGGGGGAGTGGCGCGAAGGTTTCAATCGAAACAGCGATCGTAAACGAATGCGGGACAACACTCCGCGGCCGATTGTTGTCGCGTATTCTCGACCCCGCTGGCAAGGTGGCTGCCGTGTTGCCGTCAAAACCATTTGAGGTTCCCGCCCGGGACAGCTTGGCCGTTGAAACTCAAGCATCGCTGGCAGAGGCGGCACTCTGGTCAATCGGCGAACCCAACCTCTATCGTGTGGTTACACAAGTCGAGACAAGTGGACACGTGGTTGATGAGGATGACACTACCTTTGGAGTCCGTTCAATTCAATTCGATCCCGATCACGGGTTCTTTCTAAATGGGAAACCCGTCAAAATCAAGGGCACATGCAACCATCAGGATCACGCCGGTGTGGGCATAGCGGTGCCCGATCGCATTCACTATGAGCGCGTCGCCGCTCTTAAAGCGATGGGGTCGAACGCATGGCGCACCGCCCATAATCCTGTGGCCCCTGAGTTCTTGAAAGCCTGCGATCAACTTGGAATGATGGTCATGGCGGAGGTACGGATGATGGCTTCCACTCCGGAGGGTCTAAGTCAACTCGAGCGCATGGTTCGAAGTGGACGAAATCATCCCAGTGTTGTGATCTGGTCATTAGCCAATGAAGAGTATTTCTACCAGGGCACGACCACGGGGGCTCGAATTGTATCCACGATGAAGGCACTTACAAACAAGCTCGATCCCACGCGTCCTGTCACCGGGGCGATGAATGGGGGTTGGTACAGCGGAATGTCCCAAGTTGTCGACGTCCAGGGCTTCAACTATTGGAATGGTGGGCTTCCCGACGAAAAACATGGGAGCCCAGGCCAGCCTGTATTCACCGATATTGATGACTTCCATCGCAGATTTCCGAAGCAGCCGTGCCTCGGTTCAGAGATGGCAAACGGCCACGGAACGCGCGGCGTTTACCAGGATAATCCCAGCCTGGGACAGGTCAGCCCCTATGTCATGAAGCTCGACTCTCCCACGGATGCCGAAACATGGTGGAAGGTATTTGATGAGCGCGCATTTCTTGCCGGAGGATTTACCTGGGTAGGATTTGATTATCGCGGTGAACCAAAGCCCTATGACCACGTTTCCATCAGCTCCCAGTCCGGCATTCTTGATACCTGCGGCTTCCCCAAGGACGTCTACTACTATTACAAGTCCTGGTGGGGATCTGAGCCGGTTTTGCATCTTTTTCCGCACTGGAACTGGGATGGCAAAGAAGGCCAGGAAATGGATGTCTGGTGCTATTCGAATCTGGATAGCGTGGAGCTTTTCCTGAATGGAAGTAGCCAGGGGTCAAGAGCCGTTGAGCGTAACTCACACACTCATTGGAAGGTGAAATACGAACCTGGAACGATCGAAGTGCGAGGGTTCAAGAGCGGGCAGCTCGCCTTAGCTGAACATCGCGACACGGTGGGTGTGCCGGCAAAACTCAAGCTAAGGGCGAGCCAGATGGAAATTGACGGCGATGGCCAGGACGTTTCGGCTATTGCAGTAGAGGTGCATGATTCTTTGGGGCGGATGATGCCGATTGCTTCGAATGAGGTTCGTTTCAAACTCACTGGGCCGGGAAAGATTATTGGAGTTGGCAATGGGGATCCAAGTTGCCACGAAGCTGACAAACCGGATAATCCCGATTACGCCATGCGTAGCGCTTTCAACGGACTGTGTATGGCATTTATTCAGGCCGGGAAGCAACCTGGAACCATAAGGCTTGAAGCCTCATCGGACGGTCTTGAATCGGCTGTTATCGAGATCCAAGGCAAAGCCGTCGATCCGCGCCCATCCGTCGCTTGAAAGTGTTTTCACCCGCGCAACCCGAGTCTGCGAGATACCTGATTCGGTGATCGTCATGACGCCCATTCTGACAAGGCCCCTTCAGCTCATAGTTGCTGGTTTGCGAATCATCTGAAGCTCCGGCGCTTAGACCTTTAACGCAAGCCAGCCCACGCTGGGGCCGACCACGGTTGGTGCTAAAACATCCCGCACGACTCTACCGGTCCGTATCTTCGAAAGATAAGCGGTCAATGCTTTCGGCACTGTTTGGTTTTCGAAATGACACTTGGTAAAGCTAGGAATCCAAGGCCCGAGTGAGACGCAATATTCGCTGGTGGACGTCGCACGCGGGCCAAGGGCAGGCCTTATTCAGGTTTCCCTACAGTGTTGTCTTTGTACGCCTTTTGCATGATGAAGAAAGCTTGCTTCTTGTCGCCCTGTTCGGAGAGAAGGCCTTTCCGGTTGTAGCCGTCCTGGAGTTTGGGAATGTTGCGGGTGGTGGAGCGGAAGTCAGTGAGTACCCAGGGAGTCGTGCCGCGGAGCTGGGGGATTTTGGCGAACATGACTAATTGATGGTTGTAGACGTTGGCCTGCTGCTCCTCAGTCCAGCGTTGTTTGTCTGTGCCGTGGTTGCCCTGCTTGGCTTCCGAGCCAAACTCGCTCATGATGATCGGCTTGTTGGGAAGGGTCCAGTGCATGTTATCGGCGTCTTCGGGCTCGCCCCCGTACCACCCGATGTACTCGTTGACTCCGACAACATCGAGGGCATCGGTTAATGGATCATTCAAAACGGCGTTGCTGCCTTCGATGTGCTCTGAATTGAGGGCGGAGGTGATGAGGCGCGTTGGGTCGAGCGTACGGGCTTCGTTGGCGAGGTCAGTCAGGAACTTGGTGCGAATTGGGTTATTTCCCGTTTCGTTGGAAACGGACCAGAGAATAATCGAGGCCTTGTTGCGATCGCGGCGGATCATCTCTTTCAGCATAACGACGTCTTTGGCATACACCTCCGGTTTCTCGAATGAGATGTGCTGCCAATTGGGAATCTCGGACCAAACCATAATGCCTTCGCGGTCGGCAGTACGTTCCATGCGCTCGTCGTGCGGGTAATGGCAAAGGCGGACAAAGTTGGCGTTGAGGTCTTTGAGGTAACTGAAAATGATTGCGACATCGGCGTCGGTGTTGGCGCGGCCGCCGCGAACGGGGGCTACGGCATGCGCGTTCACACCCTTAAGGAAGATGGCTTTGCCGTTAAGGAGGATGCGTGTTCCGTCGACGCGGATATCTCGAAAGCCGATATCGTCGGTTAGCTTGTCGGCGCCGGCAGTAAGGCTGACTTTGTAGAGCTTTGGAGACTCGGGGGACCAGAGCGTGAGGCTCGTAGCCTTCATACTGAAGGCAGCGCGGCCTTCTGCGTCTGTAATAACCGTGGCTTTTGCGCCTGCCTCAGGGACGTCTACTGTAACGGACGTCCCTGCTGGCGCGTCAAGCACATGGACATACCCGGTAAGCTCGGTATTCCCAGGCTCGAACTTGGCACCGTGGGCAAGGTGAACGTCATAGTCGTCGATGAATGTTGTGGGCACTGTGACGAGCGAAACGTCCCGAGTGAGGCCCCCGTAGTTGTACCAGTCGTAGCCGACGGAGGGAATGCCATCGACAAGTCGGGTTGCGTCAACTGCGATGACGACGAAGTTGGAGCCTGGGTCAAGGGTCCCGGTGACTTCGCAATCGAACGGCGTGAATCCGCCCTCGTGATCGCAAACACGCTTCTGGTTGACCCAGACATGGGAGCGGTAATTGGCTGCACCAATATGAAGAAACGTGCGCGTGCCGGGCTGGGGCTGGGCGTCGAAGTCGCGCTGGTACCAGACTACCCCCTCATAGCTGAAAAGCTCGGGAACCTGAGAGTTCCAGTCGCCGGGGACCTTGAGCGTGGGAGCGGTGGCGAAGTCGTACTCTTCGTTGTGCTTGCCGCTGAAGATGTTCGGATGAGTGTTCATGGCGTAACTATGGTCGTTGATAGCGCCGGTGTTGGTGTAGAGAGCACGACCGGGAGCCTGGTCTACAAGGTAGTGCCAGTCGCCGTTGAGGCTGGTGACGGTGCGATGGTCTAGGCCAACGATCAGGGTTTGAAACGGTTGCTGGCCGAAAGCAGGGAGCATCAATGCCATGCAGCCTAATGCAACGGTAGTGTTTCGAGGGATCAGGCATAAAGCAGTCACAATCTTGAACGGATTCATCATCTTGGTAAACCTCTGGAGGGTCAAGAACAACGCTGCAATCCTTTGCACGCGGACTTTGGTCGAGACATGAGGCATCGACTTCGCTAGCTTCACCGCCAAACAAGGAGACGCAGGGGGATGATTATCTTTTGCACTGGCATTCCGTCGCCTGCGAAGCCAGACTACTTTGGGGGCGCGCCCGATTGATTGGGAACGCTTTTCGTCATCTCGTTTCATTCTTGCTCCCTCGGCAAACATGACACCGTTGTCATTTGTGGTGTATTCTCAGCCGGGGTCAATGCTATCGCAGGTTGCGCCGATTTGTCGAATCTCTCAAGGATGCGTCCCGATGATGCCTTGCCACCGCCGGGATCACCTATGCTTATGGCCTGTCGACAAATCAGCTCGGAAACCAGCAGCAGTTCAGGTAAGGGAGGCAGATCAAATATGGGGCGAACTTCGAGAATTCGCATGGTGCTAGCACTTCCATTGAGCCTTTTGTCCGGCTGTGCGCTTCAGAGCGCAAACATCGGCCAGAAGACGCTTGCCGTCAGCCCGCCTGTCAGCACGTATCTTGAACAATCGACCGATGCAATCCAAACCCTGCAAGGGTGGTACACGCCATCAACAGGTCTCTTCCAATCGACAGGCTGGTGGAATTCGGCGAACGCGATCACGGTGTTGGTCGATTACGCCCGGGTGAGCAAGACGACGCAATACAACGCTCTAATTGCGAACACCTTCACCGCGGCGCAGAAGACCAGCCCTGGCTTCCTCAACAAGTACTACGATGATGAAGGCTGGTGGGCGCTCGCGTGGATCGATGCCTACGATCTTACCCGGAACAAGGACTATCTCTCGATGGCCGAATCGATATTTGCCGATATGGCTGCGTCGTGGGATGACACCTGCGGGGGCGGTATCTGGTGGAGCAAGGACAAGGACTACAAGAACGCGATCGCCAACGAATTATTTCTTTCGGTGGCGGCCCATTTGGTAAACCGGACCGCGGGTTCTACACGAAGCAAGTATCTGGAATGGAGCAACCGAGAATGGAAGTGGTTTCACGCCTCCGGCATGATCAACGAGAAAAACTTGATCAACGACGGCCTTGGCAATACCAGGGGACAGTCTGCGGGTATGGCTTGCACTAACAATGGCCGTACGACCTGGACCTACAACCAGGGCGTCGTTCTGGGTGGACTTGCCGAGTTATCTTCGGCGAACCACGATGCGGCTCTGAGGGAAACTGCCCAGAAGATTGCCATGGCTGCCATCACTCAACTCGTCGATAGCAAGGGCATCCTGCATGATCCCTGCGAACCCAAATGCGGCGCCGATGGGGTACAGTTCAAGGGGATCTTCGTGCGCAACCTCGTCTTGCTAAACCAGTCAAATCCGCAGAGCGCGTACGGAGCTTTCATCGACAAGAATGCCGATACGCTTTGGGAGGACGCACGCGGGCCGAACTTTCAGCTGAGTGAGCGCTGGTCAGGCCCCTTCGATTCCGGCAACGCCGCCAGCCAGACTTCCGCGCTCGACGCTCTCGTGGGCGCTACCGCAATTCACTCGAAAGAGAAAGCGCAGGGGCCTATTGGCAAAAGGATGCTGGATGGAGATTCGCAGTACGATCTAACCATAGATGCGACCAACCAGGAACAGCCTGCTGCTGGTCGCGGACCCTTCACGGGATCCTCTGTTCCGGGGCACTCTGTGGGGTTCCCTGTTCGTCTCGATCTAATCGCAATTGGGAAGCTGAAAGCGAACGGAACAGCGCCGATTGATTTCATTCTCACCAACATCGGAGCTGAACCGATCAAATTTCCTATCTCCGTTGACGGGAACAGCTATTCACACAGAGAGACTTTGACCTTGTACCTTACCTCGGATGGTATCGATTTTGGACATTTCGTTAACAGCGACCCAATACTACCTTTTCAGCCGACCAGCGCAGAACTATGCGCCGAAAGCGGCGATCCGAAAACTTTCTATTTGCTTGCCCCGGGCAACGCCATCCGAGTGCGCGCCTCCACGGGGTTTCGGATGAAGCCTGGAACGCACTGGCTCACCGGCCATGCCGAGCTTTCCAGCGAGGTTGTCACCCCTTCCGGGGTAGGGGCTGAAGTACTGGGCACGGCTGAAGCCATCCCCGTTGAGAAGACGTTCTCAGCATCGGGCCGCAGCGCTCGATAGCGGCAACCGTTTTGCGAGGGTCTTGGCTTTCAGTTGACAACGCTGTCATCCTTGCGCAACAATTTTTGCCTTAGCAAAATCATTTTCTCTACGCTGCGATACAACTTTGAGGATCCTGTCATCGAAAGAGCCGACTTGTTTGCGACTACGTCAAGGTCGCCTCGTTCTTCGCATTCGTACTTTGGAGATTTGAAATGATTACGCTTCAGACTAAATTGAATACAGCCTTGATGGTCGCTTCTGTCTTGACCGGCTTGGCCCAGGCACAGACGAATGATAAGCCCGATCTCACCAAACAGCCCACGCTCTATGTCGTTGGCTACGCCCATCTCGACACAGAATGGCGTTGGGAGTATCCCCAGGTCATTGACGAATACATTCGCAAGACCATGGAGGATAACTTTCAACTGTTCGAGAAGTACCCGTACTACATCTTCAATTTCAGTGGAGCAAACCGCTACCGCTTTATGAAGGAGTATTTTCCAGACGACTTTGCCAAGGTGAAGAAGTATGTAGGCGAAGGACGGTGGTTCCCTGCGGGTTCTTCAATGGAAGAGGGTGACGTGAACGCACCCAGCGCCGAGGCAATCATCCGGCAGATCCTTTATGGCAACAACTGGTTCCGTAACGAGTTTGGCAAAGCCAGTAATGAATACATGTTGCCGGACTGTTTCGGATTCCCATCGTCCTTGCCAACCATCCTTGCGCACTCGGGGGTAAAGGGCTTCTCGACGCAGAAATTGACATGGGGTTCGTCGGCCGATGGAGGAGGTGTTCAGTCCCTGGAGAGGACACCGGAAGGGACGCCTTTCAATGTGGGCGTCTGGGTTGGCCCTGATGGAGAAAGCGTTCTTGCAGGCCTCAATCCGGGGAGTTACAACGGGAACATCAACACCGATCTCAGCAAACCGCTCTCACCGACGCCCCCCGACCCAGCTCTGTTGGAATTGGAGCGGAAGATTGGCGAGGTTCAAGGAAGAATTCAGTTGGCAAGCCAGAGCGGTAGGCAGGCCGATCGAAAAGATCTTCAGGAGCGCGACGACCTGCGCCGTGAACAAACTGAGAGAGTCAAGAACCAGGCAGATCGAGACCTGCAGAGATTTCAGAATGATTGGGCAGCGCGAGTGGAACTGAATGGGAAAGTCAGCGGTCTATTTGCCGACTACCACTATTACGGCACTGGCGATACGGGTGGTGCTCCCCGCGACGAATCCGTCAAGTGGCTTGAAGCTATCGTCGCAAAGGGCAAGGTGATGCCTCTGGGGCAGGTCACGCAAGGGATCGAATCGCAGACTGTGCCTGCCGCCATGCAGGTGGGCGATGGTCCGGTGCATGTTATCTCAGCAACCGCAGAACAGATGTTTCTCGATATCACGCCTGCAGAGGCTGCGACCCTTCCACGGTACACCGGGGAAATGGAACTGACGAACCACTCCGCCGGGTCGCTGTCATCTCAGGCCTATCAGAAGCGTTGGATTCGGGAAGAGGAACTGCTGGCTGATGCGGCTGAGAAATCGTCAGTAGCCGCCCAATGGCTGGGGGCGCGGCCGTATCCACTTGAACGCCTCAACAATGCCTGGACTCTGGCAATGGGCGCGCATTTTCACGACCTTGCAGCTGGAACCGCTACGCCCCGCGCATATGAATTCGCGTGGAATGATGACGTGATCGCCATGAATCAGTTCGCGGGTGTTTTGGACAATGCCGTCGAAGGCGTTTCTGCCGCACTGAATACCGCAACCAACGGAGTGCCCCTGATTGTTTTCAACCCGCTTAATATCCAACGTGAGGACGTCGTGGAAGCCAATGTCGAGTTCCCGGATGGTACACCGAAGGCAGTTCGCGTTACTGGCCCAGACGGCAGAGATGTTCCAGCGCAGATATTGGGCGGCAAGGTTATCTTTGTTGCCAGCGTGCCATCGGTAGGCTACGCAGTCTACGATGTGCAGCCTATCGACCGCTTGGCTAGCCCTCCATCCTCCCTGCGTGTGTCGAAAGATGAGCTTGAGAACTCATACTATCGCGTCCGTCTGAATGAGGATGGAGATGTTGCGAGCATCATCGATAAGGAAAATGATAGAGAGTTGCTTTCAGCTCCTGCTCGCCTCGCTATCTCTTACGACAATCCCACACAATGGCCTGCGTGGAATATGGATTGGGACCAGGAGCAGGCGGCGCCCAAAGCATTCGTATCAGGGCCTGCACAGGTTCGGGTGGTTGAGGACGGGCCCGCTCGTGTTGCCATCGAGGTCACGCGACAGACTACAGGTTCTCGCTTTGTTCAATCGATCAGCCTTTCCGCGGGCGATGGAGGAAAGCGTGTCGAATTCAGAAACGTAATCGACTGGAATACGAAGGGATCGAACCTCAAGGCCACCTTCCCGCTCACTGCGACGAACCTGATGGCGACTTATAACTGGGACATCGGTACAATCGAGCGACCCACCGCGGAGCCAAAGAAATTTGAAGTGCCCTCGCATCAATGGATCGATCTTACAGATATGAGTGGCGAGTTTGGGGCGACGATTCTAACCGACGACAAGAACGGATCGGACAAGCCAAACGACCACACGCTGCGCCTTACGCTCATTCGGACTCCAGGAGTTGCCGGAGGCTATCCTGACCAGGGTACCCAGGACATTGGCCATCATGAATTTGTATACGGAATTGCGGGGCACTCGGCCGACTCGCGAACTTCGCAAACAGACTGGCAGGCGCAGCGGCTGAACGCGCACCTTTTCGCGTTTGCAACAACGAAGCATGAAGGCTCGCTGGGGCGCACATTCTCTCTGCTCAAGGTTAGCTGTCCTCGTATCCGTGTGTTGGCCGTGAAGAAAGCAGAGTTAAGCGACGAAACTATCGTGCGTCTTGTGGAGCTCGATGGCAGACCCCAGTCCGACGTAAAGATCTCTTTTGCAGCGCCGATCAAGGGGGCACGCGAAGTGAATGGCCAGGAACAGCCCGTTGGATCGGCCACGGTTGTCGATGGCTCGCTCGTAACAGCTTTCGGCGCGTACCAGCCGCGCACGTTTGCGCTCCAATTGGCCGCACCCGCCACCAATGTTGCAAGCATTCGATCTATGCCGATAGCGTTGCCTTACAATCTCGCAACTGCCAGCAATGACGGAGATCGCTCAGAGACAGGGTTTGATGGGAAAGGGGATGCGCTACCAGCGGAGATGTTGCCCGCGCAAATCCAATTCAACGATGTTCTATTCAAACTGGCCTCGGCAAAGACTGATACACCCAACGCAGTTACAGCGAACGGGCAGTCAATCAATCTTCCACTGGGCCACTACAACCGGGTCTATATTCTCGCTGCGTCGGCCAATGGAGATCAGAATACGGTGTTCGACGTTGGCGGCAAGAAGACCGAATTGAATATTGAGAACTGGGGCGGATTCATTGGCCAGTGGGATGACCGGCTGTGGAGCTCCGCCGACACATCGCATGGCAAATATGGCGAGATGACCGGGCTGAAACCAGGCTTCATCAAGCGTGCCGACCTGGCTTGGTTCTGCAGTCACCATCACGATGCTGCGGGCAAGAACGTGGACTATGCTTATTCGTACCTCTTTGCCTATTCAATCGATATTCCCAAGTCGGCAAGATTCATCAAGCTTCCCAATAACGAAAGCATTCGTATTCTGGCAATGTCGGTGGCAGATGAGAATCCGGAAGTCAGACCAGCATACCCGCTCTATGACGTCCTTCCGAATATTGCTGCAGACGGTCAGAGCCAATGATTCGGCGTTGCATACCAGCCTCGTTTTGCGTGAGTCGTGCGGGTGCACCCGTTTACCGGGCTAATTTGAAGCGCACCGTAGAACACATTACGCAGGGAAAGAAATTGACAGGGATAGCTTGTTCTCTAAGACTGTGATCACATGCCTTATCCCCCGTCCGATCGTTCGAGGGATAACGTGAGGCTGCACGAGAGCCAATGCCGTAGTGACTTTAGCTTGAAATTCATTGTCATGGAGGATGCGGCATGGATGTGCCGCAATTCCCTTCCTTGTGGTTTTCAGAAATCTGCTATTCTCTGCGTCAATCAGCTGAGCTTTGCCACTTTTGCCCCAGATACTTCTTGACAGCGGAAATGCGCGCGGAGTATACATTGATTTGAGATGAATGACAACGTTGTCACTCAGGGTGGAGCAGCGAATGTGACTGACAATGGACTCAGTGCGCCTAGCTTCGCTTACGCCAAGTCTGACGATAGAAGCATCCACCAAGGGATGCGAAGCATTGCACGGCGCAAAAAGCGAAGCCCCGAGCAAGTGGTGAGTATTTTGCGCCAGGTGGGAGCGGGCCTCGCGCAGGGCAAGACAACTTCACAGTGCTGTAAGGATTTGCAGATCCCTGCCCAGACGTATCACCAATGGAAAAGGAAATACGGTGGACTTGAGGAGCATCAGGCAACGCGCCTGAAGCAGCTCGAGCAGGAGAACGCAAACCTGAAGCGAATTGTCTCTGAGCTCTGCCTCCAAAAGCAGGCTCTCAAAGATCTCATCGTCTCGGGAGGCATCTGAGCGCAAAACGGCAGCTTCCTTTCCCAAGGCCCATTGCCAGGTGGGCTCCGCGATGTCGGGGTTGCCTTTGCGTTTCTCATGTTGCGACTGAGCCTCGTTGAGGGCTAGCAACCGAAAACCCACAGCACAGCTGAAGTGTACTTAGTCAATTTCGTTGAAATCTTGTTGCGCATGCCCAATGAATGGAAGGAAGTCATGGATATACGTCGTCGTGAGCTGCTTATGCTTTCGCCGCTTGCAGTGGCAACAGCCGCAGCCACCATTGGACGCACTGCTCTGGCTGAATCCTCGGCAGCTCCCGTGAGCGGAGCAGCTTTCAATGTACGCACCTTTGGGACGGTCGGAGATGGGAAGACTATCGACACGCCGGCCATCAACCGTGCAATTGAAGCGGTTGCCGCCGCCGGGGGCGGTATGCTCATCTTCCCTGCGGGAACCTACCTGTGCTTCACGATTCATCTGCGCAGCAAAGTCGATATATACTTGGCGCCCGGTTGCACAATTTTGGCTGCCGACTCGCCAAAACCGGGCGAAACAACAGGCCAAAGCGGCGGCACTTACGACCCAGCCGAGTCGAATACGCCCTGGGATCCTTTCCAGGATTATGGGCACAGTCATTGGCAGAATTCGCTCTTCGTTGGCGATGGACTTTCGGATTTCTCCATCCTTGGTTCGGGCCTAATACACGGCAAGGGGCTGTCTCGAGGGAGCAATCCCCGCCAGGTCGTAGAAGGTTATGTGTCGTTCGTCGCCGAACAGCCAGGCGTCGGAAACAAAGCAATCGCCCTTAAGAATTGCCGCAACGTTCTACTTCGCGACTTCTCTGTCCTTAAAGGCGGGCACTTTGCTCTGCTCGCGACCGGCGTCGACAACCTCACCATTGACAACCTTGTTATCGACACAGATCGCGATGGAATGGATATTGATTGCTGCCGCAACGTCCGCGTCTCGAACTGCACGGTGAACTCTCCGTGGGACGATGGGATTTGTCCCAAGTCCAGCTATGCTCTCGGATACGCACGTCCGACCGAGAATGTGACAATCGCAGATTGCTTTGTCACCGGCACGTACGAACTTGGCAGCGTTGTTGCGGGGACATGGAAGAAGTTCGCAGACGACGCGAGAGTCCCACGCAACGGTCGCATCAAGTGCGGCACCGAGTCCAACGGCGGCTTCCGCAATATCTCCATTTCTAACTGCGTCATCGAAGGCTCGAAGGGCATCGCGCTCGAAACTGCCGACGGCGCACTTCTTGAGGACATTGCCATCTCGAACATAACCATGCGCGACATAGCTGACGCGCCGTTTTTTCTCCGCCTGGGCCGCCGCGATCGTGGTCCTAAGGAGACCATGCGTCCCGGCACGCTCAGGCGCGTACTGATTTCAAACGTTTCCTCAAGCAATTCAGCTGGATCGGCCGCGCCGATATTCTCGGGTATCCCCGAGAACTTGATCGAGGACGTGAAACTTTCAAACTGCTTCTTCGGACACCGCGGGCTCAAACCTCCTGCTGACGCGTCGAAGCCAATACCCGACTGGCGGACAATCAAAGTCCCAGAAATTGAAGATGCATATCCAGACCCGAACCGTTTTGGAGCGACACCTAGCCACGGCTTCTTCATTCGTCATCTGAGACATCTCGAAATGTCACACATTGAAATCGCTCCGGCGAACGAAGATCCGCGGCCCGCGTTCTGGTTAGAAGACGTGCGCCGCGCCGACTTCTTCGCCATCACCGCACCGTCGCAACCAAACTTCGCGTTACGCAATGTAAGCGAGCTACGCATTCAGTGGTCGCGTGCCGCTAAGGACACAACACTCGATGAGGCGTCGGATCAGACAATCTAAGACACACTTGCGGCTTCCGAGCAGAGAGCAACGAAATAACGCGATTACCATAAGATGGCTGGGGAAAGCGGCGAGTCTTCGGGACCTAGTCCGCGTTCGCGGCTCATGATTGAATTCAGTGAGGATTCGACCGTCGCCGAAATGCTTTGGCAAGGGAGTGGAGAATTGCGAATGACCGGAATGTGTCTGAAACGAGTGATAGGATTTGCGGTCGGCCTATGCGTCGTCGTTATCGGCGCTCACGCGCAGGTGGATGTGCTGACGCAGCACAACGACAACGCGCGAACTGGCGCCAATCTGCGGGAGACAGCGCTCACGCCGGAGAATGTAAACAAGGCGGAGTTTGGAATGCTGTTCAAGCGCGTGCTTGACGATCAGCTCTATACGCAGCCGCTCATCGTGACCAACGTGCGGATAGGTGGGGGGACGCACGACATCGTCTATGTAACGACGGTCAACAACAGCGTGTATGCATTTGACGCGAATGATCCAGAGGCGGGTTCACCAATCTGGCACGTCAACTTTGGGACTCCGGCGAATGTGCACAGCACGGACTTCGGGTGCCTCGACATCAATGGACAGATGGGCATCATCGGAACGCCTGTAATCGACAAGGCGCGTGGTGTGCTGTACGTCGTGTCACTGACGCGCGCGGGAGCGGAGACGGCACCGCATTCAGGTTTCATCCAGCGGCTCCATGCGCTGGACCTGGCCACTGGCGCCGACCTGCCTCAAAGTCCAGTCGAGATCAAGGCGCATGATTTCAATGCGTTGATGCAGAATCAGCGGCCAGCGCTGGCGCTCGCGAACGGCATGGTCTATGTGGGGTATGCTTCGCACTGCGACAGGGACCCTTATCACGGTTTCCTGATGGCTTACGACGCCAAGAGCCTGTCACAGGTTACGGTGCTCAATACCTCTCCGACGGGTTCGGAGGCGAGCATCTGGCAGTCGGGGCAGGGCCCCGCTGTGGACCAAGATGGCAATGTCTACGTCGTGACCGGCAACGGAAGCTGGGACGGCGTGCACAACTTCAGCGAGAGCTTTCTCAAGCTGTCGCCTCGCCTTAAACTGCTGGACTGGTTCACGCCGTCTAATCATTTTGCGCTCGATAAGCAGGATGCAGATCTCAACGCATCGGGTGCTTCCTTGATTCCCGGAACTCACCTGGTACTCGGCGGAGGCAAAGAAGGAATTCTTTACACCCTCGACACTCGTAACTTCGGTCATCTCGGTGACGAACATGCCTTCCAGCACTTCAAGGCGACCGCATCGCACTTGCACAGTCTCGTTTACTGGCAAAGCGCGAAGGCTGGCAGCCTACTCTACGTGTGGGGACAACGGGACAAGGCAAAGGTCTACAAGTTTGAAGCAGACAAACTTCAGGAGACGCCATTCATGATGCGCGACGTGCCGAACCAGGGACACCCCGGCGCAATGCTGTCGCTGTCGGCAAACGGTGACAAAGACGGCATCTTATGGGCAGCGATCCATGCAACGGGAGACTCGTGGCATGAGTCGAGGCCCGGCATTTTGCATGCCTACGACGCCACTGACATCCGCCAAGAACTCTGGAACTCACTTGAACTACCGGCCCGCGACGATTGTGGGGAATACTCCAAGATGGCCCCGCCCACCATCGCCAACGGCAAAGTGTATCTCGCGAGTTTTGGCGCCGAAAACGTGGGTACCGGACAGTTCTGCGTCTACGGACTTCTGCCGTCGGAGGCTGCACGCCAGTTGCCTGCGCCCACCGATGTGAAGGCGACGATCGTTGGGAACACTGTGACAATCGGCTGGAGTCCCGTTCCTCTGGCGCAGTTCTATCGTGTTGTGCGGTCTAGCACTCTCGAGCCAGAGGGCCGGCAAGTTGCAACAGGATTAACAACTCCTCAGTTTGCCGAGCCCGCGCCGGAGCGCGGCGAAACTGCGACATACAGCATTGTCGCGGTGGGAATGAACGGCGTAAGTCCGATGTCGAGTCCACTGAAACTCTTGCACGGCAAAGAACGAAAACCGATGGAGGATTGATTCCCAGGCAGCGGCTTCGTTCAAGCTGTGCCCCGCCAAGTTGCGCAATGAACGGCGAGGAAAGTATGTTGCGTTGTAGACCGACTGAAAACAGCCTTGCTGCATGATAGATGGAGGCGGGTTCTCCGGAGCGGATTACAGGATCTTGCTTGAAACCGCCCAGCGCTGCTTGCGGATAGGATTCCAGGTGGTGAACCGTCTAGTCCAAGCGTCTGTGCCTCCAAAAGGAATCGGGATAAGGGGGAGAGTCGCCTCTCGCTCCCTCCCAGACCACCGGACATGCGGTTCCGCATCCGGTGATTCGATCGAATTCAGCCAAGGACCAGTGCATAACCTTGGAACTCCGAGCGCATCGAAGTAGGCGATGGGAGACGCGGAACTCAAGGCTGGACTGTTCGCTATGTGCCATGGACCGTGGGAACTCCCGGCTGCTTTCGGAGCCAGAGGCTTGTTCACACCACGAGCCCATAGGTTTCCGAACAGTACAAATTCGCACACAGCCAATGTGGCTTCGGTCGTCGAAGTTGGACCGGTGCGGTATTGGAATATGCAGGACATGCCCACCTCGAAACGACGCTTCGTTACGCAAGGGAGGCGGCAACACCCGAGCGGATCATTGCGGTGAGCGAAATCAAGTTGTACTAGAATTGTGGCTCAAACTGATCGTCTTTGTTGAGTGCGGTCTAAGCACGAGATCGGATGGCCTTTGGGAGAATGCCGCTTGTTTTGGCAGCCAGCTTAAATGGTTTGGGGGCCTTGTTGTGGACGTCGATGTAGTTTCCGATAGCAGTGATGAGCTGTTCGAGGTCGTGAAACACTCTCAGTCTTGCGCATTTATGGGCCCGTCGCAGAAGAAGCGTTCGATCATGTTGAACCATGAGGCTGATCTTGGGCGCGACATGAACATGGAAGCGATTGTGCGTCTCCTGCCCGCATTGAAAGCGGTAGGGTAGTTCTCAGTTCAGCTTAGAGAGGGCTCTCTATGATTTGAATCATGGGTGGATTGGAAGGCATGTCGACATCTTGCTACAGGAGTGAGCTGAGAGTGTTTAGGATGCGGAGAACTGTACTTTTTGCTTGTTTCACTCTTCTCGTGCTCGCCCTGTCTTGTCGCCCGACGGTGGCAGAGCAGCAACCCTCCAGCAAACCGTCTCTGGTAATCCGCGCCGGAGAGATGGCATGGTCGTCAAGCGGCGCCGCGAGTCCTGATGGGCAATGGTTTGTTACACAGTCCTATGACGGCACCCTGACCATCCGATCCGCACAAGACGGAAAAGAATTCAGGAGTTTCAGGCCGTTCGGACAGCAACAAGGTATGGTCTATCCGCATCGGCTTGACATCACAGCGGACAGCAAAAACATTGTCTTCGGGAGTTTCAATCAGATTTTCCTTGTAGACGTCCAAACAGCGGCGGTGCGCACTCTGCCAAATGAGAGCGGTTCAGAGGCAATTGCTGCGCATCCCACCCGTCCGCTTGTGGCCACAGTCAACTGGCGAGGCCTGGTTCGTATTGTTTCCCTTGAGGATGCCTCATCGCTCTTTCAAGTTGACGTGCCGGCCCCCGCAAGCGGCGATACCGATACGGGTGGATGGCAACTCAATTTCTCACCCGATGGAAAACTGCTTGCCGTCGCCGGGCCCCTAGTCTTCCAACTCTGGGACTGGGAGAAGCATAAGAAACTGATGGAACTCGACGCTCATCGCTTTCATGGCGCCGGGCTGGCAACGCAAAGCGGCGCACCTGAGCTCAAACTCGATCGCTTTGTAGGAGCGTGCTTCTCTCCGGATGGATCCTCCATAGCACTTCTTTCATCTGACGAGATTACGCTGTTGCGTACAAGTGACGGAAAGCAGATCGCTCGCAGGGAGATGCTGAATCATCGGCTTTCCTGGGTGGTTTTCACTTCGGAACGGGCTCTTGCAATCGGCGAAAAATCCCTCGCTCCTCTCCTGTGGAGTCTTGACGGGGGAGACCCACAACCCATCGCCTCAGTTCCTGACGCCATGGCGTTGGTTCGTCTCCCCGGCAGATCAGAATTTCTTTGTATTCCAGTCGGCAACTGGGAGACGCTATCCATTCTGAAGATGCCGGACCTTGAACGGGTGCGGAACTTTGCGAGCCCCGTGCACGTTCCGGAGTTGATGAGTTGGCCTAATCACGGAGCTGAACTACTGGGCTTGTGGTCCAATCCCAACCTGCCTGTCCTCGATTGGAACATGGAGAGCGGAGAAGCCGCTGCCCGCCCCGGCAACCCCAACAATACCTTCACATCCGCCACAAATAATGGCAGGGTTGTCAAGTACGACGGATCTAAAGTCGAGGTGGATGATGCCTCAAGCGGGTCAACATTGGAGGCCATTGCCCTCAAAGAAACAGCGTTCATCCACTGGGCGATCAGTGCCAACGGCAAGGTGCTAGCTGGGACGCGTGACGAAGAGGTGGACCTTTACTCGCTAGAGAACAGCCAGAAGATCGCTTCGATCTCCATGCCGGGACATAAGCAATTTGCCATGGAGCCTGCTCTCAACCCAGCCGGCGATATGATGGCTCTTGCAACAGCAGAAACGACTTTTGTCTATTCAGTTGAAGCCGCTCCAAGGCTCTTGATCCGCATGCCCAAGAAACTGAACTATGTTTTGGGTGTCGAATTCTCTCCGGACGGCAAATTCCTGGTGGTCCACGATGCGGACTTCGCCCTATACTCCACGCAGGACTGGAAGCACGTCGGCTCATTGGATGGCTTCGCTGGGGATTGCATCATCTTTTCGCCCTCCAGCGATCGCATTGCCTATCGGATTCCGAACGGGATGCGCATTGCCGAACTGCCATCACTGAAAACCGTTATTGAGACTGGTGAATCCGCCGGTGCGTGCCCGGCGGTCTTCAGCCCAGACGGGCGCTGGTTTGCCGCCGCGTTTGCACA
>Ga0302320_10003270_pt1 | contig 37858 bp, 31 predicted proteins | sample Bog_T0_3_FD_202130 | JGI IMG/M metagenome (GOLD analysis project Ga0302320, IMG submission 202130) | Peat permafrost microbial communities from Stordalen Mire near Abisko, Sweden - Bog_T0_3 | ecosystem: Environmental > Terrestrial > Soil > Wetlands > Peat | place: Sweden: Abisko, Stordalen Mire... | reverse complement strand
ACGGTCTTCCATCTCAATCACCACGGCATTGAACTGGCTCCTGCACCGAGGGTCGTCCATCTCAATCGCCACGATTCTGCACCGGGGATCTTCCATCTCAATCACCACATCGTTCGGCCGTCTCTTGGACCCGAACGATTTTTCAGCGAACTGGGATAAGGATGAGGCGGTCCGCGACGCGTCGGCTGCTCAATGTTGCACACTTTGTTCTGGCTCGAATTCGAAGCCGGAGCCCTGGGCTTACCCAGAATGTTCCGCAGGCCAGGGCCGTCCTGCCCCGGACTTGTCTGGAAGGAGACTTACGGCGCCCAGCAGCGGTCGATGGAGTGAAAATTCAAACCCGGCAACGGGGTAGAGCTTAACCGATAAGCGAACTCCCCTAGTCTGCGCCTTCGCGACCCTCGATCCGGGAGCGGTTTCGGATGATCTATCAGGAGCTGATGCCGAGGTCGTTCAGTCGACGACGGACCACAAGGAATGCGCGGTTCCACACTTCAATCAAACTTCGCTATAGGATTCCTCAGGCGGCGAGTCAATCTGTCCAAGTTTGCTCATCTTTCCGGAGAGGTTTTCATTTACCCTGGATCGCATGGCGTCAAATTGAGTCTGAAGAATCCCGTCGGGAATCTCACCACAGAAGCGATCGTCATGATAGCGTCATTGCAGTAAGTGCTTTACGCTCAAGACGCAGACGTAAGGTGTGAACGGAAAGAACGGAACCGATGCTTCCTCCAAAAAGGACGCGTGAATTGGCCCGCAGCCTTGTTGCTTCAGAGGCCGATGCAGCTGCGTCCTCCCTTCATACCGAAGCTGCAACCGTGCGGGTGTATGAGAGGCTGCGCCGGCAGCTCGGCGCACCTGTGGGAGTTGACGGTTTTCAGGCGCTCGCTTCCCGTGCTTTGGCTTTGGCCAGGTCGGAATCTCCCCGGCTCAATACGGTGCAGGTAACGGCCAATGGGGGCTTGCGCGGTCTCGCCGAAGTTGAATCCCAGACGGACCCGGATGAGGACGGCGAGGCCGGAATCATTCTGATCGCGCAACTGCTCGGAATGTTTCTCACCTTCCTTGGCGAGGCAACAACGCTGCGTTTGATCGAAGATTTACGCCTACAGGCTGACATCGGGACACAACCGGCCCCGTCCATAGCGGATACGACAAACTCGGCGGCCGATGGGCTGGCAATGGCTGCGGCTTTCGAGGACCTTCTGTTGGAAATTGACCGGCTGCGGAGTATCAGCGAGCACATTGAAACCCTGGCCGCCAAACATCCCGGTATGGAAGATGGGCTAACGAGCGTCGCGGGAAACATTCGCGGCATTGCCACGGTTTTGGACATTTTCACACTCATCCGAAGCAAGGCTGGCGGCTCACAAGAAGACGCACCTAACCGGGAAACGAATCGATATATGAATTGAGTTCCTCCAACGCTGCGCCCCAGAGTGTCTCTGGAGGGCAAACACCTCAACCGCAAGCTCGCTTAGGAGAATGCGGAATCATCTCCCCGACCCCACGAAGCGCGGAACCGTTATCGAGATCCGCTAGCTCTAACAATTCACGGTTGAACATGACGACTCCTCCAAGAATGCGAGATTTGACTCAGCGTCTTCTTGCTTACGAAGCCTTTGCGGACAAGACCTCCGATCCTGCGGACTCCGCAACCCTTCGCGTCTACGAGAAGCTGCGCCAGGGTCTTGGTGAGTTTGCCGGAGTTGCGGCCTTCCACGCGCTCGCTTTTCGCGCCTTGACGTTGGCCAGAACAGAAGTTCCCATCCTTAGCGCGGTGCGGGTTTCTGCGGATGGTTCATTACACGGGCTGGGCGAGATTGAACATCGATTGGACATCGACAAGGTTCGGGCTGGCGAGTTCCCGGCTGGCGAAGGGGGAATCATCCTCATCGCCAGCTTACTTGGCCTGCTTCTTCTCCTCCTTGGCGAAACCTTGACGTTGAGACTGCTACGGGATACCTGGTCAGGTTCAGCACTTGACGATTCCATTTCCGAGAACGGGAGAAAAGCGTGAGCACCCAAGACAAAGTGAAGATCAACAAGCTAACCACCGGAGTTCCGGGCCTTGATGAGATTGCGGGCGGCGGTTTGCCCGAATTCTCCTTCAACATCATCGCGGGAGCACCCGGAAGCGGCAAGACGACGCTCGCTCACCAGTTCGTGTTTGCGAATGCTACCCCGGAGCGTCCTGCGCTCTATTTCACGGTTCTGGGCGAATCAACCATAAAAATGCTGCGATACCAGCAGCAGTACACATTCTTCGATCCGGCCATGCTGCCGGACTCCGTTCGCTTTATCAACCTGAGCCAGGTTGTTCTGGAGAAGGACCTGGGTGCGGTCTTGGAGGAAATCACCAGAGAAGTTGAAAAAGCTAACCCCGCCGTCGTCGTTGTGGACTCCTTCCGCACCATGGTTCGGAAGCCGGAAAGCGATATGGATCTGCAATCGTTCATTCAACGGCTAGCCCTGTTTCTGGCCAGTTGGCAGGCTACGACTTTCCTGATCGGGGAATATGCCGAGGAGGAGCTACGTGATAATCCCATCTTTACCGTCGCCGATGGTCTGTTTTGGCTGCGCCAAACGGCGGAGCGAAATTCCATTGTGCGGAAGTTGCAGGTGATAAAACTGCGCGGTCAGGATTCCGTGCCGGGACTGCACACATTCCGCATAACCGATGCCGGTGTGCAAGCCTTCTCGCGCACCTTTGGGTTGACCGCACACAAGAGAAATCCGCCCAGCGGCCGGCGCCTTTCGTTCGGCATTCCGGAGTTGGACAAGATGCTGGATGGGGGTGTGCCCGAGGGCGATAGCATACTCGTGGCAGGGTCTTCGGGAACTGGGAAATCGGTCCTGGCAACCCAATTCATTGCTGAAGGCACGCGCCAGGGGGAACCAGGAATCATAGCGGTTTTTGAAGAACGCCCGGAAGCGTATGCGTTGCGGGCCACCAATTTGGGTTTGGATCTGGAGACGCCGCAGAAAGATGGGAAACTCACCATCCTCTATCTCCGTCCCCTCGACCTCTCGGTGGATGAAACCATGCAGTCGATTCTCGATTCGGTGCAGAAGATTGGCGCCAAGCGCCTGGTGATCGACTCCCTGGCGGGCTTTGAGATGGCTCTGTCGCCCGGCTTCCGCGCCGACTTTCGCGAGTCTCTCTACCGGATGATTTTCGCTCTAACGGCAATCGGGGTGACGATTCTAAGCACGGTTGAAGTGGATGAGTCTTTCACCGAATTTCCGTTCAGCACCTACTCCATTTCTTTCCTTTGCGATGACATCATCCGGATGCGCTACGTCTCCATCGATGGCCAGCTTCGCAAGATCATGGTGGTGATCAAGATGCGGGGTGGAAATCACGCCAAGGATATTCGCGAGTATGAAATCACTTCCAAGGGCGTGGTGATTCTCGGCAAACGCCTCACAAACTATCAGAGCCTTATCAGCGGAATTCCAATTCACGCGGACCGGTCCGCCTTGACGGAAGAGCCCTCGCTGGATACGGGAATCGAGCATGAAACCTAACCGGGCATCCACGAACTCGAAGCCGTGGCCAGTACGGCCTCGATTCGCTGCGCTCTGCGTCCCCGCGGCGCTCCATAGGACTGCGTTCCCAACGGGTAATTCGGCCCGGAATGGTTTTGAGAGCTCGTTTTCATCGCCACCGGCCTGCGGTTTCATGGCCCTGACAACTTCCGGGGCATGTAAGCTATCGCCTTCATCCCTAACACGGCTATACCGGCCCAAAGCCTCAGCGTGGCGATAAACCCCGTCCTTCGAGCCAGAATGATCTTCTGCTTTGCCGCTTCGTTTTCAAGCGAGATAGTAGTGAACTCGAACAAGCGAGTCGCACAGAGCAAGGTTGTAAGGTTGATGGTTCCGAATCTGGGTGAAACGAAGGATGAAATACACCCACAGAAGGCTGGGGAGGATGCCTATTGCACCCATATCAAACCCGCGACCACTGTTTTTGGGGGGTCACCCATCATACTAAGTGCCTTAGAATGATGGCGGGGACGACGGGCTCGAACCCGCGACCTCTGCCGTGACAGAAGTGCTTTTGAGCGTAACCCATTGAATCCATGGGCATTGATGGGTAACAAGGGCACTCCAAGTCCTTTAAAAGCACTACAAGAAATTGCCCAGCACCCTCGCAGACCTCTGCTTTTTGGCCCATACCGCTGCCCTCCAGCGGCGGAGGTCTGGAAAAATGGACCCGTGCCGTTGCACAGCAGGGGTCTGAGGACGTGTGACCTCTGCCGTTGTTCGGCAGAGGTTTGACATCCAAAATCTGTCCCAACAAGACTGTTTTGCACCAAAAGCATGACTTTTCTGCAAATCGACTCTCGAAAACTCGCGTAACATATTTTAAAACAGTTACTTACACGGATCCTCTTGAGGGTGCCGATGAGGGTGCTTCCCATTCCCGTTGTGACAAGCAACCTGTCTGGGCGATCCTGCCTCAGAGAAGGCGAGGTTATATGATCCAATCACCTCCGCCGGGATGCTGGCCCAGATAGACGAGATATTCAGGGTTGTGCTTCTGGAACTGCGCCGGAAGGAATACGAAGCTACAATTGCGGATCTTGGCAATCGACGGGAGTTTCGTCTATTATTCGCCTGCAATATTCACGCAAGGTTCAGAGTTTAGTGATTTATGAGCAGTTCTAACGATCGCAGTTCGCTAGCGTTGTCGCAACCGCCGCTTTAACTCTTGGACCGGGATCATTGAAGGCGCGTAATAGAGCAGTCTTCCCGTGTTCAACTGGAGGCAGATAACCGAGCGCCAAGTGCAGGCGTTTCTCGTTGTATACCTTTTCCAGGATCTCGGGGATCGAGACGAAAGCGTCGGCCAGGTCGCGATATTCGTTGCGCAAAACCTCTTCGTACTTCAGCGTTTTCATGAACGACTCGCAGGCCGCGTTGTCCTGCGGATTGCTTTTGCGGCTCATGCTGATCGGATTCCGTTGGCCTTGAGCAGATCCGTGTAATCGTTGCTCGCGTATTGGCTGCCGCGATCGGAGTGATGCACCAGTCCGGGCTGAATTCCGCGCTGCTTGATTGCCATGCGCAGCGCCGTCAACGTCAACTGGTCTTCATATTGCGATCCAGCGCCCAGCCAATGACTCGCTGCGAATAAGCGTCGAGAATCACGGCCAGAAAGAGGAACTCCTCGCGCAGCCGGACGTAAGTAATATCTGCTCGCCAGAGTTGATCCACGCCGGCCACTCGCGTCACGCCCCATCGCTCCAGCATCCATGAATGGAACCCATGGAGCAGAGGAGCGGAGCAGGCGAGAGAATCAGTGCCGGCAATTTCTGCGAGAAGCTCCCGTTCCGCTAGAAGTCGAAGGAAAAGCCGGGCAACATTGAGAGATTCGCGCCTGGAGCCGCGTTCATGTGGGATACGAGGTGCTGACGTGAAATGTCTTGTGCATTCCTGTGCCCCTTCCGCGAAGTCTTCAGCGGCGTATTGGGCGAATAGATGAATACGGGATCGAGCTGCGCAATATCGAAAGCCTTGAACAGCTCATCGCCTTCTTCGAACGGCAAGTCGGGGATGATCGCGCCATACAGCCCCGCGGCGCGGCGCGTGGGCCTTCTGCCAAGTCTTCTTCCTCTGGTACAACCGCGAACATCATCACGGCGGTATCGCCCAGCTGACCCCTGAAATGCTGCACTACAGCTCGGCCAGTGCGGTGATCGAGCAGCGGCAAACAGTCCTCGACAAAGCCTACGCCAAAAACCAGAACGCTTCGTTCGCGCCTCTCCAAAGCATCCGCCCATACCCACCGCAGTGTGGATCAACCCATCCGCGCCCAGCCCGTCGCTCACGCTTTCGAAAGAAGAACTTCGACACTAAGCTCGAAAAATACCTGTCTCAAACTCATGGAACCTCCGTCACTCTGCTGTACTCTTGCGATAACAGGCCCTTCCCCGCTGCGGTCGCGGCGTTACTTCCAAAACAGGAGCGCCTTTCTCGATGCCGTTACCCACCCACCGCCTTCTCAATCCAGCCCTCGCCGCTCCTCCCGAACTACGCCTGACGATCGGCGGCTTGATCGGCGATCGCATTGGCGCCAATGAATCCAACTGGCTCATCCCAGCCCCAGCCACGAACCCCGGCATGATCGAGATCTTCAACCAGCGTCTCAACCTCCCGGACAACCCGGTTCAGTGGGCAGGCGAGTTCGCCGGAAAGTATCTTATCTCTGCCGTGCAATCTCTTCGCTTGACCTCGAACCCTGCTCTCGCTGTCGTTTTGCGTGAATTTGTCTCGCAGCTGATCGCTACCCAGGGAACGGACGGCTCTCTGGGACTTCCGCTTCAGTGGGACCTCTGGGGCCAGTACCACGTCATCCTCGGACTTCTGCGTTGGTATGAGCAGACCAGCGATAATGATGCCCTCGCGGCTTGTGAACGAGCGGCCGACCTCGCTTGCGCCCGTTATCTCAATCGTGTGACGGCCATTGCCACCGACGATCTCGCCGATGCCGAAAAGAATCAGACGATCGCGCATGCTCTGACGGTGCTTTACGAATTCACCGGTCAAGACAAATACCTTCAATTGGCCCTCGGGATCGAGTCCGATTGGGCCAGTCCCACAGGCGTCAACCGCTTCCTCGAACACGCCCTCGCCGGACGCGATTTCTACAATGGTCCCCGGCCGCGCTGGGAAACTCTTCATGACGTTCAGGCGATTGCCGAACTCTACTTTATTACCGGCCAGGAAAGCTACCGTCAAGCGTACGAACAGATCTGGGGCAGCATCCGTCAGTTTGATCGTCACGCCAGCGGCGGTTTTACCTCTGGCGAGGCCGCGACCGGCAACCCGTTTGACCCGCGTTACATCGAGACTTGCGGCACCGTAGCCTGGATGGCGCTGTCGATTGACATGCTGCGCATCACGGCTGACTCCACCGTTGCCGACGAGTTGGAACTGAGCCTCTTCAACGCAATTCTTGGGGCGCAAACCGCCGATGGCCGCCTTTGGACTTACCACACGCCAATGGGCGGCATCCCAATCGAGACCACGCCGCCACCTGCCGATCGCGTTGGTTATCGGCTGCCCGCCTACTACGACCTTGCATGGCAAGCCCGCGACACCTATTCCCAACTAAGTTGCTGCGCCACCAACGGTCCTCGGGGAATCGGTTGCCTGGCCGAATGGGCAGTCATGCGGTCAGAGGACGCTGTCGTGGTCAACTTCTATGGACCCCTGACCGCCTCTCTTTCATCTCCAGTCGGAACGGCGGTGACACTTACTCAGTGCACCAATTACCCCGCGAGCGGCGCAATCGCGATCGCCGTGGAGGTGTCCGCGTCCTCCGTATTCACCATCCAACTGCGCATTCCGGCGTGGTCGCAAAATAGCACGGTTGCCGTGAACGGCGTGGCCGTCTCGTGCAGCAGCGGCGCCTATTGCAGCATCACCCGCGAGTGGAGCTCCGGCGATGCAATCGCCCTCAGCCTCGACATGTCGCCCCGCCAGAGCCCGGGAGCGGCGCCTGCAGAAGGGCTAGCGGCTACCTACTACGGTCCACTACTTCTCGCTCTTGATAATGCGGATACTGCCTTTGACCTCTTCAGTCCACCCATCCTCTACATGGCATTCCAGCCCCAGTTCGCGACACAACCGGATTATTCGCTGCGCGCAGCTTTTCAATCCTCGCAAGGCCTGATTACGCTGCGCGACTTTGCCAGCGCCGGTCGATCTCAAGAGGGATTGCTTACAGGGCGTCCGAATTCCGGGGTTGTCTGGCAATTTTCCCGGTCGGATCAGTCCGTTATTGCGGAGCAGATCACGCTGCTGGGCAATGGCCAGATCCAGGGATATTCGCACCCGAATGAAGCGGGGTGGGGCTTCGATGGCGACTTACTTACGTTCTTCGCGCAGGGCGGCGCGCCGTCCACGCGCTTCACGCTCCGACTCGAACAGCACGGCAAGCAGGTGCTCAGCGGCTTCTCCCTCCTCGATCCCTCTGTCCGTCACCTGCTGTCCGAGGTCGACTTCAGTATCGTCGGAAAGACCTGGCAATTCCGGCGTCTTACTGAATCCGGCGAAATCACCCTGCTCCCCGTTGTGCGCCTCCTTGATGGTGGCGGATTCGATATTCCCACAAACGCTAATGAGCATCGCTGGGCGATGGAGGGCACAACGCTGGTGTTCTACGCGGCCAACGGCGCCCCTTCCACGCGCTTCACGTCTATCCGGATGCAGAATGGCCGCACCGAATGGCGCGGCCAGTTTCTTTTCGACTCCTCCATAACCCACGAGCTCTTCGAAGTCGATCTCGATATGTCATCTATGATCTGGCGCTTTTTCCGCCAAGGCGAAACGGACGTGATTGCCGACAAAGTCCGCCTCTTGCCGAACCAGAAGATCGATGGATACTGGCATCCAAACGAGGCTCGATGGGAACCGGCTTCGCAGCCAGGAGAATTCCTCTTTCGCAGTGTCTCCGGTGCGGTCTCGACAACCTTCGACACCGTCAGCGTGAATCAGGGCATCATGATATTCACTGGAAAGTTCTTGTTTGACCCTTCCATTACGCACGTCCTCCAGGAAGTCGCTCCCGGATGGAATTTCGACAGCACGTATGTATCTTGGTTGCCCCTTCAACCTTTTTGATCGGGAGGCTTCATGAGCGGATCGTACAACCTTGTCCGAGTTGCCGGCGCATTCATTGTCTCTCTCGTGTGCGCGTCGCATAAGAGCGCACAATCTGCGCCAGTGTCATTGGTCGGTCCTGCGGTGAGCGCTGTCGATTGTTTCAGTCAGACTGACTTTGTTGTGGCCGGCAAACATAACTTCGCACTTGTTGCGCTCGAAGGATCGAACGTAGTGCGCTACCCCTCCGTGAATACAATTAAAAAACTTCATGAATCTGATGCGGTTCCCGTACTCAACTCACTATACTTTCGAAATGCTTCTGTTTCCAGAGGCTCACTGAATGGGACTGGCAGTCATGTCCTTTACTTGTGCGTCATCGCAGAAAGAGTGCACGGCCTCGTTGAAAAGCAACAGAGTTTCTTGAGAATGCTTATCCCCAATCGCAGGAGTGAAATCGTATGAACCATGTAGGCCCCGCGAGCATCATCCAGAGCGACTTCAGTTCAGGGAATCACGGCAACCTTGAAGCAGTCCTCTTTCGTGACGGACAGTTGCACCATCTGTACGGCACACCCGGAGCCGATGGTATCGAATGGGGAATGGCCCAGACGCTGCCGGGCGCTGCCTCGGGGCCAGGCTCTATGATTCAAAGCGATTTTCATAGTGGGGATCACGGCAACTTCGAAGTTGTGCTGTGGTCGGGTAACGAATTGTGGCACTGGTTCCACGACAACTCTGACGTCACCCTCCCGTGGCAGCGTGGGCAACGCATCAGCGATCGAACGACTGGCCCAGGCGCGATCATCCAGTCGGATTTCCGCAGTGGCGATCACGGCAATTTCGAGGTCGTCGTCCTCGAAGGCAACGAACTGGTTCACTACTTTCACGACAACTCCGACGTGACGCTGCCTTGGGAGCGCGGCCAGACCATCAGTACGAGTGCCACCGGTCCAGGCGCGATCATCCAGTCGGATTTCCGCAGCGGAGATCACGGCAATTTCGAGGTCGTCGTCCTCGAGGGCAACGAACTGGTTCATTATTTCCACGACAATTCGGATGTGACGCTGCCGTGGGCGCGTGCCCAGGTCATCACCTCGACCGCGACCGGTCCGGGTTCGATCATCCAAGGGGGATTCGGCGGCTCGCATAAAAACTTCGAGGTCGTGGTTCTCGAAGGGAACGATCTGGTTCACTACTACCACGACAATTCGGACGTGAGCCTGCCGTGGCAGCGAGGCCAGACGGTAAGTGTGGCTTCGACGGGACCGGGATGTATCGCCAGGAGCGATTTCGGCCCCGGCGGTCCGGGCAACTTCGAGGTTCTTGCTTGCGAGCTTTCGCAGTCAGTCGTGCATTACTGGCACCATAACGTTGACCCCGGTTTGCCATGGTGGCGCGCCCAGGTCTTGCCAACCTTCGGCGAACCATTGATCAACTCGCCGGATTTTCAGCAGACGATTAAAGTCGCGCAACTTACCGGCGAATTCGACAGGCAGCGCGGCATTCCTACACTCAGCCAGACCGCGAACCGCTTCGGCGTGGTCGGTCTCGACCTCGGGCAATCCTTCGAGCACGAGGGCCGCGCCGTCTTTCTTTTCGGGGACACCAATACCGACGGGAACATTCGGAAAGATCCGGAGGGTGCCCTGGACAGCATCGCGTCGACCACCGATATTGACCCAAGCTACGGCATCCGGCTGGACTTCAATCCCACCTTTCCACACGTGGACAACATCGATCAACGAGCTTTCTGCGTGCCCGCCGACGGCGTCAGCATTGATCGAAGTCAGAGTGGTCCGGCGTGCCTCATCCAGAGCGATTTCCGAGATGGCGACCATGGCAACTTCGAAGTCGTCGCGCTGCAAGGGGTAGAACTCACCCACTGGTGGCATGACAACTCAGACGTAACTTTGCCGTGGCGACGCGCCCAGACCATCAGCACACAAGCAACGGGCTCCGGCTGGATCATCCAGTCGGATTTCCATAGCGGCGACCATGGCAACTTCGAAGTCGTTGTACTCGAGGGAAACGAACTAGTTCACTACTTCCACGACAACTCAGACGTGAATCGCCCGTGGCAACGCGCGCAGACAATAAGCGCAAATGCGACCAGCCCTGGCTGCATCATCCAGTCCGACTTCCGCTCGGGCGATCACGGTAACTTCGAGGTCATAGTGCTTGAAGGGCGCGAACTAGTTCACTACTTTCATGACAATTCGGACGTAACTTTGCCGTGGCAGCGTGCGCAGACGATCAGCACGCGTGCATCCGGCGCGGGTTGCATCATCCAATCCGACTTCCGATCGGGCGATCATGGCAACTTCGAAGTGGTGGTGCTTGAAGGGCACGAACTCGTTCATTACTTTCACGACAACTCGGACGTGAATCTGCCTTGGCAACGCGGTCAGACGATCAGCACGCGCGCCACCGGGCCGGGCTGCATCATTCAATCCGACTTTCGCAGCGACCAACACGGCAACTTCGAGGTGATCGTACCCGAAGCCGGAGAATTGGTGCATTACTTCCATGACAACTCGAACGTCGCGCTGCCATGGCTTCGGGCTCAAACGATCACCGGGAACATCACCGGCTCGGGCTGCATGATTCAATCGAACTTTAGCAGCGGCGGCCACGGCAACTTCGAGGTTGTAGTGCCTACTGATGGCCGCTTGCGGCATTTCTTTCACGACAACTCGGACGTAACGCTTCCCTGGACTCCTGCGCAGCAGATCACGCGCGCCAGCATGTACGTTTTCTTCACCACCGACCGCATCGCCGATCCCGATACGGATAACAATTCGATGGGCCGCAGTGTGCTTGCCCGGTCAGAGGACGGAGGTATTCATTTCGGTCAGCCCCTGTACGACATGTCGCGTGACAAATTCATCAACGTGTCGCTGCAGCAGGTGGCGAATGCGGACTTCCCGGGATTGCCGGATGGCGAAGGAGAAGGCATCCTGGTGTGGGGGAGTGGAGGCTACCGGCGGAGCAATGTCTACCTGGCGTACATTCCGCTTGCGCGGATCGAAGACCGATCCGCGTACCAGTACTTCGTCGGAGTCGATGTCAACGGGCAACCACGCTGGGCCTCGGACGAAGAATTGGCAGAACCGCTGTTCCTGTCCGGAGCGATGGGCGAGTTGTGTGTGCGCTGGAATCCTTTCCTGCGCCGCTTCATCATTCTCTACAACAGCGACAATCCACTATTCATTCTTGAGCACCAGTCAGTTCTTCCATGGGGGCCGTGGACTGGATATCAGAACATCTTCGATGCCGGCGCCGCGTACGGTCACTATATCCATGCCGGCGGTCAGAATGACGGCCAGAGCGACCCGGGCCGCGAAAGCATTGGCGGCGGAGTCTACGGTCCGTACATGATTAGCCGCTACATGCAGCCGAACATGGACGGCTCGGCCAAGATGTACTTCGTGCTTTCTGTGTGGAATCCATATAACACCATGCTGATGTCTGCAATCTTCCGCCCACGCTAGGTGCTCAGACCAACCTCGGAGCCGCAGTCACTCAGCAGGCGAGCCGGTTGATGGCTTTCAGATTTTGCTCGGCTTGGCCAACTCGGCGGTTTCGCGCTCTCTCACCATCCATCGAACGACGTTGCGGCTGAAAATGAGGTACACCAAGATATCCAAAGATCTCGGTGCCGTCGCCCCCTGAAGCACTTTCGTCATCGCTTGAGGATTCGGAGGGCAGAGCGACGTCCGCCTGCTGCAGGCGTGGATTAGCGCAACGGTTCGTTGCGGTTCCATCGCGATCTGTCAGTGTAGCCGACAGTTTGCCAGGCGCCAATGATCTTGGATGCCAGCGTTCTAACTGCGTGAGAAATGGGATTCTGATTTTCTTATAGTCTTGGCTTTCGCCTAACGTGGCGGCGCAGGTTGACCCGACGGAGATTCACGCCAACACCGGCGAACTGACACTGGGGAACGATTTCTTAGAAGGCTGTCTGATAACGGGATAGATAGGCCTTCCGGAAAGAAGTCCTGCCGCTGGACCAGCTTTCCAGCTGCTCGATCTTACTGCGCCAGCAGCCGTGCTGCCGCTGTGTCGGGATCGGTCCCCAAAAGCATCGCGACTGGAATGTAGCGACCGAGTCGCAGCACGAATATGCGCGGCGCAATCGGTGTTTGCCGTTACCGATCCTACCTGCTGGGATGAACATGGACCGATTTTGGCGTAGCGGGACGCTGGCACAGATTCCCATGCCGGCCCATTGCAGGCCGGGTTCACCTTGTCTGTTATCCGAAAAATTAACTGCCGTTTGGACCACAATCCAAGCGGGTCCCTCGCCATAGGACTGTTTATCCGAGGTTTTTCGTTGTCCAATCGAAGGGCCGAAGCTCTTCCGGATGACTTCGCACGTAGTCCAGGACTCGATGGCGCTTCTGAGCGCCGCGGCCTTCATGGTAAACGGCGTCGCAGACCAGGTCGGGCATCGTTTCCTCCACGCGAGCGATGGCTGAGCGCCACCTTGCTTTTACCGCGGAGAGTGTAAATCCGAGGCCTGAAGCCAACTCCTGATCGGTAGCTCCTCTCAGCGCCGCCATAAGGAGCTGCTGATCCGAATCTCGGAGGCGAAGCGTCGGCTCACGAACGCTGAAGAGAATATTTCCGACAGAGCCGGGCATGCCTTGCACGGACTCCCGTGTCATGAGGAAAAGCTCTCGTCCAGCTTCCGGAAAGTCCGCAACGAGCCGGAATTCCATGGACCGCCGCACAAAACTCTTTTCCGGTTCGGCGGCTGGCTCCTGCAAGATTCTTCGAATCCGATACCCTGCGTGCACCTCGACAAAGCCTGAGACCGAAAGATTCTGAGTATCTTGCAGGTCGGGTGGGCTGAGTATCTCGTGACGCCAGGTACCGCAGAGGATCAGCACGTTAACCCCATCTCCGGAGTTTGCCAGCGCAACTTCGTGAGGAGTTGCCAATACCGACCGGCCCGAAAGAATACTTGCCATAACCCTGGAGTTGATATCCGGGCGGGGATTGGCTAACTCCGCATCCGCGAATTCAGATGAGACGAGCACCGAAGCGCCAAAGCCCACCATTCTGTGGCTTCGAGGGAGGGAACTCGACTCGAGCACAGTAGAGTAAAAAAATCGACCTCGAATCAGGTGCTTCCACGCCTCAAGAGCAGCCTGGACTCCCACAATGGCGTCCCCCCGATACTTAGGTTGAATCGACAGGCCGGGCTCGATATCGTTCCAAGTGGCAGGGCGCCACGTAATCGGCATTCAGTGGACCTCGCGGAATCTTAGCATAGAAATTCGCAAAGACTATCTTTTAGATCATTGCAAACGCGCGCGATTCCTGTGTATGGTCCCGGAATACGACTCGGTCATTGCCGCATTCCCCCGCAGAGCCGGACCGCTTGGGTCGTACACCGCCTCTAACATAGAAGCCACTCGCAGACGCGTACCCACCGAGATCCAGCGGAAATCCGAACAGTTGAGGAAATCGACATGACAATCGATCAAGAAATTCTCCGGCCGTCCCATGCAAGTTCGGGGCTCTCAGCCGGAAGGCGACGGACGAAAAAGATGGTTGCAATTGCCCTGGCCTCTCTTGTTTGTTGCGTGTCGGTCGGTTCAACCGGCTGCACCAATGGTTTAAATAACAAAAACTTCAGCTTCGGTCCGTCCGGAGGCCAGATCACCGCAGCCGCAATCGGCGTTGGCGCCGTGGTGGTTGCCACAGTCGTCATTATTGAGGTTCATCATAGTCATCACACCTTGAAGGGTTGTGTTTTCAGTGACCAGAATGGCCTCCAGGCCCAGAGTCAAGGCGATATGAAGACCTATGCCCTGGCTGGAGAAACCGCCAGCATCAAGGTGGGTGAACTAATCCGGTTCCATGGGACGAAGGTAAAGCAAGTGAAAGGCAGTGCCGGCAATCAGACATTTACGGTTGAGAAGGTCAGCAGGGACTACGGGCCGTGCAAGCTGAATTCCGGGCAGCCTGCCAACGCTCCCATCGCCAGGTAGATAGCTGTTTCGGGCCCTCATGGCTGACACTGCGAGATCGTGGATGATTGTCACTCCCTTCGGGTAGGGCATTCGGCCGAACCAGGTAAAAGTCGTAGTGAAATGGTGCGGCATCCTCCCATTCCAGGAGAATCCTCCTCACTGGTGGATTCCCGGGAACCAGTTTCCAGTAGGCGCTGACTACCATATTTGGTCCCTGGTCGGGAGACCAGACTACCTGGCCGTTCTCGAAATTGTCATGCCTGGCACGGCTGCCTGGCCGGGGAAGTTCATCAGAAAGCAGGCAACCCAAATAGCCGTTTGCCGCGCCGTAGTCCGCCCACCTCTGCGCAATCAAACCATACCCTTTGAACGGAGGGCACGGTTTTCCATGCGCCACGAGTGTGATTACCCGAAAAAGGAATGTTGCGAGGTGCCCGCGAGTTTTCATGACTCACCTCCATAATTGTTGGAGAAGTTCGGCGTATCTGCATTTCGCCGAACTCCCTCGCTGTCGTCTCGACACTGCATGAAAGTCCGACGCATCAATGGGTCCTTTGTTCTGTGGACGCGCCATAGAGTTCGGGATTCGCGTAGTGGCCGCGCTCCTGCTCCGGCTTGTCTCTTTCGACAACGAAAGGATGAGCTTTCATGTAGGCGTCGCTGCGGCGACCGGTGACCTGCCATGAGACTTTCGATCCTGGCGCGCCGCCGGCGATGGTGAAGCTGTTGCCGTTGATTTCTTTCGAGACATAGAGGTTCGGGCCGGGTACTCCAACCGCGGTGAGCTGATAGCGGAAATCATCGTTGATGGCGGCGAACCAATCAGGGAATTCGACCCGGCCTTCTCCATGGCCGTCAAGGACAATGTTGCCGCTGTACTGGTTCAGGACCTCGGAGGACTCGATGGCCGCGTGGTCGAGGTATTTGTTCGCGGGATCGAGTGGGTGGTCGATGCGGAAGTCTTTGGTGCCGAAAACGCGCAGGTTTCCACCGATGATCACATCGTTGAGAAAATAGGCTGAGTAGAAGTTTCCGTCAGGGCCTGCATTTGCGCCGACGGTCAAGACGGGCGTTACCCCTTCGCCATTACCGCTAAAACCGATTTCGGTATTCGTTGTGCCGAGTCCAATCGCCCCGCCATTTGGATTCAGAAACAGGGGTTGCTTGGTTCCGTAGTTCACGTAAAGCGGCACTCCAATGGACTCGAGATCCATCCCCGAGCCCGAGTCGCGCATCTGTATTCCTCTTGTGGTGTTGTTCCCAAGGAGCAGGGAGTCGCTGTTGGCAGTCCCGCCGCGGTTCAGGTTGAGTTCGGCCGCCGGTGCGAAGGTTCCGATGCCAACGGGGCCAGAGCCGAAGTAAGTGGGTTGTCCTGTAGTCCAATTGACATACAAGGGCACACCGAAGGACTCGAGATCCACCCCCACTCCTGTATCGCGCAACTGCACTCCCTTGGTGGTGGTGTTGCCCAAAAGGAGCGAATCGGAATTGGCGGTACTATTCAGATTGAGGTTAACCAACGCCTGAGGGCTGAAGGTTCCGATCCCCACCGCTCCCCAGAGATACGAGTTGCCGAAGGCAGATAGCTTGCCATAGGAAACAATGTCCTGCGCCTGGAAGCTGCCGTAGGAGTCGCGCTTGACGATGGTATTGGGCGTGTTGCCGCTGGATGGGGGGACGTTCCAGTTGAAGGCAAGCGTGCCGCTGCCGGTGATGGGCGATCCGGTGACGGTGAAGTCCGAGGAGGGGGCGCTCAGTGCGACACTGGTGACTTTCCCGGTTCCGGCCGCGGCTGTGCAGGACCAGGTCGTGCCGTTCGAGATGAGGACCTCGCCCGCCGGGCAAGGCCGGAGAGCGAGCGGCGCAGCGGCGCCGCCGAGAGATACGGCCCCTCCGCCGATGAGGGGAGCTGTCACCGGAACGGTCAGCGAGGGATGTTGCAGCATGGCGTTTGTGATTCCAGCCGGCATTACGCTCAGGTTCGGTATACCGATGGTTCCTCCACCCTGCAGGCCGCTGGTGCTGGATGTAGTCAACCCAGTGAGAGTGCCGGCTCCGGGGAAGGTTTGGCCCGACGCAAAGGTTACCTTGCCAAGCTGGTCGATTTTGAAACTGGTGCCAGAGACCGCGAGCGTGGAATCTGTGCCGTTTGGAAGCAACGTAAGAGTGTCCCGCAGATCGGCTTTACCATTTACGTCGAGGGTTGCAGCGGGAGCAGTGGTGCCGATACCGAGGCTTGTGCTCTTCTGGAAAATCAGTGAATTCGCGATGTCGCTGGTGGCATCCCATTTGGCGAGGTAACCAGCTGTACCGTTGCCGGTTAGCGCAGGGTTGGTGGAGGCCTTTGGAGAAGGCGTCGTGGAAGGCGCTGATTCGTCGTGAATCCGGTTGCCATTCGCAAGCATAAAGGCCGAGGGTGGCAGGCCACCAAAGGTCTCGGCATCGCCTGCTTTCAACGCATAGGGCACCGCGACCAAAAGGGTGCGGGGCGGCTCTTCCTCTCCAGGCACCTGGATGCCCAGCCAGCGAGCTTCGCCCGTCGAGAACAAGTCCTGGGGAAGCCCCTGGCTCAGGGTCGAACCGAGAACGACTGAGTAGTGCCCGGTCTTGTCGGGTTGAACATTTTGGGTTTCCGCCCAGATCGCCTCGCCACCGCGGGGCTCTCCATAGAGAAGAAACGTTACGCCGACGGCGTCGGTCAGCGGCATGCCGCGCAGATCGGTGAGAGTGCCACTGTAGTTCACCAACTGGGGAATGGAGGAGGTTACGGCGGTCGAGACATCCGATGTTGCCGGGGTTGAGGACTGCTGGGCGGATGCGCACGAAAGGCTGCCCAGGGTGACGATGAGCAAGAATGAGGTGAGCTTCATACGGAAATTCCTCCTTGATGAGCGGACTTGTGAGCTGAGGCTAAGCCGTCGGGGGCCAGCCACCGGTCTCGTCAATCGCAGAAGAATTCACGATCGCGTCGTCGTCAAAGAAACTTCGCGTAAACCCCCTGTAAACCCGTAAAGTTATGACACAAAATAGCTTATAGGGTAGCCGTAAACTGAAATCATTGCTGATGTACACTCATTCCAATGAATCTGAGGTCAAGCTGTGAACGTGCGGGCCGGGACGACTTACCAATTTGGTCCATTTGAAGCGCATTCCGGTTCCGGCGAGCTCTTCAAACAGGGCCAGCGTGTGAAGATCCAGGAGCAGCCGTTCCGCCTGCTTGTCGTTCTTTTGGAGAATTCCGGGGAAATCGTAACTCGCGAAGAAATCCAAAGACGCATGTGGGAAGAAAACACATTTGTCGACTTCGACAGCGGGCTCCGAGTAGCGGTGCGCAAACTCAGGGATGCGCTGGGGGACGACGCCGAGAATCCCAGATACATCGAGACCATCCCTAAACGGGGATATCGCTTCCTCTCTCCTGCCGTTCGATCATGGGCTGCTGCGAACCATGTGGCTGAGATCGAAGCCACTCGCGCGCCTGTCGAAGAGCGAACCCCGTCGAGGCTGTCCACACGACCCTCAACTCGGCCTGCAATCAAGTGGGTTTTGGTTGCCGCAGGCGTTTTGCTTGCTGGGGCCATCGTGCTACTGGTGTCCCGCCGGGGCAATTCCATCCGACTCAGTGAAAAAGACAGCGTGGTTCTTGCTGATTTCACCAATTCAACGGGAGACCCGGTCTTTGATGAGACGCTGCGGCAGGGAATGGCCGTCCAGCTTGCGCAATCTCCGTTTCTGAACGTCATCTCCGATGAGCGGATGCAACAAGTGCTCCGGCTGATGGGCCAGTCTACGGACGTCAAGCTCTCTCCAGAGATTGCGCGGGAGATATGCGAGCGGACCGGGAGCGCGGTGGTTCTGGACGGCTCGATCGCGCCGCTTGGCAGTCAATATGTCTTGGGGCTCCGCGCGATGGATTGTCAAACCGGCGCGGATCTTGCGCAGGAACAGGTACAAGCGGCTCGAAAAGAAGATGTGCTGAATGCCCTGGACCGGATCGCAATCAAGTTCAGAACCCGGCTGGGTGAATCGCTTACGACGGTGAAAGAGCACAACACTCCGTTGGTTGAGGCGACGACGCCTTCGCTCGAAGCCCTGAAAGCCTACAGCGCGGGGTGGAGAGTGATCTCCTCTACGGGCACGGCCGCAGGTGTGCCCTTTTTCAAACACTCCATCGAGATTGACCCGAATTTTGCGATGGCGCATGCGACCCTTGGCCTTGTGTACGGCGATATGGGAGAGTCTTCGCTGGGCATGGAGAGCACCACTCGGGCCTTTCAGTTGCAGGGCCACACCAGTGATCGAGAACGCTATTTTATAAATGCATCCTATGAATTTCATGCGACGGGGAACTTGGAGAAGACACAAGAGATATGTGACGCCTATGCAAAGACGTATCCGCGCGAAGTAGTCCCGCTTGTATTTCTGACGGTCGTCTACATCAGTTCCGGAAAATACGAGGAGGCGATCGAGGAATCAAAAAAGATCACTGAAGTCGATCCGGATCAAGCCGTCGGTTATTCCGCCCTCGCCAACGGCTATGAAAGCGTTGACCGCCTGCAAGATGCCGAAAGCGCGCTGCAGCAAGCCTCTCAGCGCAAACTGGAAATGCCGGACTACTTTGCTCAGCGATACGATATCGCGTTTTTGAAAAGTGACGAGGCGGGAATGGAGCGGGAAATAGCTCTGAGTCAAGGAAAATCCGGAGTCGAAGACTGGGTCGCCGACCGTCAGGCATTCGCGTTGGCTTATTTCGGTCAATTGCGTGAGGCAAGACGGGAGTCACGGCGTGCTGCAGATTTGGCTAAGCAGTCGACGCAGCAGGAGAGGGCGGCTCTCTACGAAGCCGCGGCGGCGCTGCGCGAAGGGTTTTTCGGAAACGCGCCCGAAGCAAAGCGGAGCGCTCTTGCCGCTCTTGAACTTTCGAATGGCCGAGAGGTGGCCTACGGCACTGCTCTGGCACTGGCCCTCGCGGGCGATTCTGAGCGGTCCCAAAGGATTGCGGATGATCTGGAGAGCCGCTTTCCCGAGGACACCTCAGTCAAATTCAGCTATCTGCCAACGGTTCGGGCTCTTCTCGCACTCAACCATGCCGAGCCTTCAAGAGCGATTGAATTGTTGCAAGTCGCCGCTCCATATGATTTGGGTTCGCCTCGGAGCACTTTTCATGGATCTTTCGGTGCTCTCTATCCGATCTATTTTCGCGGTGAGGCCTACCTCAGACTTCGAAAATGCAAGGAAGCTGCCGCGGAATTCCAGAAGATCCTCGATCATCGTGGAATCGTCGTCAGCGATCCGATAGGCGCTTTGGGGCGTCTCCAACTAAGCAGAGCGTTGGCTGCAAATGGAGACTTTGCCGGGGCAAAGGCTGCGTACGAGAGATTCTTCTCACTGTGGAAGAATGCCGATGCAAACCTTCCGGTTCTGAAGGATGCACGAGTCGAATATTCCAAGCTCAAGTGATAACTCGAATCGCAAAATTCTGCTTCACTAACTCCGGGAGAGACATGCATTGGCTGAAAGTTCGTTCAGCCGAATTTCCTTCGGGTTGCGGAGATCCAATCCGGGAAACTCAAAAGAAATCTCGTTCAGAATCGACGCCTTCGAATATGGAAGCTAAGATCTGCAACCGCAGCGAAACGGTGATTCGACTTGCAAATTCCCGTGTTGTCGCTTCAACCGAGCCTCACTCAATGTGGAGGATGGATTCTGATGGCATCCGCAACCTCGCGCGACAGATGCAGAACCTGCGCGGAGCGTCCGATGCTCACAAGATAACCATCGTCGGCGCGCCGCTCTCTCATCCGCAGTTGGATGCCGGGCACGATGCCGCTCGTCCTGAGCAATTTCACGGTGGGCGCATCGCGGTCTGAGATGCTGTCCACCACAAAAGTCCCCTTCCCTTCGACTTGCGTCAGCGGTATGGAATTCTCCTTGGGCATTCTCCCGTCCATTGCCAGGCAGTCGCCGTGCTTACACAGGCCTTGGCCAGCGTATTTGCCTCGCCCTTGGCCTGCCGCATCCACGAAGGCACGGTGCTTTCACACCGCGACAAGCGAATCCTGCTGCTCGAGTCATTGGGACTACTGGTGCCGTTCTACATCGTAGCCGAGGGCTACTATGCCAACGGCAAGACTGTTCGCGGACTGCTGGCCACGGTAGGCGGCGTAAAGGTGTCGAAGTTAAAGTCGCGCAGGACGGGAGACTGTAAGGCGGGCGATCAAAGATAGAGCGCCGTGAACTTCTGGGATGCACCGCCAGTGCGATTCCACGGGTGTCAACTGGCGAACATCCTGGGCCAGCCTCTGGATAACAAAGAATTGTGACACTCTCGACCTCACAGCGTTCGACTTGCCTCCGTAGGAGGCCGAGTGCGTCCATCGTGCCAGCGGCAAGCAGCGGAGCCTGATAACCTCGCTTACTTGCCCTGCATGGGAGAGATGACTTGCTTGTATCCAGGAGGAACCTGGAAGCTGGCGCCATCGACAGGGGCCGTTGAGAAGTTGAATAACTGCGTCTGGCTCTCGATCAGAACTCCTGCGGCCGCTCCATTGCTATCCTTCCCTGTTGCAGTTCCGGATTCTGACGGAGTGGGTGATTTCTGCCGCGTGAGCGCGCTTCCCAGAGCCTTCCCAAAGCCGCCAAACTTACTTGGCTTGTCGTTTGTGCTTTGAGTGCCGCTGTCCGCGGAAGATCCCTGTTTTTGATCCTCAGCGAGAGGCGCCACAGAGGGTGCAGGCAGAGGCTGACCGTCCGGGGACACGCCGACGCGGGTAACCTGGAGTACCGGGAGTCCGCTCATCTTGGCCGATTCCTTCTTCAAGTCGGCTAGCGCCTGTGCACTGCCGGGTTGAGCTGCCAGCAGCGATGCCATCGGCGTCGCATCGAGATCGACGGCGAGCTCCTCAGCCATGCGCTGGTTGAACTTGCGCATCTCGGCCATTCCCGGTGCGTCGTTCACCAGCCACATCTCGCTTGTAGCAGCCATCCCTGCCTTTGTGTTGGAACTGTCGTCTGCTGTTGCGAGCATGGTAAGGGTGAGCAGTGCCTCTTTGGCGTTCTGGCCATCGATCTGCCGTGTGGCCCCGCTGCTGGTGATGTGGGCGCTGAAACTCATTTGCGGAGCTGAGGAAGTTGAAGCCTTTGCGCCATTATTCTTTCCTTGCGCCGCCGCCTTTGCCATGGCTTGCTGCATCTGAGCGAACGTCACAATGGAATAGGTGTGCTTATCTGTGTCAACGTAGGTGATGCTTTGCTGATCGAGATCGATGATTTCAGTTGAATGCGGGTTTGAGCGCATCATTCGGCTGCCGTGAATCATGATGGTGGACGTCGTGGGCTGTGTGGCCTGCCTGGCTTGCGCGCTGAATACGGCTGCCATCTTGAGCATGCCCACCATGGAACCGCCGGTAATCTGGGCAGTTTCCCGGTAGGTGACGTCGGCAAAGGCAAGCGGCTGCAGGAGTGTCGTTGCTGCGAGTGCGAGGTATAGTTGCTTCTTCAAGGTGATCTCCATCGAGTTGAAATCTGTTTGGCAGTTAGTTGCGGCTCATCGGGTGGCGTGCCTTAGTCACTCCAACTGACGCGATCAGAGTCTGGAAGCAAGCTGCTTCGCCAGGGGCTTGATGGCGTCCGTGCTGCAGGGACACGACATGTACATGATGCGGATCAGCTTGTCACCCTTGCGCACCATCATCATGGAATCCGCCTCCGCGAAGGCTTCGTCTCCTATGCCCTCAAGGGGCTGCTGGGCAGCGCTTCCCAGCCCGCCAAGCACCTTGGCATTCAAATGCATCTGCTCCTTGGCAGAGTTAGTATCGATCCCAAAGGTGAAGACCACGACGTTCCCGTCTGTGCTTTCTGTATCCGTTGAGGCATTCTTGGGCATGTTGTTGAATACGCCACCGGCAAACTGCTCGAACATCCCTTGAGTTTTCTTGTCCGCGCCTTTGGCGGCCATCATGGCTGAGGCGTGTTTGGCAGCCATGTCAGCCGCGGTTCCCTTGGCAAGGTAGGAGCAGCCACCATCGGCCGGACTGGTCTCCACGATTGATACACCTATGGCCTGGCTCACATCCTGCTTGCTCAGCAGGAGGCAGGGATCGCCAGTCACAGCGGCGCTTATTCCTGCGTGAGCGGCGGCGGCTGCCGAACCATCTGAGGATGTGACCGGAGTGCTTGACGGCGTCTCTCCCAGAACCTCACGCGAGTATTCACGCGCTTTCTGGCTGACTTTGTGAACCACGTAGATGACGCCGCCGACCGCTACCGCACCGCACACGAAGACAACGATAAAAGTGACAAGGATGATCTTGAGCCACGGGCTGGAAGACTTTGCGGCAGCGACCGCAGGCGGGGAAGGCTGGGGTGCCGCAGGCTGTGCGACAGGCTGAAATGCCTGCGGCTGAGGGGGACTCGTTTGCTGCTGTGTGCTGGCTCCGCAAGAGCCGCAAAATCCGAAGCCATCCTGCAACGGCGTTCCACATTTTCCGCAAAACTTGCTCATTGTTTTTCTCCTGATTGCGAATTGGTCTATAGCCTCGCCCGCGTGGATTGGTAGTCTCCCAGGTACGCAGCTTTCTTACGGGTCAGACTTGGGCCGCCCTCCAGAATGGCTCACGCTGCGTCGCGGAACAGCGCGTCGTCTTCAACCAGCGCGATGCGGATCATAGGGCTGGCGACACAAGATGCCTGAAATACGAACGGCAACGATGTGTGTTGGCGTGACAGCACGCTTCCTCGAATCGTCCAGGTTTTGAATGGATGCCGCAAAACGTGTCTGCGCAAAATCTAGGGGATGGCGAACAACTTGTTGCATATGTCGCCGAGCTTTTGCCCAAGCTCTGCGTTGTGAATCTTCGGTGCTCCGGGGTCGATGACACTGATGTCGCAGCCGCGATTATGGCCCTTGACAGCCGAGAGGGCGCCTGCCCCGTTCCAGTACGCGCCGTCGCCGATGCCGCCTATCGGGTGCGCCTGGAAAATCCTCGGCAGCTCCGCCCGGAATATGTCGATGTCCGCGACTATCAGGCTGATGTAAATCGGGCCGACATTGCACGAGTTCGCGTCGAGCCGCCGCGGGTGGCCGGCAGGATTGCGCAGGATTGCGGCCACCACATCCGGTGTCAGATATTTCTCGCAAGCGGTGGCGCCGTTGGCGGTCCAGGCGCTGCCAGTACCCTGTGCGGCGGGCGCGGGTGCGGTGAGAGCGAGTATTGCCAGAGCGGCGGCAGAGGCCAAGGCCGGCAAGTGGGAAAGGGAATGCATTGGCATGATGTTTTTCCTCGATGTTGCGGATATTGGGTCTCGGTATCTTCTGTTAGCGAACATTGGGTGGGGGCTGAATATTGCTGTACTCGTAGCGGCTGGAGATGCGCCGGCCTTCAATCAGAGCCTCGCTTTTCAGCGGGAGCCCACTGCCCTTTGCGATCCATAACGATTCATCCCCGCCGCTGGCGGCGTTGCGCAGCGTGTATTTGGTTGCTGGACGAGCGTCGATCAACTCATCGCCAACGCTGTGGCAATCGCGCAGTTGCTTCAGCGAGTCGGCCGTCGCTCGCGAGAATTCCTGCATGGAATCCTTGGACTTGTGCCAGACGCCTTCGGTTCCCCAGAACACTCCGCTGGTGGTCGAGATCGATTCGGAATTGATGGATCTGCCGGGCCGAACCTCTGTCGAAAACACATGGTGTGGGGTCTTCGCCAACAGGATTTGCGCATCGGCGACAGCCTTGCAGGATGCATCCTGAGCCTGACCGAACGAAGTTGAAAGAATGGCCAAACTCGTCAGCAGAGGAAGGGTCCACATGCGCCGGAGAGAATTGGGGAGGAGCTGATTCGTCTTCATGGATGACATCAAGCGCCAGGTGGCACGCCGCCGTCAAACTAATCGTAGGCAAAGGATGCACTAACTGCTAACCCTATGGAGACCAGCGATTTACGACCTTAGACTAACCGTCCCATGTGACCCAGCCCCGTGCTAGACTGGGTTGACCTCACACTGAGGAGGCTTGGTCATGGATGGACTGAATCGAAAATCGACTCTCTCATCCAGGACGGCCTATCGTTTCGGGCTTTTTTCCCTCGATGTCTCCGCAGGCTCGCTGACGCGCAATGGGATCTTCATAAAGCTGCAGGACCAGCCGTTTCAACTGCTCGCCCTGCTTCTTGAGAAGCGCGGCGAAGTTGTGACTCGCGAGGAGATTCGGCAGCGGCTCTGGAAAAGCAACACCTTTGTGGACTTCGATAAGAGCCTGGGCGTCGCAGTCGTCAAGGTGCGAGAAGCGTTGGCAGACAGTGCCGGCAATCCAAGGTTTCTTGAAACAGTGCCTCGCCGCGGCTATAGATTTATCGCACCGGTCTCAGTGGAAGTACTCCCAGGCGGCTCGCCTGTCGCCGTGAGTACCGGACACGAAGATGCCACGGTCATTGAAGCCCTTTCTCCGCTGTCGATGAACCTTCCGCAGGAAGTCTCCCCAGTCGAGAAGAAGCAATTTTCGAAAGCATCCCGGCCGACGCTCTGGTTCGCTGCAGTGGCTCTTTGCCTGGCGCTTGCCCTGATTTTTACAGCTGTCCGCCTTCGCTTTGGCTCACGTCGCGCCGCAACTTCGCTGCCATCCACTCCCCTCCAACTGAAGGTGCGTCGTTCGGTCGCCGTGCTGAGATTTCGGAATGTAGCCGGAGGACCCGACCACAACTGGCTCTCGACCGCCTTCACCGAGATGTTGAACACAGAGTTGGCCGCTGGCGGCGATCTTCGCCTCGTATCTGGAGAAGACGTTGCAAACGTCAAGCACGACCTCTCCCTCCCGGACGAGGATACACTGGCGAAGAATACGCTAACCCGATTGAGATCTAGCCTTGGCGCGGATGTCGTGGTTGTAGGCTCGTTTACCGTGCTCAGTGACGGCGGGAAAAATCGGATTCGTCTCGACATTCGCGCCCAGGACACAGCCCTCGGGGAGACGGTCTACGAAGGCGCCATCACCGGAAATGAGAATGACCTCTTCGATCTTGCTTCGCAGGCCGGTTCTCGGCTTCGAGAAGGGCTCAACCCATCGCTGAGCCTTTCCCCGGCGCGGGAATCTCCCCGATTCCCCGGGTCAACCAACCAGGTTGCGATGCGGTTTTACAGCGAAGGCCGCGCTCGTCTCTTTGAATTCGACTACATCGGTGCGCGCGACTTTCTGAAGAGAGCCGTGACTGCGGATCCAGGCTTCGCCCTGGCCCACTCTTCTCTGGCGCGCGCCTGGAGGGGTCTGGGTTATGAGGCCCAGGAACGAGATGAGGCTAAACGTGCTGTGCAACTTGCTCAAGACCTGCCGCCGGAAACCGCTCTCGCGATTCAGGGTCAATACCAGCAGTCGATCAACGACTGGCAAGGCGCAGTGCCGACCTATCAGAAACTATTTCGTCTTTTTCCTGACAATCTCACCTACGGCTTGCAACTCGCCGGCATACAAAATCGCATAAATCCAGCGGACGCCGTGCATACACTGGCCGCGCTCCGAACCCTTCCCGCACCGGTGGGCAGCGATCCCCGCATAGACCTGATGGAAGCGTCTGTCCTGATCGGCCAGGACCTGCCCAAAGCTCGCGCGGCCGCCCAGCGGGCAATTGGCAAGGCATCGGCGCAAGGAGCCACACTGATTATGGCTCGCGGATACGGCATACTTTGCCAGCAGGATTCCACTGTTGGAGGGTCCATGGACCAATCTGTTGCAGAGTGCGATCTTGCGCGCAACAGCTACATAAGCGCCGGAGACCAGAACAACGCCGCTCGCACTTTGAACGATCTCGCGGGTCTCTACTTTCTGCATGGCAATCCGGATCAGGCTGAGACGATGTGGAGAGAGGCGATCGAGGTCTTCCGCAAAGTGGGAGACACGGAGGGCATTGCGGCTTCCTCAAACAACGTTGGCGACGTTCTGCTTGCGCGCGGAAAACTTGCTGAAGCACGGGAGTTGCTCAAACAGGCGCTCGCCGGCTATGAGCTGATCGGGGATCGTTCCGGCACGGCGCTTGCAATGGTCGACCTGGGCGAGATTGCGATGCAAAGGGCTGATCTTCCAACTGCGAGAAGCAACTATGAGCGTGCGCTTGCGATCGGCACGCAGACCGGCGATAAGAGCGCAGCAGCGTATGGCCTGTTCGGGCTTGGCGACGTATTCATGGAACAGGACCAATTGGCAGCAGCCCGGGGGCAATATGAGATGGCGCTCAGACTCAGAATGGATATCGGCGAGAAACAGACCATTCTTCAGACGAGGGCTGTGCTCGCGAGACTTACCATCGAAGAGGGCCATGCGAGAGATGCGGAGCCGGAAGCTCGCGAATGTCGGGACCAATTCCATCAAAGCCAGCTTCTCGATGATGAACTGGGCGCAGGCCTTGTTCTGGCTGGCGCACTTCTCGATGAATTGAAGAATGAGCAAGCGAAGCAGGAGATGGTTACACTGCGGCCTCTTGAAGAGAAGTCAGAAAACCGCGAGTTGCAACTCAGGTTTTCAATTGAATTCGCGCGTGTTCTGCTGGCAGAGCACGATCTGCTAGCGTCTCGAATTCTCCTCGATAAGGTCTCGAAACAAGCAGAGGCATCCGGATTTGTCGGCCTTCAGTTTGAGGCACAAATGGTTCGGGCCAGGGCGCAGGGAGAAGCCGGCGACTTGGCTGGCGCTACAAAGCAGTTGAATGCGTTGGGAGCCAGGGCGCGAACCGCCGGCTTGCTCTTGATGGCGCGCAAGGCTGGAGCCAATTCTGAATCCGGGACTAACCTAAGCAAGTGAGCCAGGCTTTCCCGATACTCGGCAAGACGCAGACCTCATCAAGCAGGATTTCACCTCATGTACACACGCTTCACGTTCACCTCGTAGCCGCGACGGCTCAACAGCGCGTGCAGCCGCCGGTAGCCATAGCGCGGCTTCTGACGCGCCAGCTTCACCAGCTCGTCGCGCAACTCCGCGTTGCGGTCAGGTCGCGGCTCGTACCGGTATCCGGAATCGTCATCCGCTGCATTGGGTCGTGTTGCATGTGACGGCCGGCGTGGAATGCCGGCTGAAAGTTGATGCCGCGAATCGCCGGATGCTTGATGGCAAGGTCGATGATCCTGCCCACTTCGTGGTCATTCACTCCGCGCTCAATGGCTGGGACGAGTGTGACATTTAGGCCAATGGACGCCAACCGATCCAGTGCAAGCAGTTTTTCCTCAAGAATGTCCGGCTCACCGCGAATGATGCGATGGGTCTCGCGGTCGAAGCCGTCGAACTGGAAGTAGATAGACGGGCGCACTTCAGCAAGCTGTTCGAGGAAGCGGTCATCGTGCGCGATGCGCTTGCCGTTCGTGTTGACCATGACGAACGGGATGCCACGGGCACGGGCGGCCTTCACAAAGTCGATGATTTGCGAATGAATCGTGGGTTCGCCGCCTGAGAACTGCACAACTTCCGGGTTCCCCTCGGTGCGGACAAAGTCATCCACCCCTACCCAACCTACTCAACCGGCGTGCAACTTCTGGCCACAAAGATGGCTGTCGAGTACGCTTTCTCCGGCACGTCGGGCAGATTTCTTCGCGGCCTGTCCGCCCTCTGGCGCTAGCCCTAATACTGTTCACTTAACAAAATCTGTGACCTCCTGTCCTTGCTGCATACAGAATGTCACAGATTTTGTTAAGTGAACAGTATTAGGGCTTAGAACCAATCAATATTCGCATGTTCCAGGAAGGAGCGACATGTCCTAAAGAGCACAGCCTCTGTCATTGTGATTCGAGGACAATAAGACTCCAAGCGCGCTTCGGAATGGTGGTAGCGAAAGCAGCGGTAGAGGTGCCTCACTATGAGCGCAACGACTGTTGTCGCCTCCGCACCATCCAGTCAGCCGGCAAAACCGGCCCAGTACATCCCTTCGAAAGGCCTTACGAGCGATGAGGCCCGTGCACGTCTTGCAAAAGACGGACCCAATGCAATGCCGGACACGTCCGCTCATCCACTTCGCAATGCATTGGCCAAGTTTTGGGCGCCGGTTCCATGGTTGCTCGAAGCCTCCATCGTACTTGAGCTTGTGCTGCATAAATACTACGAAGCTGCGGTCATTGCGGCCCTGCTGATATTCAATGCAGCGCTGGCCTACTTCCAGGAGGGTCGCGCCCAAGCCACCCTGGCGGCCCTGAAGTCGCGGCTCGCTCTCAATGCCTCTGTCCGGCGCGATAGCGTTTGGAAAACTGTACCGGCCGCAGAATTGGTATGTGGCGACTTGGTGAAGCTGTCTCTTGGTGGTGTGGTGGCTGCCGACGTACATCTGACCGGTGGATCGGTTGAACTAGATCAGTCGATGCTCACAGGAGAATCTCTGCCCATTGAAGCCGCTGCGGGTGTGGACACCTATGCCGGGGCTCTCGTCCGGCGTGGTGAAGCAACGGCCGTAGTAACGGCCACGGGAGCACGCACGAAGTTTGGGCGCACGGCGCAACTCGTGCGCACCGCGCGTGTTGTAAGTACGCAGCAGAAGGCTGTGCTCAAGATCGTGCGCAACCTTGCGATTTTCAATGGCTCCTTGATTCTTGCTATGGGAGCATACGCCTATTTCCATGCTATGCCGTGGAGTGAGATGGTTCCTCTGTTGCTCACGTCGGTCCTTGCAGCCATCCCAGTTGCGTTGCCCGCAACATTCACCCTTGCCGCCGCGCTCGGAGCTCGTGCCTTGGCAAAGCTAGGTGTGCTGCCGACGCGTCTCTCTGCCGTGGACGAGGCAGCTTCGATCGATGTCCTGTGCTCGGATAAGACCGGAACTCTAACCCTCAATGCGCTTTCCGTAACTAGCATTCGCCCATTGCCAGGGTTTGATGAAGCCCACGTCCTCGGGTTGGCGGCACTAGCCAGTTCTGAGGGCGGTCAGGACTCTGTCGATGCAGCGATTCGTTCTGCTGCCTCGAAAAAGCCGGTGCAGGACCTGCCAAAGCTGGCGACGTTTGTGCCGTTCGACCCAGCCAAAAAAACATCGGAGGCGACCGCAACTGACGCAAAGGGAGCAGCAGAGCGCATCGTCAAGGGTGCCTATACTGCGGTCGTCGCCCTCACGGGTCCGTCGCCCTCCGCGGCTGCCATAGTTGCCGAACTGGAGAAGAAGGGCTTCAGGGTTCTTGCGGTAGCCGCAGGGCCGTCGGCATCCCTTCAGCTTATCGGGATGATCGCCCTCAGTGACCCACCGAGATCGGACTCGGCTTCTCTCATCTCAGAGTTACATACACTCGGTGTCGCCACGGTGATGGTCACGGGAGATGCTCCGGCCACGGCGGCAATTGTCGCTCACGACGTAGGGTTGACCGGGCCTGTTTGCCCGCCCGGAAAACTTCCCGAGGGTATCAAGCCGGAGGATTTCGCAGTATTCGCGAGCATTCTTCCAGAAGGCAAGTATGACCTCGTCAAGGCCTTCCAGAAAAGCGGGCATACGGTTGGGATGTGCGGCGATGGTGCCAATGACGCACCCGCGCTCCGCCAGGCGCAGATAGGCATTGCCGTCTCGACCGCTACCGATGTGGCGAAATCGGCAGCAGGGGTCGTACTCACCCAAGCTGGGCTGGGTGGCATTGTTGCCGCAGTGAAAGAGGGCAGGATCACGTTTCAGCGCATTCTCACCTACACGCTGAACTCGGTGATGAAAAAGATTGTGCAGGTGCTCCTGCTGGCAGCCGGCCTGATCATGACTGGGCACGCGGTGCTGACTCCCATGCTGATGGTTATCGTGATGATCACTGGCGACTTCCTCTCGATGTCACTGACGACCGATAGAGTGCAACCGTCGAAGATGCCGAACTCATGGCAAATCGGCAGGATCACGATCGCTGGCGTCATCCTGGGGGTCTGTTTCCTTGCGTTCTCTACAGCAATCTTGGCCATTGGTAAATTCGAAATGCATCTCGGCATAGACGCACTCAGAACCCTTTGCGTGGTCGGTATTGTGTTTGGGAGCCAGGCCACAACTTATGTGATGCGAGGCCGGCAACATATGTGGGGATTGCGCCCCAGCCTGATCCTCGTACTATCTTCCTTAGCGGATGTTTTCATCATCTCAACGCTGGCGGTTTGCGGAATCGCCATGGCTCCCTTAGCTCTTTGGATTGTCACGTTCGAGTTTGGCGCTGCAATTGCGTTTGGGTTGGCGCTGGACGTAGTAAAGATTCCGATCTTTGCTCGCCTCCGGATCTCATGAGTACCAGGTGCAGTTGGGCAGATCGACAATTCACTCTTGCAGATTCCAGCCGCGTGACTTCGATGGTCACGATCTGTGAGATCTGAAATCGAACCGCCCTGTTCGAGGAGGCACAACGGCTGGCTCGGAACCACCGCTTGGCCGAGGTAATAGAAGGCAGTGATTCTCGGCGATTCGGCCAGCGCTTTCATTACAATCTGTGAATGGGCAAAAGAGCAGAGCAAGATCCAAGGGTTTATTTCGCAGCCGAGAGGACCTTTCTAGCATGGATTCGCACGGGGCTGGGCTTAATCGGCATCGGATTTGCGGTCAGCCGCTTTGGCCTGTTTTTCAGGCAACTCAGCGCAAGCGAATCCCATCTGCCAACCCGCGCCACTGGCCTATCCGTCTGGTCTGGGGTAACATTGGTGGGCTTGGGCGTGATCGTCATCCTCAGTTCCGTCTTGCGACATTTTCAGCTGATTCGCGAGTTAAACTCAGGCACCTGGATACCAGGACGCGTGTCGAGGGATGCCGTAGCGCTGGGGCTGCTATTGGCTGGCGCCGGAATCGGCATGTGTGTGTATCTGATCCTCGTGCACTAGCTGCACTGAAGTTGCAAACGCATTCCGTGGTATAGCGGTTGGGTGCCTAAAAGGCCTATTGAGTGGCCAAGCCGATGTTGCTGCGCTTCACAACGAATGGAGTCAGCCGCGTTCATCGCGAGTGTGCAAAATGGTACTGCATGGCGGCCATCTTGCTGCCATCATTCATGCATGTCGGGTAAGAACCCTAGAAGTATGAATGGCGGCGTAACGACCCCAGCATGGCCTGAGGGAGAGTAGCTCAAATGGCAGCCAACTTGAATACTGTGCCCCCTGCAAGAGAAAAGTCGACGCGGTTCCAAATTGCACAGTTCCTGTTTCTAGTTGCCTTGGCGGTGGCCCTTTATTTCCTTGGACTGAGCATGGTACATAGCCGCTTCCATCAAGGCGGCCACCTGGATCGCCACGGTCACATCAGTCGGTAGCCCCACTCACAAGAGCCTTGATTGCGCTATCGGATGAGCTGAGCTTAAGTATCAATTTCCAACAATGAGAAATCGTCTTCCTGCAGCCTGCGCGTCTCATCAGGTGAGCAACCGACGCTCGCTGCTTGTCCTGCGGTAGGCGAAGACACCATAGATAGCGCCTACTAGGGCGACAAGATAGAAAGGGACGTGAACTGCTGTAGCTATCGCCGTAAGCCCAAAGAGAGGCAGCCACGGCGCACTGCATCGCCACGCTGTTCTCTTTGACCTTGTTTCGAGTAATTCCAGAATGAACAGGAAAGTGAGGAACGCGATGATTCCAACGGACGCCGATCCCATGTGGGCCTGCCATCCTGGGAGTTTGTTCATATGATGTTCCAACGACTCCATTGTGTCTGGGAGTGTGCTCTCGACGGTAATGAATGCGCAAGCGCCGCCAAATAAAGCCATAAGCAGGGTTGTAGGTGTGTGATTGTAGTCATGGCTCGACTGCACCCTGCGTTTCTCCATTTGAATCTCCGGCTAAGCGATCTACTACTCAGCTTCTAATCGTCAGGACTGGACATGCCGCATCCACTATGATCCGGAAGGCCCCAGATGTTCTCATTTCCATGCTCAGATGTGAAGTCTTGTGGATTCCGAGCACCAAAAGGTCAATTGATCGCTCTCTAATGTGATCAAGGATTTGATCATGTGCTTTACCAACAGCCACAAATGTTCTCGGATCGCAAAACTCTCTCGCCTGCTGCGGCACAATTCCGTCCAGAGCAATGAAGAACCGGTTCCGGAGATCGGATAGTCGATCCGGATGCTCAAGGCCGTCGTCCTGAATCACATTGAGTACATCAATCTTGGCCCCAAACACTTCTGCGAAGGTAACCGCATAGACTGCCGCGTTGGCAGCCGCCACAGTAAAGTCCGTGGCGAAGAGAATTCGAGCAAAGGGAAAGGTCTGTGAAGACTCGGGCTTGACCTGGGGGCCAACGGTAAGTGTTGGCCACTGGGAAGAGCGAAGGATCTTTTCCGCGATGGAGCCAATAATTCCTCGTTCGATCCGACCCCCTCCGTGTGTTCCCAACACAATGATGGCTGGCGCGTTGTGATCGGCCAATGCAGGGATGACGTCTTTCGGATTTCCCTCCAGAAGAATGGAATTGGTTTCGATCGATTCCGCTCCCAGAAGGAGGGCGCATCGCGATAGAAGAGTCTCCAGGTTTTTTCTCTGCTGGCTAACCCGATCCTTGTTGATCTCAACCTCTAGGGCGGCTTGCGAAAGAGTAACGGCATGAGTAACCAGTAAAGTTGCAGAGAAATAGGATGCAATACGAGCGGCGTAAAGGCCAGCGTTCTGGGAGCAAACGGAGAAGTCTGTTGCGTAAACAACGGTCTTCAGGTTCATTTCGGGTCTGTCGCCGATCATTGGCATGACGCTATCTCCTTGTACAAAAGCTCAACAAAATGACCAATGCGATCACACTCTCTGCCGCTTAGAAACGGCCTCTTAGAAGAGAACCTCACCACGCCGAGTGCGAAAGAAAGACCACTCATTCAGCCAATTGCCCTCTAAGTTTCCTCTGTCTTGTGCACTCCTCATGTGCGCGACGACGCGGAACACCTTCAATTTGAAGTCCTCGATCATGGCGTTGCTCCAATCTGGTATTTGATCGTGGAGAGCGCGAGGCGGTATTGGTACTGAGCGTCAGTGTTGCCGATTGCTGCGTCGGTCTGTTGGAACTGCGCCTGACTCAGCTCTACGATCGAACTGAGTCCCAACTGGTACCGAGTCTGTGCGAGTTGAAGCGCGAGATTTGCCTGCTTCAGAAGCTCCGCGGTCACGGCAACACGTTGATAGGCCGTGTTCGATGCGAGCCACGCGGTACGAACATCCCGAGCAATTCGATCCCGCAGATCGCGGCTTTGTTCGGAGGCCGCCTGGGCTCGGATGGACGCTTCTTTTGCCTGGGCAGAATAGAGGAATCCGTTGAAGACCGGGACATTCATGTTGACGCCAATACCACCCCACCAATTGTTGAGATAGTATTGAGCGGGCCGGATGGGTACCGTGCCGACGGTTCCGGCGGCACTTATGCTGGGCAACATTTGATCGCGCTGTGCATGGCTGAACTTGACTGCTGCTTGTTGGCTTAGGTTCAGGGCTTCGAGATCCGGTCGTTGCTGGAATGCGAGTTGCAGAAGCTGATCGGCGTCTGTTGGAGGAGCCTTCAATGCCGGATCATCCAATACCAGATCATATGTTTCCTGCCGATCAAGTCCTAAGACCGCATCCAATGCGGCCATCGTCGAGTCGACGTTGCTCTGAGCATCCAGCAATAGCAACTTGGCCTGCGACAAGTTGACATCTGCGAAGCTCAAATCGAGAGTTGACTTGAGCTTGTTCTTCGTCAACTCACTAATCTGTGTCTCCGTGGTTTGCCGAGTGCTGACGTTCTGCTCCGCAACTTTAAGGAGCGCCTGGGCCTGAAGGGCATTGAAAAACGCCTGATCGACCGCAAGAACAATATCTTCAGTTGAAGCGAGAGTGTTCGCGTTTTGCGCCTTTTCCAGAAGCTTTGAAGATGCCACAAGGTTGCTGGTTTTTCCAAAGTCGGTAAGAAGTTGGGTAAATCCTCCTCCGGCTCCCGCATGCTCAAAGAGCCGCGAAGCAGTGAGCGACCCCGCAGAAATGCGGCTGCCATTTTCTGCATCCACCGCGGTAATGCTGGCCGTTCCAGTAGGCAGTTCTGCGGCCCTCGTTTCCCGGACGACCTGATGCTGTGCCAACGCAAGTAGACGTGCAACACTTACCCGCGGATTGTTTTTAATGGCGAGCTTTTCGGCGTCGGACTGCGTCAAACGCGGGTTCTGGCCGGGAGCAATGTTATCCGTCTGCAACGCCGATGCCTGGCTCGGTCCCTGCGACATCGGCGTTGCACTTTGCCGCGCAACGGCCATGAGGGAGACCTGAGGAGCATCCGGAATCTGCGACTTGTTACCTGTCGTCTGTCCAGGGAGTGACACGGAACAAACCGTCACTAGCGAAAGAAACAATCCGGAATGTCGAAGCGTCAATCCAGCCTGTATGGCCATTCTCTAAACCTCCTCCGCAACATCGGACTTCTTGTCGTGCCGGCTGTGAACGATCAGGTAAACTGCCGGAACAAGGAAGACGGTTACAACCACGGAAACTGCCAGGCCGCCGATAACTGCGCGCGCAAGCGGCGCATATTGCTCACTCCCAGCCTCCATTCCAAGTGCCATGGGAATCATGCCCAGCAGCGTCGCCAGCGAGGTCATCAGGATCGGACGAAGACGGATCTTGCACGACTGAATGACGGCTTCGATCGGTGACATTCCCTGCTGACGCAGCGTTCCGGCGAATTCAACGATCAGAATGCTGTTCGAGACCACGATGCCGGTCATCATGATGACGCCCATGAGCGACATGATGTTCAGCGTGCTCCCGGTCACCAAGAGGATCAATACAACCCCTGCCAGTCCGGGCGGAATAGCCATGAGGATGATGAATGGATCGATGAACGATGTGAACTGGGCCATGAGGATCAGGTAGACCAACAGCACAGAAACGATGAGCCCAAACCCGAACTCAAGGAAAGACCGGTTCATGCTGACCACGGCACCACGCACCTTCAGCACCGTGTTCTTGTCCGTCTTTGTGCTCGCCAACAGCTTGTCGATCTCTCCTCCCACCTTCTGGAGCGCCTCGGTCTTGGTGGAGACATAGATGTCGATTACGCGCCGGATCTGATAATGGTCCACTTCCGTCGGCGTATTGATCAGCTTGATGTCAGCAACAGAGTTCAAAGGCGTATAGCCGGCAGTGTGGTCTCCGTTCGAGAGCTCACGCGACTGGCTTGAAGCCTCGTGATTCTCCTGCATGGGGCTATAACCGGCTGGACGGACGCCGCGTAGAGGAATGCTCTCGAAGTCCTCCATCGTCATGTTGTTTAGATAACTGTTCGCGTACTGAACCGTAACCATGTAGTTGTTGCCGCTCTTCGGATCGATCCAGTAGCTGGGTGCGACCATGCCGTCGGAGGTCATAGCGGTAATTACGTTGTCCACCACATCCTTTGTGGAGAGACCGATCAAGCTCGCCTTTTCGCGGTCGATGTTCAGCTCTATGCCTGGGTAGTCCAGGTTCTGCGGAATGTAGACGCCGCTCACATTGGGCATCGTTGTTATCGTTTGGGCCAGGTTCTTGGCCAGCGCGTAAGCTCCATCCATATTGTTAGAGCTGACCTGGATATCGATCGGGGCCGGCAGACCCTGATTGATCACGCTATCCACCAGGCCGCCCGCCTGGAAGTAAGTGGTAAGCTCGGGCATCTCGCGGGAGAGCTTCTGTTGGACGCGGTGCATGTACTCATAGCTGCCGATGCTATGGCCCTCCTTGAGGCTGGTCTGCACGAAGGCCGTGTCCATCGAGGCGTTGGTGGTGTAGATGGCGGAGAGGTCGGGGTAAACGCCGATGTTCGAAACAACCATATCCAAATCGGAGGGCTTGACCACGCCGCGAACGATCGTCTCCACCTTCGCGATGTAGTCGTTGCTGGCCTCCAGGCGCGTGCCGCTGGGCATCCGAACGTCGATGACGAATTGCCCTGGGTCGGTGCGCGGGAAGTAAGCGCGGCCCAGAAAGGGCGTCGTCACCGCAAGGACGAGCACCACGCCACCCAGAATCACTGCCGCAGTAACGCCGGGAAGCCGCATCGCCCGTATGGCAAGTGCCTCATACCAATTCAGCATCGACTGGAACTTTTCGTTGAACTTTCTCTCGAAGCGCGTGAAGATGTTCACCTTCGACTCAGCGGAGTGTTCCTCCTCGTCTTTCAGGCGAATAAACTTGGCGCAGTAGAGAGGCACCACGGTCATGGCGAAAAAATACGATGCGAAGATCGAAAGCACTACGCCCAGAGCCAGCGGCGTGAAGATGTACTTGCTCACGCCGCTGAAAAACGTGACCGGAAAAAACACGATGGAGGTGGTGAACGTTGCCGCTAACACCGCCATCGAGACCTCTGTCCCGCCTTTGTCCGCGGCCACCGCCGGCGATTCTCCCATTTCCATGTGGCGAAAGATGTTTTCGAGCACAATCACGCCGTTATCGATGAGGCGGGAGAAGACCAGCGCCAGGCCACCAAGTAGCATGGTATTGATAGACCCGCCCATGTAATTGCTGATGAGTAGACAGACCACCATAGCGAGTGGCACAGAAATCACCACGGCAACCATGGCACGGGGGCTGCCCAGGAAAATCAGGATCATCACGCCGGTCAGCACCAGTCCAATGCCAGCTTCCTTCGAAACGTTCCAGATCGCCATTTTGACGAAGACGGACTGATCGAATACGACAGCGGTCTTCAATGACGCCGGAATGTCGACCAGATGCTTGATGGCGTCCTTCATTCCGTTCACGATGGTGATGGTGTTGCTGTCCCCGCCCTGTTTGAAAACCGGTACGTAGACCGAGCGCTGTCCATCGATGCGTACGATGTTGTATTGCAGGGCGCCGGAGTCGATTGCCTTGCCGATGTCTCCAACCAGCACGGACGAGTTGCCCACCGACTTAAGAGGCATTTCGTTCATCGAGTTTGCGTCCGGGAACTGGCTGTTGGCGTAGATGTTGAAGTCCTTCGATCCGATGCGCACATCACCGGCGGGTAGAATCAGGTTGGAACTGTCCACCGACGTCACCACGTCGTTCAGGCTCAGGTTGCGTGCCTCCATCTTGAGCGGGTCAACATAGATCTGAATCTGACGATAGGTTCCACCGTAAGGCTGCGGCACCGATGCGCCCTGAACGTTCGATATCTGGTTGCGTACTTGAAATTGCGCCAGATCCTTCAGGTTCGTTTCGTTTAGACCCTCGCCCTTCAGAGTCACCAGGCATACTGGCTGCGTCGAGGCATCCATGCCCAGCACCACAGGAGGCAGCGTCCCCGGCGGCAGGCGGCGCAAGTCGGCCATCGCCAGGTTGGCGATGTTGCTCAAGGCCGCATTTGGATCGGTTCCTGGCTTGAAGTAGATC
>Ga0302320_10003269_pt1 | contig 37861 bp, 38 predicted proteins | sample Bog_T0_3_FD_202130 | JGI IMG/M metagenome (GOLD analysis project Ga0302320, IMG submission 202130) | Peat permafrost microbial communities from Stordalen Mire near Abisko, Sweden - Bog_T0_3 | ecosystem: Environmental > Terrestrial > Soil > Wetlands > Peat | place: Sweden: Abisko, Stordalen Mire... | reverse complement strand
TTCTCCGCCAGCCGCAACAACACAATCGAGTCCTTGCCACCCGAAAACAACAACACCGGCCGCTCAAACTCAGCCGCCACCTCACGCAACACATGCACCGCCTCAGACTCAAGCGCACGAAGATGCGACACGCGCAGGTTGGGATGCGTGCGGGGAGCCAGCCGGACGACCCCCGCGGGACGCTGGGCGTGGAGTGTCTTGGGGCGTCGCGCCGGGTGGGCGACGGGCGTGCGTAGCGGGCTCATGGTCATTACGACACGAGGGATCCTTGCAGGTTGCGGGGACCGCTAATCATGTTGGCTGCGATTAAGAGTGCATTAAACAACGTGAAGATGTCGGAGCCGCCGGCGCCTCCGCTTTCGTGCCGCTGCGCGGCTTCGGTCGCGACCCGCGTCGCGGCGGCGGCGCCGGTGCGGCCAGCGCCAGAAACGGCCGCCCCCGATTCACGATCCGCCGGCTCGCTCATCGGCTGCGCGCCGTGAACGGCGCCGAGGTCCCGATCACACGGCCCGCGGCGTCGAGCGCCGCGACCTCATAGGTCGAGTAGCTCTTCGGCAACACGATCGCCGTCTCGAAGCCGAACCTGGGCACCTTGTCCACCAGGACACGCAACCGGCTGGCGCTTGGCCCACCCAGCACCGTCCAGCTGACGAACTGGGTGGCGCCGTTCCAGCTCGCGTACACCCTTGTCGAGCCCCCGGTCGTGCGGACGGCGCCGGCGGGACGCGTCAGCGGCAGGCCGATCCACGGCTCAACCATCGCCCGGTAGCTGAGGTCGGAGCCCGGGAAGAACCCGTCGAGCAGCAGCTTCCCCGACCGGCTGTACTCGGAGAGGTAGGGTCGCGACCCCCAGCCGACGAAGACGTTGCCGTTGGCCAGCGGTTGCGTGTCGCCCATGTAGTCGGCGTTGAGGTTGCGGGCACTCCCGTACTGGTGGATGAGCGTGGCGGTGTGCGTACGCTCATCGATTTTGAGCAGAAGCGCCCGGGACGGCCCGGTCGCGGGGACGTATGTGCCGCCGCCGGTGAGCTGGCAGCAGTGATCGTCGAACATCGTGACAACCGAGGGCGACTGCAGCGCGACGTCGTGCTGCCACTGGAACTCGGCGCCCGGGCCGAACTTGAAGTTCGAGTCCTTGCCGCCGAGCGTCCACTCGATCTTGCCCGTCTTGATGTTGACCAGGTAGGCGGCCCAGGTGTCGCGCATCGAGACGAGGAAGGTCCCGTTGGCGGTCAGCTGCAGGGCGTTGATGTGGTAGGCGTCCCACGGGAACCCATTGGTCGGCAGCGTCGCATAGGACTCGCCCTTGGGGATGTGGTCGAGCGCGTCCCAGTTGTAGAGCAGCCTGCCTGTCTTCAGGCTGTACTCCTGCACCGCCGAGTCGATCAGCGCGCCGTTGTAGGCGCCGCCGAATTTCGAGAGGTTCGCCGGTATGTCCTTGTTCGCGGTCACCCAAGCGTCGTCTCCGCTGATCACCATCGTGTGCAGCGTCAGCACCCAGCCGTCGCGGCCACGGAGCGTCGCAATCGTGTTGTAGTGCTGGTTGACGACAACGTCCTCGCCGCTCTCCGTCGCGCCGGTGTTGGTCACGACGCCCTGCCACCATGAGAGCGCCGGCTTGCCCTCGTAGCTCTGCAGTGTCAGATCAGACGCCACGAGGCGCTTGGGCACGGGCTGAAACCAGACGGGCGCCAGGTTGTCGTCGAGGATCAGGGGACCGCTCTGGCCGACCATCGGTGGATAGCTGAGGTCGTAGAAGCTCGTGGCGAAGATGTAGCCCGGTGCGAGTGTGCCGGGGGTGGCCGGCTGATCGGTCGTGATGATCGGCGGGCGCAGCGACGGCGCGGTCACGAAGCTGTAGCTGCCGTCGGTGACGTAGGCGCCGACCGGGGCGCCATGCGAGTTGGCGAAGGCGAGGTCGGCCGCGACGAAACCGCCAACCAGCACCGCGATCGCCGCGGCCAGGCGCCGCGCTGTCGTTCCCATCGCCGTGCTCGATCTGGGCAGCGCGACGAACGCGACGAGCGCTGCCGCCCCGGCCAGTCCGGCGCAGATCAGGTACGCGAGGCGGAAGCCCTCCGTCAGCGCCTGCGGCACCTGAACGCCCGTGCCGATCAGGTGGCTGCTGCGCTGGGTCGCGAGCGTGATCAGCAGTGCCAGTCCGAGTCCGCCTCCGACCTGGCGCGAGGTGTTCACGAGGCCGGAGGCGAGTCCGGCCTGGCCCTCCTTGGCGCCCTGGGTGGCGGCGATCGTGGAGGGCACGATCGACATCGCGATTCCCGCCGCCGTGAGCAGTCCCGGGACCATCACGTAGACAAGTCCGCTGCCGCTGGACCCGATCCTCGCCAGAAGCAGCATGCCGGTCGTCAGCATGGTCAGCCCGCTGCACAGCACCGGGCGCACGCCAAACAGGCTGACCAGCTTGCCGGTGCGCGAAGCGACCAGCATGATCATGACCGTCATCGGCAGGAAGATCAGGCCGGTGTCGAGCGGCGAGAGGCCGAGCACCTGCTGGAGGTAGAGCGAGCTCACGAACCACATCGGGAACAGCGACGCGCTGAACAGCAGCACGATGTTGTTGGCGATCTGCAGCGACTTGGTCAGTTCCTTGAATGGGACCAGCGGCGCCGATGCCAGCCGCGTTTCGATCACCCCGAACGCCACGAGCAGCGCGATGCCGAGGATGATCGGCACAAGCGCCGTGGAGGAACCCCAGCCGAATAGGCCCGCCTCCACGACGCCGTACACAAGCACCATCTGACCGACAGTCAAGGTCAGCGCGCCGGCGAAATCGAAGCTCGCACCGTCCTTCACACGCCGGCGGTTGCTGACGACGCCATATGCCACCGCTGCGGCCGCGATCGCGATCGGCGGGTTGATCAGCAGGATCCAGCGCCAGCTGAGCTCCTGGGTGATGATCCCCCCGAACAGGACGCCGGCGGCGCCGCCGAGGCCGTTCATCGCCGCCCACGTGCCGATCGCGCGGTGGAGCTTCGGCCCCGGCGGGAATGACGAGGTGATGATCGCGAGCGAGGACGCCGCCATCAGCGCGCCGGCGAGGCCCTGCCCGGCACGGGCGCCGACCAGCAGACCGCGGTCGGGCGCGACGCCGCCCGCCAGCGAGGCGAGCGCGAACAGCAACAGCGCTGTGACGAACATGCGCCGCTGCCCGAGGTGGTCGGCCGCGCGGCCGCCCAGCAGCAGGAAGCCCGCGAAGGTGATCGAGTACGCGTCGACGACCCATTGCAGGTCGGGAGAGGAGAAGCCGAGGCTCGACTGGATCGAGGGCAGCGCCACGTTGACGATGCTCAGGTCGAGAATGACCATGAACTGCGCTACGCAGCAGACGGCCAGCAGCAGCCCCGAACGCGAGATAGGCCCGCCTTCGGTGCTCTCCGCCTCCATCGCCACCGCCCCTGCCGGCACCTCGACGTTCACCTCAGCCCTCCATCAGTTGCGCTCAACTCAGCCGCAGTATTCCGATACGCGCCGCTAGCGGCCGCTGGCGAGCGAGTCGGCGTAGCTCTTCACGGCCACTGCCGGCGAGGTCCCCAGCACCTGGCCGGAGGAGTCGAGCGCCGCCACCTCCACGTAGGCGTAGCTCTTCGGCAGGATCGTCGCCGTCTCGAAGCCGCTCGAGCGCACGGTTGTCTGGGTCTGCGTCGATTGGGCACTCTTCCCGGCGAGCACGCGCCAGGCGCTGACGCCGGTTGCGCCGTTCCAGCTCATGTGCACGATCGTCTCGAGGCCCGTGTTGTTCAGGCTGGCGAGTGCGGCCGGAGGGCTCACGGGACGTCCGCTCCAGGGGAAGCGGAAGCCCCGGTAGGAGGTCATCGCGTAGGAGAGATGGGCGTCGAACAGCAGCGAGCCGCCTCTGGAGTACTCGCTGATCTGCGGGATGCCGCCGTAGTTCACGACCGTGTCGCCGTCCGCCAGCGTCTGCATGTTGCCCTGGCTCGCCGCGAGCAGCGGCGGGTTCGGGTGGGTGTAGGCGGACACCAGTCGCGCCTGGTGAGTCGTGAAGTCAAGCGCGATCCGCACGCCGCGTGACTGAGCTTCCTCAGGCGGGTCCGAGCCGTCGTCGAAGAAGGTGACATCTCCATCCGCGAGGATGCGACCGTCGTGCTGCCACCAGGTCTTGGTTCCCGCGCCCATCTTGAATGAGCTGCGCAGCCCCCCCAGCGTCCAGAGGATCTGCCCGGTCCCCGCCCCAAGCTCGTAGCCGGCCCAGGTGTTGCGCGCCGAGATGAAGATGTCGCCATTGGGCTGCGGGTCGATCGAGTTGAGGTGGAACCAGTCCCATGGGGTGCTCTTCGGCGGCGAGGTCTCGGAGTCGGTGGCGCGGACGTGGTCGAGGCTGTGCCATTCCCAGCGCACGAGTCCCGTCTTCATGTCGATCTCCTCGATCACGGCGTCGAGGATCACGCCGTTGCTCGGCCCCTGCGCAGACGCCAGATCGCAATGGATCGGGTTGTACGCGGTGACGTAGGCGACGTTGCCGGGGGCGATCTGGAAGTCGTGCAGGTCCGCCTGCAGGCCGTTGCCGCCCTTGACCGTGGCTACGGTTTCGTAGCCCGAGTTCATGACGACGTCCTCGCCCTGACCGAAGCCCAGCGAGAGGACCTTGCCCTGCCAGAAGGTGAGGTCGTTCTGGCCGCCGTAGCTCTGCACGCTCAGGTCCTCCGCGGTCAGGCCGCCCGAGAGCTGGTCGAACCAGACGAGCTGTCCCGCGGGCGTGTAGATCAGCGGTCCGTAGCGGCCCGGGCCGGAGCTGGTGGTGGTGAAGATGTCGCCGGCGGCGGGATCTCGGTCAGGCGTCGTGACGGTCAGGACCGGTGCCTGCACGCCGGGCAGCGTGTCGAAGCTCTGGGAGTCGGCGGGCGCGGCCGCCGGATTCGGGAACTCCCCGGTGTGCGCCGTCGAATAGGGCGTGTCGACGCGGAAGCCGAAGCTGACCGCCGTGCCGGCGCCGCTTGCGCCGATCGTGGCGTTCACGGTCACCTGTTCACCGGCCGTGAAGGGCGTCGCCGGCACGAAGCTCGCGCCGTCGCCCTGCGAGTACGCGCTGAGCGCTCCTGAGTGCTGGCCGCTGACCTGGCCGACCACCGAAACCGAGCTGATATCGCTGGCGGGCACGCCCAGGAAGCTGATCTGCGTCTGCGGGTCCGCGGTGTCGGTGCCCGGCGTGGGGGAGACGTAGACCGGCACCGAGGCCAGCTTGGCGCTCGGGTTCAGCGGCTCCGACAGGCACGCCGGAGCGGCGGCGCTCGAGGCTGCGGAAGCTGCCGAGGCAGGCGGGCCGCCGCCCGAGCCGCCCGAGCCGCAGCCCGCGACAGCCAGTGCGCTGATCAAGGTTGTCGCCAGGCGGGCAGCGCGGGAAGGCCGGCGTAGCAGACTGATCTTGGACGCTCCGGCCGTCGCCCGCGGGGCTGTCATTGCTCGTTTGCCACCTGTCGTCGTGCCGCGGCCGCGCCAGCCCGCTGCCGCCGGCTTGGCTCAGCCGGGCAGGGAGCCCAACTGCTGAAGGGGGGATCTTCGCGTCGATCGCCGGCGCTTGCGCCGGGTCGCGAAGTGTTGCGGTTCGGTTAGCGCAGGTTACAGCTTTCCTAACGGACGCCGATGCAGCGGGCGCGCCGATCCGGGTCGGCGCAGGCGTCGAGCCCGCCGCCGGAGCCCCGGCGCGCCGTTCCGGCGGCGCGGCTCACAACCCGTCCACAAGGGGGCCGAGCTCGATGCTGCGGCCGTGGCGCTCGTAGGCGAGGAAGCGGCTGAACAGGCGGTGGCCGGGGCCGTGATAGTCAGACGAGGCGCTGCGCAGCAGACCCAGATGCTCGGCGCGGTCGGCGAGCAGCATCGTCTGATGCTCATCGTGGGCGACGTAGAAGCACTCGACACCGTCGAGGCCGGCCGCGCGGTAGCGGTCCAGCGCCGCGAGGACCTCGGCGTCCGCGGCGATGTCCCAGAAGGGGTGCGCCCAGAAAGCAAGCCCGCCGGCATCGTGGATCCAGCCGATCGCCTCCGCCACCGTGGGCCGGGTGCGGCCCGCGTAGGCGGCCGTTCCGGGGATCAGGTAGGCGCGGATGAACGAGGTCACATCCGCGAGACCCTCGCGCGCGAGCTGCTCGGCATTGGTGGGATGGCCGAGGACGGCTGCCGCGAGGTGCGGGCGCCCGACCGGCTTGCCGGCGTCGCGACGTGCCGCGAGCGGTGCATCGTCGACGGCGTAGCCGGCGCCGGCGAGCAGCGCGGCCATCCGCTCGGCGCGTGCTTCGCGGTCCTCGCGGGCGCCACGCAGGCGCTCGAGTAGGCCGCCGTCGCGCTGGTCGATCCCGTAGCCGAGGACATGGAGGTCCTCGTAAGCTCCGTCCACCGCTGAGATCTCGGTCGCCGTGAGCAGTGAGATCCCGTGCGCGGCGGCCGCGGCCAGCGCCTCCTCCACGCCGTCGACGGTGTCGTGGTCGCTGAGCGCGAGCAGCTCGACGCCCGCCGCGGCGGCCGCCGCGACCACGTCCGCCACGTCAAGCTCCCCGTCGGAGTGGCGCGAGTGCGACTGCAGGTCGATGCGCTCCATTGCCGCTAGCCCGCGTAGCCCCACTTGGCCAGGTCTCGCTGCAGCGAAGCGATGAACGCGCCTGCGGACGCAAGGCCGTCGGCGCTTCGCAGGTAGCCGTCGCCCTTGGCGGCGGAGAGGGTTCGGGCGACGAGCGTTGCGTGTCCGAGCAGGTCCTCGTCCGCCGCCCACGCGGCAATGAACCCCAGGCCGAACCCCTGGCTGCGGTTCGCGAGGTAGGCCCCGTACTGGCGTGCGGCGTCGGTCGCGATCCGCGCCGGGAACCGGCGCGTCACATCGGCAAATCCCTGCGGCCGCAGCTGCCAGATCGCAACCGGCAACCCCGAGAACGCGAACGAGGTGAACGCGTAGGCGAAACGGTCGTCGGCAGAGAGAAATACGCGTGAGCCGCCGAGCTCGACGAGGCTCGCGCCCGGGTCGCCAAAGTCTCGCTGCAGGATCGAGTAGGTGCCTCTGTCCGCCTCGAAGCGGTAGACCTGCAGGATTGAGCAGCAGTGCGCGCCGCCGCTGTAGAGATCGAGGATCACGTCGGGCGAGCCGCCCGCGCCAAGGTCCGCCACGGTCAGGAAGCGATGACCCGGCCACACATCGGGCCAGCAGGAGGTGCCGCAGAACGGCGTGCTGACCGTGGCGTCGAAGGCCGTGTGGCCCGCCCGCGTAATTGTCAGGTGCAGCTTCGAGTAAAGGGGACCCTGCGCGCTGCTGCGATTCTCCCGGTAGCTCAGCGTGGCGGATGTGCCGCCACCCGACGCGGTCACGGTCGTCGTCGCAGGGGCGGCGAGCGCCGCGGAGCCGCCCAGCGCCACGAGCGCGACGCCCAGGCCGAGCAGCGCGATCGCGCTACCACGACGGCCACGCCGGCGCGCCACGTCGCGCGCGGGCGCGCGCGGTTCGCGCACTGCGGGCGCGAGCCCGCCGGCGAGGGACGTTTTGACGCACTCGCGGCAGCGCACTCGGCAATCCTAAGGGCGGGGAGCGAAACGGCGTTGGGCGATCTCGCGTATTCTGCAGTCCAGCGCCGGGTGACGCCCCGGCAGCGACGATTCGCCGTTCGCGCTCCCCGGGGCGCGTTTTCTGTTCACTGGATGAAACCGCTCGAGACAGATCAGGACGAAAGCGACGAGGTCGCGGCGTGATCGAGGCCGCCCCTTCGACGAGTCACGCTCGGCTGCTCGCGTGGGTGGAAGAGGTCGCGGCGCTCACGCAGCCTGACGAGGTGCGGTGGTTCGACGGAACACCCGAGGCCTTCGACGAGCTCTGCCAGGCCCTGGTGGCCGCGGGGACGTTTGAGCCGCTTGACGCCTCGCGGCGTCCTGGCTCGTTCCTGGCGCTGTCGGATCCGGCGGATGTCGCGCGAGTCGAGGACCGGACATTCATCTGCTGCGAGCGCGAGGTGGATGCGGGGCCGACGAACAACTGGCGCGATCCGGGTGAGATGCGCGGTCTGTTGCGCGGGCTGTTCAGCGGTTGCATGCGCGGGCGGGTGATGTGGGTGGTGCCGTTCTCGATGGGCCCGCTGGCGTCGCCGATCGCGCATGTGGGCGTGGAGATCACCGACTCGGCCTACGTTGCGGCGAGCATGGCGATCATGACCCGAGCCGGCAACGGCGCGCTCGAGGTGATCGGCGACGACGGGCCGTTCGTGCCGTGCCTGCATTCCGTCGGTGCTCCGCTTGCGCCGGGGGAGACGGACGTGGCGTGGCCGTGTAACGGCGAGAACAAGTACATCGTGCACTTCCCCGAGTCGCGCGAGATCTGGTCCTACGGATCCGGCTACGGCGGTAACGCGCTGCTGGGCAAGAAGTGCTTCGCCCTGAGAATCGCGTCGGTGATGGCGCGCGACGAGGGTTGGCTCGCGGAGCACATGCTGATCCTCAAGCTGACCTCGCCGGAGGGCGCGGTGCGCTACCTCGCGGGTGCGTTCCCGTCGGCTTGTGGCAAGACGAACCTGGCGATGTTGATCCCGACGATCGCGGGCTGGAGCGTCGAGACGATCGGTGACGACATCGCGTGGATGAAGTTCGGCGCCGACGGGCGGTTGTACGCGATCAACCCCGAGGCGGGGTTCTTCGGCGTCGCACCGGGCACCGGCGAGGCAACCAATCCGAACGCGATGAAGATGGTCGCCACGAACACGGTCTTCACGAACTGCGCCCGCACCGACGACGGCGACGTGTGGTGGGAGGGGATGACCGCGCAGCCGCCCGCGCACCTGACGGACTGGCGCGGCAACGACTGGGCGCCCGGCTCGGGCACGCACGCCGCGCACCCCAACGCGCGTTTCTGTGTCGCGGCCGCGCAGGATCCGGCGATGGCGCCGGAGTGGGAGGACCCCGCCGGGGTGCCGATCGACGCGTTCCTGTTCGGCGGGCGCCGCTCGAGCGTCGTGCCCCTGGTGCACGAGGCCTTCGATTGGCGCCACGGCATCTTCCTCGGCGCGACGATGGCTTCAGAGACGACAGCGGCGGCGGCCGGCGCGGTCGGCAAGCTGCGCCGCGACCCGTTCGCGATGCTCCCCTTCTGCGGGTACAACATGGGCGACTACTTCGCCTACTGGCTCGGGCTCGCCCGCGAGCACGACGAGGTCAAGCTGCCGCGCATCTTCTACGTGAACTGGTTCCGCAAGGCCCCCGACGGCCGCTACCTATGGCCCGGGTTCGGCGACAACAGCCGCGTCCTCGAATGGATCTTCCGCCGCTGCGACGCCACCGCCGCCGCGGTCGAGACCCCGATCGGCCTGGTCCCGGCACCCGGCTCGCTGGACCTCGAAGGCGTCGAGATCGCGCCCGAGGACCTCGACGAGCTGCTGCGCGTCGACCACGACGAATGGCGTGCGGAGCTGCCCTCGCTCCGCGAGCACCTCGCAAGCTTCGGCGAACAGCTGCCGCCGGAGCTGCTCCACCAACTCGACGCACTGGCGGAGCGGCTGGGTTCCTGATGGCGGGCCGGGGCCTGCCGGCCCGCCCGCAGCGTCGAGGCTTGCCGCGCCCGGGCTAGATCTCGCGCTCGGTGACGGTCAGCCTCCCGCCGCGGTCGCCCGTATTCGGTGTGCCCCGCGGCTCGATCAGCAGCACGTGAGTCTCCTCGTCGGCGCGCGGGCAGTGCTCCACGCCGCGCGGCACGACGAACAGCTCACCCGGGTTCAGCACGACGTCGCGGTCGCGCAGCTGGATCGTCAGGCGGCCATGCAGGACGAGGAAGAAGTCGTCGGTGTCGTCGTGGCGGTGCCAGACGAATTCGCCGCGGGCCTTCACTACGGCGAGCTTGTAATCGTTCAGGTAGCCGACGATCGCGGGCGTGTAGGGCTCGCTCAGCAGCGCCAGCTTCGCCGCGAGGTTGACGCGGTCGTCCACCGCCGCGGCGCTCAGTGGCGCTCGCCGGTCGAGGCCGGCGGACGCGACTCCTCGGCGAGCGAGGTGACCTGGAGATCGCCGCGGGCCGCGCTCTCGAGCACCTCGGTGGCCTCGTCGAGCGAGCGCGCGTAGAGCTCGACGAGCAGGTGCACGGTGATCCGGCGGTCGTCGTCGTGCTTGTGGAAGCGCACGTGCGTGAAGAACTCGCGCACGCCGTGGTCGCCGAAGGCGGCATAGGAGAGGGCGTCGCCGGCCTCCGGCCCCGAGCAGCTCTCGACGTCGTCGGCATCGACGGTGACGGTGCACGACGCGACCCATGGAGTGCCGGTGACCATGCGCTCCCAGCGATCCTCGATCGGCTCGACGCGCCCGTCGACGAACCCGAGATGCGGCTGGTCGTGCATGCAGTCGAGGCACTGCACGACCGCCTCCTGGATCTCGTCCACCACCTCCGCGCGCTCGCCGGTGACGGGGTCGATCTTGTGAATCCCCTCGTAGTGGACCTGCACCTCGAGATCGCTCGACCAGCAGCGATAGCAGCGCAGCCAGTTGCGAGGGTCTTCACTCATCGATCAGATTCTATGCTCCTGCGGTGGGCGACCCCGGACGCGAAGCCGCGCTGCTGGAACTGGACCGCGCGCACGTCTGGCACCCCTACGGGCCGATGCCTGGCGTCGCCGAGCCGCTGCTGGTGGCGTCCGCCTCCGGTGTGCGCCTGAAACTGGCCGACGGCCGCGAGCTGATCGACGGCATGTCCTCATGGTGGTGCGCGATCCACGGCTACCGCCATCCGGCGCTCGACGCGGCCGTGCGGGCCCAGCTCGAGCGGATGTCGCACGTCATGTTCGGAGGCCTCACGCACGAGCCGGCGATCGAGCTTGCGGACGCGCTCGTGGCGCTGACCCCGGCGCCTTTGCAGCACGTGTTCTTCGCCGACTCGGGGTCGGTCGCCGTCGAGGTGGCGCTGAAGATCTGCCTGCAGGCGGCCGCGCCGGGCCGCACGCGGCTGCTTGCGCTTCGCGGCGGCTACCACGGCGACACCTTCGGCGCGATGTCGGTGTGCGACCCGGTCGACGGCATGCACCACACCTTCGCGGCGGTGCTGCCCGCGCACGTGTTCGCGCCGCGCCCACCCGGGGGCGTCGACGCCGCCCTCGACGAGGCATACGTTGCGCAGCTGCGTCAGCTCTTCGCGCGCCACGGCGGCGAGCTCGCGGCCGCAATCGTCGAGCCCATCGTCCAGGGCGCGGGCGGCATGTGGTTCTACTCGCCGGCCTATCTGGCGCTGCTGCGTGAGCTCTGCGACGCGCACGGTGTGCTGCTGATCTTCGACGAGATCGCAACCGGCTTCGGGCGCTCCGGCACGTTCTTCGCGGCGGACCGCGCCGGCGTCGCGCCCGACCTGATGTGCGTGGGCAAGGCGCTGACGGGCGGCTATCTCACGCTCGCGGCGACGCTCTGCAGCAGCGCCGTGGCGGCGCGCATAGACGGCCCCCTGATGCACGGCCCGACCTACATGGCCAACCCGCTCGCGTGCGCCGTCGCGCTGGCCTGCCTGGCGCTGCTCGAGGGTGGGCAGTGGCGTGGGCAGGTAGCGCGGATCGAGGCACTGATGCGCGAGGAGCTGGCCGGCGCGCAGGAGCTCCCCGGCGTGCGCGAGGTCCGCACGCTGGGCGCGATCGCCGTGATCGAAACCGAGCAGCCGGTGTCGCTTGCCGCGGCCACTGCCGCCGCGGTCGAGGGCGGCGTCTGGCTTCGTCCCTTTCGCAACCTCGTCTACGCGATGCCGCCCTACGTCGCTACTGAGCAGGACGTCCGTAGCGTCGCGCGGGCGATGCTCGCCGCCGCGGCGAGCTAACCGAAGGTGAACGAGAAGCCGCTCGTCCCGGCGGAGAACTGCAGGTGGATCGAGTGGCGCGAGTCGGTTGCGAAGTGGGCGACCTGGTAGAGGCGCTGCTGGGTCACATCGAGAGTGGTCGTCTGGCGCCCGTCGACGGACACGACGACGCTGCCGCGGCCGTGGGCCGGGGGAGAGAGCACGATGTAGACGTTCTTCGCCTGGACGTCGGCGTCGATTGTGGCGCCGGCGCCGGCCAGCGCCTGCTGGCTGGCGATCGTCCAGGTTCCGCCGTAGGCGAAGTCGTTGACCGCCATCGTGTAGGCGGGCGCGACGTAGGCGTGCTTGCCGGAGTGGGGCTCGTTCTCGATCCACCCGGACGCCCGCGCGGTGCCGAGATAGGTCTCCGGGGTGATCGGTGCACTCGACGGGACGATCACGTCACGGGCCTTCGCTCCGGCGCCTAGATCCTTCGCCCCGGCCTGCGCGAGCAGGGCTCGGATCGCGGCTTCGGTCGTGGTGTAGTCCCCCTCGCCGAAGGTTGCATAGCGGACCTGTCCGGTCTTGTCGATCAGATAGTCGGCCGGCCAGTACTCGTTCGCCCAGGCGTTCCAGGTGTCGAGATTGTTGTCCTGGACGACCGGGTAGCGGATCCCGAACTGCTTGATCGCATTCTCGACGTTGCCGGCGTCCTTCTCGAACTGGAACTCCGGTGACTCGACGCCGACGATCGTCAGCCCCTTGCTTGCGTAGCGGGCGTTCCACGCCTCGAGGTAGGGGAGTGTGCGGATGCAGTTGATGCACGTGTAGGTCCAGAAGTCGATCAGCACGACCCGGCCGCGCAGGGCGGTGAGTGTGAGCGGCCGGTCGCCCGGCGTGTTGAACCAGTCCTCGGTGCCGACGAACTGGGGAGCAGTGCCGAGGTCGGGTAGCGCTGGCGTCGCGACGCCGGGCAGCCCGGCGGACTCGGACTGCTTGACCGGTGCGAACTTCACCTTGTGCGTGCGAACCCCGGCGAGCCGCTTTGACACTGTCGAGGAGTTGTCGACGAAGGCGGTGATGTTGACCTTCGGGATGTTCTGGGCGATCCACTGGTCGAGCTTGACGTCGAGCATCGTCGCGAGCACGATCGCCGTCGCCACCATCACGACGCCGAGCGAGCGCTGGACGATCACGGCGCGCCCCGAGCCGCGCAGACGGTCGAGCAGGCGGCGGCCGCCGAGCGCGAGTGCGAGCAGCATCAGGCCGGTGCCGGCCGCATAGGCAAGTCCGACCGCGACCGCTCGCCCGCTGGCGGCGCTGACCGTGATGACGGTTGCGAGGATCGGCCCCGCGCACGGGGTGTAGACGAAGCCGAGCGCGCCGCCGACAAGCAGGCCAGACGCGAAGCCGTCGCCTTTCGTGCGCGGCCCAAGCCGCGAGAACGCGGCGAGCGGACGCTCCAGGCGCTCGCCGACCTGGGGGACCAGGAGCGCCAAGCCGAACAGGACGAGTACGGCGATCGCGACATCGCGCAGCGGGTCGGCACCGAGTCCGACGTTGCCGACGACCTTGGCGATGCCGATGATCGTGATCGCGAAGGTGATCGTAAGACCGAGCACGATGCCCAGCGGCCGCCGCCGCCCGCCCGCTGCGCTTGCCGAGAGCATCGCCGGCAGCACCGGCAGCACGCAAGGCGAGACGGCGGTGCCGGCGCCGACGACCAGCGCGAAGAGCATCAGCAGGAGCATTGGCCCACCGAATTCTTACGCATTGCGTGACACGCTCGTGGCGGTCGCGACGATCCGGGCGGTTGAGTCCACGTCGGGCAGTCTCGCCGGCGCGCGCAGCGTTACACAGGCCGCGCCACGCCCGGCGCGGCGACTATTCGCGTCCGCTGAACTCGACGATCGCGACGCCCAGGCAGACCATCCCGATCGCCGCGACCACGCCGGCCTCCAGCAGCGTCGGCACATGCCAGCCCCACCAGGTGACGCCGGGATCGAGGGCGCGGCGCGCTGCCGCGCTGATCCGTAGATGGTTGAAGACGAGCCTGCGCATCGGGTCGACCGCGTAGGTCATCGGGTCGAGCCGGTTGAGGATCGTCAGCCACTGCGGCAGGCCGGAGACCGGGAAGATCGCGCCGGAAAGGAAGTACATCGGCATCATCACCATCTGCGTGACCGCCATGAACGACTGGATCTGCTTGATCCGCGCGGCGACCATCACGCCGAATGCGGTGATCGTGAACGCCAGGATGAGCTGCAGCACGAAGATTTCGAGGATCAGCACCGGGGCGTAGGGAACGCCGACGAGGCCGGCCAGGCAGAGCACGATGATCCCCTGGAAGCAGGCGACCGTCGCGCCGCCGAAGCACTTCCCGAGCACCAGCGAGCTGCGGCGCACGGGTGCCACCATCATCTCGCGCAGAAAACCGAACTCCCGGTCCCAGACCAGCGAGGCGGCCGAGAACATCGCCGTGAACAGCACCGCCATGCAGAGCACGCCGGGGTAGACGAAGGTGCGCAGGTCGACGCCGTGCGTGCCCGCGCTCGCCAGGCGCGAAAGCCCGGTGCCGAGCACGAAGAGGAAGAGGAACGGCTGCACCAGCGAGGTGATCATCCGCAGCTTGTCCTTCGAAAAGCGGATCAGCTCGCGTTTCCAGACGATCTTGATCGCGCGCAGATCGCCGCGCAGGCTGCTCGCCGGCACATGCACAGCGGCAACCGGAAGCGGTCCCCGGGCGCCGGGGCGGACCGTCTCCGTGCTCGTGCTCGCCGCCATCAGCGGCTGCGCCTGAAGGCCGCCGTCGCAGCTCGCCGCTGCTCGCTCGCGCTCGCCTCGGCGTCGCGGATCGTCGTCCCGGTGTAGGACATGAACACGTCGTCCAGCGAGGGACGCGCGACGCTGACCGAGCGGATCGGCACGCCGAGCTCGGCGAAGAGCCGCGGCACGAAATGCTCCCCGGACGCGACCCCGAAGATGACTGCGCCCTGCGAGACCTGCGCCGTGATCTGGAAGTGCTCGGCGATCGCGGCGATCGCGGCATTGTCGTCGTCGGTCTCAAGCGTCACGCGGTCGTGTCCGACCGAGGCCTTCAGGGCGTCGGGGGTGTCGAGCACCACGATCACGCCCTTGTCCATGATCGCGATCCGCTGGCAGTACTCGGCCTCATCCATGTAATGGGTGGTGAGGAAGATCGTGATGTCCTCGGCGGCCTTCAGCTCCTGGATGTATGTCCAGATCGAGCTGCGCGTCTGCGGGTCCAGGCCGACCGTCGGCTCATCGAGGAACAGCACGCGCGGCGAGTGCATCAGCCCGCGGGCGATCTCTAGGCGCCGCTTCATGCCGCCGGAGAAGGTGGCGACGGCGCTGTGACGGCGGTCCCACAGGCCCACCATCTCGAGCACCTGGCGCATTCGCGGCTCGACAAGGTCGCGCTCGACGCCGTAGAGCTCGGCATGCAGGCGCATGTTCTGCTCAGCCGTCAGGTAGGTGTCGAGCGTCGTGTCCTGGAACACCAGCCCGATGTTGCGTCGCACCGCGTCGCGCTGTCGGTTGACATCGAAGCCGGCGACGGTGGCCGAGCCGCTGCTCGGCTTGACCAGCGTGCAGAGCATCGAGATCGTGGTCGACTTGCCGGCGCCGTTGGGTCCGAGGAAGCCGAAGATCTCGCCTGGGGCCACCTCGAAGTCGATCCCGCGCACGGCCTCGACCTCGCCGTAGCGCTTGGTCAGGCCGTGCACCGAGATCGAAGCCGCGGCGGCGCTTGTCGCGAGCGCGACCGCGCCGCCGCCAGTGGCTTGCTCGTTCACGCGTCCTTGCCCTCGTCGCCGTCGGCGAGGATCTTGTAAATCGCGCGTCGTGTCTCTGTCAGCACCTGCTTGGCCTCGGCTAGTTGTTTCTCGGTCGCGGTCTGCACGAGCTGCAGGCCGGCCATTCCGACCTGGCGCATCAGGCCGAACAGCTCCTGGACCTCGCTCGAAACGCCGTCAGCCAGCGTATCCCATGGCGCCGGCGCGTCCTGCGGGCGACCGGCGAGGAGCTCGCGCCCCGCGTCGGTGATCGCGAACTGCTTGCGCCCGTCGGGTTCCTCCGAGCGAATCAGGCCCTCGTCCTCGAGTTGGGCCAGTGCCGGGTACACCGAGCCGGGACTGGGGCGCCAGACGCCGTTGGAGCGCCGCTCGATCTCCTGCATGATCGCGTAGCCGTTGCGCGGCTCCTCAGCCAACAGCAGCAGCGCCGCCGTGCGGATGTCGCCACGCCGGGCCTTGCCGCCGTGGCGGCCGAAGCCGCGCGGGCCGCCGAAGCCGCGAGGGCCGCCAAAGCCGAAGGGTGGTCCGAACCCGCCGAAACCTCCAGGGCCGGGGCCGCCTTCGCCGCGCTGCATGAACAGCATGCTCCCCAGTGGGCGGCGGCAGAACGTGCCGCCGGCGTAACTTCCAGTCATTGGTCTGCTCCTCGTTACGTGTTTCACAGTACGGTCACGATATATCGCAGAGTGTCGCCTGTCAAGTGGTTGCGTCCGCGTGGCGGTCCCGGCAGCGGCCGGAAGGTAGGGTTTGGGTCGGGATGGACAGCGCGCTGCCAAGAGCGATCGACGTCCGCCAGCTGGGACACGAGCGCCTGATCTGCTGCTTCCTGCTCGGCGATGTTCTGATCGACTGCGGACCCGCGTCGCGTGTCGAGACGCTGCTTGAGGAGCTGGGCGACAGCCGCCCTCGCGTGCTCGCGCTGACGCACATTCACCTCGACCACGCCGGTGCCGCCGGCGCCCTCGTCGAGCGCTGGCCCGACCTCGAGGTTTGGGTGCACGAGCGCGGCGCCCCGCACATGATCGACCCGAGCCGGCTGCTGGCGAGTGCCACTCGCCTCTTCGGCGAGGATATGCAGCGCCTGTGGGGGGAGGTCGTGCCGGTGCCGGCGGCAAACGTCCACGCGCTTGCGGGCGGCGAGGAGCTGGACGGCCTGGCGGTCGCCTACACCCCGGGACACGCCTCCCACCACGTGAGCTACTGGCACGCTGCGAGCGCCACCGCGTTCGTCGGCGACGTCGCCGGGGTTCGCGTCGCCCCGAGTCCCTACGTGCTGGCGCCGACGCCGCCGCCGGACATCGACGTCGAGCTCTGGCATGACTCGATCGCGCGACTGCGCGAGTGGCATCCGGAGCGGCTCGCGATCACTCACTTCGGCTTCTGCGACGACCCCAGCGCCCAGCTCGACGGCATCGAGCGCGCGCTCGAGCACTCCGCGCAACTGGCGCGCGAGGGGTCGCTCGAGCAGTTCGTCGCCGCGCTTCGCCAGGAGATCGACGCCGATCAGGGCGCCCGCGACGGCGCCGCCTACTCGCTCGGCGCGCCGCTCGATCAGTGCTACGCCGGACTCGAGCGCTACTGGTCGCGGCGCGAGCAGGCGCGATGAGCGCCACCGTCGAGCAGCCACGCACAGCGGGACCGGCCGACGCGGTCGGCGGGCGCTGGAAGGTGATCGTGCGAAACGACGATCACAACACCTTCGATCACGTCGCCAAGACGCTTGCCCGCGTGATCCCCGCCGTCACGCTCGATCAGGGGTACGAGTTCGCGAGCCGCATCCACAATGGCGGGCTCGCGATCGTCTGGAGCGGCCACCTCGAGGCGGCGGAGCACTACTGGGCGATGCTGCGCTCAGCCGGCCTGACGATGGCGCCGCTCGAGCAGGATTGAGCCGCCGGTCCGCGCGAAGCCCCGGGCGCGGGCGTCAGTGGCCGTTGGCCGGCGAGGCTGCGGCGGGCGCGTGGCGGACGGCCTCGCCGCGGCAGACGAGATCGTTCCAGGCGTAGACCACGGGAACCTGGAACCAGCCCTGGCAGTAGATGCGAAAGTCGGTCATCTCCGGGCCGGCCCAGAAGCGGTCCCAGTCGAGATGCTCCTCGAACTCGAGCACCTGGAGAAATTTGTAGCGGTCGTCACGCCCGCGGTAAACCGCGTAGCTCGTTGCGCCGTAGCGGACCGAGAGGGCTGAGATCCGCTCGAGCTCGGCCTGCAGCTGGTCGCCGCGGAAGCCGGTCGCATACCACGGAACGTGTACGACGCCGGCCATCAGAGCGCCACGGCGCCGCGGCTGTGGTGGCGGCCCGCAGGGGCCGGCTGGGCTCGTTCGAGGGCCATCGCGCCGGCAATCGTATATCGCCGTCGCTCAGACGAGCCCGGTGGCGAACGGAAGCTCGACGACCGTGGCCGTGCCGTCGTGCCCGGCGAGCGTCAGGCGAGCCCCGGGCTCGGCCTCGCGGCGCACCAGGGCGAGCCCGATCGGGCCGAACCTCGGCGAGGCGGCAAACGAGGCGAGCGTGCCAACCGGTCGCTCACCGAGCAGAAGCTCGCGACCCGGGGAGACCGGCTGGCTCAGCGCCAGCCCGCGCAGATGGCGGTTGGGCCGGCCCTTCCAGTAGAGCCGGGCGACCGTCTCCTGGCCGATGTAGCAGCCCTTCGTGTAGGAGACGGCACGCTCGTGCAGACCGGCCTCCTGCGGCATCGTGCTCTCGTCCATCTCGACACCGAAACGAGGCCTTCCCCGTTCGATACGCAGCGTCTCGGCGGTCGTCTCATCGATCGCCCTCGCGCCCGCGGCGAGCAGCGCGGCGTTCACCGCCTCGGTGTCCTCACTCGCGCACAGCACATCCACCCCAAGGTCGGTGCGGACCAGGCGCACCGGCCGCCCCGCCAAGGAGGCGGCCAGGTGGTCGTGCTCGGCGGGGCCCGGCGGCGTGGCGAGCACACGCTCGGCGGCCGGGCCGATCAGCGACAGCAGGCCGCACTGCAGCGTGCGCTTGTGCAGCTCGGCGTCGTAGCCCAGACGGAACTGCTGCAGCGCATCAAATAGCGCCTGAAGCGCGACGCGCTCGGTGTCGAGCAGCAGCTCCTCTTCGCTTCGCAGCACGCGCACCTGCGCGAGCATGCGGCCGTTGTGCGTTAGCAGCGCCGCTTCCTGTCCGCTCCCGGCCGATAGCGCCGAGACGTCGTTGGAGAGCACGGAGTCAAGGAAAGCGATCGCCTGCGGACCGCTCAGCGCGAGCTTGCCGGCCTGCGAGCGATCGAGCAGCGCCACGTCCTCAGCAGCCGCCCGGTATTGCGGATCGACCGTCGCGAGCGCCACGTCCCGAGCATAACAACACGTCTTTGCGCACCGGCGAGGGCCCGCGGGTAGGCTTTGCGGCGATGGCACTCGCCGACACCTTCCAGGCGATCGTCGACTCGCTTCCGGACGACTGGACCGACCTGGAGCTGGATCTGCGGATCGCTGACGAGACGCGCTACGTCGACGCGGCGGTGTTCCTCGTCGTGGCCAACGCGCAGCCCTATTCCAAGCACGACTGGCACTGGCGGCTGCTGGTCGCGCATCGCTTCGGCCACGCGGCGTCGGTCGACGCCGTGCACATGGCACTCGGTCTGCTCGACGACGCGGGGCTCGACGGCGAGCTGGCGCTGCGCGAGGTTCGCACGGGCCGCGTCCCGGTCGAGTCCGAGTGGGGTCGCCCGCAGTCGCTGCGCGACGAGATGCGCGAGATCAACGCGCAGTAGCGAGCAGGGCGGCCAGCAGCGCCGGGCCCTCGCGGGCGATGCGCGAGCGCGGCACGACCACCTCGATCCCGCCGGCCAACGCCCGCGTGCGCACGTCGGTCTCGACGTGCGAGAAGAAGGCGAGCACCGGCGGGCGCGGCCGGGCCAGCGTGGCGATCCGGGAGTCCGCGTCGTGGGTGAGGTCGGCGACGATCGCATCGGCGCCGGGGTCCGGGCCGGGCCCAAGCGTCACCTCATGGCCCGCGGCCTCGAGGTCGGAGCGCAGCCGCGAGCCGAACAGCAGGTCGTCGGTCAGAACGTGAACCCGAGCCACCCCGCAGACGATACGGGTCTGGACCCACCCTGATCGACGCCGGAATGCCGCCACGCTCTTGGGCGTCTGAACAGACCTCGGCGCGGCTGCACAGATGCCGCCACGCGCGTCTGATCAGCCGAACAGGTCTTCGGCGCGGCTGCGTAGCAACGCCGCGGCGCCGGGCCCGTCCTGCTCTGTCACGTGCGCGCCCAGTCCGCGCACGATGACGACCGGCTCACCGGAGTCCTTTGCGCGCGCGAGGTCGGCCGCGGCGGCGACCGCGTCGGCGACCGCGATCACGCTGGCGTGCAGCTCCCGCCCGCGCTGATCGTGGCGCCCGCGCCAGTCGTCAAGCGGCGTCAGGCCCGCAACGCCGATCGCGGTATCGAGCTGCCCGAGGCGCCAGGCTCGCCCAAAGCTGTCGGTGATCACGACGGCGGGAGCCCGGCCCGTCACTTCGCGCAGGCGGGCGCGCAGTTCGCGCGCGGCGCCGTCGGGGTCGCGCGGCAGCAGCACGACGGTGTCCTCCGCGGGAGCGTTGGATTCGTCCACACCCGCATTCGCGCAGACGAAGCCGTCGTGCGTACGGACGATCAGCACACCGCGCTCCGCCCGCAGCAGCTCGCTTGACTCATCGAGGATCGCCTGCAGGTGACGCGGGTCCTTCGCGTGCTCGGCGGCGAGCGCCTTAGCGCGCTCGCCTGGCTCGATGTCGGCGAGCCGGCGCACCCGGCCCTGCGCCTTTGACACGGCCTTGTGGGCGACCACCACGATCTCATCGTCGGCGAGCTCTCCCGCGGCGGCGGCGATCAGCGCGGCGAGGTCGTCTCCCCGCTCGATCTCTGGCAGGCCGCGCAGCGCAAAGGCCGAGATCCGGGCGCTCACAGCTCCGCCAGCACGGCGCTCGTGGCGCGATCGCGGCCGGCCAGCGCCAGGCGCAGCGCGGCGAGGTCCTCGGGGGTGTCGACGTCCAAAAGCAGTGCCGGCAGCGCCTCGACGTGCCACGACGCGCCGGCTTCGCTCGCCCGCAGCCGGTGGCGCTCAAAGCTGCCGGGGCCGAAGCCCGGCTCGATCGCGTCCGGCGGCGTCAGCAGCAGCGCGTTGGTACCGCTGCCGTGGCGGTCGGCGACGATCGTCACCGCCGGCGGCGCGCTCACCCGGTCGAGCAGTACCCGCAGGTCCGCGCTGGCCAGCGCTGGGCAGTCGCCGGGGACCAGCAGCGCCCGTTCGTAGCCGTTATGGATCGAGTGCGCGATGCCGACCAGGGCGGCGCCGCTCTGGCCGGCCTCCGCCGGGTCCGCCAGGACCGCTGCGCCAAGGTCGCGGGCGAGCGACGCGACGGCCGGCTCGTTTGTCACGACCACGGCGTCGAGTCCGCCGGTCGCGACCAGCGCGTCAAGTACGTCGCTCACCATCGCCTGCGCGAGCCGGCGCCGCTGCGCCGGCCCGAGCTGCTCGCCCAGGCGCGTCTTTGCCAGCTCGAATCGCTTCACCGGAAGGATCGCCAGCGTGCGCATCAGCGGCTCAGCTCATCCGCCAGTTCGAGCACCTGACCGGCGAGCCGCCGGCGGGCCGCGGGACTGTCCATCAGCGTGTCGAGCTCGAGCGAGCGGATCGCCTCGACGGGCTCATCGGCGACGATCGCGTCAAGCAGCGGCGCGTAGCGCCGCGCGACCCCGGCGGCATCGGCGCTCTCGCCGGCCCACGCCATGCAGGCGGCCGTCGGCCCCTTCAGCACTGCGCCGCCGACGATCGGACTGACCGCGATGACCGGGGCGGCCGAGGCCGCGATCGCGCTGCGAATCGCGTCGACAGCGAGGATCGGGCCGATCGAGATGATCGGGTTCGAAGGACCGATGATGATCGCCCGCGCGTCGCGGAGCGCGGCGAGCGCGCCCGGCGATCCGCTTGCCTGCGCGGCGCCATCGAAGCGGATGTCGTCGATCGGCGCAGCGCCGCCGCGCGCGATCAGGAACTCCTGCAGCGAGAGGATCTCCGCGCCGCTGCGGAGCGTCGTTCGCACACACTCGTCGCTCATCGGGATGACTGCCGCGCCGACTCCGAGCGCGCGTGTGAGACTGGCATGCGCCTCGCTCAAACTCGCACCGGCCTCCAGCAGGCGGCGTCGCTCCAGGCAGAACGCGAGGTCGCGGTCGCCGAGTGAGAACCAGACGTCGGTCCCGAGTTCGCGCAGCATCTCCATTGCCGAGAAGCTGTCTCCATCGATCCCCCAGCCACGCGCGTCGATCCGGTCCGCCAGCCAGTAGCTGACGAGATCCGGATCGGGCGAGACGTAGGCGCCGTGGATCTCGATGTCGTCGCCGGTGTTGGCGATCACCGAGAGCTCTTCGCCGAGCACGTCGTAGAGACCACGGGCCAGCTTCGCGCCGCCGGTCCCGCCGGAGAGCAGGACGACGCTCACCAGAGCGAGTCGGGAAGCCCCGTGAGGCGGATCCCGGCGTGCACCTTGTGGCGCACGTTCACGGAGATCAGCAGCGCCGTCAGCGACTCGGTGATCCGCGCCATCTCGAGCCGGCCGGCATCGACGCAGCGCAAGCCCTCGACGCGGTCAAGCAGCGCCGCGACGCGCGCCTTGTCCGCCTTGCGGTCGCCGGCCAGCAGCACATCCTCCGCGAGCCGGTGCGACCGGTCTTCGAGCGCCGCTGCGCTGACGGTGTGCAGAGCAGCAACGACGCTCACGCCCTCGGGGACGATCTCCTGCGCCTGCTGGGCGGCCGAGCCCTGCCAGACGCCGAGCATCCGCGTCGGCTTACCGCCGACGGCAGCCGCCAGTGGGACCGTCGCGTCGATCAGCAACTGGCCGGCGCGCATGGCCGGAGCGATGTGGCTGAGCGTCTCGTGGTGGCTGCGAAACGGCACGCTCAAGACCACAAGCTCGTTTGCCGCCGCCGCCTGCGCGTTCTCCGCGCCGCTGACGCGGCCTTCAGGCACCGCCGCGAGTACACGCGCCGCAGCTTCCTGCGCGCGGTCGGCGTCGCGCGAGCCGATCGTCACCGCGACGGAGGCGCCGGCCAAGCGCACCGCGAGACCGAAGCCGAGCGCACCCGACGCGCCGATGATCGTGACGGAGCTGTCGGGGGCGGACACGCGCGCGCAGTATACGGCGCGCCGGAGAGCGCCCCGGAGGTCCGCTGTCGCGAGCGCGTGCGCTGCGTGCGCCGCAGGGTCCGGTCGCGACCCGACTCCACGCCCGTGGTCGTGGCGGCAGCGGGTAAGGTCCCGGCGATGGCCGAGCCCCCCGACCTGCGTGCGGCGGACAGCGACCGCGACCGTGTCGCGGCCGATCTGCGCGAGCACTTTGCGGCCGGCCGGCTCGGGCAGGAGGAGCTTGGCGAGCGGCTTGAGTTGGTCTACGCGTCCAGGACGCTGGCCGAGCTCGAGCGTGTGGGAGCCGACCTTCCGGATCCGCGGCCGCTGCCTGTGCCCGCCGGCTCGCGCGAGCTCGCCCGCCGGCGGATCTATCAGGACGCAGGCGCGGTCGTGATCTTGGACCTGGGGTGCGTCGCGGTCTGGGCGGCAACCGGGTCAGGCGGTTCGTTCTGGCCCGAGTACGTGATTCTGTTCTCGGTCCTGCGGCTGGCCCGCGACGCCTGGCGGCTGCTCGGCCCCGCGCCCGAGCGGGCACGGCACGCGCACGGGCACGGTCAACGGCGGGCTCGCCACGGTAGCCGGCGGCTCGACTGACGCCGCCTCTGCGGCGGACTCGTTGCGTAGAGTCCGCCCGGTGGACTCCGCAGCCGAACTGCTCGAGATCGCAAGCGAGGCCGCGAAGACCGCTGGTGCGCTGCTGCAAGAGCGCTTTGATGCCGGTCGTGAGTCGCACGTCAGCGCCAAGTCGACTCCCACCGACCCGGTCAGCGAGGCCGACCTTGCCTCCCAGCGCGCCATCCGGGCCGTGCTTGCAAAGCGCCGGCCGCAGGACGGGCTGCTCGCGGAGGAGGAGGGCGCCGACCAGGTCGGCTCGAGCGGTCTGCGCTGGGTCGTCGACCCGCTCGACGGAACCGTCAATTTCCTCTACGGGCTGCCGCAGTGGAGTGTCAGCGTCGCGGTCTGCGACGAGCAGGGAGCCGTCGCCGGAGCGATCCACGCGCCGATGACCGCTGAGTTCTTCAGCGCGGTGCGCGGCGAGTTGCCGCGCCGAAACGGCGTCGAGCTCGCATGGCGGGGCGATGCGGCGCCGCAGCTCGCCCAGGCGCTCGTCGCCACCGGCTTTGCCTATGCCTCGCAGGTTCGCGCCGAGCAGGCGGAACTGCTCACGCGGCTGCTGCCGCGCGTCCGCGACATCCGCCGCTTCGGTGTCGCCTCGCTCGATCTCGCCGGGACGGCGATGGGTCTCTACGACGCTTACTACGAGCGGGGTGTGCATCTGTGGGACATCGCCGTCGGCGCGCTGATGTGCGACGGCGTGGGGCTCGTGGTGCGCGAGATCGAGGGCGGGATCATGGCGGCTCCGGCGTCCCTGGCCGACACGCTCTGCGAGATCATCGCCGCCGGGGGAGCCGCTGCCCGCGCCGACGAAGGTGCGCGCCGAGAACCCCCGACCCGCACACCGCCAGCCTGAGCTCCACGGCGCGGCGGCTACGCCGGCGGTGCCAGCACGTAGACCCGGGTCAACGGACGCGGCTCGAACGAGAACACGAGCCAGCGACGCCCGCGGTAGCTGACGGTGCCGCTGATCGGCAGCGTCGCGGGACCGGCGCCGCCGGCCGCGGCGAGCTGCGTGGCGCCGCGGCGCACGAAGACGTCGGCGCCGGTGTAGATCGCCACCGTCCTCGCGAACCCGGGGTAGTGATCCGGCAGCGACACCGCAAGCGCCGCGAAGCGCTCGGCGATGCGGCCGAACTCGCCGGCGCGAACCGTGGCGCACGGATCCGCCCGCACCTGCGCGGGGGGCGGCGCGACGAGGATGACGGCGTTCAGCGTGCCGCTCGGGAACGCGCGGTAGGTCTCGCTCAGCACGCGGTAGGAGACGCCGCCGATGGAGAGCTGCGGGCCGCTCGGCAGGGCCGGAGGAAAGGCGGCGTAGCGCTCGGCCACGAGCCTGTCCGCCACGTAGATGGCGATCGGGTTGCCGACGAACCGCGTCTCGAGTTTCGTGTAGCCGGTGTCGTCCTGGACCGACATGACGTAGCTGCCGACGGCGCGGCCGTGCAGCCGCAGAGCGCCGGTGACCGGCGCGATCACGTACGCCCCGCCGACGTCGGCAAGGATTCGCCCGCTGGCGTCGAGTGCCCGCAGGCGGACGATATGCCAGGCGGGGTGGAAGACAAGCCGGCTGACCGCGGCGTGCGCGGCCACGGTGTTGTCTGCGGTCACGGCGGCGAGCAGGTCCGCCGCTCCGCTGACCTGCGCCGAGTCGAAGCTGACCTCGGTGCCGGCCAGCTCGTTGCCGTAGATGCGATCCGCTGCGCCGGCGTCGACGGCCGCTATCGTCGCCTGCGCGGCGGCGCCGCAGGCGGCCGGTGGGTCGGCGAAGCTGGTCGCACCGCAGCCCACCGCCACGGCGAGCAGAAGCAGTGCAGCACTCGCTGCGAGCGCCGGACGCAGACGGCCCACGGTCTGCCACGTGGGGTGGTGTGGCACAGCCTCATTGTCGCGCCCGCGGGACTCGGGCACGGCACAGCGCGTGGCGCTCCCGTGCGCCGGGCGGCGCCGCGCAGTGCCCGGGGTGGGACTCGAACCCACAAGCTCTTACGAGCGGCGGCTTTTGAGACCGCTCCCTTTACCGATTTGGGCACCCGGGCCGGGCGTCGGATCGTATTGTGCGCGTTGGCGTCGGCGGCGTGCGCGCAGCCTCCCCACGCCGCTCTGCTAGAACGAGTCGCGCGCCGAGCGGGCGTGGTGGAATTGGTAGACACGCCGGCCTTAGGAGCCGGTGGGCGAAAGCCCTTGGGGGTTCAAGTCCCTCCGCCCGCATCGGGATGAACGGGCTGTGCGTCCCGACCGCTACGCGACGACCTACGCCGGACCCCTGGGCCGCAGAGGCGAGGCTGCCATGGGCGGTGTGCGAAACCCGGCAGGCGTTCCGCGGCCGATCCTCCGGCCCAGAGTCGGCCTGTGTAAAACTCGATCAGGACGTGACCAGGTCGCTAAGTCTCGGCGTGCTCGATCAATCGCCCGTCTCGGAAGGCTCCGACGGGGCGATCGCGCTGCGCCGCTCGGTTGACCTGGCGATCCTCGCTGACGAACTCGGATACGAGCGCTACTGGGTCGCCGAGCACCACGGCCACGCGATGATCGCCGGCGCGAGCCCGGAGGTCCTGATCGCGGCGATCGGCGCGCATACAGCGACGATCAGAGTCGGGAGCGGCGGTGTGATGCTCCCGCACTACAGCCCGCTGAAGGTGGCGGAGAACTTCGCGGCGCTCTGCGGCCTCTACCCGGGGAGGATCGATCTTGGCCTCGGCCGCGCCCCCGGCAGCGATCCGCAGACGATGTTCGCGCTCCAGCGCGACCGCCGCCAGGTTGCTCCCGACGACTTTCCCGAGCAGCTCGCCGAACTGCTCGCCTACCTCGAGGACGACTTCCCGCCGGGGCATCCGCTCGCCCGACTCGCGGCGCTGCCCGGGGGGCTGGAGCGTCCGCAGGTATGGCTGCTCGGATCCTCGCCCCAGAGCGGGATCTGGGCAGCGCAACTCGGCCTTCCCTACGCATTCGCCGACTTCTTCGCCAGCTCGGGCGGCGCGCCGATCGCACGGCGCTACCGCAGCGAGTTCGAGCCGTCACAGCGCCGCGCCGAGCCGCGCGTGGCGATCGCGGTGGCCGCGATCTGCGCGGAGACGGATGCCGAGGCGCAGCGGCTCGCCTCGAGCCGCAGGATGACCGCGGCGCTTCGCCACAGCGGCCGCATCGCGCCACTGCCTCCGGTCGAGAAGGCGCTCGCGTTCCTCAAAGCGCAAGGTGACTCTGCCGCGGGCCACCGCGGAACGCGGGACATCGTCGGCTCGCCCGAAACGGTCCGCGCGGGGCTGGAGGAGGTCGCCGAGGACTACGAAGCCGACGAGGTTCTGGTTGTCACCCTGACCTACGACCACGCTGCGCGCCGGCGCTCCTACGAGCTGATCGCCGAGGTGTTCGGCCTCAAGGCCGGGACGCTCGCCCCGGATCCGCTGCTCGCGGGGTAGGCCGCCGGGCGCACAAATGACGCTCCAAACGCCGGCCCGTGACGGTGGGAGCGGCGGCCGTCAGGCCTGCATGCCTGTGCGGATGGCCGGGCGGTAGCTGTCGGAGAATTCCTGGAAGAGGCCGGTAACGACGAAGGCGACCTGCTCTCCGATGTCCACCGCGTTGTCGGCGATGCGCTCGATCGCCCGCGCCGCGAGGACCATGTAGGTGCCCCACTCGCGCGCCTCGGCATCCTCACCGGCCGCGAGCGCCGCGTTGAAGATCTCGCGGTTGAGCTTGTTGATCTCACCGTCCTGGCGGATCAGGTCGATGGCGAGTGGGAGGTCGCGCTCCTGGAAGGCCTTCTTGCACTGCACGACTGCGGTGCGGGCGAGCGCTCCCATGCGGCCGAGCAGCGCGAGCACATCGTCCTGGATGGGCGGCTCGTGGCCTGAGAGCGGGATGAGCTTGGCGATGTTCACGCACTGGTCGCCCATCCGTTCGACGTGCATGATCATGTGCAGCAGAGCCGCCACGAGGCGCAGGTCGCCGGCGACGGGAGTTTGGCGGGCCAGCAGTGAAAGGATGCCCTGGTGGACCTCCAGGTAGCGCCCGTCGACGCGGTCGTCGTCGGCGATCACGATCCGCGCGAGCGATATCTCCTGGTGGGCGAGAGCGTCGAGCGTGCGATCGAACTGCTCGATTACGATCTCGATCGCGCCGAGCGCCTGGCGCTCGAGCTCCGCAAGCTCCTGGTGGAAGTGCGGCCGCAGATCCTGCTCGCTGGGCGCGACGACGTCGTCTCGGGCTGAGGAACTCATCCGAACCGGCCGGTGACGTAATCCTCGGTGCGCTTGTCGGACGGCCGCGTGAAGAGCTTCTCGGTGTCGTCGTACTCGACCAGCACGCCCGTGCGCTTACCGCCCGACACATCGAGGCTGAAGAACGCCGTGCGCTCGGCGACGCGTGCTGCCTGTTGCATGTTGTGGGTGACGATCACGAGCGTGTAGTCCTTCTTGAGGTCCTGCATCAGCTCCTCGACCAGCGCCGTGGCGATCGGGTCAAGCGCCGAGCAGGGCTCGTCGAGCAGGAGGACGTCCGGCTCGATCGCGATCGCGCGCGCTATGCACAGGCGCTGCTGCTGGCCGCCGGAGAGCCCGAGCGCCGATCCTTTGAGGCGGTCCTTGACCTCGTCCCACAACGCAGCTCCGCGCAGCGCCTTCTCGACGCGCTCGTCGAGGTTGTGCTTCTGGCCGAGCAGCCGCGGCGCCCAGGCGATGTTGTCGTAGATCGACTTCGGGAAAGGGTTGGGTCGCTGGAAGACCATGCCGATCCGCCGGCGCACCTCGACCGGGTCGACGCCGCCGGCGTAGACGTCGTGGTCGTGGTAGAGCACCTGCCCACTGACGCGGAAGCCCGGGATCGAGTCGTTCATCCGGTTGAGCGTGCGCACAACGGTGCTCTTGCCGCAGCCCGACGGCCCGATCATCGCCGTGATCACGTTCTTGTGCACCAGCATGTTGAGGCCCGATACGGCAAGCGTCGCCCCGTAGTAGAGGTCGACGTCGCGCAGGTCGAACACGACGTCACGCGTGGTGACGTCGGTGTGCTCACGGCTCGTGATCGCGAGCGCGGCGAGCGGCGGGGCCGTCGAGGCGTCGGTCTCGGGCTGACTGCCTTCCATCGGCTCAGCGCTCCTTGTCGTGTTCGTCTCGCTCACTGTGACTGGAACTTCCCACGCTGGCGCGCGAGCATGGCCCGGGCTCCCAGGTTGCCGATAAGTATGAACGCCATCAGCACGACCGCCGCGCCCCAGGCGCGCGCATGGTCGGCCGGGAAGGCCGACTCCGAGTCGGAGAAGATGATCAGCGGGATGTTCGGCAGCGCGGTCCCGAAGATGTTCACCGTTGTGCTGTTGGAAAAGATCGATGTTGTGAACAGCAGCGGGGCGGTCTCGCCGGCCGATCGTGCCACTGCGAGCACGAGACCGGTGAGGATGCCGCCGAGCGAGCTGGGGAGGACGATGCCGACGATCGTGCGCCAGCGGCTGATGCCCAGCGCGTGGGAGGCCTCGCGAAGCTCGCGCGGGACGAGCGTCAGCATCTCGCCGGTCGCGCGGGCGATCAGCGGCACCATGATGATCGCGAGCGCGAAGGATCCGGCCCAGCCGGCCTGCTGGCCCCCTTCGATCAGCAGGCCGTAGGCGAACACGCCGATCACGATCGACGGCATGCCGTTCAGCAGGTCGAGCACGAGCCGGATCGGCCGCGCCGTCCGTGGCGTCGAGAATTCGGTCAGATAGATCGCGATCAGCACGCCGATGGGCGCCGCCATCACGGTGGCCAGCGCAACGATCAGAGCCGTGCCAACGATCGCGTTGGCGATACCCCCGCCGACCGCGTCGAGGCCGACCGCCGGGTCCTTGAAGAGGAAGGACAACGACAGCTGGCTCGCGCCCTTGCCCGTCACGGTCACGATCACGATCGCGAGGATCGCCACGGCGAGGATCGCCGCGGCGGTGGCGACGCCGCGCATCAGGCGGTCGGTGCGCCGGCGCCGGCGCAGATTGCCGGTGGCGCTCAGCGGCCGTTTCGGGTCCATCAGCGGATCGGCGCCGAGCGTGCTCATCGCGCGAGCACGCCCTGCCTGCGAGCCGATCGGCGCACGATCAGCTGGGCGGCGAGGTTCACCGCGAGCTCGATCACGAGCAGGATCACGGCGCAGAAGAACAGCGACGAGGTCAGGATCCCGGTGGAGCCGCTGAACTGCTCCACGATGCGGCTCCCAAGCGCGTCGCCGTTTCCGAACAGGCTGTTGCCGATCAGCGAGCCGCTGCCGATCGTCTGCGTGACCGCGATCGCTTCACCCAGCGCGCGGCTCAGCCCCAGGATCGTGGCGGCGGCGATGCCGGCGCGCTGGGAGTCGAGCACGACGCCGCGGATCATCTCCCAGCGCGTCGCGCCGAGCGCGAGTGCGCCGTCCTTCAGCTCGCGCGGAACGGTCAGGAAGATGTCGCGCGTGATCGCGGCGATGATCGGCAGGGCCATCAGGGCCAGCACGACACCGGCCGTGAAGATGCCGTCGCCGGTGGCGTTCGGGGGACCGAAGAGCGGGATGAAGCCGAGCACGTCGTGCAGCGCCGGCTCGATCGTGTTCTTCAGGAACGGGCCGAGGAAGATGAGCCCCCAGAAGCCGACGATCACCGACGGGATGGCAGCGAGCAACTCGACCAGCGGGCTGATCAGCGCGCCCGCGCGTCCCGGTGCAAGCAGGCTCAGGTAGACGCCGATCGCGATCCCGAGCGGCCCCGCGATCGCCAGTCCGATCGTCGAGGTGACCGCCGTGCCGAAGATCAGCGTGCCGGCCCCGAACACGTTTGCGTGGGCGACGCCCGCCGAGCTTGCGGGGTTCCAGGTCGAATGCCAAAGGAACGCGAGCCCGAACCGCGAGATCGCAGCACTCGCGCCCGAGACGAGCTTGACGACGATCAGCACGAGGATCACGATTGCCGCAAGCGACGCCAGGATCGTGAGGCCGACGAGCACGCGGTCGCCGAGGCGATCCGCAAGGCGGCGGGTGGGCGAAAGCGGGGTCACGGCGGGGGCTGCGGTGCTCACGCCCTCAGCCTAACCACACGAATGACCCTACTTTCGCGCTGTTCACAAGTTGATAACAGCCGGTTCACGGCTCCGTAACCGCTCGCCTTGCAGCGGGGGTGATGCTCTCCGCAACCGCAATTCAATAGGAGGCAATTTGCGTATCAAGCGTTTCATCCCCATGCTCGCGCTGCTCGCAGCGGTCAGCGCGGGAACGCTCGGCACGAGCGCGAGCAGCGCCGTCGCCGGCACCACCCTGACAGGCGCGGGGTCGACGCTAGTCGCTCCGTTCGTCGAGAACGTGTTCGATCCCGACTTTCAGGCCAAGTACGGCACGCAGGTGACCTATGGCGCGGTTGGCTCGGGGACCGGCGTCACCGACATCAGCGGCAAGACGGTCGACTTCGGCGCCTCCGACGCGCCGCTCACCGACGCGCAGGAAGCGGCCTGCTCCGGGTGCATCGAGATCCCGTGGGCGCTGTCGGCCACCGGACTTGACTACAACCTCTCCGGCGTCAGCCACCTCAACCTCTCCGGGGCGGTCATCGCCGACATCTTCCTCGGCACGATCACCACCTGGAACGCGCCGCAGATCGTGGCCCTCAACAAGGGCGAGACGCTCCCGGACGAGAAGATCACGCCGGTTTGGCGCAACGACAGCTCCGGCGACACCTACGTGTTCACGACCTTCCTCTCGAAGGTCAGCTCCGCCTGGGCGAGCAAGGTCGGAGCCGGCACGTCGGTGTCATACCCCACGGGCACGGGCGCCAAGGGCAACAGCGGCGTCGCCCAGGTCGTGGCCTCGACACAAGGGGCGATCGGCAACAACTCGTGGTTCTACATCCGCCAGGCCGGGCTCAAGGCGGTGGGGATCGAGAACAGCGCCGGGAAGTTCGAGTACCCCTATGAACCGAACCTCTCCGCTGCCGCGGGACTGCTGAAGAAGGTGCCGACGCTCAGCACCCTCTCATCGACGACCGCGACGACGATCGCCAGCGATCTCTCGATCGTTGATCCCCCGTACAGCAAGCCGAAGAAGGGCGCGAAGCCGACCGCGCTGCAGAAGAACGAGGCGGCGGCGTACCCGCTGGCGACGTTCACCTACGTGATCGTGCGCCCGGACGACTCCAACATCTCCACGCTCAAGCAGTTCATCGGCTTCGCCCTGACTCCGGCCGAGCAGGCGAAGGGGGTCGGCGGCTCGCTCCAGTTCGCGCCGCTGCCCAAGGCCGTCGCGGCAGCCGACACGACGGCGGTCAACGGCCTGTAGGTCGCTCTCAAGGGATTGAAGAGCTGACGCCTCCTGGGGCGCGGCCGGCGAACGCCGGTCGCGCCCTCGTCGTTCTCGCCGCCGCGGCGGCCTCCCCTCAGTCGCGCGTGAGCAGCAGCGCGAGCGTCGGACAGGCGTCCGCCGCCCGGCGGGCGTGTGCTTCCAGCTCACGCGGGATCTGCGCCTCGTTGATGATCGGGTAGCCCCACTCGTCAAGGCGTATCCACTCGGGCAGGAGCTCCGCGCACAGGCCGTGCGCGTCGCATTTGATCGGGTTCACGCGCAGCTTCACCGGGGTCTCGAGGGCGCCGGGATGTGCAGCAGCGCCGGCGCCCCGCAGGACTCGCAGGGCCCGTGGCGCGCATGGTCGTCGAAGGCGGCCGGGAAGGTGCGCAGCGCGGTCGAGACGAAGTGGGCGAGCCCGTCGGGCAGGTGGCATGCGCCGCGGCCCGGCAGGCTCTGGGTCCAGCGGCCGAGGTCGGCCAGCGCGCCGGGCGCGGCGCTGCCCTCGGCGATCGCGTGCAGCGTGCGGGCGATCGCCGCGCTGCCGTGCACGCACGGCCCGCACTGGTTCGCGGTCTCGGTCGCCAGGTAGATCGCGACGCGGACGGTCTCGGCGACCGGGCAGGCACCCGACGGCAACGCGATCAGCACGCCGCAGCCGAGCGCGGCGTCATGGCGGGCGAGGCTCGCGTCGCAGACCGCGAGCTCGGCGACCACGCCGGCCGGGAGCCACGAGCCGAAGTAGCCACCGATCAGCAGCCCGGCGATAGCGCCGCGCAAGCCGCCGGCGGCGGCGAGCAGCGACTCGAGCGCGGTCCCGCATTCGATCTCATAGACGCCGGGGGCGTTGACGGCGCCGAGCACGGTCACGAGCGTCGAACCGGGCTCGTCGTCGGTCCCGACGGCGCCGTACCAGCCGGCGCCGTGGCGGGCGATCAGCGCCAGGTGCGCGAGCGTCTCGACGTTCTGGACCAGCGTCGGGCGCCGTCGCACGCCGCGCTGCGTCGGCCGTGGCGGGATGAAGGTGGGACGCGGTTCCCCACCGTTGATCTGGGACACGAGCGAGGTCTCCTGGCCGGTCAGGAAGGTCTCGGCCGCGGCGAACAGCTCGAAGCGCACCGAGTCGACGCCCGCGGCGCGACGCTCCTTCAGCGCGTGCTCGAGGCTCTGGCGCGAGTCCGAGCCCCGGCGGCCCTCGTAGGCGACGATCACATGCTCAGCCCCGACCGCGCGCGCGGCGAGCGCCGCGCCGTCGAGCACCAGGTGCGGCAGCTCAGCCAGCAGCAGTGCGTCCTTGGCGCTCATCGGCTCGCTCTCGCAGCCGTTGGCGACGACGATCGCCCGCCCGCGGCTCGCCCGCACGGCGCGCATCTTGATCGCCGCCGGGAAGCGGGCGCCACCGCGACCGCGCAGCTTCGCGCGCTCCGCCAGTTCGATCAGCGCCGGGCCGTCGAGCGCCGCCGGCGCCGGCAGCGAACCGTGGACGTCGAGGTGGCGCGCCAGCCGGGCCATCCCGGGCTGCGAGAGGCCGGTGAGCAGGCGCGGCAGCGCGATATCGACGCTCGCCGTGCTCACTGGGTTGGAGTCACCTGGACCGTGCCGCTCGCGGTGCCGGTGTCGCTGAGCGTCAGGCTCACCGCGAGATCCAGCGTCTGGCCGCCGCTCGAGGAGACCCGCGCGGCGATCGCGGTGCCCTGCAGCGAGGTGATCGCGCCGGTGAAGAGCTGCGGGTCGGCGGCGGTGCCGGCCGACGCGCTGCTCGAGGTCATCGCCACGCCGCCGCCGCCGTCCTCGTTGCCGATCACCACAAGCGTCACGCTGGGCAGCTCGGCGTTCGCCACAGAAAGCGCGATGTCGACGCTGACCTGGCCGCCCGCGGTTTCGCTCTGGCGGACCGTGCCGCTGACGGCGGCGTCGAAGGCGTTGATCGTGCTCGTCGCGCCGGAGCCGGCGCTCGAGCTGGTGGTGGAGCCGCTGACGGCGGGCAGCGCCGAGGCCGGCGTTCCGGCCCGCTTCGCCCAGTCGCTGGCGAGCGGTCCGCTCGGCAGCCAGATCACCAGCGCCGCCGGCAGCGCGACCGAGGCCGCGAACGCCGTGCCGCGCAGCGCGCGCGGCCCGCCGAGACCCAGGCGGGCCCAGACGGCGACGATCACGGCGATGACGCAGGCGGCGGTCAGCGCCTGCAGCCACAGTTGCTTGACGTCGCTGCCGGTGCCGACGGTGTGGAGCACAGCGACCGGCCAGCACAGATAGGCCAGCCAGTGGGTTGCCCGCCAGACCGCGTGCCCGAGCCGGCGGCGGATCATGCTGGTGATCGCGATCGCCAGCAGGAGATCGGAGGCGAACGCCCCGAGCCCGAGCCACAGGGGTCGATAGCTGCCGACGAACGGCACCGCCGCATCGATCAGGTGGATCCCGGCGAACGGGTCGAGCACCGAGGTGGCGATGTGCACGGCGAGGACCGCGATCGCCAGCAGCGAGACGTTGCGATGCACTCCCTCGATCACAAAGCGCGGCCAGCGCGCGCTCTGCACGCGGCCGATGTTCGCGATCCCGAGCACGAGGCTCGCCGTCAGCAGCAGCAGCGTCACTGCCCCCGTCGCGCGGGTCAGGTACCAAAGGGCGCTCGGGCCGGCGGCCGCGAGGACCATCAGTCCGCTTCCGGCGCCGGCCAGCCCGCAACGAGCGTGACCTCGCCGTCAGCCGCGACCAGGCGCGCCGGCAGCCGCAGGCTCTCGAGCCAGTCTGCCGCGCGCTCGCCACGAACGATCGCCGCGGTGCTTGCGATGTTCGCGTCCACGCAGCAGGCGGCGGCCACGCTGACGGTCCGCCAGCACACCTCGGCGGGCGCTCCGGTCTGCGGATCGAGGATGTGATTCAGCTCGGAGGAGCCGCGCCGCCAGCGGCGAACGGTCGTGCTCGAGGTCGCGAGGCCGCCCGATCGCAGCGCGATCGTCTGCCCCTCGCCGGGCGTCTGCGAGGAATGATCGTCGGTTACGCGCACCGCCCAGCCGCCGTCGGGCGGCTCGCCGGCGGTCGCGATGTCACCGCCGAGACTGACGAGCACGCCGCCCGCGAGCCCCTCGGCCGCGCTGGCGGCGGCGACGTCGGCCGCCAGCGCCTTGGCCGTCGCTCCGTAGTCCAGTTCGACGCCGGCGGGCACGCGCACTGTCGAGTGGGCGTCGTCAAGCTCGATCCGCTTCCAGCCGCCCGCACGCACGAAGCGCACCGGTCCGCCGGCGCGGACCGCAGCGAAGTCGCGGTCGTAGCCCGCGGCCCGAAGCGAGGAGCCGATCGTCGGGTCGAGGTCGCCGTCGGTCAGCCGCGCGGCGCGCAGCGCGCACCGCGTGGCGCGCACGAACAGCCGGCTCACCGTAACCCGCGAGCCGCCGGCGGCGTTGACGCGGCATAGCTCCGAGTCGTCGCGGAACCGGCTGCAGGCCTCATCGACCTGGTCGAGAACGTCGTGAACCCTCGCTGCCGCGTCGGTCAGCTCGCGCGGCTGCGTCGCAATGACCACAACGCTGGTTCCCAGCGCCCGCCAGCGCGCCGAGGCCGCCACGGCAGTCACGAGCCGCCTGAGACCACCACGGGTGCCGCAGGCGTCGGCGTCGGCGCCACGTTCGCCTGCGAGAACCCATCGCTGCTCGCGGCGGGCGCCTGGACGGCTGGGGATGAGGCGGCGGCGGAGGCATTCGAAACCGTGCGTCCGTGGAAGGCCTGCGACGCGATCAGCGCCAGGGCGCCCGAGAGTCCCACGACTGCGACGACCAGCCACCGCGTCACCGCCGAGATGCGCCGCAGCCCGGCGTCGCGGGCGCTGACGGCGCGCCGCATGGCGGTCTCCTTCGGCGTCGCCGATCCGAAGCGTGGTGCACGCGGACTCATACGACGCGATTGTCGCCGCACGAGGCACAAATTCTCCTAAGCGGAGGATGAGAACGCGCTTAGAAGCTCGTGTGAGTGCGAATCCTCGTCCCGCGCGACGCTAGCATCGCGCCCACTGTGACCGACGCGCCCGCGAGCGACGCCTCCGGCTCGCCGCGGGAGCGCCGCCGCGAACAGGAACGCCGACGCCGCCGCGCGCGTGCACGCCGCCGTGCCCGCGGCCGGCTCGTCGCGCTGATCCTCCTCGTTGCCGGCGTGCTCCTCTTCGCGCTCACGCGCGGGCCGTCGCAACCCGCCGTTGCGGCGGCGAGCAGGACGCAGATCTCGGTCGCAGTCGCGAAGGCCGGCCTGCTCCCGGCGGCGATCCAGGATGCCGCGGTCGCCGCCAGGGCACACGGATCGCTGCTGCTGCTCGGCGGCATCACCGCCTCCGGCGCCTCCACCGCCGCGATCGTCAGCGTCACGGCCGGCGGCGCCAGAACGCTTCGCGCCCAGCTGCCGGAGGTCCAGCACGACGCGCAGGCGGCGCTGCTCGACGGAGAGGTTTACGCCTTCGGCGGTGGCGACCTCGCCTCCTACTCGCACATCCTGCGTTTTGACCCGGCGAGCGGAGCGGTCGCGAGCGCCGGCGAGCTGCCGCGACCGCAGTCCGACGTTGCGGTCACGACGATCGGCTCGACGGCCTTCATCGTCGGCGGCTTCGACGGGGTGTCCCCGCTCGACACGATCGTCGCCTGGCGCCCGGGCACACCTCCGCGCTACGTCGCGCGACTCCCGTTCGCGGTGCGCTACGCGGCGGTCGCGGCCGTCGGCGGGCGCCTGATCATCGCCGGCGGCACCACCACCGCCGGGGTCAGCGACGCGATCTGGAGCTACGACCCCTCAGACGGCGCCGTCGTCCAGGTCGGTGTGCTGCCGCGGGCGCTGACGCATGCTTCGGCGGTGACGCTTGGCGGCCGCGTCTATGTGATCGGCGGCCGCCTTTCCCCGGCCGGCGATCAGACCGCCGGCATCGTCGAAATCGACCCCGCGAGCGCACAGGCGATGGTCGTCGGCTCGCTCCCGGCGCCGCTTTCCGATGCGGCGGTCGCGCTCGCCGGGGACCGGATCGTCGTCGCCGGCGGCGAGGGCCCGGGCGGCGCGCCGCAGCGCACGATCCTCACGCTCACCCCGATCGTGGCGCACGTCAGTGTCCGCAGCCCGAGCCCGCGGGCAGCCGCCCGTGCGGCACTGCAGGCGCTCACGGCGCGCGGCTTCGGCCAGGCGCTGCGGGCGCACCCCAGCTCGATCGCCCCCTACGAGGCCGCGGCCGTGAGGCCCGGGCTGCCGGGCTACCTGCTGATCGCGGACCGCGGCAACAACCGCATTCTCGTCGTGAACCCGCAGGGGAAGATCGTCTGGCGCTTCCCGACGCCCGCCGACGTGGCGGCCGGGCGCATCCTGCACTTCAACGACGACACCTTCGTGGAGCCGGGCGGGCGTTCTCTGATCGCCAACGAAGAGGATTACGGCGCCGTCGTGTCGGTCGGGATCAAGAGCCACGCCATCACGCTGCTGTTCGGCGTTCCGGGCAAGCTGGGTGGCGGCCCGACGCACCTGAACTACCCAGACGACGCCTATGCCCTGCCGGCGGGCGGCTTCACGGTCGCCGACGCCTACAACTGCCGGATCCTCTTCGTACGCGACCACGCGATCGTCCGCCAGTACGGCAGCTCCGGCGACTGCACGCACGATCCGCCCGCCCGCTTCGGCGCGGTCAACGGCGACACGCCGACGCCCGACGGCGGCGTCCTCGTCAGCGAGATCCCCGGCCACTGGGTCGACTCGCTCGCCGCCAACGGCAGCCTGCGCTGGTCGGTGCAGGCGCCAGTCTCCTACCCCTCGGACCCACAGCCGCTGCCGGGGGACCGCGTGCTGCTCGCCGGCTACTCCACTCCCGGGCACGTCGTCGTGATGAATCGCCACGGCGCGGTCCTGTGGCGCTACGGGCCGCCGTCGGGCGAGGGCGAGCTCAACCACCCCTCGCTCGCGCTCGAGCTGCCCAACGGCGACATCGCGGTCAACGACGACTACCGCGACAGGGTCGTGGTGATCGATCCGCGCAGCGACCGGATCGTCTGGCAGTACGGCCACACCGATGAGAGCGGGACGGCGCCGGGTTACCTCCACATCCCCGACGGCATGGACTTCATCCCGGCGGCAGCGGGCGGCGGTGTCGACTGGGCGGCGGTGGTCCACCCCTGAGCTTCACGGCTGGGTGCATGCACCCAGCCGCGGGAGGGTGGCTGCACCCACCCCCGGGGGGGGGCCAGGGCCCCCCCCCCACACCAAGGCCCCCCCCCCCCCAAAACACCCCCCCCCCCCGCCCCCCCCCCCCCCCCCCCC
>Ga0302320_10003268_pt1 | contig 37864 bp, 27 predicted proteins | sample Bog_T0_3_FD_202130 | JGI IMG/M metagenome (GOLD analysis project Ga0302320, IMG submission 202130) | Peat permafrost microbial communities from Stordalen Mire near Abisko, Sweden - Bog_T0_3 | ecosystem: Environmental > Terrestrial > Soil > Wetlands > Peat | place: Sweden: Abisko, Stordalen Mire... | reverse complement strand
CGCCGGACTTCGACGAGGAATTCACCAAGGCCGTTGCCGAGTGGCGCGATAAACATCGGCTGCGAGAAGACGACGCGGTGATATTGCTTGTCGAATTGTTCCGCATCCACCAGCAGCATTGGGATCAAATTCGACGCCGGGAAATACCGTCTTTTGAGCAGTTCCGCGCTGACATCACGAAGCTCGTCGGCGCGACGCAGATATTTCAACAGCAGTCATCGGCTTTACTGGAAGCGCTGCGAAGCCAGTCACCGGCTCACCGTGCCGCGAGAATCACCCGCGCCGCCGCGATCTTCGCCACGCTCGCCGCGTTACTTGCCGGTTATCTTATCGGGAGGGCATGGTGATGAAAATCGGCATCATTCCGTTCGGTCCGATAATGCCTCCACCAGACCTCATGCTCGCGTTGAGGAATCCGCAATACTTCTTGGCGGCTGGTGGAATTCTTTTGGCCTTCATCGCAGTTTGGCTCTTGTTCATTCCTCGAAATCGCAAAGGCTGCGTCGCACGGCTCGGCGGTTTGAAGTGGAAGCGGAATCAATTCTGTCGCGGCTGGCTCATCACTGGCGACACTGGCTCCGGCAAGACCAGTTCCGGCATCAACCAACTGGTGCATCAAGTTTTTCAAAACGAACCGCATTGGGGTGGTCTGTGCGTTGACGAAAAGGGCGTTTATTGGGAAACACTGGCCGCGATGGCGCGTCACTACGGCCGCGAACACGATTTGATTCATCTGCAAATCCGCGCAAACGACACCGATACGCAGTGGTTACCGCCGAATCGCTACAACCTGACCGGCGACCGCAGTATTCCGTTTTCCACCTATGCCAAGTTTATCGTGGACACCGCCACGAGTCTGGGCCAGGGCGGGGACAAAGGCTTCTTCAAAAGCCAGGCACAAACGCACATTGCGCACGCGCTCGAAATGCTCTTTGAATTGAACCGCCCCGTAACTTTGCTCGACGCGTATGAATTGTTGTCTAATCGGGATTTGCTCGAAGAAGAAATGGAGAATCTTGAAAATCTCACCGAAACGCCACGCCGTGCCGCCGTTTACGCCCACTTTCTCGACCGTTTTCTCACCCAACCTGCCGAGCAATTTGGCGGCGTTCGTGAAACCATCGGCAATTACCTGCAATACTTCCTGACCCCGGAAGTTGCCGAGGTATTTTGCACCGGCGAAAGCACTTTTGATTTTTCGGCGATTGACCAAGGCAAAATCATCCTCACGACGATGCCGCAAAAGTTTCAGACCGAACGGCGTTATGTGAACACATTCCTGAAGCTGCTTTATTACAATCACGCCTTGCGCCGTTTCGACAAATCCAAGGCCGCCCGTGTGAAAGACAACTTGCTCATCCTCTGGGCCGATGAGGCCCAGCGGTTCATGACGGCCAGCGAGGACGGCACGAGCGATTACAACTGCGTGGATGTGATCCGGGAGGCCGGCGCCACCGTCGTTGCCGCCGCGCAAAGCACGACTTCGCTGATTCCACCGCTAGGCAATGACAAATCAAAAGTCCTGACCTTGAATCTTCGCAACCGGATGATTTTCCGCTCCGCCGACGAAGCCGATGCCGTTCAAGCCGCCGATTTCATCGGCAAAAAGCGGGTGGTAAAACGCTCATGGGGTTACAGTGCCGGCAAACGCAATGTCAATTACAACGAAACCGAGGAACACAAAATCAAGCCGCACAAGCTGCGCAATCTTCGCGACCACGAATGCGTTCTCGTCCACTGCGAACGCGGTTTTCGCCGCGTGACGCTCCCGCCGCTCGAACCTGACGGATTGGTTGCAAAATGGTTTTCTTGGTGGAGAAAACTGCTTTGAACCGGAAGTCGCCGTAACCAGCGCAATTTTTGCTGCGCTTCACAGGCTTGACGGTCGCCCCGTTTCCCCTGCGACCACGCCTGTTCCGCTACGCAAAAACCACGCTCGTTACGAGCTGGCATCGGCAGTTTGCCGCAAAAGCGTCAGGCTTCCGTCTGCGGCTCGGCGGCGGGCGTTGCGCTCCGGCTGCGATTCGCTAGGCGTTCGTCTCCGCCTTCGCTCCACTTTCCCCGCTCGCCGACCGCAGACCGAAGCCGTGCATGGAGTGAAACATGGCATATTTTTGAAACCGAGGCTCTCGTCACAAAGGATTGTCGGCACGCGCTTATCTTGTTACGCTCACGCAAATTCGACACGGATTGGCGATGAAACTCAAACTGGACATCGGCGAGCAAATTCAGATTCCGGGATACTGCGACACTTTTGCAGCCCTGGGAACTTCTCGCCATTGCAGCGGTGAATATTTATTTCACGGCGCAAGAAAGGGAAGCGGATGACCGCTATTTCTATCCCCCAACTCCTTGACACGATTCGCGCCACGTCGGGGGCATACTATAAACTTACCATTCTCGCCGGCGGCGCACGTTCTGGAAAAACCCATTTGCTCAAGCAGGTCGCAACCCAGCTTGACCTGCCTATCATCAATTTAAGCCTGCTCCTCAGCCAGCGGTTGCTCAGTTTGACCCGGCATCAGCGCGAACTACGCGCCCAGGATGTCGCCACCGACGTCATTGACGAACACTACAAGTCCGGGCTGTGCCTCGATGACACCGAACTGCTGTTCGACACCACGCTCAAATTGAATCCGCTGGTTTTCCTGCGGGAAATCACCCGCAACCGCCTCATCGTGGCAACGTGGAATGGCGTTTTAATCGGTGGCGAATTGCGCTTCGGACAGATTGGACATCCCGATTATTTTAGCCAGACCGTGAACGGTTTCCCCGTTGTTTCCGTCGCCGAGGACAAACTCCAACTGCATTTGACCACATGAAATATAGCGAACTGATCCACTTCCAGCCGATTGAATCGGTCATCGAACTCCGCCAGGCCAACAAAAGCGCCAAGGCAAAGGAACTCATCAGCACCTATGTGATTTCCGCCGACATGGCCGACCGCCTGTGCGATCTGGTGTTCCCCCAGCTTCAGTATTCCAAGCCGCAGGACAATCACGGCCTGCTCATCGTCGGTAACTACGGCACCGGTAAATCCCATTTGATGTCCGTCATTTCGAGCATCGCGGAGAACGAGGAGTTTTCGGCCCTGCTGACCAACGAAAAAGTTCGCCAGGCCGCGCCCATCATCGCCGGCAAATTCAAAGTCGTCCGGCTGGAGATTGGCTCAACGAAAATGTCCCTGCGGGACATCATCACCGGCCATTTGGAACAAGTGCTGGCCGAGTGGGGCGTGACCTACCAGTTCCCGCCGGCTGACAAGGTGCGCGAGAACAAGACTTCCATGGAAGCCATGATGGTCGCATTCCATAAGAAATTCCAGAATCACGGCCTGCTGCTGGTCGTGGATGAGTTGCTGGATTATCTCCGCAGTCGCGACGACAAACAGTTAATTCTGGATCTCGGTTTTCTCCGCGAAGTCGGCGAGGTGTGCAAGGAACTCCGTTTCCGCTGCATGGCCGGTGTGCAGGAAGCCATCTTTGACAGCGGGCGCTTCGCGCATGTCGCCGACGCCATCAGCCGCGTCAAAGACCGCTTCCAGCAGGTCAAGATTGCCACGACCGACGTGAAGTTCGTCGTGTCGCATCGCCTGTTGCACAAGACCCCGGCGCAGCTTGCCGCCATCAAGGAATATCTCGCCCCGTTCGCCAAGTTTTACGGCAACATGACCGAGCGGATGGACGATTACGCCTCACTGTTCCCGATCCATCCCGACTACGTCGAGACGTTCGAGCGAATCCCCATCATCGAAAAACGCGGCGTCCTGCAAATCATTTCCTTCGCCATCAAGGAACTCGTCGGCCAACCCGTGCCGACCGACCGACCCGGCGTCATCGCCTTTGACGGCTACTGGAAGTCGCTCAAGGACAACGCCGCCCACCGGGCGCTGCCGGAGGTGAAAGCCATCATCGAATGCAGCACCACCCTCGAAGACAAGGTCCAGAGCGCGTTCCCCAAAAAAACCTACAAGCCGATGGCCATTCGGATAATTGAAGGGCTTTCCGTCCATCGTCTGACCACCGGCGACGCCCCCATCGGCCTGACGCCGGAGGAACTTCGCGACAAACTTTGCCTCTATCATCCCGGCGCGGCGGAAATGGGCGGCGATCCCGCCGATGATTTGTTGTCGCTCATCGAAAACACGCTCCGCGAAGTTCACAAAACCGTCAGCGGCCAGTTCATTTCGTCCAACAAGGACAATCGCCAGTATTTCCTCGATCTCAAAAAGACCGACGACTACGACGCGCTCGTGGAGAAGCGCAGCGAAACTCTTAGCGACGATGTCCTTGACCGCTATTACTACGACGCGCTCCGTCAGGTGCTTGAATGCACAGACATCCCCACCCACATCACCGGCTTCCAAATCTGGCAACATGAGATTGAATGGCAGGACCGCAAGGCGGGCCGGCTCGGTTATTTGTTCTTCGGTGCTCCCAACGACCGCTCAACGGCGGTCCCCGCCCGCGAGTTTTATCTCTACTTCATCCAGCCGTTCGACAAACCCGACTACACGGACGGGAAGCGGCAGGACGAAGTTTTTTTCCGCCTCACGGGCAAGGATGAGCAGTTCACCCAAAGCTTGAAACTCTACGCCGCCGCCTTGGAACTCGGTTCGATTTCGTCAGGCATCAAAAAGCAGACCTACGAAAAAAAGGCGCTCCAACATCTCGACGACCTGACCAAATGGTTGCGCGAGAATGTTTTTAAGGCGGTGGAAATCACTTATCAGGGTTCGCGCAAAAAGTTCGTGGAATGGCTAAAAGTCGCCGGTGCGGGCGGCTCGTTGAATATCCGCGACGCGGTAAACGCCGTCGCCGCGAAGTGTCTCGCCGAGCATTTCACCAATTGCGCCCCGGAGTATCCCCATTTTTCGGCGCTCGTGACTTACGGGCAGGGCGGCAATGCCCAGCAGGCCGCGCAGGAAGCACTGCGCGGTGTCGCGCAGCCCAACCGCACCAAGCAGGCCAATGCCGTGCTCGATGCCCTGGAACTTCTCGACGGCGACAAAATTGACCCCTCGAAATCCCGCTACGCCAAACACATCCTGTCCATCCTCAAATCCAAGGGCCAGGGTCAAGTCGTCAATCGGCCGGAAATCATCACCACGCTTGAGCCGGGCATTGAGTTCATGTTACCGGACAAATACCGCCTTGAACCCATCTGGGTCAGCGTCACGCTGGCGGCTCTCGTCTATAATGGCGACGGTGTTCTCGCCATCCCCGGCGCGAAGTTCGACGCCACCAGCCTTGCCAATCTCGCGGCCACGCCCGTCGCCGACCTCCAGAATTTCAAGCATCTTGAACGCCCCAAAGATTGGAATATCCCCAGTCTAAAGGCGTTGTTCGAGCTAATGGATTTGTCGCCTGGTCAGGCCGTGATGGTGACGCAGGGCAGCGCCGAGGCTGTCCAGCAGCTTCACAAGGTAATCAACGAGCGCGTCGAGAAACTCGTGCGCGCGAACCAGCAGCTTGCCAGCGGCATCCCGTTCTGGGGTCAAAATCTTTTCACAAGCGCGGAGGTTGAAAAAATTTCCGCTCTGCTTGTCAAAGCCAAGGAGTTCCTCGAAAGCCTCCAAGCCTTCAACACGCCCGGCAAACTCAAGAATTTCAAATACGACGCCGATGACATCAAAGGCTACCAAGCCACGTTCGCGCGGCTCAAGGAAGTTGAGCAACTTCAGGCATACTGTGGGGAACTCGCGCAGTTCACCCAATATCTATCCGCCGCCGAGGCCATCCTGCCCGAAAATCATCCGTGGGTGGCGGAAAGCAAACAGAAGCGCACAGAGTTGCTCACTGAAATTCGCAAGCCCGCCCAGCGCGAATCCGAAACCTTTAAGGCCGACGCCTTGAAGCAGTTGAAAAAACTCAAGGCGGGTTACATCAAAGTTTATCTCGGTCTCTACGCCAAGGCCCGGCTGAATCTCACGCAGGACAAGGAAAAGAAAGACCTGCTCCAGGATTACCGGCTCAAGCATCTGCGGCGGCTCGCCACCGTCAATTCCATCAATTCCGTCCAGCTAACCGAGTTCGACAACCAGATTGGCAAACTGCGCACCGGCACGGTGATGACCGAAAAAGATTTGGAAAACGACCCCAAATCGCCGGACGGCTTCTGGCCCGGCATGGAGGACACCAGCATATCTTCCGAAGCGCGGCTCGCCAGCCTGAAAGCCGATTTGGAGAAAATTCACAAAAGCTGGACGAAAAATCTCCTCAAAGACCTTGATGACCCCGTCATTCAAAGCAATTTCGAGCTGCTAAAATCGCCGCAGAAGAAAATGCTCAAGGAGTTCATGGACGCCAAGGAATTGCCCGACGAAATTTCCCAGGAATTTCTCGCGGCCATCCAGCAGGCGCTATCCGGTCTCGCCAAGTTGACCGTGCGCCTCGACGATTTGAAAAAGGCACTCTTCCCTGACGGCAGCCCGGCCACGCCCGCCGAGTTCAAAGAACGCTTCACGGCATACCTCGACCAGATTCTCAAAGGCCGCGACGCCGCCAAGGTGCGTCTCGTAATTGAATAATGCCTTTGCGACTCGACGAAACAAACCAATGAAATTCCTCCACACCTCTGATTGGCAAATTGGAATGAAGGCCGATTCGGTCGGTCGCATGGCCGAGCGTGTCCGCGAGGAACGGTTGGAGGCAGCGAGACGGGTGGTTCAAGCCGCTCTGGACAACGGAGCCGAGATGATCTTGCTGACTGGCGACGTGTTCGAGGACAACGCGGTGGACCGCCTCCTCGTTCGCAAGACCGGTGAAATCCTTCGCGCGTTTCCCGGTCCGGTTTACATTATTCCCGGCAACCACGACCCGCTCGTGCCTGGCTCCGTGTGGGAGCACAGCGTCTGGAAGGAGGCCGCTAACATCACCATTTTCAGCAAATCCGAGTCCGTTGAACTTGCCGGTTGCATTCTTTTCCCTTGCCCGCTACACGAGAAATATTCGACAAAAAATCCAACTTCATGGATCAACGCCAAAGATGTCACCAAGCCGGCAATTGGACTGGCTCACGGGAACGTCGAGGGAATTCCAAATGGAGAACCTGATTATCCGATCCCTCGTGACGCTGCTACCCGACTGGGCCTGGACTACTTGGCGCTTGGTCATTGGCATTCGTTTGCTCGCTATGACGCGGACGACGGTAGTTGTCGCATGGCCTACGCGGGCACTCACGAAACGACCAAGTTTGGGGAACGCGACAGCGGCAACGCGGTCATCGTGGAAATTGTCCAGCGTGGTTCACCGCCAAAATTGACCCAAGTTAAAACGGGCCGACTCAATTGGTGCTCGCTCGAACGCACGGTCGATCAACCTCAATCGTTGGAGGCGCTTGTTGAAGAACTCGGCAAGCTCGACCCACCGGACGTCTCTCTGGTTCGTGTTCTCATCGGAGGTGTTCTGTTTCCTGAAGACCGTCATGCGCTGATTCGCATCGAAGAACTTCTCGCCAGCCGATTTCTTTTCGGCTCGCTCGATAGCAGTTCGCTCATTCCGGCCCCGGATGGCGAAGGTTGGATTGAGTCGCTGGCATCAGGTTCTTTTCGCGATGCCGCCGTCAAGCTGCGTTCACTAGCGGCGCAATCAGCCAACCCTGAAGAACGCGCCGTGGCCACGCAGGCTCTTCTCCAACTCTTTGAACTCCACGAAAGGAGCCGTGCATGATTCTTCACAGCCTCAGCGTGGCCAACTGGCGGAGTCTGCTTACTTCGGTGGAATTGGGGCCTTTCAGCGAGCGACTCAATGTCATCCATGCGCCCAACGGCACCGGCAAGTCTTCTCTGTTCGAGGCGATGCGCCGGGCGTTGTTTGATGCACACCACGTTTCTGGTGAGGAGATTGAAGCAGTCCGCCCTTGGGGACGATCCTTGGCACCACAGGTTAAGATGGAATTCACCCAGTCGGGCGTCCGTTATCGGGTGGAGAAAATCTTTCTCGACGGAGCGTCCGCACACTTGTTTCGCTTTGAGGACGGAAAATTCCTGCCGTTGGCTGACAGCCGCAACGCCGACACCAAATTGCGAGAGATCATCGCAGCGTCCGATGCTCCCGGTCGCGGGCTTTCCAAACACGAACACTGGGGGTTGGCCGAAGTCTTGTGGGCACCGCAAGGAGCTCTGCACTTAGATTCGCTTTCTTCCAGTGTCACCGAGAATCTCCGCGCCGCGCTCGGTGTGCAATTGACCGGCGAGAGTGGCAGTCGCCTGGAGGAGTTGCTCGAAGAACGTTATCAAACCTATTTCACCAAGGGAGGCAAGCCACGCACCGGCAAACAGGCCGCACCTATCCTCGCGCTGGAGTCGGAACAAGAAAGCACCGTCGCCGAGCGTCAGCAGCGACTCGAACATCAGCAACGATTCGAGGAAACGAGCCGTGCGGTCGAGGACGCCCGCCAGAAACGCGGTCAAGCCAGATTTGAAGCTGACGCCATCCGCGAATCTGTCGCTCAAACCAGTCAACAGGCTGAAACCTATCTGCGTCTTCAAAGTGAGCTAGAGCAGAAAAGGCTAACGGAGCAGGCCGTCAAGGAACGCTTTGATGCCATTGGCAAATCCTTGGAACTGATCGGCAATGTCCGCGAAGAAATTAGTCAGGTTCAATCCAAAATTCAAAGCGGCCAAACGCTGGTGAGTGAGCTTGCAGCCGAGTTGCAAAAGACCAATGACGCGGCTGACGCGGCCCGTGGCAAACGGGACGAGACTCGCCGCCAACGTTCCTCTTTGGACGACCGAGCTGCTGAGGTCGAGGATGCCAGCGCTTTCGTGGACGATAGCAAAGCTCATCAGACACTTGCGGCCAGACTTGAGAAACTGAAGCAGTTTGAAGCTGACCTAAAGAAACGCAAAGAGCAGCGCGCAGCGTTGGTCGCGCCGGACGACAAGACCATCCGTGAAGTGCGGAAATGCTTGGCAGCGCACGAAGTGGCCGAAGCCGCCTTGCGGGCATCGTTAATCCACCTCACGGTTCAACCGAAGAAAAAAGCCATCATCCGAAGCAAGTCTCCCGACAAATCGCAAACCGTCACCGCCGGAGATAAAGCCAAGTTTTCGGGTTCCCCTGATGTCCGAATCGAGATCGAAGGATTCGGAACAATCTACGCATCCGGCCCCGAAGGCGACGCCGAAGCTCATCAAGAGGCGTTGCAGGATGCCGAAAAGAAACTCGCGAAACTCACCCAACCCTACGGCACACAAGACCCGGATCGCCTCCAAGTTCTGCGTGAACAGGCTAATGGATTTGACCTGACGATAGAACAGTTGGAGAGCAAGGTTGCCGAACTCCTCGATGACGAGAGTGCGGATGAACTGAAACCTCAACTGGCCGAGCTTGATGCCCGCATCCAGGAACGGCTCGGACGATTCCCGGCTTGGAAAAAACAACCTCCGATTGTCAGTGACCTGCGCTCCGCCTTGGAGAAGCAGCGCAAAGCCATCGAAACTGCGATTGAAACAGCGGAGGATGCTTTCGACAAAGCGCAGTCCGCTGCCCAAGCGGTTCAGAAACGTCACGGCCAAGCCGAAGCCGAGCTAAAGAACGCCCGCCTAAACCTTGATGCCGCCAAGGTTCGGCTGAACGACCTGACCAAAGATGGCCAGTCCGATGAAACACGGGCACATGATCGTCAGGAAGCCCTCATGGCGTGGGAAGCCGCCAAAATAAAAGCCAAAGACTGCGAAACCAAACTTAACGAGATTCCCGGCGACCCGCAGAAGACGTTGCAAAAACTCGAACGCCAACTCGCAGCTCTGGAGGAAGTCGAAGCCAAAGCTCGTGACGAGGAAAATCAGGCCGAAGGCCGCCTGCAAAACTTGGCTGCCGAAGGTGCCTACTCAAAACTGGTCGCTTGCGAGGAGAAATTGGCGGACCTAAATCTGCGCATCCGCCGGGAGAAACTCCGCATGGATGCGACCAAGCTGCTCTACGATACCGTCGCCACCTGCAAGGCGGCGGTTGTTGCAGCAGTGGCGGCACCAGTCGAGCGCACGGCCACCCACATGCTAGGTCGTATCGCTGGTCCCCGTTTGGGAAATGTTCGCCTGACTGAAAACTTTGTTCCTGCGGGCGTCCGGCCGGAAATCGCCACCGAACCCGTGGAGTTGACCAACCTTTCCGGTGGTGAACAGGAACAACTCTTTCTCATCGTCCGACTTGCGCTCGGACAAGTCTTGGCCAAAGAAGAACGCCAGCTTGTCGTGCTCGACGACGTGCTCAATGCGACTGACACGGGCCGTCTCGCCCGGGTCCTCACCCTGTTGGAGGAATGCGCTGACCGCCTCCAAATCGTGATTCTTACGTGTCACCCTGAGCGTTATCGAGGGCTGGAGGCCGCAACCTTTTTTAATCTTCAGGAGAAGCTCTGATGTCAAAACCCGCGCTTACCGAAGCTCTTGCGTTCAAGGCCCTGGGAGAATTCTTCCGGGACAAGCCGTTCGTTTTCTTTGGGAGCGGAATGTCTTGCGCCGTTGATAATTGCTTCGGCATGTCGGCGCTAAAGGATGCGCTTCTCGACGGGATTCCTGTTTCCAGTCTATCTGGTCAAGACCTTGAGGAATGGAAGGCTGTCCGGGCTGACCTTGCTAACGGCAAGGACTTGGAGAGCGCTATGAACCAGGTCTCCACCGAGCCATTGGTTAAAAGGATAACCTCGACCTCCGCCCAGTTCATTGTTGAGTTGGACAGAAAATACGCCCACCAGATCGCAGCAGGCACCGTTTCTTGGCCGGCAGGGGCACTTCTTCAGAAACTGGTGGACGGGCTACCTACCGGAGACCCTATTCTCCATGTGTTGACGCCAAATTACGATTTGCTCTTTGAATACCAAATGGATGCGCGGGGAGTCGAATACACAAATGGATTTCATGGCTGTGTGCAGCGTCGCTTGGATTGGCGCTTGGCCGCGTTGCACAGTTATTCAATCGAGACCAACCTGATGGGCCGTCGGCTTAGAAATATTGCAAAGCCAAGAAGACATGCGCGCCTTTATAAAGTTCACGGCTCCTTGAGCTATTTTTTCCACAAGAATGCAGTGGTTGAAAACAACTCGTGGATTTGGCAGCCGCCTCCCTCGGTCCAACGGGTCATGATTACGCCGGGCCAATCCAAGTTCGAGGTGCTTCAACGGTTCAGACAGGAACTTCAAGGTCCGGCGGACGCGGCCATTGACAATGCATCCAGGTTCCTCTTTTTGGGCTACGGATTCAATGATGTCCATCTTGAAGAATACATTCGACGCAAACTGGTAACCCAAAAATCTCAGGCGTTGGTGATTACCCGCGACACCAATCCACGCATCGACTCGTTGGCCAGTGAGGCTGACCACATGTGGGTCATCTCCTGTGACCAATCCGGAGGGGCAACGGGCACACGCATTTACAACAAGCAATTTGACAAGCCTTTCGTGCTCGCCGGCCGCGAGCTTTGGAAGGTTGATGAATTCACAAAACACATATTGGAATCATAACTATGGCTATCTTTACATTCGATGCTTCGTATCTACTCGGCAAAGTTCGCGCGGTTGACACCCGCCGCGTGGTAATTCAAGTGAACACTGATGAAGACCTCCGACGGGCGCGGGTGGGGCAGTTGGTTGCGTTATCGCTGCCAGGTGCTCTCGAAGCGTGGTTGGTTGGAATTATTGAAAAAGTGATTAAGACGCCCGTTTTGTCCGACGCGGGAGAAGATGCCGGCGAAAGCACCTCTGTTACCGAGCTTAGTCTCGAACATGAAAGTGTCTTAAACACAGTTCATCTTGCACTCGTTGGCACAGTCGCCGCAACACCGGCAGGAAGTCCGAAGTTCTCCCGCTCGCTGCTCCAAGTGCCAGATATAGATTGCGAGTGCTTCGTTCTCAGGGATGCGCAACTCCAAGGGTTCATGGCATTGCTTGCCTCAGTCGGCGATGCGGCCAAATCTCTTGACCTTGGAAAGTATGCCATCGACGAATCTGCAAGAGCATACCTCGACGGGAACAAGTTCTTTCAAAGGCACGCGGCACTGCTGGGGAGCACTGGCTCTGGAAAATCTTGGACTGTGGCCACCATTCTGGAAAGGGCTGCGTTGCTTCCTTCAGCCAACTTAGTCGTTTTCGATCTTCACGGCGAATACAAAAATCTCGACTACGCCCGTCACTACCAGATTCCCGGCCCAGAAGACCTGGGCAAGGACTCTGATGCGTTCCTCTATTTGCCCTATTGGTTGCTAAATGCCGAGGAACTTCAGGCCATGTTCATTGACCGTGGGGAGTTTAGCGCTCACAACCAGGTTATGATCTTCCAGGATACCGTGGTCGGTGAAAAGAAGGCAACACTCGAAGCATTGAAGAAAACCGAGGTGCTCGGCGCATTTACTCTGGACAGCCCCATCCCTTTCGAACTCGCGAAGGTCATTGCGGAGATCGCTCGCCTAAATACCGAAATGGTGCCGGGCGCTGCGGCCGGGAAAGAAAAGCAAGGGCCATTCTTCGGGCAATTAAGCCGCTTTCTGCTTCGCATTCGCAGCAAAGTGGATGACAAGCGCTATGGCTTTCTCTTTCAGGCACCAGCTTCCCAACATAAATACGAGGCAATGGCCTCACTCATGAAGCGACTGATGGATTACTCCGAACCAAAACAACAAATCAAAGTGATCGATTTTTCCGAAGTGCCCGCTGATATTCTTCCGGTCATTGTTGGCTTGGTTGCGAGGTTGATTTTCCAAGTCCAATTTTGGACAGAGCGCGACAAGAGGAAACCCATGGCTTTGGTGTGCGATGAAGCTCACCTTTATCTCCCGAAAAAGGAAGGCTGCAACCCGGTTGAGCAACGCGCTGTTGAAAATTTCGAGCGCATCGCAAAAGAAGGCAGAAAATATGGTGTTGCATTATTAATTGTCAGCCAGCGGCCATCTGACGTCAGCACCACAATCCTAAGCCAATGCAACAATGTGATCGCTCTCCGGCTTACCAATGGAGACGACCAAGCCACTGTCCGTCGCCTCATGCCAGAGAGTTTGGAAGGCTTGATTGATACGTTACCGGTTCTTGATGTCGGTGAAGCGCTAATTGTAGGTGATGCCGTGCTTCTTCCTAGCCGTATCAAGATCAACCCTCCTTCCCAACGTCCTTTGAGCGCAACGATTGACTTCTGGGATGAATGGCAAAAGAAAGCCGTCGCACCGGATTTAGCGAAGGCAGTTGAGAACATGCGCCGACAAAAGCGCAACTGACCTGCCAATCTCGAAACCAGATGAAACTCGGCCAACAACTACCCACTGACCACGTCCAACGACTCGCGCATCTCGTTGACCAATCATGGCTGATTTTGAAGAGTCGCTTCCTGCAAGGCCGGCACCACATTCCCTTGGAAAAGCCGTTCCAGCACTACTTCGCCCACATCTTGTCGGCTTATGGCGACCTTTGTTGCACCGAACGTGACGACCTGTTCCTGGTGGACTTGGAATGCAAACTGCCCGGTGCCGCTGGCAGGTATGAATACCTGGACATCGGCTGCTCGTTTCCCAAACACGCGGCCAGTTGTGCCATCGAATTGAAATTCAAGACCACCAAGCAGGGCGCGCAAGACCACGGACGCATTGACGCCTATCAGGACATCGAAGCACTGGAGCGGGCGCGGCACGGTGGTTTCAGCTTTGGCCGGTTCTACATGATCACCGACAGCTCGGTCTATGTGAACAAATCCCGCCGGGGTGTCGGCACAATATTCGCCACGCATGATGGCAACCAGACCATAGCAGGCGCGACGTTCCATTGCCCGAAGTCGGTTGGCCGACAGAATGTCAAATTGACCTTAAAAAATTCCTATTCGTTCCAATGGGAACAAATCGGCAACTGGTATTTTCTCGAAATCCACATTCCTTGACACACACATGAGCCAATCAAAACTTGATCTCGCCAGCAAAACCACTGGGCCGGTGGAATGTCTCGGCCAGAAGTTTCCCAGCGAGGAAGCACGGCGAGAGCACTACCTGAAATTGCTCGCACAGAAACTTAAAGACCCGGAGTTCCGCAAGATGGAGGGTTTTCCCATCGGCAAGGACGAGGACATTCTCGCGTTGTCCGATCCGCCTTATTACACCGCCTGCCCAAATCCATGGCTCGCTGATTTTGTTAAAGGATATGGCACACTCTACGACCCGAAACAGCCCTACCACCGCGAACCGTTCGCGGCGGACGTGAGTGAAGGTAAAAATCACCCGATTTACAACGCACATTCTTACCACACAAAAGTTCCGCACCGCGCCATCATGCGCTATATCTTGCATTACACGCAGCCGGGCGACGTGGTGTTCGATGGATTTTGCGGCACAGGTATGACGGGAGTGGCGGCGCAACTTTGCGGCGACCGAGCGGAGGTGCAAGAGCTTGGCTACCGTGTGCAAAATGATGGCACAATTCTTAACGAAGAAGGCAAACCGTTTTCAAAACTGGGCGCTCGCCGCGCGATTTTGAACGACTTGTCCCCTGCTGCGACTTTTATTGCCTTCAACTACAACATGCCTGTTGATGTTGATGCATTCGACATTGAGACAACGCGTATCCTAAAAGAAGTTGAGGATGAATATGGGTGGATGTTTCGGACAAAACATTCAAATGGAGACACCAATGCCGAAGTTAATTATATCGTATGGAGCGATGTTTTTGTTTGTCCTGAATGCGGTCATGACGTGGTTTTCTTCTCCGTTGCTGTTGATAGAAAAACGGGGCAAGTGCGGGACAGCTTCAAGTGCGAAGATTGCAAAGCGATTCTGAAGAAGTCAGAACTGAAGCGCCGACAAGAAAAAGTATTCGACGGTAAAACCAAGACGGTTGTCGAAAGAGCCAAACAAACGCCAGTTTTGATTAACTACAAGTATGGTGACCAGAGATACGAGAAGTCACCAACGGCCGACGACCTGAAGCTCGCAGCTCAGATCGAGGGCAAGGAAATCCCGCACTTCTTCCCGACTGACCGAATTGACCGAGATATAGATATTTGGTTTGAACGCGATTATCGCTCTTTGGGCCTATATTCCCTCGACGGATTTTATACCAAACGAAACCTATTCTGGCTGGCAGCCATCCGTGACAAGATTCTTCACGCGTCTGAACATTTGCGCCTGCCTCTACTCTTTGCTTTCACAGGCACAGTGCAGATCGCATCGCGCATGAGTTCATTCAGATATGATTCCCGCAACCCGGAAAATACGGCCGGCGGGATTCTCAAGGGCGCACTTTACATTCCATCACTATCTAAGGAAGCCCGTGTAACAGATTTATTGAAACGACGGCAACGCGCCATCGCCAGCATGATGCGGTGCAATGGTTCTTCTCAAAAAACAAGCATCATTTCGACAGCATCATCCACTTCAGTGCCAATCGCCAATAATTCCTTGGACTACCTTTTTATTGACCCACCGTTTGGCAGCAACATCATTTACTCTGAACTGAGTCTGGTGTGGGAAAGTTGGCTCAAACTTTACACCCAGGACAAAAAAGAGGCCGTGGTGCACCGGCGAAGAAAATCCGGCACTGGGCTAGACGGCTACCAAGCGCTAATGAGAGCCTGTTTTGCAGAGGCGTTCCGCATCTTAAAACCTGGGCGCTGGATGACAGTTGAATTTTCAAACACTCAAGCAAGCGTATGGAACTCAATTCAAACATCACTTCAAGAAGTTGGTTTTGTTGTGGCAAATGTATCCGCACTCGATAAGCAGTCAGGGAGTTACAGAGCTGTCACCACTACAACAGCAGTGAAACAAGACCTAATTATATCAGCCTATAAGCCCAATGGTGGTTTGGAGGAGCGGTTTGCCAAGCGTGGTGAAACCGAAGAGGGAGTTTGGGATTTCATGCGAACTCACATGAAGAATTTGCCAATCGTTAAAGCCCAAGGTGGTCAGTTGATCTACATAGCCGAGCGCGACCCACGCATCCTCTACGACCGAATGGTCGCGTTCTACGTAGGCCATTCCACACCAGTTCCACTTAGTTCAGCCGAGTTCCAAGCCGGGTTGGCAGAAAAATTTCCAGAGCGTGACGGCATGTTTTACCTGCCAGAACAGGTGAACGAATTTGACAAGAAACGTGCGCAGGTCGAAAACATTGGCCAGTTGTCTATCTTCGTCGAAGACGAACGCAGCGCCATCAACTGGCTGCGTAATTTTCTCAAAACCCGTCCCTCAGTTTCCCAAGACATCCAACCGGAGTTCATGCAACAACTCGGCGCAAGCTGGAAAAAATGGGAAGCCCGCCCTGAAATGAGTGCGTTGCTCGATCAGAATTTTCTTTGCTATGACGGCTCAGGCGAAGTGCCCAGCCAGATTCACGCCTACCTGTCCACGCAGTTCAAGGAGTTGCGCAACCTGCCGAAAGATTCCCCGCAATTGAAGAATAAGGCCAAGAACCGCTGGTATGTCCCCGACCCGAAAAAAAACGTGGACGTGGAAACGCTCCGCAACAAACGGCTGCTGGAGGAATTTTGGTCGTATCTGCCCGAAGGCTACACGCCCCCATCGCTCACGGCCAACAAGGGGCAGACATTGCCCGGCCTGACCGTGCCGCGCCCAAAGATTCCCAAGGGCAAAAAGCTCAAGGAACTCCGCACCGAGGCCGTGCGCGTCGGCTTCAAGCACTGCTACCAGCAGAAGGATTACGCGACCATCATCGTCGTTGCTGACATGATCCCGGAAAGCGTGTTAAATGAGGACGAACAGTTGCAAATGATTTACGATACCGCAGTGACACGAACCGGAAACGAAAGCTGATGAGCGAAGGCCGCATCATCCGAGAGTTGTTGAAAACCCACGTCGGCCACGACGAGGATGGGTTTCGTCGTGCCGCGAAGGATTTGATCGAGCGCGAACGGACTCTGAATCACCGCGTGCTCGCCGACGACTTGGAACGAATTCTCGTCAATGGCACGAATGGAAACGGGCTGAAATCAGCGGGCAATCCGGGAATTCCATGGGAAATCCCGAAGGACAAGGACAAGGGGTATCCACTGTTGCACGTTTCACGCCCCGAGATTCCGTGGGAACGTCTGGTGTTGTCGCCCTCGCCAATGCGCGAGTTGGAAACGGTGGTGGACGAAAATCATCGCCGTGACCTCCTGCTTTCCGGCGGGCTGAAGCCGAAGCAAAAAGTTCTTTTCGTCGGTCCACCCGGCTGCGGAAAAACATTGGCCGCTTCCGTGATGTCGGCAGCTTTGCATTGGCCGCTCGCGGTGGTGCGGCTGGACACCGTGGTTTCGTCGTTTCTCGGCGAAACGGCAACCAACCTGAGACGGATTTTTGATTTCATCAACCTGGACAGGTTCGTCGTGTTGTTCGACGAATTTGACGCCTTGGGCAAGGAACGCGACCGGGGACAGGAGCACGGAGAATTGCAGCGCGTCGTCACCGCACTCCTTCAGTTGATTGACGGGTATCACGGCGAGAGTCTGATGGTTTTCGCAACGAACCATCAGTTCATGCTGGATTCGGCGCTGTGGCGACGATTCGACAGTATTGTCCCCTTCGAGCTACCCAAGGAGCAGGACCGGTTGCTGATGCTCCGGCTTTTCTTCCGGTCGTTCGGACACACGGACGAACAACTCAAAGCCTTGGCCCGCGCAACGGACGGAGCTTCCGGGTCGGATGTCGAATGGCTTACCACTGAAATCATGCGCCGCCTGCTCCTCGATGGTCGCAAGCAGATGGAAAAGCACGACACAGATGATGCACTCGCCCGCTTTCGCGTGAGAATGGAAACGCTGTCGGATTTGAAATCGAACGCCAACGGCGAGCCGTCACGCAGGGCGAAGGGAGGCAAGTTAAAAGGTAATGCCCCGTGACAAGGAACATCTCGCGCTCCCGGAATACGGCCAGCCCCTCGGACGCAGAAAGCGGTCCGCTCCGCAACCCTCAACCGCTCGCAACCGCCCGGAGCACGGACGGAAACTGATCCGCGAGGTTGATGCACTTGTCACCAGCCTTCAGGAAAAACGTCGCGATTATCCGGCAGGGTTCAATCCCGCCAACATTTTCCGTGTCGCCCTGAGCGGGCAAGGCGACCTCGATGAAACCGCTTTGGCGCGAATGGGATTGCGCCTTCTGGCGAAAGACCCGAAGCGAGCTTTGGTCGTGTCCACGGACGACGCCCAACTCGCTGACATCAAGAACCGTCTCTTGAATTATTCCGGCCAAGTGCCGAGGGGCGCTCAATACGGCGAACTCGACGCAGTTGAGAACATTTCTCCGCTCACGGCAGCAGACCGCACGGGAAGCCGTTTGCAAGAGCGGCCACTACAACAGAACGAGACCCCTCCTCTGGACATTGAAGTCTGGCACACCGGCGTAAAACCAGACTGCGAACGGTTTCTGCGCACGGTCGAGGCGGTCCTGCAACGGCACAACCTGCGGATGACAGACCGCTGGATTGGAGATTCAATTTGCGTAGCGCGCGCGCGGTTGAACGACGCGGCGTTGCGAGAGCTTTTGGAGATGCCGGAGGTGAAGGAGATTGACCGTCCGGCAAGACCAGCGTTTGAACACTTTGAACTTTTTCAGGCGGACGTTGGCGATTTGGAAATCGCCAACCAACCCGCGAATGATTTGGTCGGAATCGTGGTGCTCGACAGCGGAGTGACCAGCCAGCATCCCCTTATCGCGCCGCCGTTGGGCGACGCGCAGGTTTTCCCTGACACAATGGGACGGCGGATTCTCAATGGCCCACAGGATGGCACCCAGGAAGGGCATGGGACCGGCGTGTGCGGGATCGCCGCATACGGCGACTTGCTGGCGGCCTATCGTGCGAGACGATTTGTGCCAACCGCTCAATTGTTTTCCGGTCGCGTGACGGATGACAACAATGAATACGATGAGGACATTCTGTTGGAGAGCCAACTGGAACAAGCGGTCACGTATTTTCTCACCACCTATCCCCAGGCACGCATCATCAACATTTCGCTTGGCGACGAGAGCAAAGTTTACGCGGGCGGTTACCAGACGCGATTTGCTGCGGCCATTGATGACCTGGCCTATCGCTTTGCCGAACGCGGAATCTTGATCGTGGTTTCGTCTGGGAATTTCAACGCGAACGGCCACTTGTCGAATGAGCAACTGCGGGAGCGCTATCCAGCTTATCTGTTGGAGCCAGTCGCGCGATTGATTGACCCCGCAACCGCCGCGCTGGCTGTGACCGTTGGAGGAATCAGCATCGGCCCGATTGAGGGCCGACATTGGAATACCGATGTCCAGCTTCCCGTCGCCGGGGAAGCCGGATTTCCCTCGCCGTTCACCCGCGCAGGCACGGGGGTTGATGGGGGAATCAAACCGGAGGTGGTGGAAGCAGCCGGCGATTGGATTGTGGACCGGCAAATTCTACGAAAGTCCGGCGTGGTGACGACCGCCAAGAACTTCACCCAAGGCCAACTTTTGGTTGATAGAACTGGCACGAGCTTCGCGGCCCCGAAGGTCGCGAACCTAGCGGCGCAATTGATGAGACGGTATCCGGGCTACTCCTCAAACTTGATTCGCTCTTTGATTGCGCATTCCGCTCAAGTGCCCAGCCGCAGGCCGGAACCATGGAACGGACTTGAGGACTCGGACGAAGAGATCATGCGCGTCTATGGTTACGGCCAGCCGAACTTGGAACGCGCACTTGACGCGGCGCAGAATGAACCTTGGTTGCTTTACGACGGTCAGATTCAAGCCGACACGGTCCGTCTGTTCGAGCTTCCTGAGTTGCCCGACGAATTCTTGTCCGAACGCGGGAGGCGTGCGATTCGCGCCACGTTGGCGTTCGATCCCCCCACTCGGCCCACGCGCAAAGATAGTTATTTGGGCTTCACGATGGAATTCGCCATTTATCGCAATGTGGATGCCGCCACCCTCACTGCCGCCTATAAGAATTGGAATCGCGATGAGCGTGCGCAACTGGACGATGGTGTGCCGCCCGGACTAACCGAACTGGCATCCAAGAGGATAAAGCTCAAACCCAGTTCGCGGAAGCGCAATAACGGAACCCTTCAAAGCGCCTGGGTCGAATTTAACAGTCAAAGATGGCAATACGAGCGCGGCACCCCACTTTACCTCGCCGTCGTGTGCCAGCGAACATGGGCACCCGCAGAAATCACCCATCAGCGTCTCGCTCTGGTGATGTCCCTGTTCCATGACAAAGCTGATTTGGATCTTCATGCTCGATTGAGGCAACGCGTCCAACTTTTCGTGCGCGAACGAGTAAGGGTCTGAACAAATGTTTGAAAACGGCCAATGGCTATGGAGCATCGAACACCGCCAACCTTGCAAGGTAGTGGAAGTCTCGCGCCTTTGGGATGACGCCACCTATCATGTCTGGCTGCCCGCAACCGAGAGCGTCGTTCGCGCCACGCCCGACCGGCTCAAGCCGTTGGATACTGCCGAAGCCGGCCACCCGGCGCGCATTCGCTACGTCCTTTACGCCGCCCGCATCGCCAATCTGTTGAGCGAAGACGTGCTACTCGCCCCGGCGAGCGCATCGGTGATTCCGTTGCCGCACCAGTTGAAAGCACTTCGCCGCGCCGTCTCGCAAGATCGCGTTCGCTTCCTGCTCGCCGACGAAGTTGGACTTGGCAAAACCATCGAGGCCGGACTCATTATGCGCGAACTGAAGTTGCGCGGCTTGGCCCGGCGCATTCTCGTCATCACGCCGAAGGGACTCGTCACCCAATGGATGGCTGAAATGCAGACGCATTTCGGCGAGGAATTTCGTTTCTTCTCACCCGCCGATTTTTCCGGCTATCGTCGCATAGCGCCCAGCGAGAATGTCTGGCGCTCGTTCGATCAAGTCATTTGCTCGCTCGATTCGGTGAAGCCGATGGAAGCCCGTCAGGGCTGGTCGCGTGACGACATCAACCAGTTCAACAAGGAACGGTTCGAGGATTTGATTACGGCGGGTTGGGATTTAATCATCGTGGACGAGTCGCACCGTATCGGCGGCAGTTCCGATCAGGTTGCTCGGCATCAGTTGGGGCGCGGCCTGTCGGAAGCCAGCCCGTATTTTCTATTGCTGTCGGCCACGCCGCACCAGGGCAAAAGCGACGCCTTCCACCGGCTCGTATCGTTGCTGGACAAAAACGCCTTTCCCGAACCCGGCAGCGTCACGCGGGAGCGCGTGAATCCTTACGTCATCCGCACCGAGAAACGGCAAGCGATTGACGCGGACGGCAACCCGCTGTTCAAACCGCGCATCACAAAACTCATCGGCGTGGGGTGGGACGGGCACGCAGACCAGAAGCAACTTTACGATGCCGTCACCGAATATGTGCGCGAAGGCTACAACCAAGCCATGCGCGAGAAAAAGACGTATGTCGGATTCCTGATGATTCTGATGCAGCGGTTGGTGACCAGTTCCACCCGCGCCATCATCACCACACTGGAAAAACGTCTCACCGCGCTGCAAGAGCCAGGCGAGCAACTCACCATGTTGCCGGTCATGGTCGAGGACGAATGGAACGAACTGGATGGCCAGGACCAGCTCGAATCGTTTCTCAAAACCCGGCTCGCCGCGTTGAAAAACGAGCGGGCCGAAGTGGAATTGCTGCTCACCGCCGCCCGCAAGGTCGAAGCGCGCGGCCCGGACGCCAAAGCCGAGGTGCTGCTCGAATGGGTTTACAAGTTCCAGAGGGAGGAAGGCGACCCGGACGTGAAGTTGCTCGTGTTCACCGAGTTTGTTCCCACGCAGCAAATGCTTGCGGAGTTTCTCGGTAATCGCGGCATCTCGGTCGCTTGTCTGAACGGCAGCATGAGCATGGAGCAACGCCAGCAGGTGCAGGAGGCATTCGCCAAGGAAGTCCGCATATTGATTTCCACCGATGCCGGCGGCGAGGGCTTGAACCTCCAGTTTTGCCACATCATCGTTAATTTCGACATTCCATGGAATCCCATGCGGATTGAGCAGCGCATAGGCCGCGTTGACCGTATCGGCCAAAAGTCCGTTGTCCGTGCCATCAATTTTCTTTTTTCTGACAGTGTGGAATTTCGTGTGCGGGACGTGCTGGAAAGCAAACTCGCCGTCATCCTTGAAGAATTTGGCGTGGACAAAACCAGCGACGTGCTTGATTCCGCCGAAGCCGCGAACCTTTTCGACAATCTGTATGTCGAGGCGTTGTTGCACCCCGACCGCATCCCGCAATCCGTCGAACAGGTTGCGGAAACCATCAAAGCCCGCGCCGGGGAAGCTCATTCCAAAAACACCATGCTCGCCAACGGCGACGCTTTATCACCGGACGAAGCGCGCAATGCCATGAATCAGCCGTTGGCCGAATGGGTGGAGCGCATGACGGAAAATTATCTCGATGCGTTCGGCGGCAAATACGCCGCGGAGTTGGATTGCCTTAAAATCCAGTGGCCCGGCGAGACGCAGATGACCCGCTACGCGCTGCCCACCCGCACCGGCACGCCGCCGCCCAAAACCGAATTGCTCCGCCTTGACCATCCCAAGGTGCGAGGCATCCTGTCACGCCTGCCGCGCTTTGTGCCGGGTATGCCGATTCCATCGCTCCGCTTACCGTCACTCCCAGCCGGTATCACCGGTCTATGGTCGCTGTGGGAAATTGGCATCATCACCCAGGACCGCCAACGGCGTCGGATGCTGCCGTTATTCGTTCATGCAGATGGACGAATGCTTGCGCCCACAGCCCGGTTTTTATGGGAGCAGCTTTGCCTTGAACCGTGGCGCGTGGAGGAAACTCCCGCCGCGACCCTGGACGAAAAAGCGTTTGCGGCGACCGAGGCGCTGGCGCACGAGCAGTGCCACGACCTTTATTTGGAAATGCGGCAGCGGCATTTGAACCAGCTTCAGCTTGAAAAGGAAAAGGCGGAATACAGTTTTCGCGCCCGGCGCAAATTGCTTCAGTCAATCGGCCTGCCCGAAGTCCGCGAGTTTCGCTTGCGTCAGCTCGCACAGGAAGAAGCCCACCATGCCGACGAAATGAAACGGCAAAGCCAGGTCTTGCCGCAATTGACTCCATTGCTCATGCTGAATATCTCCTGACCATGTCTGAATGGCGCGAACAAATTGTGCGGCGGCTTGTGCCCAATACGGCACGCGTTACCGCCGTGTCCGACGCCGACGGGTTGCTCCGCGACCCCGGCGTTTTTCAGGCGATCCAGGCAAAGGGCTTCGCCATCGTTCAGTTTGAAGATTCGATTTCGTTCCGGTTCGACTACGAAAGCCGGTTTCGCTCGAAATGGGATGCTGGCGAAAAATCCGAGTTGGTCGTCGTCTTCAAACCCGGCGAATACGAGTTTGACACGTTGCCCGCCGACGTGCTCGCCACCGCCCAACGCCTGTCTTTCACGCTCAAAGAAATTTTCCCCAAGCTGTCGTTCGACGTGGTTTCTCATCTGGAAACCCTCTATTACGACGCACTCTACCGCGCCCAACAGCAATATGCGTCATCGCCCCAGGACGAGGCGCAAACTCTCGGCTTCTTGCTACGCCATGTCTTCCAGATTGAACCGGCACTGATCAAGAGTTTGCCCGACCTCCTTAAAATGCTTTGCGAGCGGCACTATCGAAAACAGAGTATTCCGCCATTGCTCGACGATTATCTGATTGCCGCCTTGCGCCAGAATCCTGACTTCAAAGATTGGCCGTTGGAAATCATCGTTCCCAATCCCGCAGCCTTTTGGGAATTTCTGAATGAGCGCTGGCCCATATATGTCCGCCTGTCCAAAGGCGGCCAGATGATGGTTCAGGATAAACCGACGGCTCTGAAATACCCCGGCCCGGCATTGTTGCCTTTCGGCCATGCTTCGGTCCATGTCCACATAGACAATTTGTTCGAGGAAGGCTTGCTAACGCCGGTGCCTTGGGATTGGAGTCAGGCCATTGATGAGAAATGGATGAAAGTCGGGCTGCTCGGCAACCAGGCGGAAAACATCGACCTGCGCTTCGATGAGTTGGGTAAGAATTTGGACAAAAATCGTCCCGGTAAATACTCCACTCCACAGGACTGGCTCGCATTCGCCTATCGCTACGCCCAGGCGCGGATGCTCTGGACTCAGATAACCCAGTCAAAACGCAACGAGCTTCAAAAGCAGTTCTCAGAGTTGTGCGGCTTTGTGAACCAGCAGTTCTATGAATGGCTCACCGCCAACTACGGTGGCATTTTCAATTATCCGTCCAGCACACCGCTAATGGTGCATCATATTCCCGGCTGCCTGTCCCATCGGCTCAAAAGCAATCAGTGCCAGCGTGCTGCCTTTATTCTCGTGGACGGTCTGGCGATTGACCAATGGTTGATTCTTAAAGACGTGCTGAAATCTCAGGGGTTGGACGCACCAATTGAAGAAAATGCCCTGTTTGCTTGGTTGCCAAGCATCACCCCAATTTCACGGCAGGCTGCGTTCACCGGTAAAGTTCCCCGCTATTTCGCCGAGACTTTAGATCGGACTGACCGCGACGAAGCCGGCTGGCGGCAATTTTGGGCGGATCACTCGTTGTCGCCACATGAAATCTCTTTTGCCGCCGTGCCCGGCGACCCTGCCGACCTGCTCAAAATCGAAGACATTATCACCTCACAAACTCGCGTGCTGGGCGTAACGCTTTTCAAAGTTGATAAAATCATGCACGGCATGGAACTCGGTGCTGTCGGCATGGCCGGACAGGTCCGCACCTGGGCCGAGGAAGGATTCTTTTCCAGCCTCCTCAATTCCCTCCACAAACTCGGTTTCGATGTTTTCATTTCTGCCGACCACGGCAATACCGATGCGGTCGGTATCGGCAATCCCAAAGAGGGTGTCCTCAGCGATAAGGGCGGGGAGCGTTGCCGCATTTATTCCGACACGGTGCTTAACAAGACCTGTCTGACGGCATTTCCTGAGACTCTCGTCTGGGATCATCCCGGCCTGCCCGATGGTATCAGCACCTTGCTTGCATCCCACGGCAAGGCGTTCGCGCAGAAAGACACCACGCTGCTTTGCCACGGCGGCCCGTCAGTGGAAGAAGTTTGCGTCCCTTTTATCCGCATTCCATGCAGCAGTATTAAAACGAAGTGACCATGCGCCCCAAAGTTGAAATCGTTTTCCGTCGCAAAGTCCGGGCCATTTGGCTGGAGCAGGGACTGGCACTCGCCGCGCAGGGCGCAGCATGGTCAGAAGCCAAGCCGCTGCTGGCGAAGGAAATCGCCGCTGAAAATTCCGGCACGGTGACCATTTCAAAAGTGTTGGAGCACATTCGGCGAATCTGGTTTGAGCCGCCGGATGACGCGCTCGCCTTGCGAGCGGATGCCTTGCGCCTGCATCAGCCCGACGCCTCACCCGAAACCAGGTTGTTGCTGAATTGGGGAATGGCCATAGCCGCTTACCCGTTCGTCGGCAGCGCAGGTGAAGTGTTTGGACGATTGTTAAAACTTCAAAAGGAAGCGCGCCGGGCCGACGTGCAGCGCCGACTTCGTGAACAATACGGCGACCGCGACTTCGTCAACCGTATTGCGCGCTATACTGTGAGCAGCTTCCTTGATTGGGGAATCATCATCGAAACCAAACCGAAGGGCATTTATCTCGCCGGCAAACAGACCACTCCGAAATCGCACGACCATTTGGCATGGCTTGCCGAGGCGGTAATGATTTCACGCTCCAAGACTCAAATCGGATTGTCCGAACTCTGTAATCATCCCGCCTTGTTTCCATTCGTCTTGGACAAACTCAATGCCGCTGTCTTGCAAAACAACCGCCGTCTGCGCATTGAGCGGCAAGGCTTGAACCAAGAATTTGTTTTCCTTAACGTTTTGCAGCCTTAACAATTTTCAATTTTGCATCATGTTCCCCCCGACCTTTACGCTCCTTCAAAATGAGGGCTACCTGATGCAAGGATGCTTCAAGTCATCCCTCTGCGGATTGCGTTCCGCACCTAGCGGCGAGCCTGGCCCATTTTATTCTGCGTTCTTCAATTACGCCATCGGATTGGAGCGCCTGCTCAAAGTCATCCTGATGCTCGACCACTGGCACAACGAGCGCAAATTCCCTGATAACGACAAACTGAAGAAGTATGGCGGGAAGTCCGGACACAATCTGGCAATGCTCCACGAGTCCATGCTCCCACTATTCCCAAAATATCATGTGGAGCGGAACAAAACGTGGGAATTGGACGCAATAAACAAAGACCTCCTAAACTTCCTAGCCGACTTCGCAAACGGCAGCCGTTACTTCAATCTCGACCAACTGTCCGGATCTTCAAATCACGGGGAAAATCCGATTTACCGCTGGCAGCGCTTGTTTTACCACGCTTATGCTCACGACCACGCAAAAGCGGAGCGCATAATCACAAAGCCCGATGTATCGGAGGACTCGATGTCCACCTCTGAACTTACCCGTCACCACGTCATAATGATGGCCACCCGCCCTTACATTTGCTGGCGACTCATCCAACTTCTCATCCCCCTTCAGGCTTTGCTGACCGCTATACGCGAGCAGGTTCACAACGACGACCTTGCCATCGGAGGTGCGGATGCTGATTCATCCGTTCCATTTATGGAAGAGTTTCTGGATTTCGTCTGCGAAGACAAAACAATCATTCTCGAATCAGAGGACTGGCCTTAACCCCGCTGCCATGAGCCAGACCGAATCATTCCGGGCCAGCCGCGAGGCGCTGGTGCTCCGCCTGCGGGACCAGGAAAAACTGACCTTTCAGCAAATCGGCGACCGGTTCGACCGCTCCGATTGTCGGGCCGCGCAGATTTATCAAGCCGCGCGCCATAAAATCCAATTTCCCCCCAACGGCCTGTCAAACCGGCTAAATCGCCTTCTGACCCTGTCCGGCTTTACCGTCGAAAAAAAACGCCATCGCCAGCGCCCTGCGCGCCGGCAAACTCTATCCGGGTTTCCTGCCCCGCAATTATGGCATATTCGCGCACCGTGATGTCTGTCGCTGGGCTGGCGTTGATCCCGCGTCCCTGCCGTATCCCAGCCACCATTACGACCGGTTTCCAGACAACGGCCTTTCCTACCGGACGAACAACTTCCTTAAATTTGCCGGCATCCCCGCCACGAAAGCCGCCGTGCTCAAGTCCTTGAAGAATGGCGACCTGACCCCCACCAAACGCCCGCTCGGTTACGGCAAGATGACGCACGCCGAACTCTGCCAGTGGGTTGGAGTAACCCCGCACCTATTCCGAAACCGTAAAAAGGTGTCTAGTCAATAGCATCCGCCCGCACTTTTCCCCTTCGCAGAAACTTCCCCGCTTCAATTCCCCCGCCAGCGGACTCCGCCTCGAAACGGGGAAGATTCTGCTCGCCCATCGGCACTCCCTCGTGAGCTTTATTTCGCATCGTTTCGCAGGCTTCACTTTCGCTGCATAAACATCACGAGCGAGCCGAATTTTCGGGGATGAATTCCGCCCTTTGTGCGAGGTGAATCAAATCGAAAATTATACTGAATTTGTTTGCGCCAATGTATTCCAAATTGCGCCTGCGTCCCATAATCAGGCCATTCCGCCATCCTGGACATCTTGCCAATCACCGCGACCAACGAGGGCTTTGCTCCTTTCCACGGTCTGCCCGTCGCCCCTGTCACCCGCGCGACGACGCCCATTCCATTCCGCAAAACCCACGTTCGTCACGGCGGCGATGAATTGGCCGCAACAGCGGCGGGCTTCCGTCTGCGGCTCGGCGGCGGCGTTGCGCTACGGCTCCGTTCCAGCCGTCTCTCCGCCTGCGCTTCACTGTTTCCGCTCGCCGACCGCAGACCGAAGCCTCATTGGGCAGATGGACGAAGCAGACTCAATTTCAATGGGTGTGGCCAATGAGGTGGTTTCGTTATCGCGGCTTCGGCCTGATCACCGTGACCTATAATTTTTCCACAAGTGCATGACGCCACTCGTTTGCGATTGATAATTTTGAAACCAAACTCCGGTTGCCCAAGGTCAAACTGAAATCGTGAGTGAGGCAAATCACTCGTTCCGGCAAGCCAGTTGATTGCGTAGCCCGCCGCGAGACTTCCGGCATTCGTAGTCAGATAGCCAACTGTCGGAAGTTGCGCGATATCGCCGCCCCAATACAACGTGCCGTCCTCGCCACGTTTGGCCGCTTCCGCTGCCGCATCTTTCCGCTGTTTTCGATCATCATCCGTCATGCACTCAACGGTAATCGGCCATGTGCTGACGCAGTTGGAGCAAAAAGCACAGGGCAATTCGGGTGCGTAGCGCGTTATCTCCACAAGTTGAGCCGTCATCTTGCCGTCGTGGCCTTCGGGCATGACTCCGACATCAATTGCTGGCACAAGAAAACGTGTGGCAATATCGCCAAGCGCTGCGCGCCCATGATGCGTGTCGGTGCAGCCAAGCAATAAATCACATCGCAAAAGTTCGCCGAGAACTTCCTCGTCAAGAATGTTTCCAACGAACACCGTGATTCGTGCCGATGGATTGATTTCCCAAATCATTTCCGCCATCAACTCAACTTTGTGAGGCAGCGGATTCATTTGCGTATGCGCGAACCGGCTGCCGTGGATTCGCTCCAAATTCGAGCGGCCAAACCGTTGGTAATCCACAATCACAAACTCGCCGACGCCGGCGCGGGCAAGACATTCGATTGCGGGCGATCCAGTTCCAGAGCAACCGATGATTCCAACGCGAGATTCCGGCAATTTCCGAGCGGCACTTTTGCCATACAATTGCTCCAAACGAGCCGTGACGGATTCTTCGTCGCAATCCGAATCAGATATTTTCGACTTAGGGATTTCGATTTCATCATTTTTCAACCGGTCATAGGGAAAGGTTGGGGTGATGAATTCCGAAACTGGAAACCATTTTCCTGAATCAAAAGCGCGCCCGCTGAAAACAAGTTCCTCGTTGTCGCGACGATTAAGAATCAGGCTACAATATGGCCGCGAATTTCCATACGGCTCAAACAAGTCTGCAAAATAATCATCCATGTCGTCATCTGATGGACTTGGTGAAACGCCCCACCCGTGCGGATGCGAATGAGCAATGCCGATTCCGAAGGGAGTGCCTTCCAGTTCTTTCAACGCTCGCGAAATGTATTGCGAGCGGAATGAAACGATTGGGCTTTGTCTGTCCAAATCGCCCGGCAACGGCGATATCGCACTCACAAAAGTTGCTGCCAGCCCCCATGCTGTTCGCCGATAACCGAAGCGGAAGAAGCTGCCCCATTCGCGCTCTGGATGGCGCTTGAACAGTAATTTTTCAAACTTCTTCCGCTCCGGTTCGGTAATGCGAAACAGACATGAGCGCCTTGAATCAAGTTCAGGGAATTTCATGTCTAGTTCGCTTTGTGGAGCCAGGACAACATTTCATCGTAGTAGGTATGGAAACCGTGCCGATCTTTGTTCCACGCCGTTCCGTTGCCGGTGTAAGGATGGATGCTTACATGCTGCCAGCGCCGCCCGCCGATGGTTTCAATTCCTTGGAACTGGCCGGGAATGCGGTTTTGCAACGGTGAACCTTCTGGCAGATACGCGCAATCAATGAACGCTGCCGGATAACCTCCCGGCACTTTGACCAGCACGTCGGAACTGCCCGCCGGATGTCCGGGTTTCGTTGGTATTCCCAAAAAAACGACCGCTGGCACTGGCTCGGTGAGCAGCGTGACATTCACTCCATTTTCGCGCAGTAGCGCAATTTCGCGTTCGATCCGGTTCGATGAGAAGCCAGCGTTCACATCGTTGCGAATGACTTTGAACTTTTCACATTCGTGAATTTTGATGGTATCTTTCAGGCCGACCGGAATTTCTTTTTCGTCATGTTCGCCTTCGAGCTTGGAGACGGTTGTATTTTCCGGCTTGTCATAAACCAACGCGGCAATTTCCAGCCCCGTCATTTCGAGCTTCACGCCTTGCGTGGAGTTGTATTTCTTTTTATTGACGATGATTGTCAGTAAGTCAGTCCGCTTGCGCGTAAGGAACACTTCACCATCCCCAAGATTCACTGATGTATCATCGCCGATGATTTCATCCGTCGGCGACACGAAATCTTTGAGGAGTTCAACCTCGTCAGGCAGATTGAACAAATCTCGAATCGAGCGTCCGTTTTGGTCCGGCTTCACGACGATTTCCCAGCGGTCATCAACGTCAACGACGCGCTTGGCTGGTGCTTCGCAGCCGGGACGGGTCTCAACGTCGCACGCTGGCACGGAATAAAATACCGTGCCCTCGGCCAAATCCGCTGTTCCATTCTCCGGCATAATCACGTCATGCGGGGAATTGTGGTCGCGAATCAGCGCGTGGTCTTTTGGAATGTTTGCCTGTTCCTTGATGGCGGCTACTTTCACAAGGCCGCCCGGCATCGGAAACAGTTGGTCATTCACGACAATCGCCCGTTTTGGCGCAGGGCAACAATCTTGCGCGTGTTTCGCCTCGACTTGGTCGAGGCCCTCTTTTTTTTCAGAACTTGCGTTCATATTATTTTTTGCAAAAACCCTGGCGACGCGCCATGTTCTTGCTTGGAACAGCGCCCGGCGTTTACACAGCGCCAAAAGCGAAGTTCGCTATACAATAACTTCTCGCTATAGCGAGCGTCAACTGTTTTCTTTGCGAATTATTCGTGCTTGCAAGTATATCCCGAATTTGAGAGAAATTCCCCGACATGCAGAAACTCACACTATGAATACCGTCGGTGAAAGAATCAAAGCACGCCGCCTAGAGCGTGGTTGGACGCAGGAACAGCTCGCGGAGAAAGCGGGGATCAGTAAAGGCTTTCTTTCCGATTTGGAAACTGGCACGCGAAACGTCAGTGCCGAATACTTGCTTAAAATTGCTCAAGCATTAAATGTCACGTTGGACTTTCTGATGAAAGGAGACTCCAGCAAACCCGAAAAGACCGAGGTTCAGATACCAGCAAGACTGTCAGACATTGCGAAACAGAAAAACCTGACTTTCGCACAAACACTAATGTTGCTCGATATGCGCCTACAGATCAAAGCACATCGAAGCAACACTCAAAGCGACGACCTTGAAAAATTCGATTGGGAGCGATTTTACGAGGCCGTGAAACATTTCCTAAAATGAACACGTTAAGTCTCGACCCTAAAATCATCGGCATGGCCAGAGCCTTGAAGCTCGACGGGAACGATTCCGTTCAAGACATCATGGGGTTTTGCCGCAAGCGCATAACCAAAATGCTGAAGTCGGCGGCGTCCGTCCAAACAATCTGGGATTTTGAAAAAATTGTTTGCACGCATCTGAATTTGGTTATCCACGAAATTTGGAACGACGATGAATTGCGCGATTTCAGTCAGCGTTACGCAATGGACGAAGGCGACCCAAAGTTTGCGGCTTTGGAAATGGAATTGGAGGGCGACGACACTTATGGTGTCCTTTATCAACGCAATGCGCTGAATGAGGCCGGGGAATATCAGTATGTTGCGTTTGTGGATTGTCGCGGTGATAAGAAGCACAAGCGTTTTTTCACTCGCTGGCATGAAATTGCCCACTGTTTGACGACCTACGAACAATTCGAGTTCCCGTTCAAGCGAACGAACGCCGCCGACATCGAGAAAGACCCCGTTGAAAAACTGATGGACATGATTGCCGGCGATTTGGGATTCCTTGAACCTATTTTTCGTCCGGTGCTTTATGGCGAACTTGGTAACAACCGATTGACCTTCGACACGGTTGAAGGTGTTCGGAATCGGTTCTGTCCAGATGCCAGTTTTCAGGCGACGCTCAATGCTTGCGTAGCCCATGCACCCACGCCGATAATTTTAATTGAAGCTGGCCTTGGCTTGAAACAAAGCCAAAAACGCGAACTGCGAGATACCCAACTTCAACTGCTTCCAACCCGCCCGCCGAAACCATGCTTGCGCGTGCTGCGGTCTATGTCAAACGGCGCAGCGCGAAAAACCGGATTTCTGGTTCACAAGAATTGGCGTGTTCCAGGCTTTTCTGTGATTGCGCAGGTTTTTAATTCCGATCTCGAAATCTATGACAAGGCGGTGGAAAACCTCGGCTCATGGAAATCTTCTGACGGAAGCTCACTTCAATATGTGAATGTTTTAATTCAGGCGCGCAAAATTCAGGGCAGAGTTTTTGCGATCATCAGTTTGACGGAGTGATTTAATCTTCAACTTCGCCGCTTATTTCCACTTTTTAGTCCCGCCGTGACCAACGCGCGGTTTGCTGCGCTCCACGGGCTGCTCGTCGCCCTGATTCCCCTCGCCGATGCCCGTTCTTTCACTCCGCAATCTGCGCGCTCGTCACGAGCGAGCATCCGCTATGGGCCGCAAAAGTGGCGGGCTTCCGTCTGCGGCCCGTCGGCGGGCGTTGCGCTCCGGTTGCGATTCGCTAAACTCTCCTCTCCACTCTCCGCTCCACTTTCACCGCTCGCCGATCGCAGACCGAAGCCTCGTCAAACGATGTGAAAGTTTGCGGCATCTCAATATGCCCAATATAATCAAACCGTGCTAAAGCTCACAGCCCAAGACTTTCATTGCCGATATGCTCCTACCGAGTGCGATCTGCGCATCTTTCTGCGAGAACGCGGCGTTGAGGAATCGCCGCCCTCGGAATTTGAGCAAGTCCTCATGCGTCTGGGACAGCGCTACGAAGCAAAACATCTTGCCACATTTCCTGAAGCCATTGATTTGCGGTCATTCGAGTCAGACAAGCGGTTTGAACAAACCGTGACACTGGTAAAAAATGGCTGTCCGGTCTTGTATCAGCCGGTCTTGAAAGTTCAAACAACACTTGACGGCGCTGAATGCGAATTCGTTGGCGAGCCTGATTTTCTTTTGCGGGAGAGCAATGGTTACATCATCCGCGATGTCAAAATGGCGCGGCGAGTTGATGAGGAACATCATTCAGAAATTTTATTCCAATTGCAGTTCTACGGCTGGCTTTACGAACAGGTTTTCGGCTCGCCCCCAATCAGGCTCGAAGCCCTGAACGGTCAAGGTGACATTGTTTCCATTCCGCTCAACCATCAAGCCGTAGTTGCCGAATTAAGGACTTTGATTCGCCTGAAACGATTGTCGCAAGAACCATACGAACCCGTTGGGTGGAGCAAATGCGTCGGATGCGGGTTTCGTGATCATTGTTGGCCGAAGGCGATAACAGCGAAGGACGTTGCCCTGGTCTATGAAATTGATCAAAGCCTTGCTGCGGAATTGCATGAACGCGGAGCAGCAAACATCCCGCAACTGGTGGAGCATTTCAATGCAGACAGCTTGAGCGAATTAAAACGCCCATGGGGGAAAAAGTTCCAAAAAGTCGGCAAAAGAGCCGGTATGATTTTACAGCGGGCGCGCGTGATGCTGTCGGGACGGGAGGTTGTTCTTCATCCGCCAATGATCCCACATCATGAACAATACGTTATGTTCGACTTGGAGGGGATGCCCCCCCACTTGGATGAACTCGACAAAATCTATTTGTGGGGAACGCAGGTGTTTGGAAAAACAAAAGGCAAATTCATGCCGGCCGTATCGGGCTTTGGAGACGATGGCGACCGCGATGGCTGGAAACAATTCCTGACAAACGCCCAATCCATTTTCCAACAGTTCGGCGATATTCCGTTCATTCACTGGCATCATTATGAAAAAACTCACCTGGACGACTATGTGGAACGCTACGGTGATCCTGAAGGAGTGGCCGCGCGAGTCCGCCGGAATCTGCTCGACCTGCTGCCCATTGCACGGGACAGCGTGCTGCTGCCGTTGTCGAGTTACAGCTTGAAGGAAGTTGAAAAATACGTCGGCTTCAAGCGCAGCCAAACCGAATACGGCGGTTCATGGTCCATTGCCAAATACATCGAAGCGACCGAAACCCGCGATGAAGATTCACGCAACAAGTTGGTTGGCGAAATTCTGATTTACAATCAGGAAGACCTAGCGGCGACATGGGCAGTGTTTGAATGGCTACAAGCTAAGTCGTTTAGATGACACTTCTGAAATATCTCGCGCCCGTTTCGTTTTTTTTGAATCCGATTGCTGTTAACCGCCCAGGGATAAAATCAGGCAGGCAGCTTCTTTTAATTACGGTTATGTGGGTCTTTGGTCGGCCTAATAAACTCCTTTGCTAGAACAACCTGATTCGCACCGCGTGAAACGACCGATTTCAAATCTCTTTCAAAAACGCTTTGAAACACCGTTTTGGGCAATGGCAAATCGGAAAGAAATTCCCAGATGTTTATGACATTATTATTTTCCAGCAATTCCAAGCTGCTTTTTCCGAGCGAACGATTTACCAGCGGGATTGTTTCATCCAGTGGTTCGGATTTGGCCTTACGCCAGCCGCGTGCACTCATGTTTCTGAAATGACGCTCGTAAGTTTCCTCTGAAATCAATTCCAACGTCCTGGCGCGATAAACCATTGCCTGAATTGAAACTCCCCACTTTGGCTTTAGTCTTTTGAAGCCTTCAACACTGGTATCCACAACATCCTTTGAAAAGGTCTCGGCGGGCATCAAAAACGCACTGGCGAACATGTTCGCTTGCTTTTCAATCTCGTTTGAATTTTTCAAAATATCATCTTCCGAAAGATGCTGGTGCAACAGTAGATGTCCCAATTCATGCGCTATGTCGAACCGTGCCCGCGCTCGGTCTTGCTTTTCCGTTCCAAGAAAAGTGAACGGACGGCCATCAATAATGCAGGAATAGGCATCGCAACGATCATCACCAAATTCAGCCGTGCAAAGGCGGATGCCTTTTGACTCAAACAATTCGCCGAGTTGTGTAATCGGTAGATTTCCCAATCCCCATGCCTTTCGACAGTCTGCCGCCGCCTTTTCCACATTCGACGGGATCACTCTTGGCAATTCAATTTTTGGAAATGAAACCCATTTTTCGAGCGACATAAACAACTCCGAAGCCATTTCAGCAAACCGATATGCCCGCCGTTTCATTTGGGAAGTTTTGGCTGCCGATTGAGCGCGAAAAATCGTCGGGCCGCGCCTCGTCAAAACCACGGACGGCACCGGCTTCATTAACAGTTTGACATCAACGCCCAAGACTTGGGCGATGGAAACTAGATTTTCTGTTGTCGGTTTTTTGCTGCCATCTTCCCATTGGGAAACGGCGGCAACGGATACTTCTAGTTTTTGAGCCAAATCTGTTTTGGACAATCCGGCAAACTCACGGACTTGTGCAATTCTTTCAGGGATGGCTGTGTTCATCTTTTGTTTTATCGGCTGGCGATGTGGGCAAATTTTCGAGTTCGGGAACAATCGGTTTTTCGTTCAAAGTGACAACCGGTTTCAACACAAGTTCTGTATCCGGCGCCATCTCAAGCGATGGCATCAGCATTATATTTCCGGTGAGAGCGGGAATGTCCGAATCTTCAAGATAAATTCTCAAATATGCAAAAGCGTCATTCCGGCCACCGTGCAGCAGGATGATATGCAGCAAATCATCTTCCGAAACCGAGGCTTCAAATTCCTTGAAAAGCTCTTGGTTCTTTTGATTTTTTGCCCTGTTATTTTTTCGATACCCGTTTTCAGAATCTTTAGGCTTTTCATCCCTGCTCAAGACATGACACGCAGTAAGGCTTGTATATTTGCCCCGTAATTCCAGAATGGGCGTGCCTTGATAATCAATCCAGATCGCCGTGATTCCCTCGAAAAGACGATTCCCTGCTGCGTTGGCTAAAATTGCATCTAGCAAAGCCCATCTCAAAACACCTCTGACGACTGGAAGATGCGGCGTATCAAGAAGCGGGAATTCGGATGTATTGGACTGCGCCAATGCAGCGGCGTCAGCTTGATTCTTACAAAATTGGAGGACTGACAGATTGTGATCCGTCCAGTCCAGTTTGGCTCGGTTAACAAAATGGTCGTTTTGCATATTTAAGTTAAGGCAAGCATACTTAACCTAGATGTGCTAGTCAATGGTTTTCTTAACTTATTTTGACCACCTCATTTTCCGGTTTTTTGGGCTATTTCCTTGCGTTTTTCGCTAAAAGGCATTCGCTTTAGCTCTTTCCAAGAACGCGAAATACGGCATCCCGTATAGTTTATGCCGCTGGGCATCAGAAAAACGCAAATCGTTTTCTTTCATCTGGAAATAACGTAATCAGCAGGAAACGATGCAAGCTGCAAAAATAAACTTTACCCGCCGTGACCAACGCGATTTTTGCTTCTCTTCACAGGCTTGACGGTCGCCCCGGCTCCCCTGCGACCTCGCCTGTTCCGCTTCGCAAAAACCGCGCTCGTCACGAGCGGGCATTGGCAGATTGCCGCAATAGCGGCGGGCTTCCGTCTGTGGCTCGGCGGCGGCGTTGCGCTCCGACTCCGTTCCTGCCGTCTCTCCGGCTGCGCTCCACTCTTCCCGCTCGCCGACCGCAGACCGAAGCCAGAAAATCCGCATACGCGGGCAAGTTGATGAATAGGCGAGCCATTCGGCTCGTTGCCGGGACATCGCGATGAAACCTTGGTTGATTGTTTGGCGTCGTCGGTCGCGTCAAGGATAACTACGGGTCGCTCGCTTAGACGCTCGCGCTTCCGTTCCTCCTTGCACCCGCCCGCCGCCGCCGGGAGAGTTTTGCCTCTAGGTTTTCATCGCGGGAAGTCTGTCTGCTCGAAAGAAGATTTAACTGGAATGCCACAATTCTGCGCTGTTATTTCTTCGCAATTTTGGGTTGAATGGGTTTATTGCTGAAAGAAACATCAGCCGTTGTGTGAAAAAATCTGTTGAAAAAGCCTTTCATCGGAATGGCCGACTGCGTGAAGTAGTGCCTTTACGCAACGGTCGCCGGCATGGCGTTGTCCGCGTCTGGCACAAGAACGGTGTTCTGGCCAACGAAGAACGCTATCTGAATGGCTTGTTGCACGGCGTCTGCCGCCAGTGGAATGAAGCCGGACGATTGCTGGGCGAATATCGGATGTTTCAGGGCACGGGTGTCCAGCGCACTTGGCACGAGAATGGCCGGTTGCAGTTGGAATTTTCCACCGTGCGCGGTGATTTTTCAGGACGCTATCGTCTGTGGCTGCACGATGGCGCGTTGATGTCCGCAGAAATCAATTTGCATGGGCGTCCTGTCACCGCCGAGGAATACCGTGCCGCCCGCGCAAAAGACAAATCGCTGCCCATGTTGAATGGTGAAACCGGAATGCCATTGCCGAAAACGGTCGTCACGGAAAAGCACATCCATGAAGTTTTTGTCCGTTCACTTTTGGCGCAGAAGAATCGCGGCGAAGTGCGGAAATGGCTGGAAAGCGGCGGCAAGGCGGCGCGTTCACTCGGACGATTCAAGCGCAAGGCCGATGCACTGACATTTGTTGAGGCGCTTTACAAAGTAGGCGCGACCGAGGTGATCGCGCCCGACATCTACGCCAGCAAAACCGGCGACCAGTTCGCCGATTGTCTTCTGGTGAAGCTGCCGAGAATTGCCGCCAAACGGAAAGCCATACGCAAGGTTTGTGCGGCATTGCCCAAGCGCAAACTCGGCGCGTTCCAGCCGGACAAGGACATCGGCGAGTCGCACCTTTATCTTTTGCTGGCCTGATTCACAGCACAATCAGGCAGTCGCGCATTTCGTCCAAGGTCAGCGCGCCGCTGGCCGTGCGTTCTTGCAGCAGGCATTCCGACACGGCATCGCCGACCAGCTTCTCAACCGCGTCGCGCATTGGACGCGCTCCCAACTTCGGATGAAAACCTTTGCGCACCAGAAATGGCAAAACTGTTTTGTCCAATTCCAGTTTGTGTCCGCGCTCCCGCAGGAATTCGATTTCACGCGCCAGGAATTTCTCCGCAATTTCCAACTGGTGTTCGTAACCCAAACGACGGAACACGAGCTTTTCATTCACGCGCGCGAAAATTTCCGGGCGCAGGGATTGTTGTGCTCGCGTCAGGACGTGGCGTTCCAGCGTCGCGTCATTGGAATGTTGCAGGCTCATCAATTCCGCCGAGCCGATGTTTGACGTGAGCCAGATATAATAGTTGCTGAAGTCCAGCGTCTGGCCGGTCGCCACCGTGAT